>Ga0209131_1002991_pt1 | contig 11378 bp, 13 predicted proteins | sample GraSoi_2013_40cm_FD_185826 | JGI IMG/M metagenome (GOLD analysis project Ga0209131, IMG submission 185826) | Grasslands soil microbial communities from the Angelo Coastal Reserve, California, USA - Sample 9_17_2013_40cm (SPAdes) (version 2) | ecosystem: Environmental > Terrestrial > Soil >...
TAACTAGGGGACCCTAACTAGTACTGTCAGGGCGGCACTTTCATCTAAGGACTCTTCAGACACAGTGGCTGGTTCATATGTGCGCGACTATTTCTCCTATTGAGAACTGCCTTGCGCACGATGTCAGTCACCTAATGAACCTGTGGCTTCAGCATCCCCTTTATCGGCAAAGCCTGACTTCAAAATTTCGTGCTTTGTCCTTAGCCGACCGGGGCGAAAGAAAAAGCGAAACGAGGGATTTGAGACCATGATCCGTACGGCCCAGTCAACCTCGCTCTAGTTAGGAGGAGACCCGCACTTATCTGGTTATCTGTAAACCACTGCGTGGGTTCAAACCACCGATCGAGAAACTAGGAGGTTACCAGTCCCCAGGAAGCACCTGAAGAGACCCTCAAGGGCGACTATGATTATCTTTCCCTAGCAGAGAGGGACTAGGGCATCCTCCGACATCTTCGTCGTCCCTTGAGTAGACCAGGTTATGGTACAACTGCACCTTCAGGCATTTGATTCGGATCTCGTTTCATCTTGTCATTTCATCCCAAGGCCGCTTTCTGCTGTCATGTTCTTTGTATTCTTGGAATTCTCAGGTGAAGTGACGGAAAGTAAAGCCCAGCTCCTACTATCACGATCACGCTCTACGAAAGCGAGCAGGGGAAGTTGCATTGCAAAAAGTACGGAGGCTGGGTCTACAATTGATTGGCTTGCTTGCCAGCACGCACACACGCGGAACCCAGAACGTTCGAGAACGATACATTCGGAGCTTTAGGAAAAGATCGATCGAGCCGTAACAATCAAGATAAGAACAATAACATTCCAATAACACTACCAGCGAATATTGTAGCCACCCAGGCCGGATTACACCATCCAGCGAAGGATGCGTGCCCTGCAGAAGACGAACGGAAGCTCACCGAAAGTCCTGATATCTCACGTAAAGGGAGTTTCGTTCGCTTTAAACAGGGAGAAGATGACCTAATTCACTCTCTGAGTTCTCTCGCGAGTTTGCCACCGTTAAAAAGGAAATTATGCCAAGTGACCGTTTCGTCTCAAGTCCTATCAGCCTTGGTATATTATGATAAGAAAATGGGGGGAACCACTCTGCTACCATGTGGCACAGACGAGACCGAATACTGCTAGTGAGAAGGGGGATTACTAAATATATATTGTGCAGGCACGTTCCAAGCATGCGTATCACAGAAGGCTTGCAGATAAACCCGGCTAAGTCTACAGATAAGAAGCAATTTACTTTCGAATCAAAAAACAAGATCTGGCGTTCAGACGGAGCGGGCAACGAATGAGGCATATCATTTTGCTTGATCCGCCTGACTGGGACATGGGACATCCTCAGACATTACGTATTGAAATTACGTGGACATGTCATTACGGAGCACGGAGGAACATCTAGATACGGGTCCGTCAGTACACCCATCGGGGACACAATTATGGTTGACTGAACGCACGCCCAAAAATGATTCGTAGTTGAGCTGTATCCAGCCATCACGATCTGTATCGACTTGCTGGAACGACTCTGTGAGCGTCTTGATGACGACGCAGCAGCGTACGAATCGATCGAAGGTGATGGTGGGAGGTGGGCCCCAGCGGCTGGCCGGATCTGTACCTGCTTCACAGGAGATATCGTCACTCTATTTCATCAGTTCCATAGGTCAACAGTGCCTACTGTATTTATTCATGATGAGCTCCAGGAGTTCTCCGGAGAGGTTGTAGCCGAATCCCTTAAGCGCCGCATTTAATTCCAGTTGGTCGATCGACCCGCTCGAATCACGGTCAAAGTGGCGAAAGACGCTAACATGGGTTAAAGTCCGCTGAGTCAGAAAGGCGCGCACGATGTCAAATGAGACAACGCGCTCACTTCTGCCAGTCTGCGATGTACTTCCAAAGGCCCGCGAATTCATTAAATGTGATAGTCCCACTGCGATCCGTATCCTGAGGTCCAAATATAGGTCAGATGGTGGGTTGCCAGCACAAGCGCTTGCTCGAGACCCACGAAGAGTGCCATCAGTAGCTTGACCGTATCAAGGTCGAACGCTGCAAGGGAGAACATTAGGTGAGAACGTGTGTTGGTGGTTGATTAGACGGCGTAACACGCACGAGCCCAATTCCCGTTGACCAACGCGTGCTGAAGCTCCTGGCATGAGATAGAACCCGATCTATCCTCATCGACGGCTTTGAACCATTGCCAGAGTTGAGGATCAGCCCCCGGTGGTGCACCGTAGACCTCGGGGTTGGTAAACCCAGCGTAGGCAGTTTGCGGTGGTGGGGCGCCGGGCGGGGGCCTGTAGGTGCCACTCCTGGTTACTGCAGGTGGTCGAGTTGAATATGGATTGCTGGTGTGTTGCTGGTGGATGGACATTCGTCGGGTGTCTGTGGGAGGGTTGGAGAGGTTTGGTTGAGTTTAAGTAGTGGCGTTACACGAGGCCAATCACGCCGCCACGGAGCCACGGATTCTCGTTGGATTTTCGTTTCCGATGCGATTCCGAGAGACAAGAATAGTACAATAGCGTATAGAACCTCGACATATGATAACCTTGAAATCTAGTCGCTCAGCAGAGCTTGGACAACATGGGAAACTCGAAGCTGTCGCAAATCCGTATACGTCTACATCCAGACTGATCAGCACACACAAACGCGTGGGTAGAGACTCTGACTGACCTGGCCACAGCCGACGAACAGAATTGGTTGCCCAGTTACATATGTCATCGAAAGTGCTGCACCGACCTTGAAGCGCCGGAGGAAGTTAGCGAAGCGATTCCGCGATACAGTGAAAATCCGAAAACTTTACCTTGTCGTCAACAGTGTCCCACTTCGTGACAAGCATCCCATCGATTCCGCGACCCTGGCCTGTGCCACTTCCTGATGCGGAAAAGTCCTTGAGAGCCCGGTCAAACTTAGTCAACTGATCAACAGCCTCATTCCCAACAAGCGCTTCCCCGACAAAAATGATTTTATCAGGGTTGTTCGTTGCCACCAGCTTAGCCAAAGCACGCATAAGTGGCTGGGGTGCATGTCAACTATGGCGAGGGCATCAAGACAAGGATCAGGAACTTACCTCATTATCTTGCATACGTCCAGCAGTATCAATGAGCACGACGTCAGCCTTCCTATGCACCCACCGTATGCAATGGAATCCTTAGCAATACCAGCAGCATCTTTCCCATATCCTCTCTCGTAAAGCCCCACCCCAGCCCTGGCCCCGACTCCGCCCTTCTCCACAAGCATCCCAAGGTTCCGAACGTGTACCCGCAGCTGTTCAACTGCACCGCTTCGGAACGTGTCGCATGCTGCGATAAGGACACGAAAGTCGTTTTGCAATAGCCAAAAGGCCACTTTGGAGAGGTTCGTCGACTTCCCCACTCCATTGACGCCTACAAATGTCATAGAATAGGGAGCACGCTTCTGGCTTGCATCTGCAAGAGAGCTGGAAAGCTTGGTTCGGATGGAGAGAAGGACATCGGTGGACGTCTTTGGCGTGAGGATGCGGGTGATTGCATCTGACAAGGCGGTGCGCACTTCTGACTTGATGGCTGTAATTGGACTCAGGAAAAGACCCAAATTTAGCCTATACAAGTAATACATACTTTTGAAGCCGCCAACCTTCTTACCCTCCAATCCTGTACCGACGCTTTCGCAAACCTTCTCGGCGATCTCTCTCGCCACGTTCTTCTTCATAAGGTGGTCCTTCATCCCACTGAGAGCCGGCGTAAGATCTTCCTTCGTCAGCACTTTCCCACCAGTCAACCTCGACAGCAATCCGCCGAAGTAGCCTTGACCAGCTGCAGATGGCCCATTAAGGGACCCTTGCGGCGCAGCATTGAGCGCACGGGAGATCATATCGTCATCATCGTCGCTTTCCCCCGTACCCGACTTGTTGAGGAACTCCCAATCCTTGACCTCATACAGTCCATCCTTTCCTCGGGTACCCCGGGAGGATTCATCGACAAGGCTGGCCAAAACTGCCTCTGAGAGGGACCCATTCCCGTCGGCAGGTGGAGCGTCCACGCTGTAGTCGAGGTTGGCCATATCGTCCTCGGTAGGGGCATTATCGACCCATTTCCGTTGAACCTTCGCGGGCGCCTTCCTACGACCGGATGCCGTAAGGTCTGACTCTGATCCACTCGCACTCGCTGGTCCCTTGCCTCCCCTTCCACCTTTCTTGCCTTTACCAGCGCGTGCGCGCGCCTTTAACGCGGCAACGTTTCTTGCAATTGCTTCCGAATCATTCTCGTGCTGGCCTTCTTTGTTGAGGGTCGGAGTCGTGGCCCCGTCTGAAGGTGGATTTGCGACGTAGCCGATCCTACCATCACGCAGAGTGGACTGTAGACGTGCCCTCCGTTCCTGTGACACTCCAGTCAGTATCCAGAGTGTCGTTTGAACAGATTCCGTGTACTTGATTAGCCTTTCCTTCGAGCTCGCGCAGAACGCGATCGAAGACCTTATCCCAACCCTTGAACGCCTCTTGGAAGTTCCAGTTGGGGGGCTGAGCAGTGGCCATAGTGCCTCCATTTGCGTTCGCGTGAAGGGAAGCCACGAAGCTCGTGAGGAATGGTTGAAAGAGCTTAACGAATAATGTCTTGAGCGCCGCCAACAGGTCATCGACGTACGTCAGTTGGAGGATCCTTTGGTAGGCGACCTGTGAGTATGACATTAGACGATTCCAGAATCAATCATACGCGAGGTATAGTAGTGAGTAGACGGCGGGTTGTATTGGACAGGTAAGTCGGTGGCGGGATTACTGCCTTCTGTAAGGAGCCTCAGTCCCCTTCAAAGGGCGCCGATGCCTCTGGAATCCTTCAGACTCGGATGTCCGGGTGCGGTGAGGTGTGTTACAGAGATGCACATTCGTGACTGCTCCCACCGGGATAGAGTGTATGATACACAAGTACAATTGTCACAATTATTTGCCTCCTGTCTTGAGGGAAAGATAGCTGAACGAAACGCCACGCACCGCAAATATGAGTTCAAGTTCGTTGATGAAGGACCAGCGAATGGTGTAACCATCCTTTTCGTACTGTTCTTGATCCTCACGGCCTTCAATGAGTGCCTCACGGATGAGACTGTTCACAGGTGAGGCGCTGCTCATAGCAAGTGCCTCTGCAGCCGGCGTAAACGAGCGCGACCAAAGAATGAAGCCACCTGTGATATTGAAGTGATGATTGAGTATTACCTTGGGGAAATTGGGGGATTCGGCTGACCTCTGTGGGCAATGGTGCAATTATCGAGCATGGTGGTGGAATCCAAGATTTGCCCGTCATCCACAAGTGGGCTGAATATGTTCGCGGTAAGGCTCCACTCTAGAGGGACACCAACTCCTGTATTTCGCTTTGTAATGTCGACCCGTGTTGGAATGGGCACTGTTCTCAGACCAGGTCCGCCAAGTCCGCAACGAAAAAGTCTGTCAACGCGGCATTCGCGTTTCTTGGGCGTGTTTCCCGACCAACCCTGACTCAAACGCCTGCAGACAACAGTACCAACACAAGTACAGGTGCCACTTTGGTTCCAGAGTCGCCACTCCAGGACGTCCTCGCCAAAGCATCCCTTCAAGCTCGACTGAATAAAGACAATGCAAGAGCCACTGTATTAAGGGTGCGTTTGTTTCTGGTTATATGACCATCCTCACTGACTGACTTCAACTGGCAGTCGGTGATTGGGGAGCTGCAAACCGAATTGAAAAAGACCGCAGTTCAAACGCCCAAGAAGCAGGATGAACTTGCATTAAAGATACTACGCAAGGCCATTGCGCAGCGAGTGAGGTGTTGTTATTTTTTCTGCCAACGGTTTCTTACGGGTTTCGCGTAGCAAGAGGCGGCGTCAAAGTATCGTTCCATGGGGCGCATGGAGCTATCCGAGAACGAAGAAAAGGAGACACAGATTATCTCATCTCTTCTCCCTCCACAACTGAGCAAGGAAGAGGCGACCGCTCATATGGCGTCCCTCTATGAAGAGCTCAAGGGAGCGAACGCATTTGAAGGTATCTCTACTCCCCCACAGGCTATAGATATCGTAGTGTCTGCCTTCCAAACCAAATTCGGAAAGCGGTCTATCCCAACATCGGATATCAAAGGGGTGTTAATGCCACTACTGAGCAAAGACGGTTTCCTCCAAAAATCTAAGAAGTAGTGTTGGAAGTTGTCACGTGAGTTCTCTTGCTCCAGGACTTTGGGTCCCCAACTGACATTGTCCACTCCCCTTTATCGTCGGCGTTCGTGGTTTTGGCGAACATTCTACCACTATATTGACCACCTTCTGTCCGGAGTCCTCCAGGACCAAACGAGAGTATGGGCTTGTCATTCAATTTCTCGATGACCACACGCTCCTCTACTCCGCAAAGTTCACACATTCTTATCAGAGTATATCAGAGTACCGCTTGTTTTCACTCGCTAGTCCTCTAGTAATCCCCGCTCATGCTCACGGACTACGCGACACGGCGTTGAGGTCGTTTCTCAAGAAATCAGGGAGGCAACGTGTGGACGACTTTTTGCGCAGAAGGGTCCTGTCGGTGGACACTGGAAGCCGTGAGGAGGTTGACAGCATTAGACCGAGAGGACCTCTCGCACTTCTGGCGATTTCTGGGAGCCAGGAGGTGAACCTTGGTTGTACCAATGAGAATGCATCAAGGCTGGTGGAGAACGGATTTGATTACTAGGCATGCGAGTATCATGCATGCTCCTTGTCCCGGATATCCGTCAAGGCACGCCACCCGGATACTGATGCTGCCACTTTTCTCTACCACCTGTCAAGAACGTGTACCCGGCGGGTGCGGGCCTTGTTGTTTCGTGCTAAGAACATGATGGCCCATTCGGCCAGCCAAGGCCATCCACCCGCACTGCGCCATTTCGACGAGTGGCGCGCGGGTCGTACTGCTTGCATCCCGATATCGGATGCATATCTGGGTAGTGATCATTGTCATTCCTCCGGATATCCTCAGGTGGTATGTAGTTCTTCGGTTGCACGGAAACCGGTGATAGCGGGGTGACCGATTTCCCCAGACGAAGCGATTCAGGACCTCATGGGTTGTGATATAAGGACTGCGAGCTCGCCTCAATGTTGACCCTTGGTGTGCAGTCTCATCATCAGTATCGCTCTCACGCTCTGGTTAGTACCTAACCGATTCTACGGACGACTATCAGACGATCTAGAGAGGCTTCGACTCCCGACTAACGGATCCCACGAGAAGGCAGTCACGAGGGCGGTCACAACATGTCGAGTACCTGCAGCGCCATCAAGTGTCGTGTTCAGTTCCGTGTCACGCCTGTTCCTGGCGCAGCCGTGTTCGGGAAAATCCCATCTGGGCTGATGGCGCATTATGAGGCACGAGGACGTGCAATATTGCAATTTGAAGGTCTTTACAATTTCCCGTAATCGTGTACCACCAGAGGCGGTCATATTATCAGGCGGATGCCCAATTTGGACAAGCGGTGGTACCCGCTTTGCTACGTGCGCACTTACTATCAATGAGCCCCAAAGATGCGGGATATCTGGAACGTCTGCTCTCTCGCTGCTGCTTCGGGGCGATTCATTCCGGCATGGCGATTTTTAATTTGTCTCTGACCTCGACCCGTTGCTGTACAACATCCTGACACTGGGCCTCGGTCATACAGATTATACTTTCTGTATTTTCGCGGGAACGCGAGACAACAAACTTGGACGCGCTGTGACTCGCCCCAGATGTGAATTGAGTCTTCAAAGGTCGAAAGGACCTAAATCGGAGAATATTCCTCGCATTGTGGCCAAGTAGTTCAATTGTTCGGTTATATACATAAACCGAGGGGACTATATTTATATTACTCGGTATACCACAACTTTTAAACATTGGGGTCTATCTCCTATCTGTCGCTTCTCGGATTAAATGCTTATTATGTGCATATTAATGAGAATGTGGAGACTGTACGAAGGGATGGCGACCAGCTTGCCTGCGAAGCACGTCAGTCCGGTGTTATACTACCTAACTGCGTTTTGGTATCTGGTACGTGACGGCACCGCGCGGTGACCAAAATTTAGCCTTCCCTTGTTGATGTTCGGCGCTCCCTCAGCGCCTACCAATCGCATCAGCCCGCCAGGGGGTCGAATGTACCATCTTCGAGAAGCCCGACGGGATAGCGTGCAGAGTCTAGAGGAGCGTGCAAGGGGCCGATCGTGTGGTGTGACTGCTGGGTACTGTATGACTGTACTGTATGGAACATTGGACACTTCACAGGCATCCACACAGTCTCATGATGTCTAAAGACCGGACAAGGGCCGCCGTTTTCGCCCGGACAGTACAGCCTAACACGCCCTCGTTTGTGTGAATACTGAGATTAAGATTAAGTAGATCAGGGCCGAGCGATCGGGATCGGAGTCTATGCTTCCAGAGTGTGACAAGCTCAGACAAGGTTCTGCGCTTAAGCTCAGGAGCACTGCTGCGACAGTGCTCCCGCCCCTGCGAATGACCAGAGCCACCAGGGCCATGAACCGGCTGATTTGGCATGTAATATAAGGAAAGAATGAAACTATTGGCAAAGACAGTCGGTGCGGCTAGCGAGGGCCTTCGAGCAATGGAGACGGCCTTCTGGGCTGTCCGGCCGAAGCCTTGACTCCGCCAAACCCAGGGCGCTATTTTGGAACTATTCGATATCATGCTGGGCAATCGACTCGTGGCTCCCAAACCAATCAGAGTTGTCGGCAATCTCCCCTCGTTTCTCGCCGCCGCCCTTGAGGCCGCGGCTGCGCCACCCCCGTCGTCATCAGCAGAGTCAGCGTGGACGACAGCGTTTGCGCGCGTGCGGCTCGCCGACGAGGAAGAGGGGGGTGAGTGCAGAAGCATGAGTAGAAGCCGCAGTAGGCTGAGTGATGAAGGTGAGTAAGGCAAGGCAACAGGAGCAAGGAGCCCCAGCTGATGACGCGGACAGCGACGGCGACGGCAACGGCCCCTTCTCCGGCTCTCCGCGGTCCATCTCCGCTGGAAACAATACAATCCTCGGTCACGAAGTCATCCAGGTACGTTTATCCTTACCAGATAGCCATTTTTCAACGGCAATCGCATTCGCCACGCCAGTCCATCCAGTCTCGCAACTGGCACACCCGTTCCCAGTTTGCATACCGCTTAGTCCCCCATCCATTTATTTGTTCTGACTCCAGTCTCCTCCGATCCAGGCCCCGCTCACCCGAGGTGCTCGAAGAGTTCCTTGCTATTCTCACTCGTGTCCGGGCCCCATCCTCACCCATCGCCCGCGTTCGGAAGCTCGTCCCACGCACTGTACACAGTAGTCTGAGTAGTTGTAGCAGTAGCCATGGTCATCATCCGTATCGGTCCACATCCTCCAGCTCCATCGAGAGCGTTGAGCGGAAGAGTGCCCGCCGACACGGCAGGAAGCGCACTACGGACGACCGTGAGCACTTGCACTCACTCAAAGTGCGTGGGAACAGCCTGAACAGTAGTGGGTCGAGCACCACTCTCTCGCGGAGCCCTTCGGATGATTCCGTTGGGAGCTGGTCCCTCGTTTGTGAGTTCAGGCACCACTCGTTTTATATACTCCCTGACCATACTTACCACAGCTTCTCCGCCTATTCAAGAGGCCGCCGAAGGGTCTCACTCACCTGTCGCGGGGAGTGGTGCCAACAGCGGGACGCAGTCGCCCAGCTTGCTCTTCATGTCGAGTGAAACGCAAAACCCCCCATCTGTTGAACAGGTTCCCGATCCCACCAGTATGCACGTCGAGCCCTAAACCCGCTTTCAAGACGAATCCACCTGCTTGCCTGCTCTCTCTCAAGTCACTTCGCGCATCCGCTATACAACGATGGGTCAGGAACCATCCTGGCTCCAAGGTGAGCTCATTGTTCCCAAGCTGGAAGGAGCATTCTCGGCTGCACACACCGATGTATGATCTGGAGTCATCGTACCGGGGAAAGCAAAATCTTTGTAAAATCTCGAGTATATCTGCGGATTGTAGTTTATAACAGGACATTTTCTACAAACAAGATTTTCAATTCCGCTGCGTCAGCCGTTAGCAAACGGTGTTTCGTGAGCTCCATTGTGACATCATCATGTCCATTTCGCTCGAAGTCCGCGCAGCGGAAAACGTAGCCGTTCCACAACCGTTTAGCAAGGTCCTAGCGTTCCTACAGCGTTCCTACAGTGGTAACGGGTTTCGGAGCCGGACCACAAACCAGCGTCGAAACTTGAGCCTTGACATCACACTTGGTTCGAACAAATGTTCTCGAGGCGTCAGAACGAGAAGAAAGACCCAGTTGTGGATGAAGTCAAACAGTTTGTGATGGTTAGTAGCAGCGGTGGAAGAGGAGGCCTGGAGGCAAGCTCAATCTAACCCGGGATATTGGGGTAAATCGTAGGTTGCGCCCAATGCGAAGTATACATTTAACAGTGAGAGGGACGCCCCTCAGTCTGAACTGTGTAGGCAGCCAGACGGCGCCTTCGGGAAGGAGTGCAGAATGGTCAGTCAACCGGCAAGCTGTTCAGGGTGTTGGAGCACGTATCTAATGCGCATCGCCATCACAGATACAAATGCACAGCACTAAAATGTTTGCAACTATGCAGGTGAAGTCGCTGCCCTCAACCACGACCGGCTCTCATTCATTGACCCCGGATTTGGCTGTAGGATCTGGGCTTCTTCTGTGCATTGCCGTTAAACCCGGAACAGACTTATATCGAATGTACCCCGATACCCAAATAAATGCCGCTAACGTTCTGCGAGCGCCTTCATCCTTCAACCCTCCACTCCTCTTTGACCAGGTTCAACCTCACAAAGCCATCCTCCTTCCGTGAGGGCCACACGCCATTCCACCACTCCTTTGCGGGGATTCGATTCTTATTCCTCTGCCTAACTCTACCAATGGAGATCTGTGTGCCGCTTGCGCATTGAACATCCAGGGTCTCCCGCTTTTTGTTAAAATGCGCGAGTCCGGGCTTCTTCGAATCAAGGAGCGGGTTATAATCTGAGGGCGAGAGCACAGTCACGTCGAAAAGCTGGACTCTGTCCGCTCCGTCGAAGGCGTGACTCAAGAGCGGTCTCTACTCAATGCGTACGTGAGTGAAACCGGGTCAGCGGAACCAGGAACCAGGGTGGAATCATCTGCCAAAAAAAAAAGGGGTGACACACGTTTCTCTGAAATGCACGGCCCATTCGTTCGACTTTATCGGCATCCCACGTCTCCCAGTCGATCAAAATGGTTTCGGCACCACACGTGGGAGCTCCCGTTGCTTTTTCCACGATTTGCTCTGTAGATGGGAGTTGCTAGCGAACGCTTTGATTCAGTTTTTCAATTAGTTGGAAGATACAGAGCAGAACACTGACTGTTCCTGCCACGATCCTTTCCATTACTTCCACCAGCAGCTGGCTTCCTTCTCTAGCGAGTACGGGTGCAAGGCT
>Ga0209131_1002992_pt1 | contig 11376 bp, 8 predicted proteins | sample GraSoi_2013_40cm_FD_185826 | JGI IMG/M metagenome (GOLD analysis project Ga0209131, IMG submission 185826) | Grasslands soil microbial communities from the Angelo Coastal Reserve, California, USA - Sample 9_17_2013_40cm (SPAdes) (version 2) | ecosystem: Environmental > Terrestrial > Soil >...
CGGTCGAGATCGGCTCTGTCTTCGGCAAGAAGGTCGAGTTCAAGTTGCGCAAGATCGAGGAGGCCAAGCGGAAATCCGTCAAAGGCTCGGCCACCGACGAGGACAAGATCATCAACCCCGGCGAGGTGAATATCCAGCCGCCCGCGATGTGAGCGGACGTTATCCGCCGCCCCGTAGACCCCAGAACGTCACAACCGAGGGTATCACCATGGTCACAACCCACGCGCGTTTTCTTCCCATTCTCCTCGCGACCGCCTTGCTCGGCGCGTGCGGCCAGCGCCTCGACGTCGAGGTCAAGGCGCGCATCGACGGCCAGCCCGCGGCGCAGGCGAAGGTCGCTATAGATCGCGAGGAGGTCGGCGTCACCGACGCCCAAGGCGCGTTCGCGCAGCGGCTGAGCAGGAAAGCCGGCAGCGAGGTCGAGGTGACGGTGAGCAAAGAGGCGCCCGGCTATCGCGTCGAACCGTGGAAAACGACCTTCCTCGTGAAGCTGCCCAAGGGGGATCAGATCGACACCTACCGCGTCGACGCCGATCTCAAGGCGATGCGCTACGTCACGCTGCGCGTGAACGAGAAGGGTACGCCGCTTCCCGAGGCCAAGGTGACGGTCGGCGGGAAGGAGGCGGGCGTCACCGATGCCAAGGGCGAGCTCGTGTACCTCTATCAGACGCAGCCGGCGAAGGGAGCCGAGGTCGACGTCGCCAAGACCGGTTACAGCACCTACCGCGCGACGCGCCAGTTCGAGCCGGGACAGGTAGTCGAAGTCGCGCTCAACCGCCAGACCGTAGTGGCCATCAAGGCGCTGACCGACGAATACGGCCGCACGAGCGGGGTGCCGGGCCTCGCCGTGAGCATAGACGGTAAGACCGTCGGCAAGACCGACGCGCAGGGCGGCTACACGTACGACTACCGCGGCGAGCCGGGCAAGAAGACCGTCATCGCGCTCGCAGCGCCAGGCTACATTCCCGCGCTCTGGAAGGTCACGGTCAAGCTCGAAGGTCCGGTCAACCTCCAGCGCTACTTCTACCCGACTACGCCCAAGCCGATCCGTATCGGCATCTACCGCGTCGTCGGCAACACGCCGGGCGCGGACCTGAAGGAGGTCGCAGCCCAGGCCGAGCAGGCGCTCGCGACGCAGCTCTTCAAGTTCCCGGCGTTCCGCGAGGTGCCGGCGGACAAACTGCAGGCCGAAATCAACCAGCGCAAGCTCAGCATCGACCGCATCACTACGAAGGGCTGGCAGGACACCCCGCTGCGCGCGACCGTGGACATGATCGCGCTCGGGAGCGTCGCCAAGGACGACGACGGCTACCTGGTCGAGGTCAAGTTCCACACCGCGAACGGCAAAATCATCTTGTCGGAGATCGCGCGCGCCCGCAGCGCCCGCGCAATCGACGGCGCGGTGCGCGACATCGCGAACAACGCCATCGAGCACTTTCCTCTGGAGGGCACGGTCGTCGGAGAGGAGAACGAGCGCTACCGAATCAACATCGGCAAGAGCTGGCGCATCGGCCGCGGCACAGAGTTCACCCTGACCACGCCGACCTTCGGTGAGGGCGGCAAGGTCGCGGGTTACCGCGAAACCGGCAGGATGGAGGTCAAGCGCGGCGAGGACACGAGCTCGCTTGCCGAGGTCGCAACGCTCAAAGAGGGCGCGAAGGTGCAGATCGGCGATCGCGTGGTGCGGCGCACCGGCCGCGAGGGCGACGAAGGCGATCAACGAACCTACCTCCGGCTCACCGCGAAGGGCGGCGTCGGGACGGACGCCAACGCGCTTCCCGGCACCAGCGTCTACCTGAACGGCGAGTGGGCCGGCGCGACCGGGACGAACGGCCAGGCGGAAGTCCCCCTGCGGCTCGGCCGCAATTACACGCTCACGCTGTACCGCCACGGCTACCAGCAGCTCACCGACAAGATCAAAGTCGGCAAGAGCGGTGAGGCGCGCGAGTTCCTGCTCACGGCCAACAACGCCCTGTTCAGAATCGACTCCGAGCCGACAGGGGCATCCGTCACCATCGACGACGAGCAGGTCGGCAAGACGCCGATCGCCGGCGGCAAGCTGGTCACGCTCGGGTTTCACAGCGTGCGCCTGACCTACGGCGAGGACTACCGCGACTTCTTCCAGGTCATGGAGTTCACCCAGAAGGAGGAGGACCGCACCGGCGAGCGCCGCATCGTGCTGCAAAAGGATTTGCTCAAGATCGGCGAGCGCGCGCGCCAGAAAGGCGACGTCGATGGCGCCATCAAGGCCTATGCTTCCACCGAGCGCGACCACCCGGACTACGCCGAGGCGCACCGGCGCCTGGGCGACATCTACCTCGACGACAAGGAGGACTACGACCGCGCGATCGCCGAGTTCGAGACCGTGTTGGCGCTGCCCGAGAACCAACAGCTGATCTACAAGCAGTTCGCGGTCACCTTCACCAACCTCGGCCACGCGTATTGCGAGAAAGGCAACCGCCTGGTGGACACCGATCGCGCCGCGGCACCCACGTACTTCGCCAAGGCGATCAAGGCGCTGCAGACCGCCAAGCAGAACACGCGCTTCTTCCCGAGCGCGGAGTACGACGAGGCGGTGCACGACACCTACTACTACACGGCGCTCTCGTACCACAAGCTGTATCTGATGACCAAGCAGCCCGCGGTGATGAACAGCGCGAGCCTCGCCTGGCGCGAGTACTTCGACTTCTTCCCGAAAAAGCTCGAGGGCAATCCGGTCTTCGCGCAGGCCCGGGAGGGCGCGCGCCGCTACCGCGATCAGATCCAGGAACCCTGATCGTGCCGACCCGAATGTGATGCACCTCTGGTGCCCTGTGATGGCCCTGTTCGTCGCGATGGCATTGCCGGCGTTGCCTGCGCTCGCCGAAGAGCCGGTGGCCGCGAGCTCGGAGGAGCCTGCCGGGATCGAACCGGAGTTCGTGCGCCCGCTCGTTCCCATCGCCCGCGGGCGCAACGACTCGAATCCGGTGTGGTCGCCCTCGGGCGACATGGTCGCGCTCGAACGCTCGCGCGGCGACAACAAGGAGATTGCGATCGTGCGCGCAAACGGCGACATGGTTCAGACCATTCGCCAGCAATCTGCGGTCGCACCGGGACAGAGCCGGTTCTTTTTCCCGGAGGTCGTGGAGGAGACGAGCTATAACTCCGGCATCAGCTGGTCGCCCGAGGGCAAGCGGTTCGTGTTCATGAGCAACGGCGGCGAGGGTAACTACGACCTGTACCTGCGCGAGCCCGACAGCCGCATTACGCGCATCACGACTCACAGAGAGAAGGATGGGCACGCGAACTGGTCACCGGCGCGCGACCAGATCGCGTTTATCTCGGGCCGCAGCGGAAAGGGCGACGTGTATCTGCTCGATCTCGCCACGAAGGCCACCACCCGGCTGACGCACGGAGATTGGCCCTATCTCTATCCGCAGTGGTCGCCGGACGGCAAGCGCCTCGCGGTCATCCGAGGCATCAACGAGAACCACGACATTGTCATCCTCGAGCCGGGGCGCGTTCCGCCCGTGCCGCCGAAGCCGGTCAGCACCTGGCGTTACGACGATCTGCGGCCGGTGTGGTCGCCGGACGGCAAGCGCCTCGCCTTCTATACCAATTACAACCCCGCCGACGACCCCAAGACCTGGGCGATCGTGGTCGTTGCCGCGGACGGTTCCGACCCGACCGAGGGCGAGGGGCTGGCGGCGCGGGTGGTGGCCACCGACGTGATCCCGGACGTCGAGCGCGGACCGGCGTGGATGCCGGACAACCACCGCATCGTGTACGTGCGCAACGAGAGGCAGGCCTACAACCCGATCTACGTCGCCGACGTCGACAGCCGCACGAGCACGCTCGTGCGCACGGGGACCAAGATGAACCACGACGTCACCTGCTCGGTGAGCGGCGTGATCGCGTTTCGCGCCCAGGTCGACCAGTGGGACCAGGTGTACCTCGCGAAGCTCAAGGGGCTGACGCCGTGACGCGCCGCGTTATCCGCCCTCGTCCGCTGCGCGCCCGTTTGTTCGCCTCCTCGCTCGCGGTATCGCTCGCAGTGGCCCTGGTCGCGAGCGCGCCAGTACACAGCGCCGACGACCCGGTGGATGCGGCGATGAAGCTCTACGAGAAGCGCCGCTACGAGCAGGCGGCGCGCATGCTCGAAGACGCCCTTGCCCGCCCCGATGCCGAGCGCCGCGCGCAGGCGCAACTGGTGCTCGGCATGATTTACCTGCGCAACGCCGACCTGCACGAGGCGTTCGCCCGTACCGCTGCTGCGGCCGAGCTCGACTATCTCGACAAACTGCTGAAGACCGGCACCGGGGACCGCAGCCGCTACGCGCGGCTGCACCTCGCCGAGGCCTTGCTCGCGCGCGGAAGCGCGGCCGCTGCGGGACGCCACTTCGAGCAGGCCCGAGCCGACTCAAGCCTGGAGAGCCGCTACCGCGCGATCGCCGGCGTCGGCCTCGGGAGCGCCTTGTGGGAGCAGCGCGACGCTGAACGGGCGCGCAACATGTGGGCCGCACCGGGCGCGGCGGCGGAGATCACGCTGGCGCGCGCAGCGGCCCAGGGCCGCGCCCAGGTCGTGGACGCGAAATCCTTGCAGCGCGTTGCCGACGACGCGAGCCACGCGCCCGAGTTGTCGCCGCGCGCGCGGCGCTATCTCATCGAGATCTATACCGCGGCCGGCGCGCCGGACAAGGCGCTTGCCGTGGCCCGCGCCGCCGACCTGGGAATGGCTTCCTACGTCGAGAGGTTCAAGGCGGGCAAGGGTACGGCCAAAAGCATCAACCTCTACGATCTCGCCTTGCTCACGGACCTGACGCGGCTCTATCGCGAGCTGGCACGGCGTCAGCTCGAGCGGGCCGCCGCCGACGCGCGCATGAAGCCGAGCGCGGAATACTACCTCGCCGAGGTATTGAGCGGTCTGGGCGCGAACGACGAGGCGCTGACCTACGTGCAAGCCTTCCTCGCGCAACCGCAGACGCCGACCCAGTACCGCGAGCGCGCACTGGCGCGTCAGGCGCTGATCGGTTATCGCCAGAGCCGGCGCGCCGAAGCGGAGAGCACCTGGACCGCGATGGCCGAGAAGGGAAGCGACCCGGAAGTATTGGCCGACATCGTGCTCGGCTGCGCCGACGCCCAGGCCCAGTGCGGCAAGGTGCTCGCGCGCGTCGGCCAGGTGACCGAGTCGGGTGACGGGCGGCGCTACCAGCGGCTCAACTTTGCGCTCGGCAGCTACTATCTCCGGAAGAAGGACTACGCGCGCGCCATCTCCTACATGGAGGCGGGGCGCGACAAGAGCAACAAGAACAAGATCGAAGCCAACGACCCGGAAATGCTCGCCGGTCTGGCCGAGGCCTACTATCGAACCAAGAAATTCTCCGAAGGCCTCGAGATCTTTTTCGAAATGAGCAAGGAGTTTCCCGTGGTGCGCCAGATCCAGGAGGCGATGCAGGGCGTCTACTCCATGGAGCAGCGCAGCGCCGGTGACGTGAAGATACTTTGAGAAGCCAGACGTTGAACCCTAACTGTCGGAGTCAGCAAGCGAGGAGCGTATGAAACAGATCTTTATTGCTACGGTACTGGGCTTGGGCGCGACGGCGTTGTGCATTCCGGTGCACGCCGCACCAAAGGCCGACGGGCGCCCCGACGGCGGCATCCTCAACTACAGCGAGTACGGCCGGCCGGCGACGCTGGACCCGATCACGAGCAACGAGACGATATCGCTGCGCATCACCGAGCTGGTGTTCAACGGCCTGGTCGGGATCGACGAGAAGCAGGAAATCGTGCCGGAGCTGGCCGAGCGCTGGGAAGTGTCGAAGGACGGCCGCGTATTCACGTTCTTCCTGCGCAAGGACGTGAAGTGGCATCCGCGCGAGGGCGAGACGCCCAGCCCCTTTACCGCCGACGACGTGGTGTTCACCTATAACATCATGATGCACCCCAAGACCATCACGCCGCTCAAAGTGCGCTACGAGTTCATCGAGAAAGTCGAGAAGACCGGCGACTACACGGTGGTGTGCACGCTCAAGCGCCCGATCCTGAACGCGCTGGCGAAGTTCAGCTTCAAGATCATCCCCAAGCACGGCCCCTCGAACCCGCAGTACCTGACGCGCGAGGACCGGTTCGCCCACAGCCCGATCGGCACGGGGCCATACATGCTCCAGACGGTAACGGGTGACGGCGAGGTGGTGCTGGTCTCGAACCCGGACTACTTCAAGGGGCGCGCGCACATCGACAAGTTCATCGCCCGGCCGTTCGCCGACCAGAACATCATGGCCCAGGCGCTGATGTTCAACGCCATCGACATGATCGTGCTGGTCAACCCGCGCAACCTGCCGGAGGTTCAGGGCGACAAGCGCTTCGTGCTGCAACCGTACAATGCGTTGTCGTACTCGTTCTTCGGCTACAACGTGCGCAACCCGCTGCTCGCGGACCGGCGCGTGCGCCAGGCGATCACGGTCGCGGTCAACCGCCAGGAGATGCTCGACTCGTTCTTCAACAGCCAGGGCACGATCATCTCCGGCCCGTTCGCGCCCGGCAGCTGGGCATACAACCTCGACGTCAAGCCCTTGCCGTTCGGCCCGGAGCGCGCGCGCGCGTTGCTCGTCGAGGCGGGCTTCAAGGCCGGTGCCGACGGGATCATGGAGAAGGACGGCAAGAAGCTCGTGCTCTCGCTCAAGGTCCCCATCGAGAAAGAGAGCGAAGCGATCAAGCGCGTGGTGCTCGCGTTCCAGAATTACCTCAAGAACGCCGGCATCGCGATCACGGTCCAGTTCAAGGAGTGGCAGGCGTGGAAGGAGGACGTCTTCCTCGAGCACAACTTCGACATCATGTTTGCTTCCTGGGTATTCGACGATTCGGCGGACATCTCTTCGCTGTTCCATTCGGCCGAGATCGGCGACTGGAAGAACAACTTCGGCGGCTATTCCAACCCGGAAGTGGACGGACTGATCGTCGAGAGCAAGCTCACGCTCGACCACGAGAAGCGCCGCACGATCAACCGCAAGCTGCACTCGATCTTGGCCGAGGAGCAGCCCTACACTTTCCTTTGGACGCTCACCAACTACAGCGCGTACCACAAGAAGGTGCGGCGCGTTCAGATCCACCCTTACAAGTTTTTCTCGTTCGCCGACGAGTGGTTCATCCCGGCGAGCGAACAGAAGTGACGGCGGCGTAGCCGCCGTCATCCTGAGCGCAGCGAAGGATCTGCTTTTGGTCGTAAAGCAGATTCTTCGTCGCTTCGCTCCTCAGAATGACAGGGACCTGGGAGGAGGGCGCCTGCCATGAAGTTCGCCGCGGTCAAGCCGGTCAGCCGCGTCCTCGCGCGCGAGCTGGCCGTGACCGCGCTCCTCCTGCTCGGCGTGAGCGTGGTCGTGTTCGCCATTCTCTATCTCGCGCCCGGCGACCCGCTCAACGTCTTGCTCGAAGGCCAGTCGCCGCGCTCGGAGCTCGCCCTCGGCATGCGCGAGGCGCTCGGCGTACCCCGTACCTGGTACGGTCAGTACGCAGCGTGGTTCGGCAAGATGCTGCAGGGCAACTTCGGCAACTCGATCCGCACCGGCCTGCCGGTGCTGCCGGAGCTCGCGCGCGTCGGCGTCTACACGCTCACCCTGACGCTCGGCTCGCTTACGCTCACACTCCTGATCGCGGTGCCGATCGCGGTGCACGCGGCTGCGCACGGCGGCACCGCCGGCAATACCGCGGCAACCCTGGGCGCGTACGTCCTCTCGGCAGTGCCGGTGTTCTGGTTCGGCTACATCGTGGTCTACGTCTTCATCCATCAGTTCGGCATGTTTCCGCTGATCTCGGGAACGGCGGCCAAGCAGGAGCACGCGTGGCTTTACTTCCTCGTGCCGATCTTCGTGCTCGGGATCGCAAGCGGCACGCTCTCGGAGATGATCCGCCACTTGCGCGAGGAGCTCTCGCGGGTGCTGGCCGAAGACTACATCCGCACCGCGCGCGCCAAGGGCGCTCCGGTGTGGCGCCATGCATTCAAGGAAGGTTTCCTGATTCCGGTGACCGAGATCATGAGCGCCAAGATCCCGTTCCTGCTCGGCGGCGCGGTGATCGTCGAGCAGGTGTTCAACTGGCCCGGCATGGGTCGCATGGCGTGGCAGGCGGCGCAGGATCGCGATTTCCCGGTCATCATGGGCATCGCCCTCGTTGCAGCGGCGTTCGTGCGCTCGGGCAACCTGCTGCAGCGCGTCATCTTCACCGCGGTCAATCCGCGCGCTTCGAGAGAATAACCGGCAGCGCGTATGCGTCGCTACGTCCAGACGCCCGGCCCCATCGGCGAGTTCTCGGAGCTGTCGCTCGCGCAGCGCGCGGGGCCGCTCGATCTCCTCTACACGGGCTATGGCCTCCTGGTGGTGGCGGTGGTGGTGGCATCGTACGTGCTCGGGGCGTTCGGCTGGCTGTCTCATGATCCGCAAGCGATCAACGTCGGGCTGATCAACGCGCCGCCATTCACCTCCGGGCACCTGCTCGGCACCGATTTCCTCGGGCGCGATCTGCAGGCGCGGCTGATTCTCGGCATCCAGGCCTACTTTCTCCCAGGACTGCTTGCCATCACCATTTCCGTCGTCGGCGGAAGCATTCTCGGCATCCTCGCGGGCTACAAGGGCGGATGGTTCGATACGATCATCACCTACTTCGACAACCTGCTCGACTCGTTTCCGCGCCTGGTGCTGATCCTGCTCGTGATCGCCGCGTTCAAACCCGACATCTATTACGTTATGGTCGTAGTTGGAATTACGGGCATGCCGGTGATCGCCAACCTGATCGCCGGCAAGATCGCATTTCTGCGGCAGAAGAGCTTTATCGAGGCGGCGCATGCGCTCGGGTTGCCGGCACACACGGTCGTTCTCAAGCACATCCTGTGGTTGAATTGCCGCGCGCTGCTGGTTATCCAGGCCACCCTCGGCATGGCCGAGGCGATCCTGGTCGAGACCAGTCTCTCCTACCTCGGCTTCGGCGTGCAGGAGCCCACGCCTTCTTGGGGAAACATGGTTCAGGCCGGCGCGAATTATTTCCTGCAGGGCAACTTCTGGCCGTCCACCGCGCCGGCCCTTGCGATCCTCGCGACCATCCTCGGGCTGCAGTTGCTCGGCGACGGGCTCAACAACCTCCTCGAAGGCAAGCGGAGGAAGTGATGGCACTGGACGCCGGGCCGCTGCTCGCCATCGATAACCTGCGGACCTATTTCTACTCGCGCGCCAAGCGCGCTTTCATCCGCTCGGTGGACGGCGTCAGCCTCGGCGTCGCGCACGGCGAGACGCTGGGCATCGTGGGCGAGAGCGGCAGCGGCAAGAGCGTCACCGCGCTCTCGGCCGCGGGCCTCGTTACCGCCGGGCCGGGCGTGATCAGCGGCCGCATCGACCTGCACTCGAACGGCACGCGGCGCAACCTGCTCGAGGGTCTGGAGAACTACGCGCGGTTCACGGAGCAGGATGGGCGCGTCATGGCGGTGGAGAAGGACGAGCGCGGCTGGCGCAAGCACTCCGACACGTTGATGGCGGGCGTGCGCGGCAAGGAGATCGCCATGATTTTCCAGAACCCGCGCTCGGCGCTGAACCCTTACTCCACGATAGGCAAGCAGCTGGTGGAGACCATCCGCCTGCACACGAATTTCAAGGGCGAGCGCGAAGCCAAGGAACGCGCGATCCACTGGCTCGAGCGCGTGCGCATAGACTCACCCGGGTTGCGCTTCGACAACTTCCCGTTCGGCCTGTCCGGCGGCATGTGCCAGCGCGCCATGATCGCGATGGCGCTCTCCGCCGAACCCTCGCTCCTTATAGCGGACGAGCCGACCACCGGCCTCGACGCCACCATCCAGTCCCGCATCGTGGATCTGCTCGCCCAGCTCAAGACCGAGACCGGCATCACCACGCTCCTGATCAGCCACGATATAAGCGTCATACAGCGCCTCTCGGATCGCATTGCGGTGATGTACGGCGGCACGGTGGTGGAGACCGGTCGCGCCGCGGAGGTACTCGCGCCGCAAGCGACGGCGCGCCACCCGTACACCGCCGCGCTGCTTGCCTCGATCCCGAGCGCGGAAACGATACGCCGGAAAAGTTATCTGCAGGCGATCGAAGGCGAGGTGCTCGATACCATCGAGGTGCCGCGCGGTTGCCGCTTCTACGGCCGCTGCAACCGCGTCACCGATGCGATCCGCGAAAACTGCGCGGGGATCGAGCCGCCGCTCGCCGAGATCGCGCCCGGGCACAAGGTGCGCTGCTGGCTGTACCCCGCTGCGGGGAAAGCATGAGCCGCACCATTCTCGAAGTCACCGATCTGCGCAAGGACTACAGCCAGCGTCGCGGCCTGATCTCGATGCTGACCGGCCAGGGGCGCGTGATCCCGGCGGTGGACGGCGTGAGCTTCTATCTCAGGGAAAACGAGACCGTCGGCCTCGTCGGCGAGTCCGGCTGCGGCAAGACCACGATCGGACGCACGGTGCTGCGGCTGACCGACCCGAGCAGCGGGCGTATCGTGTTCGACGGGCGCGATATCACCAAGATGAGCCGCGCCGAGCTGCGCCCCTTGAGGCGCGAGATGCAGATGATCTTCCAGGACCTCGATGCGGGCCTGAACCCGAGGATGCGCGTGCGCAACATCCTGCGCGAGGCGCTCACCGTGCACGAGCGCCCGGGCGATGCCGAAATCGCAGGTCGCATCCGCGAGCTGCTCGAGCAGGTGAGCCTCAAGGAGAGCAAGCTCGCGAACTTTCCGTCGGAGCTTTCCGGCGGCGAGAAGCGCCGCGTGGGGATCGCGCGCGTGCTCGCGGTGCGCCCGCGCCTGATCGTGGCCGACGAGCCCACGAGCGCGCTCGACATCTCGATCCAGGCGCAGGTCGTAAACCTCCTTCGCGATCTGCAGAAAAACCTGGGGCTCACGTACCTGTTTATCTCGCATGACCTGCCGGTCGTCGAGCTCGTCAGCCAGAAAGTCGCGGTGATGTATCTCGGACGCATCGTCGAGATGGGTCTGGCGGAGAACATCGCGCACCAGCCGCGGCATCCCTACACGGGCGTCCTGTGGTCGTCCCTCGCCGACAAGCAGACCACGGAGGTGACCCGGCGCGTGACCAACGTGACGGTCGAGCGCGAGCGCCGCACCTGGGGCGTGTTCGACTTCGAGCAGCCGGCGAGCGGCTGCCGCTTCGCCCCGCGCTGCCCGCTGTACAAGGACAAGGGCCGCCCCGCCGTCTGCACCGACCCCGCTTCCGAGCCGCAGTTGAGAGACGTCGGGCACGGACACGTGGTAGCGTGCCATTTCGCATAGTATTCGGTCATCGTGCCTCCCGACAGCCAATCCGCGTTCACGGTTTTTCCGAGCAGCTGGAAGAGCAACCTCCGGGGGGATCTGACCGGCGGCCTCGTCGCAGCCGTG
>Ga0209131_1002993_pt1 | contig 11372 bp, 8 predicted proteins | sample GraSoi_2013_40cm_FD_185826 | JGI IMG/M metagenome (GOLD analysis project Ga0209131, IMG submission 185826) | Grasslands soil microbial communities from the Angelo Coastal Reserve, California, USA - Sample 9_17_2013_40cm (SPAdes) (version 2) | ecosystem: Environmental > Terrestrial > Soil >...
CTTGCGGCGCGAAGATCTTGCCGTTCGCCTCGAGGAGGTCCTTCCTCTCCATGCCCGGACCGCGCGGGCGCGCGCCGACCAGCAGCGCGACCTCGACGTCCTTGAACGCGACCATCGGGTCGGCGGTAGGGATCATGCCGTGCAGCAGCGGGAAGGCGCAGTCGTCCAGCTCCATCATCACGCCCTTCAAGGCCTTCTGCGCTTTCTCGTCGGGAATCTCGAGCATCTGCAGGATTACCGGCTGGTTCTTTCCGAGCATCTCGCCGCTCGCGATCCGGAAAAGCAGGCTGTAGCCGATCTGGCCGGCGGCGCCCGTCACTGCGACGCGAATGGGCTTGTTGGACATGGAAGACTCCTGGAGAAGGCCCGAATATATCCGGCTTGGCGCTTTTGCGCAGCACAGGCGCGATTCGAAGCCTGCTATAATCTTGATTCCCGTCAAGATTCCAAATCAGCCCAAGCGTCGCGGAAGGATTGCTTTACATGCCTGATCTGACGGCGAAAAAAAAGCGTCCCGTTTGGTATAACCTCAGTCCTCTCAATCTCCCTGTCCCGGGTCTGGTCTCGATTTTCCACCGTATTAGCGGCTTGGCGCTTTTCCTCGGCTTGCTCGCGTTTCTGTTCCTCCTCGACTCGAGTCTCTCGTCCGAAAGCGGCTTCGCGCGCGCGGCTGAGTACCTTCGCGCCCCGATCTGGAAGCTCGGACTGATGGTCTCTCTGTGGGCATTTCTCCACCACCTGTGCGCGGGTGTGCGGCACCTGCTTCTCGATATCGACGTCGGCGTGGGGCTCGAGTCAGCCAGGCGGAGCGCTTTCGCGGTTTTCGTCGTCAGCCTCGCGCTGACCGCTTTCATCGGAGTCAGGTTGTGGTGAATCGCGTCATAGTCGGCGCGCATTACGGACTGAAGGACTGGCTGGCCCAGCGCGTCACCGCCCTGGTGATGATCGCCTATACGGTGATTTTCCTTGTCGCGTTGGGACGCGGGACCGTGAGCTACGCGTCGTGGAAGGCCTTGTTCGCTCAAGAGTGGATGCGCTTCGCGACCTTGCTCTTCGTCGCGAGCGTGCTGATTCACGCGTGGGTCGGGGTGCGAAATGTCTGGATGGATTACATCAAGCACACCGGGCTGCGCCTCGCACTGCAGATCGTGACCATCCTCTGGCTCGTCGGTTGCGCCGGCTGGGCGATGCAGATCCTCTGGAGGCTCTGAAGTGGCGATCGCGAAGCGTAACTTCGACGTGGTGGTCGTCGGCGCGGGCGGCGCCGGACTGCGCGCCGGCCTGCAGTTGTCGGAGGCGGGGCTGAGCGTCGCGGTGCTTTCCAAGGTATTCCCGACGCGCTCGCACACCGTCGCGGCGCAGGGCGGGATCGGCGCGGCGCTCGGCAACATGGGCGAGGACTCGTGGCTGTGGCACATGTACGACACGGTGAAGGGCTCGGACTGGCTCGGCGACCAGGACGCGATCGAATTCATGGTGCGTGAAGCGCCCAAGCTCGTATACGAGCTGGAGCATTTCGGCATGCCGTTCGATCGCAACGAGAACGGCACGGTATATCAGCGGCCGTTCGGCGGCCATTCGCAGAATTTCGGCGAGCGGCCGGTGCAGCGCTCCTGCTGCGCCGCGGACCGCACCGGCCACGCGATGCTGCATACGCTCTACCAGAGAAACGTCCGGGCCCGCACGCAGTTCTTCGTCGAGTGGATGGCGCTCGACCTCATAAGAGACGCGAGCGGCCAGGTGCTGGGCGTGACCGCGCTCGAGATGGAAACCGGCGAAGTGATGATCCTGCACGCGCGCGCGACGCTTTTCGCGACCGGCGGGGCGGGGCGGATTTTTTCCTCCACGACCAATGCGTTCATCTGCACCGGCGACGGCCTGGGCATGGCGGCGCGCGCCGCTGTCCCGCTGGAAGACATGGAGTTCTGGCAGTTCCACCCGACGGGTGTCGCGGGTGCAGGGGTGCTGATCACCGAAGGCGTGCGCGGCGAGGGCGGTTACCTGCTCAACAAAGGCGGGGAGCGATTCATGGAGCGCTATGCGCCGAACCTGAAGGATCTCGCTTCGCGCGACGTCGTTTCGCGCGCCATGGCGACCGAGATCAAGGACGGGCGCGGCGCCGGGCCGCACGGCGACTACCTGCTGCTGAAACTCGACCATCTCGGCCCGGAGGTGATCGAGAAGCGCCTGCCCGGGATCCGCGAGATCGCGAAAAAATTCGCCGACGTGGACCCGGTGAAGGACCCGATTCCGGTGGTACCGACAGTGCACTACATGATGGGCGGGATACCGACGAATTATCATGGCGAGGTCGTCGTCCCGCAGGGGAGCGACGCCGAAGCCGCGGTGCCGGGTTTCTACGCGGCCGGGGAATGCGCCTGCGCCTCGGTCCACGGCGCGAACCGCCTCGGTACGAATTCGCTCACCGATCTGCTCGTTTTCGGCAAGGCAGCCGCGGAGTCGATCATCGAATTTCTGCGCGAGAATCCGGGTCGCAAGGACTTGCCCAAGGATGCGGCCGAGCGGACCCAGGCGCGCCTTGCACGGCTGGACGGCCAGAAGAACGGCGAGTCGGTCGCCGAGGTGGGCGCCGAGATTCGCCGCACCATGCAGGCTCACTGCGGCGTTTTCCGTTTTCCGGAAATGCTGGTCAAAGGCGTGAAGAAAATCCACGAGATCGCCGATCGCGCCACCCGCACCGAGATCAAGGACAAGAGCCGCGTGTTCAATACCGCGCGCGTCGAGGCCCTCGAGCTCGACAACCTGATCGAGGTGGCGCGCGCCTCGATGGTCTCCGCGGAGGCGCGACGCGAGTCGCGCGGCGCGCACGACCGCGCCGACCATCACAGCCGCGACGATGCGAACTGGCTCAAGCACACGCTCTGGTACAAGGAGGGCGACCGGCTCGAGTACAAGCCGGTGCACATGAAGCCGCTGACGGCTCGGACCATCGAGCCGAAGGTACGGACCTACTGACCCGACTGGGGGAAGCATGCGCTTCAGGATTTTCCGCTACGACCCGGACAAGGACGAAAAGCCGCGCATGCAGGAGTACGATGTCGCGCTCGACCCGCACGACCGCATGCTCCTCGATGCCCTGGTGCGCATCAAGGAGCAGGACGACAGTTTGAGCCTGCGGCGCTCCTGCCGGGAAGGCGTGTGCGGCTCCGACGCCATGAACATCAACGGCAGAAACGGCCTTGCCTGCATCACCAAGTTGAGCGACCTGAAGGAGCCCGTCGAGTTGCGGCCGCTCCCCGGGCTGCCGGTGATCCGCGACCTGATCGTCGACATGACCCAGTTCTTCAAGCAGTATCATTCGATCAAGCCGTACCTGATCAACGAAGACCCGCCGCCGGAAAAGGAGCGGCTGCAGTCCCCCGAGGAGCGCGAGGAGCTCGACGGCCTCTATGAATGCATCCTGTGCGCGTGCTGCTCGACCTCCTGCCCGTCGTTCTGGTGGAATCCGGACAAGTTCGTCGGCCCGGCCGGGCTGCTCCAGGCGTATCGTTTCATCGCCGACAGCCGCGACCAGGCTACGGCCGAGCGGCTCGACAACCTCGAGGATCCTTACCGCCTGTTCCGCTGTCATAGCATCATGAACTGCGTGGACGCGTGCCCGAAGAACCTCAATCCGACGCGCGCCATAGGCAAGATCAAGGAATTGATGGTCAAGCGTTCCGTGTAACATGACTGACGTCGAGACATGACTGAAAACCGGGGACAGACCACGTTTTTCCGCGCGATCTGGTTAGACTAGGATCGGCCGGTGAAAAACGTGGTCTGTCCCCGAAATTCCCGAACATGACGACGACGGAAATGAATCGTTTGCGCTGGAGCTGCCGCCGCGGCCTGCTCGAGAACGAGCTGGTGCTCGAGCGGTTTCTGAGGGCCCACGCGGGGCTGCTCGAGGGCGAGCGCCTCGCGGCTTTCAAGACGTTGCTCGAATACAGCGACGACGAGCTCTGGGGCCTGGTCAGCGGACGCCGCGAATGCGGCGATCCCGCGCTCGGCGAAGTGGTCCAATTGATGCGGAATTGCTAGCGCAAACTCACCGAGGGAACACCATGGGTTCCACGAAAAAAGCCACGCTTTCCTACGGGGAGGGCAATTCGATCGAGTTTCCGATGTTGTCGGGCACAGTCGGTCCCGACGTGGTCGACATCCGGACGCTTTACGCGAAGACGGGGATATTCACCTACGACCCCGGGTTCATGTCCACGGCGAGCTGCAGCTCGAAAATCACGTATATCGACGGCGACGCGGGCGTGCTGCTCTACCGCGGCTATCCGATCGAGCAACTCGCGGTGCACTGCGACTTTCTCGAGGTGTGCTACCTGCTGCTGAACGGCGAGCTGCCGGACCAAAAGCAGAAGCAGGAGTTCGTGAATATCGTCACCCATCACACCATGGTGCACGAACAGCTCGCGCGGCTCTACACCGGGTTCCGCCGCGACTCGCACCCGATGGCGGTGATGGTCGGAGTGGTGGGCGCGCTCTCCGCGTTCTATCACGACTCGCTCGACATCGCTAACCCCCAGCACCGCGAAATCTCGGCCTTCCGGCTGGTCGCCAAGCTGCCCACCATCGTGGCCATGGCCTACAAATACTCGGTCGGCCAGCCGTTCATGTATCCGAAGAACGATCTCTCCTATACCGCCAACTTCATGCGCATGATGTTCGCGGTGCCCGCCGAAGAATACAAGATCAACCCGGTGCTGGTGCGCGCGCTCGACCGGATTTTCATCCTGCACGCGGACCACGAGCAGAACGCCTCAACCTCGACCGTGCGCCTCGCGGGTTCCTCGGGCGCCAATCCGTTTGCCTGCATCGCCGCGGGCATCGCCTGCCTGTGGGGTCCCGCGCACGGCGGCGCCAACGAGGCGGCGCTGCAGATGCTGGAGGAGATCGGCGACGTCTCCAAGATCGGCGAGTTCATCAAGCGGGCGAAGGACAAGAATTCCGGGGTCAAGCTGATGGGCTTCGGGCATCGCGTGTACAAAAACTACGATCCGCGCGCGAAGCTCATGCGCGAGACCTGCTACGAAGTGCTGGAAGAGCTGGGCCTTCACGACGACCGGATTTTCAAGCTGGCGATGGCGCTGGAGAAGATCGCGCTGGAGGACGATTATTTCGTCAGCCGCAAACTTTATCCGAACGTCGACTTCTACTCCGGCATCGTGCAGCGCGCGCTCGGCATCCCGGTGTCGATGTTTACCTGCATCTTTTCGCTCGCGCGCACGGTGGGCTGGATTGCCCAGTGGCAGGAGATGATCGCCGATCCCGAGTACAAGATCGGCCGGCCACGCCAGCTCTACACCGGCGCCACGCGGCGGGAGGTCGTGCCGATCAACAAGCGTTGAGCGCGCTCAACGCGGGAAAGCCGGAGCGGTCAAATATGAGCGCCATGAAGGAATTCCTCTCCAATTCGTATCTCTTCGGCGCCAACGCGCCCTTCATCGAAGAGCTGTACGAGGCTTACCTCGCCAACCCGCAATCGGTCGCCGAGCAGTGGCGCGAGTATTTCGACAAGCTGCAGGCGGTGCCTGCAGCCGGAAACGGTGGGCGCGACGTGGCCCACGCGCCGATCGTCGAATCCTTCGCCCGGCTTGCCCGGGCCGGCGCGGCCCGCCCTGCGCCCGCCGTGGCGGGTTTCGATCGCAAGCAGGTTTCGGTGCTGCAGTTGATCGCGGAGTACCGCTTCCGCGGGGTGCTCATCGCCGACATCGATCCCCTGAAGCGCCGGGAGCGCCCGCACATCGCCGAGCTCGAGCCCGCCTACTACGATCTGACCGAGGCCGACATGGACACGGTGTTCAACACTGGAACGTTCGTCGGCCCCGAGCAGGCGAGCTTGCGCGAAATCATCAAGGCATTGCAGGAGACCTACTGCGGCACTCTCGGCATCGAATACATGTACCTCTCCAGTCGCGTGGAGAAGCACTGGATCCAGGAGCGGCTGGAGCCGGTCCGGTCGAAGCCGAGCTATTCTCCGGACTACAAGCGCCATATCCTCGAGCGGCTCACCGCGGCCGAAGGTCTCGAGAGATTCCTGCACACGCGCTATGTCGGGCAGAAGCGTTTTTCGCTCGAAGGCGGTGACTCGATGATCCCGATGCTCGACAACCTTCTGCAGCGCGCGGGCGAGGCCGGGGTGCAGGAGCTCGTGCTCGGCATGGCCCACCGCGGCCGGTTGAACGTGCTGGTGAACACGCTCGGCAAGATGCCGAAGGATCTGTTCTCGGAATTCGAGGGCAAGCACGACGATGCGCTGCTCGCCGGCGACGTGAAGTATCACCAGGGATTCTCGTCCGACATCAATACGCCCGGCGGGCCGATGCACCTGACGCTCGCCTTCAATCCTTCGCATCTCGAGATCGTGAACCCGGTGGTCGAGGGCTCGGTGCGGGCGCGCCAGCACCGCCGCAAGGACCGCAAGGGCGAGCAGGTGCTGCCGGTGCTGATCCACGGCGACGCGTCGGTCGCCGGCCAGGGCGTGGTCATGGAAACCTTGAACCTGTCGCAGACGCGCGGCTACGGCACCGGGGGCACCGTGCATATCGTGCTGAACAACCAGATCGGCTTCACGACCTCGGACCCGCGCGACAGCCGCTCGACCCTCTATTGCACCGATGTCATGAAGATGGTCGAGGCGCCGATCTTCCACGTGAACGGCGACGACCCGGAGGCCGTGGTCATGGCGACCGAGATCGCCCTCGATTACCGCGCCAAGTTCAAGAAGGACGTGGTGGTCGACCTCGTGTGCTTCCGCAAGCTCGGCCACAACGAGCAGGATGAGCCGATGGTCACCCAGCCGCTGATGTACAAGATCATCAATAAGCATCCCGGCACGCGCAAGCTCTACGCGGACAAGCTCCTCGCTCAAGGGCTGATCGGGCCGGAGGATGCCGACAAGATGGTCGCCACCTACCGGCAGGCGCTCGACGGGGGCTATCACACCAACAGGACCATCCTCACGAATTTCAAGCCGCCGTTCGCGGTTGACTGGACGCGCTACAGGAACACGAAGTGGAACGAGAACGACGACACCACGTTGCCCCTGGCCGACCTGCAGATGCTCGCGGAGAAGCTGACCAGCATCCCTTCGAACTTCAAGCTCCACCCCCGCGTCGAGAAGATCATCGCCGACCGGCGCCTGATGGGGCAGGGGAAGATGCCGGTCGACTGGGGCATGGCGGAGAACCTCGCGTATGCCTCGCTTCTCAAAGACGGATTCGCGGTCCGCTTTTCCGGGCAGGACAGCGGCCGGGGCACCTTCTTTCACCGCCACGCGGTGCTGCACGACCAGAACCGCGAGAAATGGGACTCCGGCAGCTACGTCCCGCTCTCCAACATCGCTCCCAACCAGGGCGATTTCGTCATGATCGACTCGGTGCTCTCCGAGGAAGCCGTGCTCGGATTCGAGTACGGCTATTCGACCTCCGAGCCGAACGAGCTGGTGGTATGGGAAGCGCAGTTCGGCGATTTTGCGAACGGCGCGCAGGTGGTGATCGACCAGTTCATCGCGTCGGGCGAGGTCAAATGGGGACGCATCTGCGGCCTGGTGATGATGCTGCCGCACGGCTACGAGGGGCAGGGGCCCGAGCACTCTTCCGGTCGCATCGAGCGCTATTTGCAGCTTTGCGCGGACAACAACATGCAGGTGTGCGTGCCGGCGACTCCGGTGCAGATGTTCTTTCTCCTTCGCCGGCAGATGATCCGGCCTTTCCGCAAGCCGCTCGTCATCTTCACCCCCAAGAGCCTGCTGCGCCACAAGGAGTCGGTGTCGCCGCTCGCCGAGTTCGCAGAGAGCAAGTTCAAGCCGGTCAACGGGGAATGGGACGCGGACATCAGGCCGGAAAACGTCAAGCGCGTGATCGTGTGCAGCGGCAAGGTGTTTTTCGATCTGATGGCGGGGCGCAAGGAGCGCGGTCTCAAGGACGCGGCCATCGTGCGCATCGCTCAGCTCTATCCCTTCCCCCACGACGAGTTCCAGGAGCAGATCAATCTATACCGGAATGCGGGAGAGGTCCTCTGGTGCCAGGAGGAGCCGGCGAACCAGGGGGCGTGGTACTGGATCCAGCGCTACCTCCTGAAGCACATGCGCGAGGACCAGATCCTAGGCTACGCGATGCGGGCTTCGTCGGCGTCGCCGGCGGTCGGCTACCAGTCGCTGCACCTCGAGCAGCAGAAGGAGCTGGTCGATGCGGCCTTCAGGCCGCTGACCGATAATCTCGTCAAGCCGGTCCAGGGCACCGGGAGGAAGTAAGCAAGCATGCTCATCGAAGTCAAAGTTCCGCAGCTGTCCGAGTCCGTCGCCGAAGCCACACTGCTCGCGTGGCACAAGAAAGTCGGCGAGGCGGTGAAGCGCGACGAGAACCTGATCGACATCGAGACCGACAAGGTCGTGCTCGAGCTTCCCGCTCCGGCGGACGGCGTGCTCTCGAAGATCGTCAAGGGCGACGGTGGGACGGTGAAGGCCGGCGAGGTCATCGCGACTATCGACACCGAAGGGAAGGGCGCTGCGCCGGCCGCCGCGCCGGCGAAGGCCGCGCCCGCCGCAGCGCCCGCTTCGAAACCTTCCGCAAGTCCGGCGCCGGCGATGCCGGCCGCAAGGAAGCTCGCCGAGGAGAAGGGCATCAACACCGCGAGCGTGGTGGGCAGCGGCAAGGGCGGGCGCGTCACCAAGGCCGACGTGATGGACACGCCAGCGAAGACGCCTGCGGTGCCGGAAGCGAGACCTTCGCTTCCCCAGCCGCCCGCTCCGGTGAGCGTCGACCAGATCCTTTCGGGCCGGCCCGAGCAGCGCGTGCCGATGTCGCGCCTGCGGGTGCGCATCGCCGAGCGGCTGGTGCAGTCGCAATCGACTGCGGCCATCCTCACCACCTTCAACGAAGTCAACATGCAGCCGGTGATGGAGCTGCGCAAGAAGTACCAGGAGCGCTTCGAGAAGGAGCACGGCGTGAAGCTCGGCTTCATGTCCTTCTTCGTCAAGGCGGCGGTGCACGCGCTGAAGAAATATCCAATCGTCAACGCCTCGATCGACGGCAACGACATCGTCTACCACGGTTATTTCGACGTCGGCATCGCGGTCGGCAGCTCGCGCGGGCTGGTCGTGCCGATCCTGCGCGACGCGGACCAGATGAGCTTCGCGGAAGTCGAGAAAAAGATCGCCGACTTCGGCAAGCGCGCGCAGGACGGCAAGCTCACCATCGAAGAGCTCACCGGGGGCACGTTCTCGATCTCGAACGGCGGAGTGTTCGGCTCGATGCTCTCCACCCCGATCATCAACCCGCCGCAATCGGCGATCCTGGGCGTGCACGCGACGCGCGAGCGGCCGGTGGCCGAGAACGGCCAGGTCGTGATCCGGCCGATCAACTACCTCGCGCTTTCCTACGATCATCGCATCGTCGACGGCCGCGAGGCGGTGCTGTCGCTGGTGGCGGTCAAGGAAGCGCTGGAGGACCCGGCGCGCCTGCTGCTGGATCTGTAAGGCGTGAATGCCTCAATCATTTGACGTAGTCGTGATCGGCGGCGGGCCGGGCGGCTATGTCGCAGCGATCCGCGCGGCGCAGCTCGGCCTGAAGACGGCCTGCATCGACGACTGGAAAACCCCGGATGGCAAGCCGGCGCTCGGCGGCACCTGCACCAACATCGGTTGCATTCCCTCCAAAGCGCTGCTGCAGTCCTCGGAGAATTTCGAGCAAGCCGGACACGGGTTCGCTGAGCACGGAGTGCGCGTGAAGGGCTTGGAGCTCGACCTCGCGCAGATGCTCAAGCGCAAGGACCAGGTGGTGAAGTCCAGCAACGACGGCGTGGTGTACCTTTTCAAGAAGAACAAGGTTGCGTTTTTCCACGGCCGCGGGAGTTTCACCAAGGCGGGCGCCGACGGATGCGAGATCGCGGTTGCCGGCGCACAAAACGAAACTTTGATCGCGAAGAACGTGATCGTCGCGACCGGATCGGTGCCGCGAGCGTTGTCGGGCGCGGCATTCGACGAGAAGCTGATCCTCAGCAACGACGGTGCGCTCGCTATTCCCGAGGTGCCGAAACGCCTCGGAGTCATCGGCGCGGGCGTGATCGGGCTGGAAATGGGTAGCGTGTGGCGCAGGCTCGGGTCGGAGGTGACGATCCTCGAGGCGCTGCCGGTTTTTCTCGGAGCCGCCGACGAGCAGATCGCCAAGGAAGCGTGGAGGATCTTCACCAAGCAGGGTCTGAAGATCCAGCTCGGCGTGAAAATTACGGGTGTAAAGACGAAGAAGGACGTGACCGTCGAATACGCGGACGCGGAGGGCAACGCGCGGAGCGCGATTTTCGATCGGCTCATCGTCTCGATCGGCCGCATCGCCAACACGGAAGGCCTCAACGCCGAAGGCGTCGGCGTCAAGCTCGAGCGCGGCTTCGTCGCCGTGGACGAGCATTGCCGCACGAGTGTCGGCGGCGTTTGGGCGATCGGCGACGTGGTGCGCGGCCCCATGCTCGCACACAAGGCGGAAGAGGAGGGCGTGGCGGTCGCCGAGCGCATTGCGGGCCAGAAGCCGCACGTCGATTTCAACACGATCCCTTGGGTGATCTACACGACGCCCGAGATCGCCTGGGTGGGCAAGACCGAGCAGCAGCTGAAGGCCGAAGGCGTCGCCTACCGTGCGGGCACTTTCCCGTTCATGGCCAACGCCAGGGCGCGGGCGCTCGGCGACACGAGCGGCCTGGTGAAATTCGTCGCCGACGCTAAGACCGACGCGGTACTCGGCGTGCACATCATCGGGGCGTTCGCTTCCGAGCTGATTGCCGAAGCGGTGGTTGCCATGGAATTCCGGGCGAGCAGCGAGGACATCGGCATGATCTGCCACGCCCATCCCTCGCTCTCCGAGGCCATGAAGGACGCGGCGCTGGCGGTGGACAAGCGCGCCCTCAACATCTGACGATGCGGGAAGGGATGCGGGAAGGCACCCTGGAAGCCGGCGAGAGCCGGGAGCTCACAAGAGGCGGGCCCGTCGACCTCTATCACCGCGCGCTCGAGCGGCGCGGGTTCAAGAGCGATTCCTCGCAGTTGAGGGCGGTCGAGCGGCTGCAGCAGCTCTACGAGGAGTGGATCGACTACAAGGCGAAGCGCAGCAACGCGCTCTGGCGCCTGGTGGTGCATCCGCCGCTTCCGCGCGGCGTGTACCTGTGGGGCGGGGTCGGCCGGGGAAAGAGCTTCCTGATGGACAGCTTCTACCTGTGCTTGCCGCTGGTGCGAAAGCGCCGCGTGCATTTCCACCACTTCATGCGCGACGTGCACCGGGAACTGGAGGAATTGAAGGGCCGCGAGGACCCCTTAAGCGCGCTCGCCGAGCTCATAGCCAAGCGCTACCGCCTGATCTGTTTCGACG
>Ga0209131_1002996_pt1 | contig 11360 bp, 9 predicted proteins | sample GraSoi_2013_40cm_FD_185826 | JGI IMG/M metagenome (GOLD analysis project Ga0209131, IMG submission 185826) | Grasslands soil microbial communities from the Angelo Coastal Reserve, California, USA - Sample 9_17_2013_40cm (SPAdes) (version 2) | ecosystem: Environmental > Terrestrial > Soil >...
GGGCCGCTGCGGCGCATCACGCGAAACCGGCCGCGCAGCCCAGCGCGCTCGCGCGCTTCACGCTTGCGACTCCTGAGCCCGACGAGCCAGACTCCCCGAGTCTACCTGCTGCGTCTGCTGCGTCTGCTGCGTCTGTTGCGTCTGGGGCGTCTGGCAGAACCCCCCTTGTCCAGGTGGTAATACGGTCGGAAGCGCCCCTGAAGGGTGGGCGTGCGATGCTGGTCATTCGCAAAGTGCAGACACTCGGCACGGTGAACCGGGTACAGCCGTCGCTCGCCGCGTTCGAGTCGGACGATTTCGACGGCCGCTTCGCGTTCGAGCTCGACACCCTGAAGTCGGCGACCGACATCGAAGCCGTCATCCGGTCTGTGGGCGACGTCGAGCGCGTCAGCTTCGGCGGCGCGGCCGCCGACGAAGGCCAGGTCTCGCCCGCGGAAAGCGCGGGACGCGGCCGCCACATCCGGGTGGATCTGCGCCGGCTCGATACGCTGATGGATCTGATCGGCGAGCTGGTCACCGAACGCGGGCGCCTGAACGAGCTCGCCGCGCGTTGGCTGGGCAAGGATCCGGAGATCGACGAAGTCGCCATCCATATCTCGCGCCTGTCCGCCGATCTGCAGAACGAAATCATCCAGGCGCGCATGACGCCGGTGTGGCAGGTGTTCGACCGCTTTCCCCGGCTCGTGCGCGACGTCGCGCGCCAGCTCGGCAAGCAGGTCGCCTTCCGGGTGGAAGGCAAGGAGATCGAGCTCGATCGCGAAATCCTCGACGAGCTCGGCGATCCCCTGGTGCATCTGCTGCGCAACGCCGTCGACCACGGGATCGAGTCGCCGGCCGAACGCAAGCGGCTCAAGAAGGACCCGGAGGGGGAGATCGTGCTGGCGGCGGTGCGCGAGCGCTCCAGTGTGGCGATCAGCATCTCCGACAACGGCCGCGGCATCGATCGCGCCCAGATTCTCGACAAGGCGAAACGCGAGGGCGTCCTCGGGCCCCACGTCGAGACGTTGTCGGATGACCAGCTGCTGCGCGTGCTCGCGCGGCCCGGATTCTCGACCGCCGAGGCGGTGACCAGCGTTTCCGGACGCGGCGTGGGCATCGACGTCGCCATGACGCGGATTCGCGCGCTCGGCGGCTCGGTCGAGATCCGCACCGAGCCGGGGAAGGGCACGGCCTTTGTGCTGCGGCTGCCGGTGACGCTGGCCATCGTGCGCGCGCTGATCGCCGCCGTCGGGCACGAGCGCTACGCGCTGCCGCTCACCTACGTCGCCGAGACGGTCGAGTTCGGCACGGTGCCGTTGACGACGATGGAAGGCCGCGACGCGATCGTGCTGCGCGATCGGGTCGTCCCCCTGGTCGATCTCCGGAAACTCCTGGAGACGAATGGCGACGCCCCTGCGCCGCCGCCACGCCGCCCGGTGATTGTGTTGGAGATGGGCGAGCGGCGGGCCGGCATTGTCGTGGACGGGATGTTGAGCCAGCAGGAAATCGTGGTGAAAGGATTCGACGCGCCGCAGGGCACGCTGCCGGTCTTCAGCGGCGCGACGATCATGGGTGATGGAGTGCCCGCGTTGATTCTCGATGCGGCGGGTCTCGTTTAGGACTCGTTATTCAGCGTGGGGGGACCATGGAAGACGTTCGTGATCTGAAGGCGCTGCAGCTCGACGCGCTCAGAGAAGTCGCCAACATCGGCGCGGGCCACGCGGCGACGGCGCTGTCGCAGCTCACGCACCGGCGCATCATGATCTCCGTGCCGGAGATCAACATCGCCCGGCTCGAAGAGGTGCCGGGGCTGATCGGCGATCCGCAGGAAGTCGTCGCCGCGGTCCTCATGCACATGCTCGGCGATTTGACGGGCCGCACGCTGCTCATGTTCCCCGAGCCCGTCGGCCGGCAGCTGTGCGACATGCTGCTCAAGCGCCCCCTCGGGACGACCCAAGTGTTCGAGACGATCGAGCAGTCGTGCATCAAGGAGGCGGGCAACATCCTCTCGGGCGCGTATATGAACGCGCTGTCCGAGTTCATGGGGATGCTGCTGCTGCCGTCGGTGCCGAGCCTCGTGGTGGATCTCTCGGCGGCCGTCCTCACGACGACGTACCTGAACTTCGGGCACGACCGGGACTTCGTGTTTTGCGTCGAGACGGAGTTCAATATCGATGCCCAAGACGGGCTGCGCGGCCATTTCCTGCTCCTGCCCGACCTGGCGTCGCTCAAGGCGATTTTCGACGCCATTCGGTTGACTTGACGGTCTCAGAGCGTGACGTAGCGGTCCTGAGGTCCTTTGCCCGCCGGATCGATCCCTCCGATGCGGGCGCGCATAACAATCTCGGCGTTCTCTATTACCAAAAAGCCCTCGTCCCCGAGGCGATCGAGCAGTTCACCCGCGCCCTCGAGCTCGATCCGCGCATGCAGGTTGCGCAGCGGAATCTCGAGATCGCCTACCACAACACCGGGTACTACGACCGTCGCGTGGCCGAGCTCCAGGAGAGGCTGCGCAGCGCACCCGACGAGCGCGATGCGCGCTGGGAGCTGGGCCGCACGTACGCGATCATGGGCGCCAACGAGGAAGCAGTCGCCGAATTCGAAGAGCTGCTGGCGCACAAGCCCAAGGACGTGGCGGCGATCATCCAGCTCGGACTCGCCGAGAAGTCCCGCGGACGTCTGGAAGTGGCGACCGAGTGGTTCCTGCGGGCCGTCGAAGAAGAGCCGGACTCCTCCGTCGTCCACTTCTATCTTGGCGAGGTCTACTACAACCGCGGGCTGAACGAGCCGGCGCTGACCGCACTCGAGCGCGCCGTCTCGCTCAATCCCGACAATGCGAACGCGCACTACCTGATGGCGTTCGTGCTGGGCGACATGGGGCGGCATCAGGACGCCCGCGCCGCGTCGAAGCGCGCCATCCAGCTCAACCCGCCGCTGGCACGCGCGCAGACCAACCTGTCGCTGGAGCGCTACCGCGCCGAACGCCAGTCGGCCGAGCACCGCCTGCGCGAGCACCCCGCGCCCGAGGTCGTCGAGGGCAGCGAGCTCGCGCATTACAACCTCGGCCTCGCGTTCCGGCAGAAGGGCTACTACGCCGAGGCGCTGCGCGAATACCGCCTCGCGATCGAGCGCGGCGAGGATCGCAGGCTGGTGCGCCAGGCGATGGCGGAAGTCCATCTCCTCAAGCGCGACTTCACCGATGCGCTGGAGCTGTACGAGTCGCTGATCCATGAGATCCCCGACTCGCCCAAGCTCTGGAACGAACGCGGCGTCGTGTTGCATCAGGCGGGCCGGACGGCGGACGCGCTGACGTCCTACCGCCAGGCGACGGAGGTCGATCCCCGCTACGCGCTCGCGTGGAACAACATCGGCGTCGTGCTGGCGCATCAGGCCGATACCGAAGACGCGATCGAGGGATTTCGGAAAGCCCTGCAGCTTTCGCCGGCGTTCGTCGGCGCCCGCCTCAACCTCGCGCTGCTCCTCACCCATCTGCGCCGCTTCCAGCTCGCGCTCGAAGCGTATCGCCAGGTGCTGGCGGAGCAGCCGGCCTCCGCGCCGGCGTGGAACGGCGTGGGGCTCGTGCTCGTCGAGCTGAAGCGCTTCCCCGACGCCCGCAACGCCTTCGTCCGGGCCGTCGAGGCTGACCCGCAGAACGCGGGCGCCCACTACAACCTCAGCTTCACGCTGTCGAACCTCGCCGACTACGACGGCGCGCTGCGCGCGACCAAGCGCGCGCTCGAGCTGGACCCGTATTACGTGTCGCAGAAGTTCGCGCTGGCGATCGATCTGCAGTACGAGACGGTCGCAATCGGCATCGTGCCTGAGATCTCGGCCGACGTCGCGGCCGAGAGCCTGGGCGGCGACTTCGCGTTCGACCAGCGGCTGCTCGACAACATCTTCCAGGAGCTGGAGCCGCCCGCGGCCGCCGCCCAGGCCGCGCCCGCCGGCCTGGCCAAGCGGGCGGACGATCCGCTGGCCCTGGCGCGCGACTACGTGAGCAAGGGAATGATGGACCTCGCCGTGGCGGAGGCGATGCGCGCCGTGCAGCGCGGCGCGGACCGGGGCCAGGCCGCCACGCTGATCGGCGACAGCTATGCCCGCCGCGGCCTGCACGGGGAGGCGCTGGAACGCTACCGCGAGGCGCGCACGCTCGATGCCGCCAACGCCCCGGCCGCGCTCGGCGAGGTGAAGAGCCTGCTCGCCGTGCACCGCTCCGCCGAAGCGCTGCCCCTCGCCGAAGAGCTGGTCGCCAAGGCGCCCGAAGACGTCGAGGTGCTCGTCGCCGCCGCGAAGGCGCGGGCGGCGACGGGCGATGCGGCCAGCGCGCTGACGGCGCTGCGGCAGGCACAGACCCGCGCGCCGGACCGGGCCGATCTGCACAAACTGCAGGGCGACATCGCCCTCAAAGTCGGCGACCGCCAGGCCGCCCGCGCGGCGTACCGTTCGGCGCTCGATCTCGATGAAGGGTTCGTGCAGGTCTGGCTCGATCTCGGGCGGCTGCACGAACAGGACGAAGAGTGGGTGGAAGCGCAGCGCGCGTACGAGGCGGCGCTCGAAGCGCTGCCGACCTTCCACGAGGCGGGGCTCGCGCACGCGGACCTGCTCAGGCGCACGGGGAGTCTGCGGACTGCCGTCGTGCGGCTCGCCGATATGCTGGAGCAGGATCCGTACGACATGGACGCGCTGCTTCTGCTCGGTCGCACGCTGCTCGACGACAAGCGCAGCCTCGAGGCGCTCGAGGCGTTCCGGCGCGCGCTGAAATTCGATCCCGAGCACACCGGTGCACTGTTTTACCTGGGCGTGACGCTCGCGAAGCTGCAGCGCTACACCGAGGCGGTGGCCGCGTGGGACCGCGTGACGCGCATCGATCCCGGCGGACCGTTCGCGCAGCGCGCGCGCATGCACGCGCGGACCGCCGTCGACCTGCAGCACATCTTCTCCACCTCGGACGCGGCCTAGCGTATGGCGATCGAAGGACCGCTTCGCGAGCTTGGGATCCACGACGTCTTCCAGCTGCTCGACTTGAGCCGGAAGACGGGCGCGCTGCGCGTCACCTCGGAGCTGCGCCACAACGAGGGCAAGATCTACTTCGATAACGGCGTCGTGGTGTCGGCGGAGATTCGCAGCAACCCGCACCCGCTCGGCGCGCTGCTGCTGCGCACCGGCAAAATCGCCGAGGCCGATCTCGAGCGGGCGCGCGACATGCAGCAGCGGCAGGGCGACAAGCGCAGACTCGGCGAGATCCTCGTGGCGCTCGGCGTCATTACCCAACGCGAGGTCGAGCGCCAGATCCACTTCCAGATCGAAGAAGTCGTCTTCGAGGTCATGAGCTGGAACGAAGGCTACTTCTCGTTTGCCGAAGAGGCCGAGAGCAAGGTGCCCACCGAGGTCACGGTCCGCATCCCGGTGGAAGCGCTCTTGATGGAAGGCGCGCGCCGCATCGATGAATGGTCCCGGATCGAAAACCGCATTCCCCACGTCGGCGTCGTGCCCTCGCTCGCGCCGCCGCCCGAAGGCGGCGGCGGCGAGCTGGATCTCCTGCCGCCCGAGTGGGAAGTGCTGGCGCTCATCGACGGCGACCGCTCCGTGCGGGGCCTCGCGACGGAGCTTGGCCGGTCCGACTTCGAAGTCGCCAAGACGCTGTTCGGGCTCGAGAGCGCCGGCGTCATCGTGCTGGTGGATCCGGGGACGGCCAAGCGCGGGCGTCCGAGCGCCGCCGGCGATCTCACCGAGCAGGTGGCGAAAGCGGAGCGCGCGCTCCTCGCCAAGGACCTCGACGCCGCCCGCGCCGCCGCCGAGCAAGCCGGCAGTATGCAGCCGCACGACGCGACGATTCATCTCCTGCTCGGCCGCATCCGCCTGGCGCAGGGGCACGCGTCCGCCGCTGCCGAGGAGCTGCGGCGCGCGCTGCGGCTCGATCCGTTGCTCGCCGCGACGCATCGCCACCTGGGATTCGCCCTCGTCGCGATGGGCCGGTTCGGCGAAGCCGTGCAAAGCTGGGACCAGTGGGAGCGCCTGGCGCGCACCATGGAAGAGGAGGCGCACAAACCGGACGTGCAGCGCGCCCGCGACGCCGCGCGAGTGTTCAGCAATGGCTGACGAGATCCGCGCGCTCTCGGCGCAGCTCGCGCAGGATCCGCAGAGCCTCGTGTTCTTGCGGCTGGGCGAAGCCTTGCGCCGCAAGGGACAGCTCGACTCCGCGACCCGAGTGGCGATGAACGGGCTCGAGCGGCATCCGCATCTCGCCGACGCGCACGACTTGTACGCGCGGATCCTGACCGACAAGCACGACTACGCGCGCGCGTTCGACGAGTGGGACATGGCCGTCCGGATCGCGCCCAACCACACCGGCGCCCTGAAGGGACTTGCCTTCCTCTACTTCAAGGTCGGCGATATCGCGCAGGCCGAAACCCATCTCGAGCAGGCGCGCAAGGTCGAGCCGGACGATCCGACCATCGACCAGGCGTTTGAGATGATCCGCGGCGGGGCACATGCGCCGCCCTCCGCCGCCCCTTCGCCGCCCCCCGCCGCCCCAGCGCCGGCAGCGGGTGCGCTCGATGAAACGCGCGTTTTCGCCGGCCTGGAAGGAGCGAACGAAGGGTTGCTGCTCATCGACGGCGCGGGACGTGTCCTGGGTGGGTCGCTCCGCGATGGATCGGGCTCGGATGTCACCGACAGCGTCGCCGCCTATCTTGCCGGCGTCTCGCAGGAAGCGGCCCGGACCGCGAAGCTGCTGGGGCTGGGAGCCTGGAACGGTTTGTCGGCGGAAGGGCAGCACGGCAACGTGCACCTGGCGCATCCGACGCCCGAAGCGCTGCTCCTCGTCGTCCGCGAGCGCGGGACGCCGCTCGGCCGCCTCGCGATTCTCGCGCAGCGGGCGACGTCGCTGGCGCGCCGCTGGCTGGAGCAGCAATGACGAAGGGCGGACCGCTCGATCTGATCACCCGCGTGCGTGGCGTCCGCGGCGCGATGCTGGTGTCGGCGGAGGACGGCCTCGTCGTGGCCGAGCAGCTCATGGAGGGGATCAAGGGCGGCGCCGTGGCCGCGCTCGCCGCGAGCCTCGCCGGCCGCCTGCGCCGGGCGATGGAAGCGGCGGGGACCGGGACGAGCGTCTTTTGGCACCTGCAGGCGGAGCAGGGAGCGCTGCTGGTCGTTCCCGGTGGGAACAATGCCGGAGGCATCCTGGTCGTCGCGGTCGCGGAGCCCGATGTGAACATCGGCCTGGTGCGCCTCGAGTTGCTGCGAGCGGCGCAGACGATGCTATGAGTCAACACACCCGCGCCGTCGAAAACTGGACGCTGCAACCGCTCACCGACTTCGTGCGGGAAGCATCGGCGCGCCTGGTCCTGGTGCTCACGCCGTCGGGGCAGGTGCTGGCGCAATCGGGATTCTCGCGCGCCGTCGATGTCATGTCGTCCGCAGCGCTGGCAGCGGCGATCGTCGCCACCACCGGCGAGCTGGCGCGCCAGCTGCGGCAGCCGCCCTTCGCGGCGCTCAGTCATCAGGGGCCCAAGACCGGTTTCTTCCTGGCGACCTTCTCGACCGATCGCGGCAGCCTGGCGGTGCTCGCCGTCTACGATATGGATGTTTCATCGCTCGGCTTGGTTCAGTTATTCTATGAGCAGCTTGCGGCGGACTTGAAGACGGCGAGTCCGAAGGGGGCGGTCCCCAAGCAGGTGCTCGCGGCCGACTTCGAGCGCGAGTTGACGGACAGCCTCAACACGCTGTTTGGGAGATAGCGGTGTCCCTGGTCAACTTCACGACCCGCGAGATCACGTGCAAAATCGTCTACTACGGACCCGGGCGGTCCGGAAAGACGACCAATCTCCATTACATCTACGGCCGCGTGCCGGAAACTCGACGCGGGCGCATGGTGTCGCTCGCTACGCAGACCGACCGAACCCTGTTCTTCGACTTCCTGCCGATCGATCTGGGCCAAATCTCCGGATTCTCGACGCGGTTTCAGCTCTACACCGTCCCGGGGCAGGTCTATTACAACGCCACGCGCCGACTCGTGCTCCAGGGCGCGGACGGCGTGGTGTTCGTCGGGGACAGTCAAGCCCGGCAGCTCGATGAGAATGTCGAAAGCCTGCAGAACCTCCAGAGCAATCTGCTCGAGCACGGCATCGATGTGCGCACCATGCCGATGGTGATGCAATACAACAAGCAGGACCTGCCCGCCGAGCTGATCCTGCGGCAGGAGGACCTCGACGACGCGCTCAACTTCCGGAGCGTGCCGAGCTTCGCGGCCGACGCGCTGCACGGCAGAGGTGTGTTCGAGACCCTCAAGTCGATCTCGGAGCTCGTGCTCAAGAAGCTCGCGGCGGGAACCCCCGCGACATGACCAGCACGCTCAATCCCCGCTTCACGTTCGACACGTTCGTGGTCGGCGCGGCGAACCGCCTGGCCGTCACCGCCGGGCGCACCGTCGCGGAGAATCCGGGCTCGGCCTACAACCCGCTCTTCATCTATAGTGGCTCGGGGTTGGGCAAGACGCACGTGCTGATGGCCATCGGGCACGCCGCCAAGGTCATCGCGTCGCAGCTGAACATCGAGTACCTGACGTTGGACGAGTACGTCGAGGCGTTCCACGCCGCGATCGCGGCGGGGCAGGGCGACGCCTTCCGGCGCCGGTTCCAGAACGTCGATGTGCTGCTCGTCGACGACGTGCAGTTCCTCACCAATCGCAAGGAGATGCAGACTGAGCTGCTCCGCCTGACCGAGGCGCTGCAGCAGTCAGGGCACCAGATCGTGCTCGCGAGCGACCGCCCGCCGGCCGAGATCGCGGACCTGGACGAGCGTCTCATCTCGCGCTTTTCCGGCGGGCTCGTCGTCGATATGGGCATCCCCGACTACGAAACGCGCGTCGCCATTCTGCGCCGCAAGGCCGAGGAGCGCGGGACGAAGTTCCAGCCGGGAATCCTCGAGACCGTCGCGAAAGTCGAGTATCCGAACGTCCGCGAGTTGATGGGCGCGCTCAATCGTCTGATCGCCTTCCAGGCGGTGAACGACACGCCGATTAATGCTGACGCCGCAGCGAAAGTCCTTGGAATCCCGGCCGCCGCCTCATCTACCGCCGTTTCATCTGCCGCCGCTTCACCTACCGCCGCGTCACCCGATGAATTCAGCCAGTTCCTCACCGATGTCACGGTTACGGTTGGCAAGGCGGTCGAGGCATGGCGCGCGCGCGTGACCGAGGCGGTGATGCGCTGGGAAGGAGAGGGCTACCGGACGGGCCGTCTCGAAAAGCTCCTCGACCAGGAGACGCCAGCCGCGGTGGACGAAGTGATCGCGTCGTACGTGCATGACGTGGACCGGCTCAAGGCGCTCGAGGCGGAAGTGGCGGTGCTCGATCCCCAGGCCGCGGGTGAGAAAGTCTTCCGCGATCCCGACCACATGGACGCGGCCGAGGCAGCCGCCGGGAAGGTTCGCGATGGCGCGGCCCCCCCGCCGGCCCCGTCGGCGGCATTCCCGCTCGAGGCGTACGTCGCCGGGTCGTCCAACGAGGTGGCCCTGAACGCCGCGCGCGATTGTGTCGCGAAGCCCGGGAAGAAATACAATCCCCTCGTGATCGTCGGCCGCAGCGGCCTCGGCAAGACGCATCTGCTCAACGCGATCGGCCTCGAGCTCGCGAAAAAGAAGAACGCAGTCGTCGCCTGCCTGTCGACACAGCAGTTCGTCGACGAGCTGATTGCCGCCATCGACGGCAACCGGGTGGACTGGTGGCGCGCGCGCTATCGGCGCGCTACGGCGCTGCTGCTCGACGATATCCATCTGCTCGCCGGCAAGGAGCGCACGCAGGAAGAGCTGTTCAATCTCTTCAATCAGCTGGTCGACGCCGACCGGCAGCTCATCTTCACGGCGCCCGCGCATCCGAACACGCTCGAGGGCCTCGAGGAGCGCATCGTGTCGCGGCTCGAAGGCGGTCTCGTGACCGAGATCGCGGAGCCGGACAAGGAGCTACGCCGGAGCATGGTCGAGCGCCTGCTCACGCAGCAGCGCGTGGCGCTCGAGCCGGCGCTGCTCGACTACCTGGCGGACCGGCCCATCGATTCCGTCCGCAACCTGACCGGCGTGGTGCAGCGCGTGGTCGAGGCCGCCGCCGCGCAGGACGCGCCCGTGACGGCGGGTCTGGCGCGCGATGTGCTGGAGGGGGCGCCTCCGCCGCGCCGCACGGCGGGGCTGCGCACCAGCGGCATCGTCGTGTCGAGCGCCGGCGGCGTGCGCAGCCGGGAGAAGATGGTCTGGGACTGGCCCACCGCTGCTGATCGCGTCATCGAGGATCTGCGCTGATGGCGATCAAGGGCTCTCTCAAAGAAGCGTCGCTCCCCGACGTGCTGCAGCTCCTGGCGCTGGGGCAGAAAACCGGCTGCCTGTCGATCGCCGACCGCTCCAACTTCGGCTACATCTATTTCGACCGGGGCCGGATCTCCTACGCGTCGATCGTGAACCGCCGCGATCGGCTCGGCGACATCCTCGTGAAGCACGAAAAGATCACGCAGGACCAGCTGGACGCCGCGATCCATCGCCAGGCGAAAGAGCGCGACAAGAAGCTGGGCGAGATTCTCGTGCTGCAGAACGTGCTCACGCAGCAGGAGCTCGAGCGCTACATGCGCATGCAGATCGAGGAATCGGTCTACTATCTCTTCACGTGGACGCAGGGCACGTTCAACTTCGAAGCCGACGTCCGCCCGGAGCAGCAGGACTTCCTCGTCTCGATCAACCCGGAGTCCCTGCTGCTCGAGGGCGCGCGGCGCGTGGACGAGTGGGGCCTGATCGAGAAAAAGATCCCGTCGTTCGATCTGATCTTCCTCGTGGACCGCGACCGCCTGGCCATCAGCGACGCGAAGCTGACGGAGATGCAGGATCGTCTGCTCCCGCTGCTCGACGGCTCGCGCGACGTCAATCAGGTCATCGAAGATTCCGGCCTGGGGGAATTCGAGGTCGGCAAGGCGCTCTACGGCCTCGTCACCGCCGGCTTCCTGCATCGCGCCGGCCGCACCGCCAGCGCCGAAGACGTGAAGATGACCGACGCGCGGGTGGAGGAGCACCGCAACCTCGGCATCGCCTTCTACAAGACCGGCATGCTCGACGAGGCGGCGCGCGAATTCCGCCGCGTCGCCGAGCTGCGCGCGACCGATGCCAACGCGCACTTCTTCATCGGCCTGGTCGCGTTGAAACAGGCGCGCTGGCGCGAGGCGATGGAAGCGCTGCGGCTCGCCGCCGAAAAAGGCGGGTCGCGGCCCGCCGTGCTCCACAATCTGGGGCTCGCCTACGAGCAGGTCGGCCGGCTGGAGGATGCGGAGGCGGCCTACTCCGAGGCGGCCACGCGCGCCCGCACCGATCCGCGGGTGTACGTGGGATGGGGCATCGTCGCGCTG
>Ga0209131_1002997_pt1 | contig 11359 bp, 6 predicted proteins | sample GraSoi_2013_40cm_FD_185826 | JGI IMG/M metagenome (GOLD analysis project Ga0209131, IMG submission 185826) | Grasslands soil microbial communities from the Angelo Coastal Reserve, California, USA - Sample 9_17_2013_40cm (SPAdes) (version 2) | ecosystem: Environmental > Terrestrial > Soil >...
AGAGGGTATCGATGACGGTGCCCGAGACGGTTGCCGCCACCGTTTTTTGCCTGAGCCGCCAGTCGGCTTGCTCGAGCGCCGCCTTGGCGGCCTGCGCTTCGGCCTGCGCCGCGCGAATCTCGTCGGGCCGCGAACCCGAGCGCGCCGTGGCGAGGTCAGCCTGCAGCTCGGTGACGCGGCTGCGGTCGCGGTCGCGCGCCGCCCTCGCCTCGTCCAGTCGCTGGCGGCTCACGAAGCCCTTCGTCACAAGATCTTCCTGGCGAGCCAATTCCTTCTGCGAATAGAGCGATGCGGCCTCGGCCTGCGCGAGCTGCGCGCGCGAGGATTCGATTTCGCTCGCGCGCCGTCCCTTGCGCAGGTCCTCGACCTGGGCTTCTGCGCGGCGCGCGCGTTCCTGGGCTTCGCGGCGCGCGGCACTCTCGTTTTCGGCTTCGAGGGCGAAGAGCGCCGCGCCGGCCTGAACCGGCCGTCCCCGCTGCACGTCGAGCTTCACCAGCGTTCCCGCGAAGGGCGCCGCGACCCGAACGAATTCGCCTTCGACATAGCCCTGGAGCGTGGGCGCCTCCTTCGGCCCGCAACCGCCGAGAAGCGCGGCGAGCGCGGCGAGCGCGGCGATCCCGATCGCATTCTTCATCGTTTCTTCTTTCTGGCGGCCTTGGCCTGCCGCGCGGTGGAAGGCGGTGCGGCCGCTATCGCGCCGAGCGCCATCTCGATGCGCTCGTCGATCGCCGCATTCGAGAGCAGCTGCGACTCGAGCGCGCGCGTCGCCGCCGGCTTGAGCGCTCCGGTTTCGGCCACGGCACCGCCGAAAATGATCGGCATGGCAAGGCTGCCGGCGCAGAATCCCAGCGCCTGCGGGATCGGCATCGCCCTGATGACGCCCTCCTTCTGCCCCATCTGTATCAACTGGTGCATGTGGCCCAGGTGCCGCGGCATATTGGAGCGCAGGAACTCGAGCGCGATCGGGTCGCCGCACAACGCATCGGCCATGACGCGCGCGAGGATCGGCCGGTTGTCGCGCAGGAAGCGCCCGAGGAAACGTAGCGCCGCACGCAGGTTCTCGATCGGCCCCCAGGCGGCGTCCCGCTGGATCGTGAGCTGCGAGAACATCTCCTCGTACATGGATTGCAGCAGCCCACGCAGGAATGCGTCCCGCGTCTTGAAGTGATAGTGGAACATCCCCAGGTTCACGCCCGCGACTTCGGCGACTTCGCGTACCGACAGGCCCGCGCAGCCGCGCTGCGGCAGGAGCGCGCGGCCCGCGGCGAGCAGGGCGCGATCGAGATTTCGGGAGGGGCGCGGCACTTGAGTTATCTATACGGATGCATAATTATGCACTCTACCAGTTTCCCTCGGCCCTCTTGACCTGCGTCGTTGTTCCCCGCGCGCGCATGGTCTATGGTGTGGTGAGACGCAGGGGTCCCGGCGGGTCGCCGGGTGAGATAAACCCTTGGAACCTGATCCGGATCATGCCGGCGTAGGGAGCGTTCAGGCGACCGCCTTCACGCTCCTCATGCCCGAGAGGAGCCACGCAATGAACGCCCAACCCGAATTCATCGCCGCGAATGCGCACGTGGACGACGCGGCCATCCAGCCGCTGCCGCGCTCGCGCAAGGTGTACGTCGAGGGCTCGCGCGCGGACATTCGCGTCCCGATGCGCGCCGTCGACCAGTCGGCCACGCCCGCCGCTTTCGGCGCCGAAGCCAATCCACCGGTATTCATCTACGACACCAGCGGCCCCTACACCGACCCTGCCGCGCCGATCGATATCCGCGCAGGGCTCGCGGCGTTGCGCGCGCGTTGGATCGACGAGCGCGGCGATACGGTCCTCCTCGAGGGGCCCACCTCCGCCTACGGGCGCGAGCGCCTCGCCGATCCCAGGCTCACGGCGCTGCGTTTCGACTTGAAGCGCACGCCGCGCCGCGCGAAGGCGGGCCGCAATGTGACGCAGATGCACTACGCCCGCCGCGGGGTCGTCACGCCGGAGATGGAGTTCATCGCGATTCGCGAGAACCTCCGGAGGCGCGAGTACATGGAGGAGCTGCGCTCCTCAGGACCGCTGGGCGCGAAGCTCTCCGAGCTCATGGGCCGCCAGCACCGCGGGGAATGCTTCGGCGCGGCGATCCCTGCGGAAGTGACGCCCGGGTTCGTGCGCGACGAGGTGGCCCGCGGGCGCGCCATCATCCCGGCGAACGTGAACCATCCGGAGAGCGAGCCGATGGTGATCGGGCGCAACTTCCTGGTGAAGATCAACGCAAATATTGGAAACTCGCAGATAACATCCTCGATCGCCGAAGAGGTCGACAAGATGACCTGGGCGATCCGCTGGGGCGGCGACACCGTGATGGATCTGTCGACCGGCAAGCACATCCACGAGACGCGCGAGTGGATCATCCGCAATTCGCCCGTGCCTATCGGCACGGTGCCGATCTACCAGGCGCTCGAGAAGGTCGACGGCAAGGCCGAGGACCTCACCTGGGAGATCTATCGCGACACACTGATCGAGCAGGCCGAGCAAGGGGTGGATTACTTCACGATCCACGCGGGAGTGCGCCTGGCGTATATCCCCATGACCGCGAACCGCATGACCGGCATCGTCTCGCGCGGCGGCTCGATCATGGCCAAGTGGTGCCTGTCGCATCACAAGGAGAGTTTCCTTTACACGCGCTTCGAGGACATCTGCGAGATCATGAAGGCGTACGACGTTTCGTTCTCGCTCGGTGACGGGTTACGTCCGGGCTCCATCTACGACGCCAACGACGAGGCGCAGATTGCGGAGCTGAAGACGCTGGGTGAACTCACCACGCTCGCGTGGAAGCACGATGTGCAGGTGATGATCGAGGGACCCGGCCACGTGCCGATGCAGCTCATCAAGGAGAACATGGACCTCGAGCTCGAGCACTGCCACGAGGCGCCGTTCTACACGCTGGGGCCTCTCACCACCGACATCGCACCGGGCTACGACCACATCACCAGCGGCATCGGCGCGGCGCAGATCGGCTGGTACGGCACCGCGATGCTCTGCTACGTGACGCCCAAGGAGCACCTGGGGCTCCCCGACAAGGAGGACGTGAAGGACGGCATCATCACGTACAAGATCGCCGCCCACGCCGCCGACCTCGCCAAGGGCCACCCGGGCGCGCAGATCCGCGACAACGCACTTTCCAAGGCGCGCTTCGAGTTCCGCTGGGAAGACCAGTTCAACCTCGGCCTCGATCCCGACAAGGCGAAGCAATTCCACGACGAGACGCTCCCCCAGGAAGGCGCCAAGCTCGCGCACTTCTGCTCCATGTGCGGCCCGCACTTCTGCTCGATGAAGATCACGCAGGACGTGCGCGACTACGCCGCGAAGCACGGCGTGAGCGACAAGGAAGCGCTTACGAAGGGGATGGAGGCGAAGGCGGTGGAGTTTGTGAAGAAGGGCGCGGAGATCTACCAGAAGACCTGAGCGCTTCCATCGCGGCGAGGTAGGCGCCGGGCACGGCCGCCGCGCCGGCCGCGCTGGTGCCGAGGTCGCGAAGCAGCCCGTCGTGCAGCCCATAGACCCAACCGTGCACGGAGAGCGCCTGGCCGCGCTCCCATGCATCGCGCACGATCGTGGTCTGGCAGACGTTGGCTACCTGCTCGATCACGTTGAGCTCGCAGAGGCGGTCGATGCGCGGGGCGACTTCCGCCACCGAGGCGAGCTCGGTTTCGTGCTTCGCGCCCACATCCTGGACGTGCCGCAGCCAGTTGTCGGCGAGGCCGACGCGCTCGTTGCGCAGCGCCGCCGAAACCCCGCTGCAGCCGTAGTGGCCACACACGATGATGTCCTCCACGTGCAGCACATCGACGGCGAACTGCATCACCGAAAGGCAGTTGAGATCCGTGTGCACCACGACATTCGCGATGTTGCGATGCACGAATAGCTCCCCCGGCAGAAGCCCCACGATCTCGTTGGCCGGCACCCGGCTATCGGAGCACCCGATCCACAGGTAGCGTGGCTGCTGCTGTCGCGACAACTTCGCGAAGAATTCCGGGTCGACGCGGTGCACGCGCTCGGACCAGGCGCGGTTGTTTTCGAACAGTCGTGAGAGTTTGGGCATTGAGTCAGAGGCGTTCATAGTCGGCCGCGATCCGGCGGCGCAGGGCGGCGTCAGGGAGCGGACCCGCAAGGGCGTGCATATTCTCGCGCAGATGCGCGACCTGGGAGGTCGCGGGGATCGCGCAGGTGATCGCCGGGTGCGAAATCACGAACTTGAGGAACGCTTCGGCCCAGCTCGCGCAACCGATGTCGGCAGCCCATCCCGGCAGCGGTTTTCGGGTTTTCGCTCCAAAGAGGTTCCCGCCGTCGAAGGGCCGGTTGATGATGACGGCGATCCTGCGCTCCGCGGCCAGGGGCAGCAGCCGCTCCTCGGCCTCGCGATCGGCGAGGTTGTAGGTGAACTGGACGAAGTCGATCGGCTCACGCCTCACGATCTGCTCGACCAGGTCGTGCCGCCGGCCGTGGGAAGTCGTGACGCCGATGTAGCGTACGCGCCGCTCCGCCTTCATCTCCTTCAGCGTGGCGAGGTGCGGTTCCCAGTCGAGGAGGTTGTGCACCTGGAGAAGATCGAAGCGCGCAATCCGCCAGAGCTCGCGCGATTTCTCCATCTGGCGGCGCCCCGCAAGCGCACCGACGGTCCATACCTTGCTCGCGGCGAAGAGCGCGGCCGGCCGCCCGATGCGCGCGAGCTCTTCGCCGATCATGTCTTCCGAGGCGCCATACATGGGCGAGGAATCGACCAGGCGCCCGCCTTCCTGGAAGAAGGCGCGCAGCACCTCGCCGCGCGCATGGCGCTCGCTGCCCGGCCCCACGTCGAAAGTGATCCAGGTTCCGAGCCCGACGCCCGGAATGCGCTCGCCGCTCGACGGGATTGGGCGCTCGAGCGCCGCGGAGCGCGCCGGCACGGCGGCGGCGAGGCCCGCGGCCGCCAACACTCCCAACGCTTCACGACGATTCACATTGCGCCTTGTCCGCTGCCGTGCCAAATCGCTTAGAGTACGCCGCTATGCAAATGGATCCATTGCTCGACGCCGTCCTGCTTGGGGTCGTGGAGGGCCTCAGCGAGTTCCTCCCTGTTTCCTCCACCGGCCACCTGATCATCGTCTCCGATCTCCTCGGAGCGAACGACGATAAGGGAAAGGTATTCGACATCGTGATCCAGCTCGGCGCGATCCTCGCCGTGTGCTGGGAATATCGCGCCCGATTCGTGCGCGCGTTCTCGGGACTCGCGGGGGATCCGGTGCAGCAGCGCTTCGCTGCGAATCTCCTGGTGGCATTCCTGCCGGCCGCGATCGTCGGCCTCGCGCTTCAGTCGCAGATCAAGGCCTACCTCTTCAATCCGGTGAGCGTCGCAGTGGCGCTCGTCGTCGGAGCGATCGCGATCTTCGCCATCGAGCGATGGTATGAGCGCCACGGCGCGCCGCGCGTGACGCGGGTCGACGACATGAGCTGGCGCGATGCGCTGAAGGTCGGGCTGGCGCAGTGCCTCTCGCTCATCCCGGGAACGTCGCGCTCGGGAGCGACGATCATGGGCGGCATGCTCTTCGGTCTCTCGCGCCAGGCGGCGACCGAGTTCTCGTTCTTCCTCGCGGTGCCGATCATGTTCGCGGCGAGCGGCTATCAGCTCGTGAAGTACCGGGCGCTGCTCTCGGCGCACGACCTCGGCCCTTTTGCGGTCGGCTTCGTGGTGAGCTTCGTCGCGGCGCTGATCGCCGTGCGCGCGCTCATCCGCTACGTGGCGCAGCACGATTTTCGCGCGTTCGCGTGGTACCGGATCGCTCTCGGCGTAGCGGTGCTGCTTTACTTCCGCTAGACGCCGCGTCAGGCGTACGCGGATGTTTTCGTGTAGCGCTTGATGAGCGCGAGCAGCTGGTCTTCCTGGTAGGGCTTGCCCATGTACTCGCTCACTCCGAGCTCGCGCGCGTGGTTGCGGTGCTTGTCGGCAGTGCGCGAGGTGATCATGATGATCGGGATCGTGCGCGTCTCGGCGTCGGCGCGCAGGTTGCGCGCGAGCTCGAAGCCGTCCATTCGCGGCATCTCCACGTCGAGCAGGATGCAGTCGGGCCGGATGTCCTGCAGCTGCTGAAGCGCGTCCACGCCATCCTTGGCGGTAGCCACTTCATAGCCTTCGCGCGTAAGCATGCGGCTCGTGATCTTGCGCACCGTGAGCGAGTCGTCCACCACCATGACGAGCGGCGCGCCCGACTTCGATTCGGCCATGAACTCGGCTTCTGCGGGCTTGCGGGCAATGGCCGCGACCGCTTCGGGCGTCATCTCGCGATGGACGAGCTGGACGGGATTGAGGATCAGGACGACCTGGCCATTGCCGAGCACCGTGGCCCCGGCGATTCCGGAAAGCCGCGAGAGCTGCGGTCCGATGGTTTTGACCACGACCTCGCGGTTGCCGATGATCTCGTCGACGCGGATCGCGGCGCGCTGTAGCCCGCTCTTCAGCAGCAGCACGGGGATCTGGCGCGCAGGCGTCGGCGTATCGATCTCGCCGAGCAGCGGGAGCAGCGAGCGCAGCGCGTAACGGTTGTCCTTCCAGACCACCTCGCCCTTGGCAAGGAGCTCGGCATAGGGCTGCGCCTTGTATTCCTGCACCTGCTCGATCATCACCGAGGAGATCGCAAAGGTCGTCTGGCCGGCGCGCAGCATGACCGCCTGCGTCACCGCCAGAGTGAGCGGGAGCGTGATCGTGAAGGTCGTGCCGCGTCCCGGTGTCGAGGCGATCTCGACCCGTCCGCCCAGCGACGTGATCTCGCTCTTCACCACGTCCATGCCGACACCGCGGCCGGCGATCTCGGTGAGCTCGGTTGCCGTCGAGAATCCCGACATGAAGATGAACTGGGCGAGCTGCGCTTCCGGCAGCTCGACGTCCGGCGCGAGCAGGCCCGCCTCGATCGCCTTCTGGCGGATGCGCGGATAGTTGAGGCCGCCGCCGTCGTCGGCGATGGTGAGCACGACCTCGTTGCCGCGCTGCACTGCGTCGATGGCGATCTCGCCGATCTCGGGCTTGCCCGCGCGTACGCGCGCTTCAGGCTTCTCGAGCCCGTGCCCCACCGCGTTGCGCAGCAGGTGCTCGAAAGGCCCCGTGATCTTCTCGAGCACCGAGCGGTCGAGCTCGGTGCGGGTGCCCTTGAGCTCCAGGTTGGCCTTCTTGTCGAGCTCCTTCGCGGTCTGGCGCACCACGCGGTAGAAGCGGTCGGAAAGGTTGCCGAGAGGGACGAGGCGCACGCCCATGAGCCCCTGCTGCAGCTCGCGATTCAGGCGCGCCTGCGCGTGGACCGCGAGCTCGGTCTCGTCAAGGTTCTTCTGCAGGCCCTGCTGCAGGGTGATCACGTCGCCGAGCGACTCGGCAAGGAAGCGCGTGAGCTCCTGCATGCGCGAGAAGCGGTCGAACTCGAGCGGGTCGAAGGTCTCGCCGTGGTCCTCTTTCGCCTTGATCGTGCTTTGCATCTGCGACTCGGAGGCGATCTCGATCTCGCGCAGCTGCGCGCGCATCCGGCCGATGCTTTCCGTAAGGTCGCCGAGCGCGCGCCTGAAGGCGTTCATCTCGCCCTCGATGCGCGAGCGCGCGATGGAAAGCTCTCCCGCCTCGTTCACGAAGCGGTCGATCATGTCTGCGTTCACGCGCAGCAGCGCCGCGCGTTGCTCGCGCATCTCCGGCGGCAGCGCGTCGCGCTGCGCCATCTCCTGCGCGGCCGCCGCGATCACCGCGATCGCCGAAGGCTTGTCTCTCTGCTGCTCGAAGACGGCGGAGACCGGCACCTCGATGGGTTCCGCCTCGACGATGTCCTCGCCACGCGACAAGCGTTCGAGCGACAGCGAAAAGCGATCGACGCGCTCCTCGATTTCCTCGAATTGCGCGGCCGTCGGCGCACCGGAGGCGTCCATCGCCACGATACGCGTCTCGAGCGCGTGCGCAAGCTCACCCAGCCGCATCAGACCCGTCATGCGGGCACTGCCCTTGAGGGTGTGCAGGTGGCGCACGAGCTCGCCGATGGGCGAATGATCGCCGGGGGTGAGCTTCCAGCGGCGCGCGCATTCGCTCACCAGGGGAATCAGTTCCTTGGCCTCGTCGATGAAGATCGGCAGCAGGTCGCGGTCGACGTCGTCCTTGATCCGGCGCTGTTCCTTGCCTGCCTCGAACGGACCCGCCGGCGCTTCGGCCTGGGGCTCGACTGCGGCTTTCTCGACGACGAGTTCAGGTGTGGGCTGCGCGGGCACGCTTTCCACAGCGGGTATCACGGCGGCAATCGGCTCCGGAATCGCTTCGGCCACCGGCTCCGGAATCACCTCCGTGACGGGCTCGGGAATCGCTTCGGCCACCGGCTCCGGAATCACCTCCGTGACGGGCTCGGGAATCGCTTCGGCAACCGGCTCGGGAATCGCTTCGGCGACGTGTTCCGGAGCTTCGATGACGGGCTCGACAATGGGCTCGGGTGCGCTCTCGGCAACCGGTTCTTCGGCCGGCGCCTCCGGCGCCATTTCATCGAGCTCGATCGGCTCGCGCGCCACACCAGGCGTGCTGCTGTATGTGCCGTGTCCCGTCTTGCGCGTTTCACGCAATCCTTCGCGCAGCGCCGTGAGCTCCGCGATCACGTCGCCGCGCGGATACGGCAGCGCGTGGCCGCGAACGGACTGCACCATCGCGTTCAGCGCATTGACTCCATTGCGCGTCACCGCGAGGCGGCGTTCGTCGAATTCCGGTGGGAAGTCCATCGCTTCCTGCAGCCACTTCTCCAGCGCGTACGCGACCTCTGCGAGGGCATCGAAACCGGTGGTTCGCGAGCAGCTGGTGAGCGTGTGAGCGGCGCGCATGAAGTCGGCTGTGACCTGTCGCAGCGGATCGGCCTCGATTTCCGACATTTCCCGATCCAGGACTTCCATGTGCTGCTCGGCTTCCCCGACGTAGATCGCGAAGAAAGCCGGCGCGAGCGCGATGTGGCCGATGGTGATCTCCGCTTCTTCGGCGGGCTCCTGGGGCTCGGCGGGCTCGAGAGGCGCCTCTCCGATGGGCAACGGCTCGGTCGCGGGAGCGCCGAGATCGAGCGATTCGAACGTGAACTCGGCAGGAGCGCGATGCGCCGGCTCGTCGCCGGCAGGTTCCATCGCCGGCACCTCGGCAACAGGTGCTTCCGGCACATCCGCCAGCTCGACGACTTCGATCGCAGCAGCCGGCGCTTCCGGCGCCGGCTCCACGGCGACCGCGGCGGTGACTTCCTGCCCGCTCTTGATGAGCTCCGCCTGGCGCATGATCTCGGCGCTTTCGATGCGCGCCACGCCGCCAGCCTTGAGCTCGCCGACCCAGACCTCGAACGAGCCTCGCGCAAGCTCGATGAAGCCGAAGAGCGACGCGCTCGCCGGCTTCTCGTCCTTGAGCCACTTGTTCATCACCTGCTCGCACTGCCAGGCCATTTCGCCGAGGTCGATGAGCCCCACCATGCGGCCGCTGCCTTTTAGCGTATGAAAACCGCGGCGAATCGTCGTCAGTGATTCGCGGTCATGCGGAGCGCCTCGAGAGGTCGCGAGACTCGCCGCGATGGTGGTGACGACCTCGCCGGCTTCCTCGAGGAAGATCTCGAGCAGCTCGCGGTCGATCTCCGCGCCGGGCGCGTCGACCAGTTGCACCACCTGCGGGGCCGGCGTTTCCGGCGCGTTTTCGGGAGCGAGTCCCTCCATCGCCTGGAACACGCCTGTGTTGCTGGGTACCGCGCCTTCCTTGATCACGCGAAGCGCCGCGTCGGTCTGCTGGGCGACCGCCGCGTCGGACATGACGGCGGCATCGCGCTTCAGCTCGTCGACGGCCTTCTCGAGCTTCTCGCGCGTCGCCTCGGCCGGCGCGTCCTTCCAATCCTCGTAGAGCGCCTGCACCTTCTGCTTCTGCACTTCGATGTCGAGCGGCGAGACCGTGCCCGTGCGCGTGGCGTCGGATTCGATCTCGACGGGCGCGGACTCCGCCAGGCCGAATCGCTGCAGCGCCGGCAGCAACACGTCCTGCGGCGTGGACGCGCCCTGCTGCAGCGCGGTGATGTAGAGGCCGAGCGCGGACAGTCCGTCGGCCACCATTTCCGCCGCCTCGCCGGTCCCGTCAACGGAGCCTTCGGCGAACTGCTGCACGCGCGCCATCACGGCGGCGTTGAGGCCCGCGGCCTCGGTGAGCTCCATGATCATGAGCGCGCCCTGCACCTGCGTGAACTGCGCGGGAAGCTTCGCGAGCTCTGCGCGCTTTTCGCTGTCGCGGAAGAAGGCATCGAGAACCTGCTCGATGTTCTGCAGGTTGACCTGCACCTCCTGCCCCACCTGGAAGATGAGCAGCTTCTCCTGGGCGCGGCGTGTCATCTCGTCGAGGAGGCCTCCGGCGATCGTGTCCATCGGCGCCACCGCCTCGCCGCTCATCGCCGCGGCGAGCCGCCGGACGACGGCCTGCGCCTGCCTCGCGAAGTCGGCGCCGAGGCGCGAATAGTTCTCGAGCGAGGATTCGACGAAGAGCAGCGCCGTGGCGACTTCGAGCGATTGCGCTTCCGAGGGCGGGATCGCGCGCGACTTGAGGGCGGGCGCGAATTGCGTCAATCCCGAGAGCACAGCGTGGATGTCGGCGTTGGAAAGCTTCGCGGCGCGCTCGGCGAGCAGCACCGCCTGCTTGCCGAAGGGCTCGAGCGCCGCGCGATTTCCCGACGTGTACTTGAGCCAGGCGTCCTTCTGCTGCGTCGTGAGCTCGCGCAGCTCGCGGATCAGCGTCCCCAGGCCCTCTTCATCGGCGCCGCGCCCGGCGCGATCGGGCGGCGCGAGGAGCTGCTCGAGGCGGTAGATCGTCTTCAGCATGCCGACGCGGTCGGAGACCGGGCGCGAGCGCCCGACGCCCATCAACAGGTCGCGGAACAGGCGCTCGGCGACGCGGGTGGATCCGTCGATGAGCTGCTTGATTTGCTGATCCAGCTTGGCGAAGAGCGGTTTTACGGCGGGCCCTACCTCGAGGCCGCCGAAGACGAGCGCGTCGAAGAAGCCCGCGGCCGTCGTCCAGAAGGGACGGTTCGCCGTCGAACCTTCGAGCGACTCGATGGCCAGCACCGCCGCGTGCATCTGGCGCAGGGCATCGCTGGTATCGCCGCCCTTGAGGATGCGCAGCAGCCCCTGCTGGTACTGGGACCGCTGGTATGCGAGAGCCTTCGCGAGCACCGGCTCGTCGAGCGCCTGCGGCGATTGCGCAACCTGCGGCAGAGGCGCCGAAAGGTTCGGATAGAAAAGATCGCCTTCGTTCGCGTCGCTCTGGCCGCGGGCGCGATTGAGCTCGAGGTAGGGCGCCAGGAGCCGCATCGGATGGTCCATGTC
>Ga0209131_1002998_pt1 | contig 11357 bp, 8 predicted proteins | sample GraSoi_2013_40cm_FD_185826 | JGI IMG/M metagenome (GOLD analysis project Ga0209131, IMG submission 185826) | Grasslands soil microbial communities from the Angelo Coastal Reserve, California, USA - Sample 9_17_2013_40cm (SPAdes) (version 2) | ecosystem: Environmental > Terrestrial > Soil >...
GCCAGCAACGCGGCTAATTTCTCATTCCCACCCGCAGGCGGACGCCACTCCACGTGAACGGCTTGCGCTCCCTGCGAAATGAGGCTGTCATAAAACGACTCCAGCCCAACGTTGATGGCAGCGAGCGGCTGTTTCAGTTGTTCAAGATTTACAGGAGTAAATTCATTCTTTCTATTTTCTCCAAATCGCAGGCTGATGTATTCCACGGCTTCAGTCGCCGTGCGGAAAAACGTCACGCCTGCGTCCTTCAACTGGTCAATTTGAGATTGAATATTTTGAGGATCATCATCCGTACCGATGATCATCGCAACGAACTCGATTTCTGTTCTCTTCTCACGAATTTCTTGAATTACAGGAACCAACTCTCCTGCTGGATCAAGATGTGAACCTTCACCCAGAACCACATCGAACAGAATCATACTTACTTGTTCATCCGCAGCTTCCTGTTTCATACGGCGGATTCTCAGGTCGTTGTCAATCATCGGATGAAGACGCCCAACCATAAAGAACTCATCACCTAAGTCAATAATGGTATGGGCTTCACTATGAAGCGGGTCTTTGAGGTTTTGATTAGCAGTAATCGGAGCATTGGAATAAATGGGAGAAAGGCTGGCTTGCAAACCAAGCAGCGTTTCATAAGCAAGCGTTCCACCAGAGAACAAACCACGTAAATAGCGACTGGACACTAGAGAGCTCTTAAAGACATCTGCTTTCTCGTTTTCAAGCTCTACAACTCTTTCCGCAGCTTCACTCAAGCTGATTGCAAAATGCAGATTACCTATCTTTCTTGCTGGCGGTGGATATCCAATGAAATATATAACAACAGGCTTACCAGTCCCCTGCGCGGCGGAGATCAATTGTGTAGCAACATCAGGTGAAGGTGGTTTGGAAATCAACGCAATTACTTTGGTTTCAGTGTCATGCGCCAATAAATCTAAAGCTTGATTTGCGGTGATTGCACCAACATCGGATTTGAGGTCGCGTCCGCCTGTACCGATAGCGTGAGATATACCTGCACCAAGATTATGGATTTGTACTGTGACTGCCTGAGTCCCCGTCCCTGACGCGCCAACTACCCCAATTGATCCACGGCGGACGCGGTTGGCAAATCCCAGCCCAACGCCGTTGATAATGGCTGTGCCGCAGTCAGGTCCCATCACGAGCAGACCTTTTTCGCGGGCAGTTCTTTTCAATGAAATCTCATCTTCCAGTGAGACGTTATCGCTATAAAGAAAAACGTGTTTACCGAGTTCAAGTGCTTCGCGCGCGACTCCAGCAGCATAACGACCTGGAACTGAGATCAATACCCAATTAGCTTCTGGCAATTGTTTGACAGCGGAACTCAAACTGCGAGGACGAAAGTCCTGCGAAACGCTAGATGATTTTCTGCGCGCAAGCAACTCGTCAACTTTGCCAATTGCATTCGTGGCTGAATCTTCAGCATCGGCTTTGACGACGATTAGCAGATCATCGGGATTGGCAGAAATAGAATCAGGCAGAAGATTATTCGCAGCGAGCAAATCGCGGTTGGCTTGGGTTGCCATGACTACACCTGCATCCACGACGCCAGATAATTCCAATAAGCCGCGTTGCAGTTGCATCAACACGACCGAGTCATAGTATGCGCCCGCACGAATATTCCACTTTACGACTGTCATGATTTACTCACAACTTTTTCAATCTCGCTTGCCCAAGCGAGCAAAGATTCATCTGAGTTCCATTTGCCTACAACCTGGAATCCCATTGGCAGACCTTCATCATTTTTGCCTGCGGGCAGGTTGATAGCAGGGAAGCCAATTTGAGTCCATGGGAGGCACATGACCGGGTCACCTGTGCTGTCGAGACCTTTTGGTGCAGGACCGGTAGCGGGAGGGCAAATCCACAAGTCAACATTGTTGTCGTTCATAGTTTTGGTGATTTGATCCCGGAACGCATCGCGGGCTTGAAGTGCATTTTGAAATTGGTCATCAGTGACTTTTTGACCACGTTTGATAAGATCAGTGAATTTAGAGGAGTAAAGATTCTCGTATTTTTTGAACCATTCGCTATGAACATTTTCTGCATCGTAAGACATAATCACATCGTGACGATCACGGATCGCTTGATAATCATCCATGACTCGGACGCGGCGTAGTTCATATCCTGTATCAGACAAGGATTGGCAAATTGCGTTGAAGCAGGCTAGACCGTAGTCTGAAGCGCAGGCAAGATATGGTCCTTCGGGAATCCCAAGCGTCGGTTTTCCGTCCGATGAGACAGCGTCACTCCAATCCGCATATAAAGAAGGAGCGACTTGTTTTGCAGTAGAAACATCAGGCGTAAAAAATCCGATGTGATCGAGTGAAGGCGAAAGCGGAATGACGCCCACACGCGAGATGCGTTCATAAGTTGGTTTCACACCAACGACGCCGCAAAACGCAGCAGGACGAATGATCGAGCCGATGGTTTGAGTGCCGAGGGCAAGATGACAAAATCCCGATGCGACCGCCGCGGCTGACCCACTGCTGGAGCCGCCTGGTGTATGTTCAAGGTTGTGAGGGTTGCGTGTTGGTCCGCGTGAAAAGTATGCGAATTCGGTCGTGACAGTTTTGCCCATGATGAGCGCGCCCGCGTTTCTAAGTCTTGTGACACTTTCGGCTTCATGGCCTTGCAGAACTTCTGTTGGGAGGCGACTGCCCGCCTGTGTGATAAACCCCTCAACATGAAAAATGTCCTTAACACCTACGAGGGCCCCAAACAATGGTGGTTGCTTGGTTGATTCAGGATAGCTGATCACGAGAGCTTCAGCCTCGTCAAACAAGCGCGTAAAACGACGCTCTTCAGGAATGAATGAAAGAACCGAAAGTTCAAACTCTGTAAAGCGCCCCTCAACTTGCGACAGAAATTCGGGGTATTTTTGCAAACCCAACTGCAAACTATCGGTCAAGGAGTGGTAAATTAATGAACGGGGAATCATGCTTTGCAAATCCTCCTCATTGAATTACTTCATCTTTTCCGCAGCGAGCTTGACTGCATCCACAATATGCTGATAACCCGTGCAACGACATAGATTGCCCGAAAGCGCGTGGCGGATTTCATCTTCGCTTGGATTTGGATTTTGTTTCAAGAATGGAATCAGAGTCATTAGGATTCCGGGAGTGCAGTAGCCGCATTGCAATCCATGCGCTTCCCAAAAAGACTGCTGCAACGGATGCAGATTGTCCTTGTCTTTTGCCAATCCTTCAACAGTTGTGATCTGATGACCATCCGCTTGAACGGCAAATATTAAACACGAACGCATCGATTCGCCATCAAATAAAATTGTACATGCGCCGCACACCCCATGTTCACAACCGACATGCGTGCCGGTGAGTCCAAGTTCGTGGCGCAGGAAATCACTGAGCAATAAGCGCGGCTCCACTTCACGTTTGTATTCTTTCTCGTTGACCGTGATCGTCACATGAAATGATTGGGTCATTGCAGGTTACTCTCCGCACGCTGCAAGGCTTGCTTCAATGTGTTTTTCGTCAACGCCTTTGCCAAATGACGTTGAAATTCCGATGAAGTATGTATATTCCCAAAAGGAGTTATTTCCTTCTCACTTGCCAACAAAGCAGCAGATTCAATCAATTTGTCATTCAAATTTTCGCCCTGCAAAAGTTTGGCGGCTTCTTTGGCTTCCATCGGTCCTTCGCCTGCATTTAAGTAAACCAACTTGACTTGTTTACATTTGCCGTTTTCATCCATAGTTACTAGAGCTGCAACTCCCATCAAGGCGTAATCGCCCGCACGCGGCGCAACTTCCATGAACGACCAGCCCGTCCGTGATGGCATGAATGGCAATTCAATTTCGACTAGGATTTCATCTGGTTCTAGCGCAGTTGTAAACATACCGACAAAAAAATCTTGCGCTGCGATCCAACGTTCACCAGAAGCATTACGTGCTTTGAGACGCGCGCTCAGTGCCAGCATCAACACAGGCAATTCTGCAGCTGGGTCAGCATTGACAATACTCCCACCAACCGTGCCACGATTTCGAATCTGTGGATGCGCGATAAAGGGCATGACTTCTGTCAAAAGCGGGATGCGTTTTGCGACGGAAGAGTCAAATTCCAAGTGCCGTTCACGAGTCATCGCCCCTATGCTCATCGCATTATCTGCCTCACGAATATAACTCAACTCTCCCACCCGATTCAAATCGATCAAAACACTTGGCTGAGCCACACGAAAATTCATCGCCGGCACAAGGCTTTGTCCGCCTGCCAGGATTTTGCCTTCACCGGCATGTTGACTCATCAAGTCCAATGCTTGTTCAAGGGAATCAGGAGCGTGATATTCAAAGGGAGCAGGCTTCATGGATAAACCTCAAATGTTTATTTCATAAGATGTAGATAATCTGGTTTCAAGCTTATACACCCCAAGATATCCCCGATCTGGTTAGGGCGGCTAAAGATATCCCATGCCATTTGCCGCAGTGCATGGATTACGACGTGACCTTTTAATAACATTGGCTCTCCCATTCAAGAAATTTTTGAAACGGAATTTAGTCAACTTGGCATGATTATAACTCAAGCATCTGAGTATGTTGCGAGTGAAGAATCCATTTATGCTTCCGAAGCATGATGAATAATTTGGATAAAAGTGAAACTATATTTCGATATCAGGGTTATTCAGTATGACATGGCTCAAACGGGTGCCCAACTGGTTTCAGCGTGTTTACACTTCATGACGGCTGTAGAGCCAGTCAATGATCTATTTCTGTATTCAAGTGCCATACAGCCTGCTGTATGGCACTTGAATATTTGGAGGTGACTATGGAGTTTGAGTCAATTTAAAGTATTCCACCTATTCACCCAATCACAAGTTCATTATTATAGAGGAGAGTGTAAAATGGCTAAAAGTAATGCAATAGGGTATATGCCGAACGATGTTCCTCCCCTGGGACAGAACATTCTACTTGGCTTCCAACATGTGTTGACCATGTTCCCTGCCACGGTGCTCGTAGCCGCGCTGTGCGGTTTTCATGTCGGTACAGTTTTGCTGGCATCCGGAGTTTCAACCATCGTCGCGCTGGTTTTGTCAAAACGCGGCATTGGCAATTTCATCCCCTTATTCTATGGGTCAAGCTTTAGTTATATTGCTGCCTACCTCGGCATCATCCAGGCTATGACAGGTAGTACACCCACCTTTGGTGTTCCCGTACCAGATAACGTAATTAGCACCATGCAAGCTGGCATTGTCGTCACCGGTCTGTTGAATATCTTGGTTGGTTTTATTATCCGTAGAATTGGCAAGGATAGCTTAGACAAGGTTCTGCCTCCCATCGTAACAGGCTCAGTTGCGGCAATCATTGGCTTCGGACTCGCCTTCGCGGCACTTGGCCAAATGGCGAACGCGAATTTCCTTATCTCTTTCATCACCTTGATGGTGACGATTCTGCTCTCAGTTTACTTGCAGGGCAAAGGATTTATCGGCATGTTGCCCATTCTGCTAGGAGGTATCATCGGCTACGTTGTTTCAGCCATCCTCGACCCCGGATCAGTCAGTACGGCCGGAATAGCTGCCGCGCCTCTCTTCCAAATGCCTCACCTTACATTCCCTACCTTTAGTGGCCAGTTGGCTGCAACTGCCATTGTCAGTATCTCGATTATGGCTATCGCTACCATTCCTGAATCTACCGCGCACCTATACCAAATGAGTCTCTACATTGACCGCTTTGCCGAGGAAACAGGTCGCGAAAAAATAGGTCTGGATAAGAACATTGGCTTCAACCTGATGTTGGATGGGTTGGGAGATTTCCTCAACGGTCTATTTGGCGCTACCGCAGGTACAAACTATGGCGAAAATAATTCACTGATGGCAATCACGCGCAACTACTCTGGTCCCGCTTTAATTTCGGCTGGCGTGATCGCAATCCTGCTTGGCTTCATCGGCAAGTTGGAAGCACTCGTAGCTTCAGTGCCTCTCGCGGTTAGTGGTGGACTAGCCATATATCTTTTTGGTGTCATCGGCATGCAGGGCATCGCGCTAATGCAGGAGAATAAGGTCAGCATGTTCGATCCGCGCAATCTCTCTATTGGCGCAGTCATCATGATTGTTGGCATTGGTGGAAATATTGGTTTCCCGGGCGGTTTCATTCCCTTAACCGTTCCTGGTATTTTTCCAAGCGGACTTCCCGCCATCGCGACTGCGTCAGTGCTAGGCATCCTGATCAATGCCATCTTCTTAATTTTCAAACCACCCATGGCTGAGACGGAAGTACTTGAAAGAGCAATGGCCGCGGCAGACGATTAATTGTCTTGCTCGAAAATCCCATACAACAAGGACGGTCTACGTAGACCGTCCTTGTTTATTTTTAAACAGGGTAATCGATTCATTGAAAATGGACTCGCTTGCTAACTTACCAAACCCCTAATGCTTGGGATTAACTGTTGCCTCTCGATCAATTTATGCTTCCTATGCTCCAATTTGCAATTGCGAGACTGGTGATAATGAGAACAGCATCTGCAATCTAGAACCCATCTGTATTGAGCAGAATCTGATTGGCCGCTGGGCTTTCAATGAGACAATGTCTGGAAAGGAGTCTAGCCATGGAAACAGCTTGCTTTAGACGGAAATTCTGTGCACCGTACTATGGTGCATCTTACCCTTAGATTCGATATACATAAAAATTGCTTACTTGAAACCATATTATTTCCCTGGGATTAGAGTCAAAAGGCTACTTTAGCATTCATGTTTCTCAAAGGCTGTTTGCTAAGGTTATTGGATCAATTTTTTAAGGGCAAAGATAGAGTGTTAGATAATCGTTTCTCTGGAGATTAATAATTGGGTCATCATCCAGATTTGGCATTAGAGGTTGAACAATACGGCGCAGGTAAATATTTCGCTGCCTATTAAAAGTCGAACTAACACTTTGATTTTGTCCAAGAGGTTGAACAGGCTGGCGCGGGATCCTAGTATAAATAATAACGTGGCTGAACTTCGGAACGACAAGACATGAGCTTTTTAGCCAAGCTAGAATTTCCGGATTACCTTTACCGATACCTCCTGGTCGCCTAAAGCGATTTGCATATAAGACATAACGCAAATCACCGTTTGCAACCAATTCCCTCAATCCCCTGGCGTCGATTACATGGTCTGTGCCACCGTAACCACCTATATAAAGCACCGGGCGTTCTGAAGTTAGTACTAGAGGCACCCCTTGAGCCCCTGATGGCACTGCAACGAGATATTTTACGTCCTGCGTGTTAGGCTGGAGATAGGTAAGAATCCTTTCGTTGGCTTGCAAATTAGGATTATTCTCAACTAAAGGAGAAAGCAAACTGTGATTTCCACCAACATAAGCAGATGGGAACGTCTTATCTGCATTTGAAGTAGCGGTCATCATAGTCCAATAGGCAGGAATTATTAGAATCGCTAGCAGGGCTATAAAGTAGGCATATCGTTTTTGCATTGCTATAAGTATGCTTCCAACAATCAAGAATCCTAAGGCAATGGCAAACAAATACGTTCTGTCGTTATATTGATAGACAGTTGTTCGTTGAAAGGTGAGCGTAATGGCTACTGTAAGGATAAGTAGCATACCAACCCACTTTTTATTTTTATTCCACTGCCAAAGCTGAGCAAAGCCGATTGCTACTACGGCGCTGAAAGGAGGAATCATTACAATGATGTAGTATGAATGAAAAATACCTGAAATCATACTGAAAAACACTAAACAAGTAATCAACCAGCTACCCCACAAAATCAGAGACTTATGAACGGCTGATTCAATCGGTAGTTTGATCTGCGATCCAAATAGAGCAAACAGGATGCTGAATAGCGCAAATGGCAAGAGCCACGACATTTGTTTTGATAGAGGTGGAATAAAAAATCGAAATATGCCCGGCTTACCCGTCTCCTGTTGATAAGTATTGATCGGGGTAGTTGAATTCGGAAGAGATGGCTTCTGCTGATTAGGGCCCTGTACTTTTTTTCCTGCATTCAACTTCGGTATCCCAGATATAAAAATTCTTTTTAATGCATTATGTTGAAAGATTAAATCAGTCACGGTGTTGTTGGTGGTTGAGCCGATGAATGGACGCTGATCAGCGGATATGCGGTCAACTACAACTGCCCAGGAAAGTGAGATTGTAACCAATAAAATTGTCGAGAGGAAAAGGTTGAATAGCTTTCGAAACCATTGTTCTTTGGAGCAAAAGAGATAGAACGTAAAGAATGCAGGCAATGGCAATAGTGCTTCGGCCATTTTGATGTTAAAACCAATGCCTATTATAAAACCACCGATCAATACCCAGCGTAATTGACCCAACTCAACGGCCTTGATAAATGCCCATGCTGCCAACAAAAGAGTAAAGACCAGCATTCCGTCCATGGTGTTGTTGCGATGAGTTGCTATAAAGGTTGGTGTCAGCGCCATTACTAATGCGGCCAGAACGCCAGCGAGTTCCCCCATGTACTTCTTAATTAATAAATATAATATAGGGATCTCAAAAACGCCCGCAATGATATTTGGAAGAGAAAGGGTGATGCCATTCACTCCGAAGAAAAAACCAAAAATAGCTTCAATCCATAGCCCCAGTGGAGGCTTATCAACTGTGACCGAGCCACCTGGTTCTGCTGCAATAAAAAAGAAGTTATGCCATGATTGCAGCATGGATTTCACAGCTGCCGTGTAATAGGCATTGGCGTCTCCAATGGAACGGATGTTAAACAAATACAGGCCCAGTGTTATCAGCATGATGATGGCCACTAGGATTCGCGGCACCGTTAATTTTTGAGAGATATATTTTTTCAATTCTAATGATGTAGTAAAAAGGTCTGGATTTAACATTTTATGAATTCTAATTTTTTTGATTTCTAAGGATAGGATTGTGGCAGAATTGATGAGCGAATGGCTTGCTGCAAGGCATTGATCAATGGATTATCATGTTCGCGGAGTGATTCGTCTAATTCAAGGTGAATAAAAATACCTCCATTTGTTGCTGCTCTTTGAATATTTGTTGTACCACATATATCTCGATAATTTTTTCCATTACAAATGCCGATAGTGATGTCGTTGCTTTGCATAGCTTGAGCGATTTTAGTAATTAATAAATCCCTTTCGGGATCATTCTTCCAATTAAAACTTATAACGACCTGCGGATAGCCTTGGTGCCCTTGCGTGGCGTAACCATGAATTTGTAGGAAAATCGTATTGTTGTTGGGATGCCCAGCTAGATTAAAAAGTGTTATGTGCATGGTTTGAAAGATGCTTTTTGACGCATGGGCACTGTCAGCCGATCCATCTGCGTTGGCATTTCTATAAGTGCCTGAAATAAGCAATGCTTTTGCTTGAAGTGCTCTGTAAAGATCCAGTGCAACCTCCTCCGTATATTCGTCTGTGCTGGGGTGGGGCGCTTCAATAACAACATTTTGTGGAGAATCCTTTCTAAAAAGATATAGCCCCCACCCATTTTTGATGGGCATTCTTTCGCTCAAGACAAAACTTTTTGCTTCAAAATCTTTTTGATCCGGCAATATCAGCAACTCGTAGTTGTATGTTGGTGCCATTTTAATAGCCAGATCTGGATTATTGTTTTCAATGGCATTTGCCATATCTTGAAATGCCTGTTGGTCGGATTGGGAAGGGACAATGAAGCCCTCTGAGTTTGCCTTCGGCATTGTCTTTTTCAATTCCTGAACTAAATTTCCTAGATTATCTATAGGCTGCGTAGGTGGTAAGATTTTTGTTGGGCCCAGTTTTTGCGTCATTTGAGATAATGTAGAACATCCAAACAAAGAGAGACTGCTTAGCATAAGCGCTATTCGAAGTGAAACCCAAAGTCTGGTTTTATTGATATTTTGTGGTCCGTGCAAGAAAATCATTGCTTTTTAGCCTTGATAAGTAATATATTTACCATTTACAAAAGATTGAACAGTGCCTAAAATTGCCGGTTGTCATTTGGTAATAGCTATAAAATTCGTGCTTAAGGAACCTAGATGAACAGTTGGTATAAAAGTTTTGCCGAACTTAACGCGGTTGAAAAAAATGGACTTTCATTTCGAGTGCAAGTTAAGAATCGTAAAACAGCGTGTGTGGTAATTGCTCCACACGGTGGTGGCATTGAGCCGGGTACCACGGAACTTGCCATTGCGATTGCAGGTTGGTCATTTTCGCTCTATACTTTTGATGGCATCCGTCTAGATGGAAATGAGCTTCTGCACATTACAAGTACTTTGTTTGATGAACCGAAAGGAGTAAGTTTGGTTCGTGGTTCAAATCATGTACTAGCCATCCATGGCTGTGGTGGCATGGATAAAATCGTTTATGTGGGCGGGCTTGATTCGAAGTTGGGTGATCAAATTGTGCTTTCTCTCCTCAATGCAGAGTTTGAGGCAGTCAGAGCGACTACGCAATTTGTTGGAACTCAGCCCGAGAACATATGCAATCGAGGCCGATCTGGGCGAGGGGTGCAATTAGAAATTTCAGAAGGCTTACGACGCTTGATGTTCAAAAGTTTGGATCGAGAAGGCCGAAGAGAAACAAAGCCTACCTTTCGAAATTTTGTGAATGCGATCCAACAAGTGCTCTTATCGACAAACCAGCCAAAAATGTAAATGTGGACATGATGTAGTTTGCAAGTTGGACATATATTATTTCGATACGGTTATCCAATTCTCTCCGCCAGGAAGTATAGATTGACTAAATGTTATATCACCGGCCCCTGTTAGATAGGCAAAGTTATATAGAATGCTAAATGGAGTCTTGGCTGGTGCCCATTGAATTATGCGGATGTTATCAAAATCGGCATTCGATATTCCCGTACTGGGAGGTGATAGCTTGAGAAACAAGCCAAGCGCGACAATGTTATTAGGAATTTGCACATCGAACTGAAATGGTTGCCATCCATCCATCTCCTTCACGATCAACGGCTGTGTAATTTGATTGCTTGAAGGTCCAAGTGTATCGGGATACAAGCTCACTTGAGCACTTGTAAGCGCTCGCTGACTCTCCCGAACCATTCCACTAATGGTGATTTGATCGCCAGGCTTTACCAATATCCGATGAAGATTTGTGGTTACAACGTCAGCTTGATTGCCACTGCCACGCGAAAGACTAATTCCCACCTTTCCTTCATATGCATACTCCGCTCCTACTTTGACATTCATTGTTGCGTCTTGTTCCCAGAGAGGAAGTGTGCCCGGCTCGTTGCCAACAACGTGGTTCTCAAAACTGCCGATCCACAACAGGTCACGTCCGAGCATTAAACTTCCTTTCCCTTGAAAACCAGATATCCACTGGCCTTGTGGGATTGGTACAATTCCACCATCTAGTGTGACTGTTTTTGTGAATACTTTTGCTGTTTGATTTATATCCACCTCCATAGCTCCATTTT
>Ga0209131_1003000_pt1 | contig 11346 bp, 11 predicted proteins | sample GraSoi_2013_40cm_FD_185826 | JGI IMG/M metagenome (GOLD analysis project Ga0209131, IMG submission 185826) | Grasslands soil microbial communities from the Angelo Coastal Reserve, California, USA - Sample 9_17_2013_40cm (SPAdes) (version 2) | ecosystem: Environmental > Terrestrial > Soil >...
TATTTCGGGTGCAGCTGGCAGTACGTTTGTCAGAGGAAAAGGTTCAGGCGATGAAGGCGGACCTGGGTCTGGCGTATTCGGGGTTGAAGAGGATGTTTCAGTTTAAGGACTTCAATATCAAAGTGCGGCCTTGTGGAATGTCTAACGCATTTTCAGAAACTGCTACGGGCGACGTCACTCTGTGCACCGAGATTCTCGATGAAATGTCAGAACAGAAGCCAGCAATGGGAGCGATCGTACTCCACGAACTTGGACACACCTTACTCAATTTGTGGGGCTTACCAAATTATGGGAACGAGGACGACGCGGATCAGTTTGCAACCGTAATATTGCTGAAGTCCGGAGAAAAAGGTAAGCAAGCGCTTTTTCAGTGGATCAATTGGTATGCGAAACGGGATTCGCGTGCCGAAGCTACAAACATGCTCACGCGCGGCGATACGCATTCCCTGTCTGTACAGAGAATTCGCAATATTCAAGCCACAATGACAAACGCTGAAGATCTTATCAAGCGCTGGAATAACATACTCTACCCGCACATGACCGTGGAAGCACTGCGCAGTATTATTGCAGCACCGGGACTTCACGACGATACAACTCTGGCAAAGAAAGAGATATCGAAAAGGTGAGATCGGTGCACGAGCAGTAGTACGTGCGCGGCGGGGCGCGGACGCTAGGCCGCACAGCGTCAATCCGAGTAAACTCGTGGTGCTAGCACGTTGGATTCAAAGGGAGCGAACGGTGGCGAGTCCTCGATACATTGCAAAGGGGGTTGCGCTCTTCATAGCTGGCACGCTGGCAGCGTGTGCCACTGTCATTCCGTATGAGCCCAATGTAGCCTTATCGCGGGAAGACGCTAGGGCAGCGCTAAAGCAGGCGTTTGAAGAGCAGCCTCCCAAATTCCGTCCGATTGCTATCGAAATTGGCGACGATGCCATCCGGCTGGGTTTTTCCAAGGTGGTGGGAAGCCAGTGGGGCATAGCATCAATCGCTACACGCGAAACGTACTACTACTCCAATCTAGAACAGCCGCAGCTCTTTCAAAAGGGCGGGCGGTATCAGATTGAGCTGTCAAACAGAGAGCATAGTGTTCGTCGCTGGGTGCTCTTCTACAGTCAGGACAAGGCGTTCTCGTTTCTTGATGCGGTGCAGCGGATGCGTCGGGCTGAGAAACTCTAGCCGCGCGCTAAGTCATGGAGTTGCGATCTGCCTTCTTCGCGGTGTTTCCTCGTACGGCACGTAATGCCCCTTTCACAGCAGCCACATTGAACAGATAGCTATATGGGTTTCTATCTTCGTAAGAGCATCAGCGTCGGCCCCCTGAGATTCAACCTCTCGAAATCAGGGATTGGCATCTCAGCTGGCGTAAGGGGTTTGAGATTCGGAGCCGGCCCACGTGGCAATTATGTGCATATGGGACGCGGTGGCCTGTACTACAGAGCGACTATCCCATCTTCCTCGCCTTCTCAACCGCGCCTCCAGCCAACCAATTCGGTTGACCCACTTATTCCATCTGGAACCCACGCGCCATTGGAAGAGATCGAGTCCGCCGATATCTCGCAGATCGTTGACTCCTCGTCAAGGGAACTCTTGAGCGAACTAAACGAAAAGAGAAATAAGACGCGGCTGTGGCCAATAGTAGCCACGGTCTCCACGCTTATTTTGTTTGCTGGGCTGTATTCCGCTTGGCCACATTGGCTACTGCTTGCAATTCTAGTCGCGGGTCTCGCACTCACATACGTTGCTTTCAGTCATGACACGTTGGCGAAAACAGTTGTACTGTTCTATGACTTTGACCCTGAAATGGAAGAAGCATATGGGCATCTTCATAGTGCCGCCGAAAAGATAGCTGGCTGCGCCGCGACATGGCATATCGAAGCCCAAGGCAACGTATATGACAGAAAGTATCACGCCGGAGCGAGTAGTCTTGTCCGACGGAAGAAAACATTCGTCAGTAAAGCGGAACCACCCTACGTTAAGAGCAACATTGAAACGGTCGCCATGGGGGTCGGTCGCCAGACATTGCATTTTTTTCCTGATCGCGTGCTTATTTACGATTCAAACGGCGTGGGTGCGGTCAGCTATCAAGAACTTCGCATCAATGTGAAGCCAAGCAGATTTATCGAGGATGGAGCGCCCCCTCCAGATTCCAGGGTTGTGGATCGAACATGGAAGTATGTCAATAAGGCGGGTGGGCCGGATCGCCGTTTCAAAGACAATAGGGAACTTCCAATCTGTCTATACGACGAGATTTTCCTATCAAGCCAGACGGGCTTGAATGAGGTGTTGCAAATATCGCGGTGTGAGATTGCGGGTGCTTTTGCTGAAGCCATTTCTGTTCTAGCGAGAAAAATCCCCAAGGAAAAAACCAACTGTACATTAGCAGCATAAGCCATCATTTAACTCGGACCGGCGCGACAAGACCCCGCCAGCCGGTTAATTCAGAGGTTGGAATTGCAAACAAGGAGGGGGTATGCGTTTTATCAGCTTGGTAGTTTCTGTCTTATTGGGTTCCTGTGCCGCCACATACAAACAACCAACAACGGTGGCTCCTCAAACATCCGCTTCCGTTCCCGCATCAAAAGCAGGCCTCCTCCGTGCTACCAAACGCGTGCTAGTTGCGGAGGGATTCCAGATCACGAACACGGATGATTCGGCTGGGGTTGTCTCTACCGCTCCTCGAAATCTACGCGTAACTCCTGAGCAGGCAGACTGCGGCACGACTATGGGAATTGATTACCTAAAAGACAACAGAACAGCGACACGAGTTGGTTTTGGCGTTATTGCCGAGGACGGCAAACTCATGGTCAGAACCACGATCGAAGGTGAATATAGACCGGGAGCCGTGGATCAAAACATTACCCTTACCTGTGTCTCTAGGGGATTACTTGAGCGCGACATGTTGGAAAAGATTACCGCTGGGGTTTCACGCTAGTATGCCCGAGCGGCCCTTGCGCCGTACGCACCAAGCCGTGCGCCGCTGAAGAGCGACGTTAGGGCTCTGCATATGACGACCGCTCTTATCGCAATCGTCGGCACCGTAGCCCTTTGGGTACTCGTGCAACTTGTTCGCTACCGTCGTCCGTCGTTCTTCTCGGCCAAGGTGAGCGGCGCACTCTTCGATCTCGGGCTACAGGTAATGAAGTTCGAATCTGAGCTAAATCAGATGTACCTCAAAGACTGCCTTGCATACTACGAAGCGACTGGCAAGAATGCGAATCCTTACGAAATGGCGAGTCGGTTCTTTCTGAAGGCAGTAATCGACTATCCAGCGTTCGCCGAACGCGCGATCATGTTTGACGGTGTACTCATTCAATCCATAAAGGTGGTCAAGTCGTGGCGTGAGAAAAAGATCGGCGGTGCTGTTGCTGATGATTTCATCCACAAGATAAAAGCCTTCCTCATCGAAGGGTTGCAAGACCAACCCATGGAAAAGAGCATGAAAATCGCCACAGAAATTCAAATACTTGAGCTGTAACAAAGCGGAGTTACCGTGGCCTTCGACACACTTGCGCAGCAACTCAAGAAAGATTTCATGCACCGAATGAGCGATGACTGCTCGTGCGCAGTTTGCGGCGCCCCTTCGCTGCCACTCGCCTTCCATGTGCTGCAGCGGTCGTACTCGCAGAACACCAGCACGCCCAAGGGCTTCGTTCCAATGTCTATGTCCATGGGCGCTGTGCGGGGTGCGTTTCCAGTTTGCAACCAGTGCGCACCGGCGTGCTCAAGTTGTGAGCTACCTATCGCGACAGAGCGAGTTTTGGAGTTCGGAAAGTCTGTTAATGCAAACATCGGAAACGGCGTGTGTCGGCAACACATCCACCTTGGCGAGTTTTCTAAGGCATTGGTGAAGCGGGCGCTCAGAATTGGGCGTTTCAAAAAGCCCTAACTTAAGGCTCACTTATGCCAGCCTGGCTACTTCCCGCGCTCAAGGCCGTTCTGCCTCACATCGCCACGATCATTTCGGCCGCCGCGCCGGTATTCACGCGGAAGAATGCCGATGCGGTTGCCAATCAGACCTTGTTGCTGCAACAGCAGATCACGGAGCTTCAATCCGCCGCCTCTCAGAACGCGGCGCACATCAAGGAGCTGGCGGAGCAATTGCAAGGCACGGTAGCGGCCCTGGAACAAGCTGCTTCGATTGCCGAGGCGAAGCTCCGCCGAGCACTCTTGCTCTGTATTGCTTCGGCGGTCCTGTCCGCGATCTCAGTGGGTATCGCGGCGGTCATCGTTTTCGGGCGATAAGCCCGGCAAGGCACTCACCTCTCCCGCACCAGCACCCCGTCCTGCAGCCGCATGACCCGGTGCGCGCGCGCGGCGAGCGAGGGTTCATGTGTCGCCATCACGAGGCTCGTGCCGTGCACGCGGTTGAGCTCGACTATCAGCCCGAACACGGCTTCGGCGGTTTTGCGGTCGAGGTTCCCGGTCGGCTCGTCGGCGAGCACGCAGGCGGGCCGGGTGACCAGCGCGCGCGCGAGCGCCGCCCGCTGGCGCTCTCCTCCGGAAAGCTCCCCGGGGGTGTGGCGTAAGCGCTCGGCGAGGCCCACTTCTCTTAACATCACCGCGGCCGCCTCGCGTGCTTCGTCGGGCGCGACGCGGCGTATGAGAAGCGGCATCGCCACGTTCTCGAGCGCGGTAAACTCCATCAGCAGGTGGTGGAACTGGTAGACGAAGCCGAGCGAACGGTTGCGTACCTGCCCCCGTTCCGCCTCGGAAAGACTGTGCGTGGGCCGGCCGAGCACGTCGACCTCCCCGGAAGTCGGGTCGTCGAGGCCCCCGAGCAGGTGCAGCAGCGTGCTCTTGCCCGAGCCGGACGCGCCGACGATGGCGACTATTTCCCGCTCCTCGACTTTCAGCGATACGCCTTGAAGGACGCGCACGGCCTCCCTTCCCTCGCGGAAGGTCTTGTGCAGATCGCGGCACGCGAGCACCTCACTCATAGCGCAGCGCCTCGGCCGGATTCACGCGCGCGGCGCGCCAGCTCGGATAGAGGGTCGCAAAAAACGAGAGCCCGAGCGAGACCAAGGAAATCGCGACTACGTCGCTGCTCTGGAGATCGGAAGGCAGGTCGGTGATGTAATACACCTCCCGCGACAGGAACTGGACGTTCAAGAGGCGCTCGAGGAACGGCACCACCACGTCGATGTTGAGCGCGAGCGCGACGCCGCCGGCCACGCCGATCAACGTGCCGATCGCCCCGATCAGCGCGCCCTGCACGATGAAGATCTTCATGATCCCACCGGGGCTCGCGCCCAGGGTGCGCAGGATGGCGATGTCGGGCTGCTTGTCGGTGACCGCCATCACCAGCGTCGAGACGATGTTGAACGCCGCCACCGCGACGATCAGCAGCAGGATGATGAACATCATGGTCTTCTCGATCTGCACCGCGCGGAAGTAGTTGGCGTGGCTGCGGGTCCAGTCCGAGACGTACAGGTCGCCGCGCAGGCGCGTGATCAGGTCGCGCGTGACCTCCCGCGACTGGAACAGATCGTGCAGCCTGAGCCGCACGCCCGAAGTGCTGCGTCCCATGCCGTAGAGCTTCTGCGCGTCCTCGAGATGGATGAGCGCAAGACCCGAGTCGTATTCGAACATGCCCACTTCGAAAATGCCCGCCACGGTGAACTGCTTGAGCCGCGGAAGAATGCCCGCGGGGGTAACCAGCCCTTGCGGGGCGATCAACGTCACCTTGTCGCCTGCCCTCGCGCCGAGCGCCCGCGCAAGCTCCGCCCCGAGCACGATGCCAAATTCGCCGGGCACGAGCGACTCGAGCTTCCCCACCGTCATATGCAAGCCGATTTCAGCGACTTTCTGCTCGAGCTCCGGCACGATGCCGCGCACCACCGCCCCACGGACGCTGCCGCCGGACACGAGCATCCCTTGCGCGTCCACGAAGGGCGCCGCCGCCGCCACTTGCGGATGCGCGGCCGACTCCCGCGCCACCGCCTGCCAATCCGCGAGCCGGTTGTCCGCGCCGGTGATCTGCACGTGAGAAACCACGCCCAGGATGCGAGCGCGAACTTCCTTCTGGAACCCGTTCATCACCGAGAGCACCACGATCAGCGCGGCGACGCCGAGCGCGATGCCGAGCATCGAAGTGAGCGAGATGAACGAGATGAAGTGATTGCGGCGCTTGGCGCGCGTGTAGCGCAGCCCGACGAGGAGCTCGTATTGCACGCGCGAAGTGTGCCATAAGCGGTGATAAACTCGAAATCGAATGCACTGCGACCTGTACATTCCCGATTTCTTCGCTGCCGAGGAACTTCCACCCTCGGACAGCCTCGCGGCCGCTGAAACGTTGATCGCGAGAGGACGCCGCAGGCGGATGGCGCCCGTTTCGCCCGAAGCCTGGCTGTTCGAGCGCTTCGGCGTGGGGAGGCAGCGCGACTGGCCTGTCGCCCCCTATACGCTGCTCGCGGACGGCGGAGCGCCCGAACGGCACTACTGGATGCGCGCCGATCCCGTGCACCTGCGGGTGGGCCGCGACAGCCTAGTCCTAGCCGACAGCGCCGCTTTCGACGTTTCGCGCGCCGAGTCGGAAGCGCTCGTCGAGACGCTCAACCGCCATTTCGGCCAGACGATGCTCCTCTACCCCTTGCGGCCGGCGCGCTGGTACGTGCGTCTCGAGAAAGCACCGGACATGCAGACCACGCCGGCTGCCGCGGCTCGCGGCGCCGCGATCGATGAAAAGCTTCCGTCCGGGCCCGACGCCATGCGCTTTCACGCGCTCATGAACGAGGCGCAGATGCTGCTGCACGAGCACCCCGTCAACGCCGAGCGCGAGGCGCGCGGGGAGCCGGCGCTGAACAGCATCTGGTTCTGGGGTGGGGGCGTCATGGCCGCCGCGAAGGCCCGGCCCTTCTCGGCGGTCGTCGGCGACGATCCGCTCGCCCGGGGCCTCGCGCTCGCTGCGGGAATCCCGGCCGGGGGGTTGCCGAAAGACGCCGACTCCGTTCTCGCCAGCCTAGGGGACGAAGGCCTTGCGCTGGTCGTTCTGGACGCTCCGCGGGAGGCGCAGCTTCGCGAGCGCCGTACAGCGCTGGAGCGCGACTGGTTTCTGCCGCTGCTCGCGGCCCTGAAGTCCGGCCGGATCGGAATGCTCACGCTGCACCTTGCCGGAGAGAATCGGCTCCTGCAGGTCGAGACCGTGCGTTCGGACCTGCGCTATTTCTGGCGGCTGCGCAAGCCGCTTTCGGCGTATGCATAACTGATGTCCCAGATCATCACCCGCCCGGTTCCGTTGCGCATGCAGGATCAGCTCGTGCGCGAGGGTTTGCATCCGGTGCTCGCAAGGGTGTGCGCCGCGCGGGGAATCGGCCGGCGCGGCGAGCTCGAGGATGCGCTCTCCGGCCTCCTCCCGCCTTCCGATCTGCTGAACGCGGACCGCGCGGCCGCGCTGCTCGCCGATGCGATCGCGGCGGGCAAGCGCATGCTGATCGTCGCCGACTACGACTGCGACGGCGCGACCGCCTGCGCGGTGGGCATGCGCGCGCTCTCCGCCTTGGGAGCGAACGTCGGGTATCTCGTTCCCAACCGCTTCGAGTTCGGCTACGGGCTGACCCCGGAGATCGTCGCGCTCGCGGCCCGGTCGAAACCGGAACTCCTCATCACGGTGGACAATGGAATCGCCAGCGTCGAGGGCGTAGCCGCGGCGGGCCGCCTCGGCATCGAGGTGATCGTCACCGATCACCATCTGCCCGGTTCGGAGCTTCCGCGCGCTGCAGCCATCGTCAATCCCAACCAGGCCGGCTGCGCGTTTCCAAGCAAGAGCCTCGCGGGGGTCGGCGTGATGTTCTACGTGATGCTCGCCTTGCGTGCGGAGCTTCGCAGGCGTGGAGCCTTCGCAGCCAGGGAGGAGCCGAATCTAGGCGGCGTGCTCGACCTTGTCGCGCTCGGCACGGTCGCAGACGTCGTGCCGCTCGATTTCAACAATCGCGTCCTGGTCGCGCAGGGCTTGAGGCGCATCCGCGCGGGCCGCATGCAGGAAGGCGTGCGCGCCCTCTTTGCCGTTGCCGGCCGCGATCCTTCGCGCGCGAGCGGGTTCGATCTCGGGTTTCTGCTCGGTCCACGGCTGAACGCGGCCGGACGTCTGTCCGACATGAGCCTGGGGATCGAGTGCCTGACGACCGACGATCGCGGGCGCGCCCTCGAAATCGCCCGGCAGCTCGATGACCTCAACCGCGCGCGGCGCACGATCGAAGCCGACATGCAGGCGCAGGCCGAAGGGCTGATGGCGAAGCTCTCGGTGGGCGAGAGCGCCAGCATCAGCCTGTATGACCCGAGCTGGCACCAGGGCGTGGTCGGCATTCTCGCCGGGCGCGTCAAGGACCGCCACCACCGCCCGACCTTCGCCTTCGCCCCGGCCGGCTCAGGCGAACTCCGCGGCTCGGGCCGGTCCATTCTCGGCCTGCATCTGCGCGACGCGCTGGATATCGTCGCGAAGCGCGAACCGGATTTGCTCCTGCGCTTCGGCGGGCACGCCGCCGCAGCGGGGTTGACGCTGCGCCCGGCGGATTTCGCGCGATTCGCGGAACGCTTCGAAGCCGTGGCGCGCGAGCTGCTCTCGCCCGCGCAGCTCGCGCGCGCGGTCGAGACCGACGGTTCGCTGGAACCCGCGTATCTCGATCTCGGCCTCGCGCAACTGTTCGACACCCAAGTCTGGGGACAGGGTTTTCCGCAGCCGATGTTCTGCGACGAGTTCGACGTGCTCGGCCAGCGCGTGGTCGGCGAGAAACACCTGAAGCTCAAGCTCGCGCGCGCCGGGCGCACCGTCGAAGCGATGCGCTTCAACGCGCTCGATTCCCTGCCCTCACCCGTGCGCGCGGCGTACCGGCTCTCGGTCAACGAGTTCAACGGAACGCAGAATCTGCAATTGGTCATCGAACACTGGGAACCCGCCCGATGAGTTACGCGCGCATCAAGATCTCCTGGTCCAAGGGTGCGGTGAACGCGACGCTGAAGGACACACCGACCGCACGTGCGCTTGTCGCCGCGCTGCCGCTCAAGGCGAAGGCCCAGACCTGGGGCGAGGAGGTCTATTTCGATATTCCCGTGACCTCGTTGCTCGAGCGCGACGCGAAGCAAGTGGTGCCGCCCGGGTCGGTCTGCTTCTGGGTCGAAGGCAGTGCGCTGGCACTGCCCTGGGGCCGCACGCCGGTATCCGAGGGCGACGAGTCGCGCCTCGTCACCCGCTGCAACGTTCTCGGCATGATCGACGGCGATCCACGGCAGCTCGCTTCGGCGCGCTCGGGCGACGTGATTACGGTGACGTTGGAGTAGAAGCCAATTTTGTAGGGCGGACCGTCAGAGATTGGCGGGATCCACGTCCATGACGAGATCGAAGACCTCGTCCGCCGGCAACCCGGCGGCGGCGGCGTGCGCCTTGACCCGTTCCACGCTGGGGCTCGAATAGACGCAGTAGGTCCTCATGCCGTCCTTGGTCTGCACGACGTGCGAATGCTCCCACGTGATGTCGGGGAAGTTCGCTTCGCGTACCTGTTTCGACTTGCGCGCGGCGGCTTCGAGTTCCTGCTCTGTGACCTTTCCAAGATTGCGCTGCACGATGTATCGAGGCATTGTTTTCTCCTTCAAGCTAGCGGTTTAGGACGTCGTTGCGGCCACCCTCGGCGATCGACAGGATCTCGCTGATCTTCGGCTGCGGGACGCCGAGTTCCTGGAGAGTCGAGCGGAAGTGGCCCATGAAAACCTCAAAGAGCGGTTCATTCAATCCCTGACCTCTCGCCCGCGTATGCGCGGCGCGAAGATCTCGACCTTCGTAGTGGTTCGGCCCGCCGAAAGCCATCGTGAGAAAAGCGCGCGCATGCTTCTTGAGCCGCGCCATATCGATCCCTTCGAAGAGGAAGCTCACGCGCGCATCTCCCAGGATCTTCGGGTAGAACTTGTCCAGCGCGGCATCGATCGACGCCTCGCCACCGATCTCGTCATAAAGCGACATTCGATCCTCCTTGTCAGCCTTGAATGGCTGCGCCCACCATGACAGAGGACCGTGTGATCGGACGTGTGACGAGCAAAGCAAGCGCCTCGCGCTCACGCGCCCTCGTCCGCCCAGACGCTCGGGTTGTCGATCTCCTCACCGAGGAGACGTGCAGCTTCGCGAGCCCGCGCGTCACCTCGGCGGGCACGGTGCACATAGGCGCGGAGCAGGAGCTCGCGCATGCCGGTGCGCGACGCGAGCGATTCGAGCTCGTCGATCCAGCCCCCCACGCGCTCGTCGCGATGACCGATGGAGCACATCCCGTCGAGAACCCAGCCATGGATCCACTGGTATGGATGCGCGATGCGAGTGCAGCGGACGCGCCCATCCATGAGCCAGGCAAGCGCCTGCGGGCCCCTTCCTCGCGCGGCCTCGACCAGACCTAGTCCTCGGCAAGCGATGCCCTCCCAGCAGGGATCGGCGATCTGGCACGCGATGGTGAAGGCATGCTCGAGCGCCGCGCCTGCCTGCTCGACGCGCCTTTCCCGAAGATCGACCTGCGCGAGCATTGCCTCCGGGAAAGGCAGGAACGCGATCCACTTTTCCTCCTCCACCAGCTCGAGCGAACGTTCCAGGGCCTCGCGCGCCTGCCGGTGCCGCCCGGTCAGCACGTGCACGCGCCCGGTGAGGGCCAGAGAGAAGGCGATTTGGCGGCGGTGCTCGCAGCGCCCTGCGCGCTCGATCGATTCCTCGAAGGACTCGAGGGCTTCTTCATAGCTGGCGCAGTCGGAGAGGTTCATCCCGCGGACGGCCGCGATCGATGCCAGCTCCTCATCCCAGCCCGCGGCATCCTCGGCGGCCTGCGCGAGCCACGCGTCCGCACGCTCTCGCCGGCCTGCCTGCACATCCACGAACCCAAGCTCGCGATGGGCGGTTGCGGCGATCGCGTTCGCGCCGATCCTGCGCGCCACCTCGATCGCCTTGTGCAGCGCCACCGCCGCTTCTCCATAAGCGCGCATCGCGTGAACGAGGGCACTCCCAAGAGCAAGCCGCGCCTGCGCGTGCAAGTAATCGTCGCCACAGCTCTCGGCCGCAGCACACGCGCGGCGAAGGGATTCGAGCCCTACGTCGATTGCCCCCGCTCCGATCGCGGCCTTCCCCGCGTCGAGCTGCCCGCGCGCAGCGGCCAGGCCGCCGACCGCGTTCGACCGGCCGTCCCCGGCGGCGGGGACGATCTCCCGGAGCCGGGAGACCGGTGCCGATCCGAGATCGCGTCGCAGGAGTTTTTCGCAGGCTTCCACTCGGGCGAGAGCCGCGTCGTTGTCGCCGGCCGCGACCAGGCTTCGCACGAGGAGCTCATGATGAAGCTCCTCCAGCGGATTGAGTTCCAGAAGACACGTGGCCAGGCGAGCCGCGAT
>Ga0209131_1003001_pt1 | contig 11344 bp, 8 predicted proteins | sample GraSoi_2013_40cm_FD_185826 | JGI IMG/M metagenome (GOLD analysis project Ga0209131, IMG submission 185826) | Grasslands soil microbial communities from the Angelo Coastal Reserve, California, USA - Sample 9_17_2013_40cm (SPAdes) (version 2) | ecosystem: Environmental > Terrestrial > Soil >...
TTTTACCCGCCAGCAGGGCCCCTAGCTCAGTGGTAGAGCACGTGACTTTTAATCACGGTGTCCCGGGTTCGATCCCCGGGGGGCCCACCAATAAGAATCAGTGGTTTTTGGTGATTGCAAATCGGGCGAGATGGGTCGGTGGGACTGATTTGGGACCGACTTGTTAAGTTCGCCCTCCCGTCGCTCGTTTCATCCTTCCTTGATCGAGCGGACGAACCGCGCCGCGCGACTCCACTTCCGATCTCGGTCGCAGATCAGGGCACGATGGTCGATCAATACGCCTTCATCCGCCGCCGTCGCGACACGCACCATCTGGCTCATGAAGAGCTCAGTGGGATGTCGTGTGGACCCGACGCTTACCATCGCGAGTATCGCCGCGTAGGTGGGGTTCAGCAATTCCAGTCATCTGCCCCAGGCGTTCCGTCGTCACACGGGATCCTCACCAGCGGCATTCCGACGTCTTCACCGTCGTTAGCGTGCCGTTCTATGGCTTGGCCGCGACGCTCTTGGGTTTCGGGGGCACGGTCGTCGTCTGCGCGTACTGAAGAATAGCGGCGGCCGCTGCTTTCTCGACATTCGCGAGGCCGCCAGTCTTTCCCTTGGATTCGATCGTGAAGTACTCGTTGGCTGCGTGAGCCCGTCCGCCGCCCGCGCCGATCCGGCCATTCCCCATCGGAATCGACACGGTGCCGACCTTCTGGCCGTTCTCGCCGTCGGCAAACAGGTACGCGGGCCAGTATCCACCCGTCGGCTCGCTCGCATCTGCCGACAACAGCACGTTCGGATCCTCCAGCTTCGCGCTGACGGGAGCGACCTGAGCTGACTCGGGACCGCGACCACCGGGAGTGCCGCCCAGACCGAGCGACGCCAGGATCTCGGCCGCCTTTTGATGTGATTTTGAAATGTCGTTGTCCCGCTTCGAGCCCCGCGACCAGGGCACGTCGCCGATCAGCTTCACTTCGACGTCTTTGTAACCGTTAGCATCCAGCTGTGTACGTAGCTTCTTGACGATGTCGACGCCGTTCATGCGAGGGACGTAGCGGAAGTTGTGCTTGGACGTGATCTTGTTCGGCAGGATCGCGCCGGCTCCGCCCGCATACATGTTGCCGCCCCAGATGCCGTCCAGGTTGAACGACGTGCCGAAGCGGCCGTCCTTGATCACGTTATAGGCATCGTCGTGCATGAAGCGCGCGACGCCGGAATTCCTGGCCATGATCGAGAGGTCGGTGCGAGCCGCCTGCGCCTTCATCTGAGCCTCCTCCTCCTTGGTCGGCGGATCCTGGTTCTCGGAGAAGCCCTTGATAAGGGGCGTGTTGCCGTCGAGGGAGGTCAACATCGCCAGCATATGCATATGCCGCCAGGCCGGACTGTCCGCGGTGCGCTTGATGGCACCATGTACGTCGGACTGCACGGGGCCGCGGCCCCAGCTCTTGCCGCTGGTCGTCAGCTCGACATAGACACATCCTTCAGAGGGCCCGCCCGCATACAGCGCATCGGCTTCCGCGAACAGATCAGAGTGGTCGGCCATGAATTTCCGCAAGCCGATGTCCATCCGTTCTTCGTCGCCCTCGGCCACGAAGATCAGGTTTACGGGCAGCTTGCCCATCGTGGCCTTCATCGACGTGATGGCGTTGAACACCGCCATTTCGGGACCTTTCGAGTTGGTGGCGCCACGGGCGACGATGACCCTGGACGCATCGGGCACGGCCGCCGTGGCGCCGTCCACGACCTTGGCTTCGAAGGGCGGTGCGACCCAGAGGGCGGGCTGCGTCACGGGCATCGTGTCGTACTGCCAGTAGATCGCCAGCGTTTTCGGCGCGCCTTCGTCGCACTTGGCGTACACGACCGGATTGCCCACGCTGCCGTACTCGGTCACGCCCACGTCATAGACCCTCGCCGTCTGGCATCCAAGCTTTTCGAAGAAGCCCTTCACCATCTCCGCACTCTCGGGGATCCCCTCCCCGCTGTTCGAGATGCTCGGCTGGCGCATCCACTGCTGGAGGTTCTGCGCGTGCTCGTCCACGTGCTCGTCGATGTAAGCGAAGACCTTCTGCAACTCGGGCGACAGCTTGCTGTAGTCCGGCTTGAAACTTGGGTCCGCTGTCCCGAACGGATGGATGCCCAGCGTCGGTTTCGCGGGGGTGACCGTCGCGGCCGGTGCAGGTTTGTTGGCACAGCCCGAGAGACCCACAGCAAGGGCACCGGTGAGCACGAGCGGCATCATCACACGCATGGTCAATCTCCCTGAAAAAGGGCCATAGGGTCCGTCAGAAGGTCGCCGAAACATCTCCAGCGCAATGCGGCCTCGTCCCCACACGCGGCCAGCGTACGCGTGACGAGCTCCGGTCCAGCGGTGTAGGTGGTGACGTACGTGCGGTACTCGTTCGTGAACTTGAGCGTGGCGGGCGAATTGCCGACGAGTGCGACAGCCGTGAGGCGTTCGGCCGCGCGCGGGAAATCGAGCGCTTCATCGAGGTAGTCGCGGAGCACGGAGGCCTGGGCCAGCTGGAGGCTGTCGACCAGGCGCTCGACCTTGACGTATCTGGCGACGTCCGACGGCGCGAGCCCCGCGAGCGGGAACAGCTCGTCGCGCTCGAAGACGGCGCGTTCGTTGCCGGGAAACGCGACGTCGACTGCCGTCATCGCGGTCGCTTCGGAGACGAGGGCTGCGGGACCGAACATCGCCTGCACCGCGAACTCCCTCCACCCTCGCTGCCGGACCAGACGGCTGTCGAGGAGCGTATTGCGGGCATGATGGCCCGGATAGCCCTCGTGGCAGGCGAACTGCAGCGCACGATCGACGGTGAAGCCGAAATCGGTGTTGACGAAAATCCTGCTGTGAAAACTCCCTTGATACCGGCTTGTCGCTGACGTATTCGAAGGTGGCCCGCTCGTTGTCAGGAAGCGTCACGTGTGCGCGCGTCCGGTCGCGGCATCCGGACAGGGCGCGGGCGAGCACCACCGGCAGGCGCGCCGCTGGCACGGCAAACCGCCGCTCGAACCGTTCGTAGCGGGCAGGAAGCGGGCCCTCGCCGCCGAGCATCCGGCCGATCTCGGATCGAATCGCGGTGGTTCTGGCCGCGTCTTCCGACGGCGGCGCCACGCCGAAGAGCGCGCGGCTTTCCGCATCGAATGGCTGACGCTGGCCGGTAATCACATCGACGCGCGCCGCCAGCGCGCGCAACTCGCGGACCATATGCGTCGCACGGCCGTCGTCGACGCCAGTGAGACGCGCGGACAGTTCGAGCGCTGAGGCTCTCACCGCGGCGAGCCTCGGCGGATCGCGGCGGATGTCAGCCACCCAGTCGGCGGGACCGGCATAGAAGTCGATCGAGTCGGGATCGCGCTCGCCGAGTGCGACGACGAGGCGGACGTACTCCCGCACAGCGCCGTCGATCGACAACATGTTGACTGTCTTACCGACGGGTGCCGGCGGCGCCGGTTTCTGGAATGGGATATCGATGAAATAGGGCTTGCCGTGGGTCGTATACGACACACGCGCCATTGCGGTCGGATCGTTCACCGGCATGCCCCGGCCGACCCACGCTTCGCCGGAGTCATCGATCTCCAACCGCACTTTCTCAGGGGCGCCGCCGCTACGCATGACCGTGATCTCGACGTCGGACGCGATCGCCGCGGGAAGCTCGACACGCACGGCGTCGCTGAAATAGACCTCGTACCGTCCGTCAAGGCCCAGCACGACCTCAAAATGCACATCGCCATTCATCAGGACCAGGCCCCCGAACCTCGGGTTGTGATCGCCATGCGGTGTCGCGCCGGTCTGAGGCGCGGCTTGTGCCGCGAAGGCCGGCGTGGCGACGGCGGCGTCACCCGGAGCGCTGCCGCACGCGACCGAGAGCGCGATCAGCATGGCGAGAAGGACTCGCGAGAAGGTCAATGGCCTCCTACTCTGTTCGAAGCGCGTCGATCGGATGCAGCCGTGAGGCCCGGCGCGCAGGGTAAAAACCGAAGAAGACGCCGACCGCGCCGGCGATCCCGAACGCGAGGGCAACCGACCACAGCGACACCGAGGCCGGCCACTCGAGCAGCCTGGCAATCACGACCGCCGCGACAAACCCGAGGACGATGCCGATCGCGCCACCGCTGCAACTGAGGGTCACGGCCTCGACCAGGAACTGGAGCAGCACGTCGCGCGACCGCGCGCCGAGGGCGCGACGGATGCCGATCTCGCGCGTGCGCTCGGTGACCGACACGAGCATGATGTTCATGATGCCGATCCCGCCGACCACCAGCGAGATCGTGGCAATCGCCGCCAGCAGCGCGGTCATCGTCGTGCCTGCGCGATTGAGCGTTCCCGTCATCTCCTGCAGGTTCGTCTCGTCGACCTTCGGCATATTCGCGAGGACAAACGCCGCGACCGACGTGTACAGCCCCTTCGTCAACTCCTCGGCCGCCTGGGTCTTGACCGTGAAGTCGTCGGGCACCAATCCGCTGCCGTTCGACGGCGCCTGATTGCCGAGAAGACCTCCCTGCCGCAGGCGCGCCACCGCCGCATCGGTGTCGAGATGGTGGCGGGAGCGCAGCAGCGTCCTGATGTCGTCGGAGATGCGCGTGGCGTCGCCGGCTTGCGCCGCGGCCACCAGAATCGTGTGCAGGTTCTGTATGTCCAGCGATGTAAACGGCACGTAGGCCATGCTCGCCTGATCCTCATCGTTGCCGGCGACGATGCCGGAGATGCGGAAGGTCGAGTCGCGGATTTTCAGCGCCTGTCCCACGGAATTCGTGCCGGGACCGAACAGCCGATCGCTGAGCGTGCGGCCCACGATGGCGACCGGCGCGCCCGACAACACGTCGCGTGCCTCGAAGAACGCGCCTCGCGACGGCTTCCAGCTGAAGATCGCGGGGTACGTGACGTCGGTGCCCAGCACCTGCACGTACTCTTTCGCCGTGCCGGCGGAGACCCACGCACGCAACTTCACGCCCGGCGCCGCGTACTTCACGCCGGGAATCGCGCTGATGGCGTCGGCGTCGGCGGCAATCAGCGTGCTGGCCAGCCCGAGGCCGGTGGCGATGTTCGATTCCTCGCCGCCGCGGGTGAAATTGCCCGCATCGACACGAATCAGATTGGTGCCCGCAGACTTGATCTCCGACGACACCGAGTCGCCGGCGCCTGTGCCGAGGGCGACCATCGTGATGACGGCCGCGACGCCGATCGTCATTCCAAGCGTGGTGAGGGCGGTGCGCAGCTTGTGGCGCCCGAGCGCACGAACGGCAATCCGGAAGGACGCGAGCAGCATCACTCGTACCGCAGCGACTCGATGGGGGCGACGCGCGACGCCTGGCGCGCGGGATAGTAGCCGAAGAAGATGCCGACGCCACCGGCCACACCCATCGACACGAGAATCGCGAGCGGGGACACGGTCGCGGACCACTGCAGCGTGCGCGAGACGATGACCGACGCCACGAGCCCGATGACAACGCCGGCCGTTCCACCGAGCAGACCAATCGTCGTCGCCTCGATGAGGAACTGCCGCAGCAGATCGCCTGCACGCGCGCCCACCGCGCGACGGATGCCGATTTCACGCGTGCGCTCGGTGACCGACAGCAGCATGATGTTCATGATCCCGATGCCGCCGACCAGCAGCGAGACGCCGGCGATGCTGCCGAGGAGCGCGGTCATCGTGCGGCTCGCGCGCTCGAGCGTCTTGGCCAGCTGTTCCAGCGTGACCTTGTCGAGACCGGCCACGTTCCCCACGACCGCTCTCGCGACGTCCTGCCGCAACCCGCCTCGCGCCAGCGCCTTGCGCGCCTGCGTGGCCACGGTGAAGTCATCCGGGTCCTTGAACCGGATGTGATGGCGCACGCGCATCAGGCGCGTGACGTCCTCTGAGAGCCGCGTCACGTCCCCGGTCGACGCCGCGGTGAGCGTGATGTCGTTGAGCTTCGTGAGGTTCAACAGCTTGTGCACGGTCGTGATCGGGACATACACCGCGTCGAACTGGTCGTCGCCCGTCGTCGGCGCCACCATCCAGCTGCTGCTGGTGAGCACGCCGACGATCTCGAAGGGCTGCTTCCAGATCGTGAGCGTCTTCCCTGTGGGGTTCGAAGTGCCGAACAGCTTCTGCGCCACGATGCTCCCGATGACGACGACCTGCGCGGCCTTCGACTGCTCGCGTCTGGTGAAGAACCGCCCCGCGCTGAACGACCAGGAGCGCCGGATCGAGGGCAGGTCGACGTCGGAACCGTGAAGCCGCGTGAACCACCGCTTGCTGTCGGCGACTACGTGCGCGTTCTCGTGCACCCCTTCCTGCCGCAGCGCATCGGCATCGCCAACGGTCAGCGTGGCCGCCGCTCCGAGCCCGGCTTCGTTGTCGCCGAGACGCTCCCTGGAGAGCGGATGATCGTGTTTTTCCATCGGGTCGTCTTCGGCGTGCACGAGCACGATGTGCGGACGGTTGAACGACAGCCCGAACGGTCGTGGATGGTACGCGGCTTGATGATCGACGACGCCGCCGTTGTCCGTCTCCACTTTCATCTGGTAGTTCCCGGCGGTCACCACGATAAGGTTCATACCAGCCGCGCGGACCTGCTGTTCGATTGCCGACTGGGCGCCGCTGCCGACGGCAATCATCGTCAAGACGGTGGCAACACCAATCGTCATCCCGAGCATGGTGAGCGCCGTGCGCAGCCGGTTCCGGCCGAGCGCCTTGAGCGCGATGTCGAGGCTGGCTTTGAGAGTCATCAGGCTGTGAGCTCCGCGTGTGCCATCCGCTGACCGGCGTTCGTCTTGTCGGACACGATGTGACCGTCCTTGAACGTCACGATGCGCGAGCCGTATTCAGCGACGTCGCGCTCGTGCGTGATCAGGACCACCGTGATCCCGCGTTCGTCGTTCAGCGACTGGAAGATTTCCATGACTTCGGCGCTCGTGCGGCTGTCGAGATTCCCGGTCGGCTCGTCGGCGAGCAGAATCGACGGGTCGTTCAGCAGCGCGCGCGCGATCGCCACCCGCTGTTGCTGGCCGCCGGACAGCTGATTCGGATGGTGATCGGCGCGGTCCTGGAGGCCCACCGCTTCGAGGGCCCGCAGCGCGCGCGCCCGCCGATTGCCTGGCGATATGCCCTTGCGGCTGTAGATCAGCGGCAGCTCCACGTTTTCGACTGCCGACGTTCGTGCGAGCAGGTTGAAGCCTTGAAACACGAAGCCGATGTCCTCGTTGCGAACCGTCGACAGCTCGTCGTCGTTGAGATGCGAGACATCGCGGCCGCCGAGCACGTAGACACCGCTCGTCGGGCGATCGAGGCATCCCAGAATGTGCATGAGCGTCGACTTGCCGGAGCCCGACGGTCCGACGACCGACACGAACTCCCCGGTGTCGATCTCGAGCGAGAGGCCGTTGAGCGCCTGCACGCGCACGTCGCCGAGGTAATACGTCTTCGTGAGGTCACGAAGCGAAATGAGCGCCATTACTGCGTCACCACCTGCGACACGGCAATCGGGCCGTTCTTACCCGCGAAGTTGTAGATGACGGTGGCGGTCGACTTCTCGGCGCCCGCCATGCCGTACACCTTTCCAGCGCCTTCGATGACGAAGTACTCGTTGGCCGCGTGGGCGTTGCCGCCCATGCCGGCGCTGCCGCCGGCGATCGGCATCGCCACCGGCGCGAGCTTCTGGCCGACCTCGCCGTTGGAGAACAGATACGACGGCCAGTAGCCGCCGCCGAGAATCGACTCATGAGGCGCTGGCGTTGCGTACGGGATCTTGAAGGTGTCGTACATTTCTTCGATCGAGTGCGCGATGTCGGTGTCGTAGGCCATCTTCGACCACGACGTCTTTGTAGCCGTTCCTGTCGAGCTGCGCGCGGATTTTCTTCACGAGATCGATGCCGTTCATCTTCGGGACATAGCGCATGTTGTGCTTCGACGTGATCTTGTTCGGCAGGATTGCGCCGGCGCCGCCGGCGTACATGTTCCCGCCCCAGATGCCGTCCATGTTGAACGAGAAACCGTACCGCGACATCTTCAGCATCGTGAGCGGATCGTCGGAGATGTAGCGCGCGACGCCGAGGTTGCTGGCGGCGATCTTCATGTCGACCTTGGCCGCGGCCTCTTTGAGCTTGGCGACCTCGGTGGAGCTGAGTGGTTCGATGTTGTCGGTAAACCCCTTGATCAGCGGCGTGTTCCCGTCGTCGGAGACCAATGAGGCCAGCATTTTCATGTGGCGCCACGCCGGACTGTCGACCTGCCGCTTGTTCGCGCCGTGGATGTCCGATTCCACCGGCCCGCGGCCCCAGCTCTTTCCGCTCGTCGTCAGTTCGATGTACACGCAGCCTTCGGATCCACCCATCAACCCCGCCCCGCCGCTGTAGCTCTGGCCGCCGAACATCAACATGGCGTCGGCCCCCTTGAAGAGGTCGGGATGATCGAGGACGAACTTGCGCAAGCCGATGTCCATGCGCTCTTCGTCGCCTTCGGCCACGAACATGATGTTGACCGGCAGGTGGCCCGTGACCGCTTTGATTGACATCAACGCGTTCAGCTGCGACATCTCGGGGCCCTTAGAGTTGGTCGCGCCGCGGCCGATCAGGACTTTCTTGAACGGCGCCTGTTCGACAATGCGGGCTTCAAAGGGCGGCGCCTTCCACACGGCCGGCTGCGTCACCGGCATCGTGTCGTACATCCAATAGATGACGAGCGTCTTCGGCGCGCCTTCGTCGCATTTGCCGTAGACGACGGGATTGCCGGGCGATCCCCACTCGGTGATCCCGACCTCGTACACACGCGCCTGGCATCCGAGCTGCTCGAAGAAACCCTTCACCATCTCGGCAGACTCGGGAATCCCCTCGCCACTGTTGGAAATGCTCGGCTGCTTGATCCACTTCTGCAGGTTCTCGACGTGATCGTCGATGTGTTCGTCGATGTATGTGTAGACCTTTTTCAGATCTTCGCTGGTGACCTTCGAGAGGTCGGGCTGGATCTCGGTGTCACCGTTCGGACGGATGCCGAGCGTCGGTTTGGCCTTCGGCGCGGCGGCTTGCGCCGTTGTCTTCGACGGCGAGCAGGCCGACACCGCCGCCACAATGCAGACGAGGCTGAGGATATATCGCATCAGTGCGTCACCACTGGAGGAGTCGCGGTCGTGTTCTTGCCCGCAAAGTTGTAGAGGACCGTCGCGACAGATTTTTCGGCGCCCGCCATGCCGTAGATCTTGCCGGCGCCTTCGATGACAAAGAACTCGTTGGCGGCGTGCGCCCTGCCGCCGTAGCCGGCGCCCCCGCCGACGATCGGAATCTTCTTGGGGCTCTGCTCGTCGGTGAAGAGGTAGCCGGGCCAGGCGCCACCGAGAATCGACTCGTTCTCGGGCGGCTTCGAGTGCGAGATGTGAAAGAGATCGTAAGTGTCCATCAGCGCCTTGGCGATGTCGGTGTCGTAGCGCATCTTCGACCACGGCATGTCGCCGATGATCTTGATCTCGACGTCCTTGTAGCCGTTCTTGTCGAGCTGGGCTCGAAGCTTCTTCACGATGTCGAGGCCGCTCATGTTCGGCACGTACCGGAAGTTGTGCTTCGAGGTGATCTTGTTCGGCAGAATCGCGCCGGCGCCTCCGGCGTACATGTTGCCGCCCCAGATGCCATCCAGGTTGAACGAGGTGCCGTAGCGCCCCATCTTCAGCATCTCGAACGGATCCTGAACGATGAAGCGGGCGACGCCGAGGTTCTCCGCGGCCACTTTCATGTCAACTTTCTTCGCAGCCTCGCGCAGTTTCCTTGTTTCGGCGCTGGTCAGCGGCTGCACATTCTCGCGGAACCCGCCGATGAGCGGCGTGTTGCCGTCGTCGGAGATGAGCGACGAGAGCATCTTGACGTGGCGCCACGCCGGGCTGTCGACCTGCCGCTTGTTGGCGCCGTGGATGTCCGACTCCACCGGACCGCGGCCCCACGACCGGCCGCTCGTCGTCAGCTCGATGTACAACAGACCTTCGGAACCGCCAGAGACCTCACCGCTGCCGCTGTAGGCCTGACCGCCGAAGCGGTACATGGCGTCCGCCGCGGTGAAGAGCTCCTTGTGTTCGCGGACGAACTTGCGATAGCCAATCGACTGGCGTTCTTCGTCGCCTTCCGCCACGAAAATGATGTTGACCGGCAGTGTCCCAGTCACGGCCTTGATCGACAGCAGCGCGTTGAACTGCGCCATCTGCGGACCCTTAGAGTTGGTCGCTCCACGGCCGATGAGCACTTTCTTGAACGGGGCCTGCTCGATGAGGCGGCCCTCGAAGGGCGGCGCCACCCACAGCGCCGGCTGGGTGACCGGCATCGTGTCGTACATCCAGTACAGGATCACCGTGCGCGGCGCGCCCTCGTCGCATTTGCCGTAAACGACGGGGTTGCCCTGACTCCCCCACTCGCTCAGGCCTGGCGCGTATATGCGCGCCTGGCATCCGAGCTGCTCGAAGAAGCCCTTCACCATCTCGGCGGATTCTGGAATGCCCTCACCGCTGTTCGAGATGCTCGGCTGACGAATCCATTTCTGGAGGTTCGCCACATGGTCGTCAATGTGCTGGTCGATGTACGTGTAGACCTTTTTCAGTTCCTCCGAGGTGATCTTCGACAGATCGGGTTGAATCTCGGTATCGCCGTCGGGACGGACTCCGAGCTTCGGGGCCGGTGCCGGTGTCGCCTCGGCCGCCTGGACGCGCGTCACGCCCGGCGCCGACGGCGAGCATGCGCTCGCCGTCACCAGGACGCAGAGCAGAACCATCGCATCGCGCATGGTTTCGGCTCACTTATCTCTAGAAGTCGACCTTCACGCCGAAGCGCGCGATCCGAGGCGGCACGATCGTGGACGGCGTCAGGAATGTGCCACCAGATGCCCAGTTGATATTCGACGCCGCGTTGGTGTTCAGAAGGTTGTAGCCGTCGATGAAGCCCGAGACCGACGACCCATGGCCGAGCTTCATGCTTTTTTCGACGCGAATATCGACCACGTTGATGTTGTCCTGACGGCGCGTGGAGATCGGCTCGGCCAGAACCCGCTCAGTGCCGAAATTCATCGTCGCCTGGAACGTGCGGCCGAACGGCTGGCCCGACTGGGTGCGCAGCGAGGGTGTGATCTTCAGGCCCCACTTCACGTCGACCGACCCGTTGATCTTGTACGCCCACGTCGTGAAGTCGAAACGGCCGTTGTCGGTGTTGATCAGATCGTTCGGGTTGACGACGTCGGCCTGACCGGTCTGCCGTAGGGAGTTGCCGAAGTAGTTGACCGAGTTGTCGTAGTTCCACCGATACGAGAACGACGTGTTCACCGTCCAGCGGCCGGCCCGCTTGCTGGCGCTGAATTCGGCGGTGTAGAAGTCGTCGCGCCCTCCGGTGTTCTGGAGGATGTTC
>Ga0209131_1003002_pt1 | contig 11340 bp, 7 predicted proteins | sample GraSoi_2013_40cm_FD_185826 | JGI IMG/M metagenome (GOLD analysis project Ga0209131, IMG submission 185826) | Grasslands soil microbial communities from the Angelo Coastal Reserve, California, USA - Sample 9_17_2013_40cm (SPAdes) (version 2) | ecosystem: Environmental > Terrestrial > Soil >...
GGATCGTGCTCGGGATCGGCCTGCGCCGCCTCGCCGGCCCTGCCCCGCTCGCCCGCCTCGGCGCGCTGCTGCGCGAGCCGCGCAGCGTCCTGCTCGCGCTGCTGGCGCTGACGCTGGTCATGCGCTTCACCTACATGCTGGGCTTCAGCCGCGTGGACGTCCAGGGCGGCTACGTCATGCTCGCGCACGTCTTCAACCTGCTGGTGTTCTTCGAGGCCATCGCACTCGTGGCGCGACGCGCGCCGGCCCGGGCGCCGCGGCTCGCGGCCGCGGCGGCGCTGCTCCTCATCGCCGGCTCGTTCGGGCTGTTCGCCGGCAAGGCCGCGGGCATGGCGCGCGCGCTCCACGGCCCCGGGCTCGACGACGAGTGGACGCTGGGGCGCGAGATCCACGACGCGACCGGGCCCCAGGACGTGCTCTACGGCGGCGCCTTCGGGCTCACCGGCTTCTTCGCCGACCGCGCCTGGATCAACGGCGACGGGGTGGCGAACAGCTACGACTACCAGCGCGCCTTCGCGGGCGACCGCCTCGCCGCCTGGCTAAAGGCCAGCGGGGTCACGCACGTGGTGTGGGCCACCGCGGACCGCGACCTGCCGCCCGGACCGGTGCGGCTCGACGTCGAGGGGGTGCTGGCCGGCCGCATCAACTCGATCGTGGTGGACCCGCGCGCCATCGTGCTCGAAGGCCGCCTCGCCCGCGGCGTCACGCGCGGGCGCGGCGGCTCGCGGGTGTACGTGGCGCGCTGGGGGCGCTGACGCCGCGCGCTCAGCGCGCGCGACGCTCCCGGGTGCGCGCGACCCAGCGATCGAGCAGGGCCGCGAACCGGGCCAGCACCGCGGCCGGGGCATGGCGCGCCGCGACCACGCCACGCGCCCGCGCCCCGGCCGCGCGCCGCCGCCCGGGATCGGCGAGCCAGGCGCGCACCGCCACCTCGAGCGCCGCGAGGTCGCCCACCACCTCCCCCAGCCCCTCGCCGGCGATGACGCCGTCCGGATCGACCGCCGCGATCGCCGGCACGCCGTGGGCCCAGGCCTCCAGCAGCGTGTTCGAGAACCCTTCGGCGGGCGAGGTGTGGACGAACAGCGCGGTGCGCGCGAACAGCTCGCCGAGGCCGCCGTGGTCCACGAAGCCGCGCAGCTCGAGGTTCGGGCAGGCGCGCGCCGCCGCCTGCGCCGCCTCCCAGGACGCCGCGGAGTCGGGCGGCACCGGCAGCACCCCGGCCATGATGAAGCGCTGCTCTGGCAGGCGGCGCACCAGCTCCAGGAACCACTCGGGGCGCTTCGAGCGCTTGTAGGTGCCGATCCAGGTCACCGCACCCGGGGCGCCGGGATCCACGGCGGGGTCCGGGATCTCGACCAGGTTGCGGATGACCTCGCTCTCGCGCCCGAACTCGGCGGCGTACAGGCCGCGCTGGAGCTCGGTCTGGGCGACGATGGCGTCGGCGCCACGCACCACACGACGGGTCCACACCCGGTCGCGCGGCGAGCGCATGAGCGGCAGGTCGCGGCGTGCGTCGAGGTCGTGGGCGGTGCCGAGCACGAACGTGGCGCGTCTCCAGCGCGCCACCTCGAACGCCTCGCCGGCCGGCACGCCGGCGCCGCGCGCGTAGTAGACCTCGGCGTCGGCCGCCGCCAGGGCGGCGAGGGTGCGCGAGAGCCGCGGGTGGAAGAAGCGCAGCACCGGCAGGCCGCCGCGCGGCGGGTGGCTGCGCAGCAGCCGCACGCCGTCCACGCGGGTCGGCGAGGGCTGGCCGTAGTCGCAGGTCACCGCGGTCACCTCGAAGCCCAGGGCGGCCAGCCCGCGCGCCAGCAGCGCCTGCTGGACCTCGGCGCCGCCGGTGAACTCGATCGCGCCGCGGCTGAAGAGCGGGTAGAGATAGGGCGCGTGGAAGCACACCCGGCCGCGCCCGCTCACCCGCGCGCCTCCTGCTCGAACAGCCGGCCGTAGGCGGCCACCATGGCGGCCGCGTCGAAGCGCCGCTCGGCCTGCGCGCGCGCCGCGCCCGCCATGCGCTCGCGCCGCGCGGGATCGCGCAGCAGCCCGCCCACCGCGTCGCTCAACGCCGCCTCGTCGCCCGGGGGCACCAGCAACCCGGTCGTCCCCTCGTCCACCAGGTCGGCGATCGAGCCCACGCGCGTGCTCGCCACCGGGACCCCGCTCGCCAGCGCCTCGAGCAGGGTGACCGGGAAGGTCTCGACCACCGGGAGCGAGCACAGCACCGCGACGTCGAGCGCGCGGGTGAGCTCGGGCGTGTCGTCCCGCGCCCCCAGGAAGCGCAGCGACTCGCCGAGGCGCAGGTCGCGGGCCAGCTCCTCGAGCCGCAGCCGCTGCGGCCCGTCCCCGATCACCAGGAAGCGCGCCGCGGGGATCTCGTGGGCGAGGCGCGCCGCCATGCGCAGGAACAGCACGTGATTCTTCTCGGGCCGCAAGGCCGCGACGATGCCGGCGAGCGGGGCGTCGCCGTCGAAGCCGAGTGCTCGCTTCGCCGCCCGGCGGTCGGCGGCGGGATGGAAGCGCGCCAGGTCCACGCCGTTCCCGATCACCGTGAAGCGTCCCGGATCGAGCCGGTGGCGGCGGGTGAGGAACGCCTCGTGGCTGGGCGCCAGCGCCACGAAGCGGTCCGCGACCGGGAACGCGGCGGCGCCGGCGAGCGCGTGCTGGAGCCAGTCGTCGTGCTTGCCGGTGGAGTGGAACCCCACCACCAGGCGCGGCCGCGGGCGGCGGCGGCGAAGCCAGCCGGCCCAGAACAGCGGCAGCGCGCTGTCGGCGACGTACACCACGTCGGTCCGCTCGCGCTCGAGCAGCGCCGCGAGCCGGCCGCCGGCGCGCGGGTCGAAGCGGTGGCGGATGAGCCCGCTGGTCACCGCGTGGCCCGCGGCCGCGAGCTGCTCGCCCACCGGACCGGGCGCGTACAGGTTGATCGCCCGGGTCGCGCACCGCGCCGGATCGAGTGCCTGCACCAGCAGCTGGACCAGGCGCTCCGCGCCGCCCACCGGCATGGAGGCCTGGAGGAACGCGACGCGGATCACGCGCGCGCCGCGACCGGGCCGCTCACGGGCGCCGCGCGCGGACGGGACGCCGCGAGCGGCGCCGCCAGCGTCTCGCGCGGGCGATCGACGTAGGTCTGGGCCCACAGCTCGAGGCACACCAGTGCGAACACCTGGCGGGCGTGGCGCTCGGCCTCGGCGGGGGCGGCCGCGAGCAGGCGCTCGACCGCGCGCGGCTCGAGCCACCCGCGGCCGCGCGCGCGCGGGTCGAGCAGCAGCTCGCGGGCCAGCCCCCCGAAAGAGCCGCCGAACCAGCGCTCGAGCGGGACCCCGAAGCCCTGCTTGCGGCGCTTGAGCGTCTCGGGCGGCAGCAGGTCGGCGACGCTCTGCTTGAGGATCCACTTGCCCACGCCGCCGCGCAGCTTGTACTTGAACGGGATGCGCGCCACGAACTCGATCACCTTGTGGTCGAGCAACGGCACGCGCACCTCGAGCGAGTGCATCATCGAGGTGCGGTCCACCTTGGCGAGCACGTCGTCGGTCATGTAGGTCAGGGTATCGAGCACCAGCAGCGCCGGGACCTCGCCCAGCGAGGCGGCGGCGCCGGCGTGGTGGCGGCGCGACGCCGCGAGCGGCGCGTGGCCGGCCAGCGACTCGCGCAGCCCGGGGGCGACGATGCCGGCGAGCTCGTCGCCGCTGAACGCGCTCATGAGCTCGAGGTGCCGCCCCGCGGCGTCGAGCGCGAGACGCCCGAGCCGGCGCCCCGCCGGGTGCCCGGGGCCGAGCCAGCGCGCCGGCAGCCCGGCGAGCCGGCGCAGCGGGCGTGGGATGCGGTCGAAGGCCGCGTAGCGGCCGTCGCCCGAGAGCGCCACCGTGACCTCGCGGCGCGCCATCTCGCTCAGGTAGTGCATCGGGATCATCGAGGCGTCGGCGAACGGCTCGTCCATCTGCCACACCAGCCGCGGCAGCAGCTCGAGGGCGCGCGGCCGCACCACCAGCTCGTGGTGATCGGTCTTGAGGTGGGCGGCGACGCGGCGCGCCTCGGCCAGCTCGCTGAAGTCCTGCTCCTCGAAGCCGATCGAGAAGGTCTTGATCGGCTCGCCCACCGCCTGGGCCATCAGCGCCACGACCACGCTGGAGTCGATCCCGCCCGACAGGAACGCGCCCAGCGGCACGTCGGCGACCAGCCGCAGCCGCACCGCCTCGGCGAGCAGCGCGCGCAGCCGCTCCCGGTAGTAGTCCTCCGAGTGCCCGCGATCGGGCTCGACCGGCAGCGACCAGTAGCGCTCGACCCGCACTCCGTTCGCGTCGCACACCAGGAAGTGGCCGGGCGGGAGCTTACGCACTCCCTTCCAGATCGCCCCGGGCGAGGGCACGTATTGGAAGGTGAGGTAGTCCGCGACCGCGCGCGGGTCCACCTCGCGCGGCACCGCGGGGTCGATCATCAGCGCCTTGAGCTCCGAGGCGAAGGCGAGGCGCCGCCCGTCGTCGTGGTAGTAGAGCGGCTTGATGCCGAGCCGGTCACGCGCGATCAGCAGCCGGCGCCGCGTACGGTCCCAGAGCGCGAACGCGAACATGCCGCGCAGGTGCTCGAGCAGCCCGTCACCGTGCTCCTCGTAGAGGTGGAGCAGCGCCTCGGTGTCGCTGGCGCCGCGGAAGCGGTGGCCCCGCGCCGCCAGCACCGCCTTGAGCTCGGGCCAGCCGTAGAGCTCGCCGTTGTAGGTCACCCACAGCGACTCGTCCTCGTTGGGCATCGGCTGGTGCCCGCCGGGCGAGAGATCGACGATCGAGAGCCGGCGGTGGCCGAGCGCCACCGGGCCCTCGCTCCACACGTCCCAGTCGTCGGGGCCGCGATGGGCGAGGACGCGCTGCTGGCGATCGACCAGCGCCGCGTCGGCGTTGCCCTCGCGATAGTGGTAGGTCCCGCAGATGCCGCACATGGTCAGTGCCCCCCGGGTGCCAAGTCGGCGCCGGGCGGCAGGCGGCGCGGGTCGCGCGACACGATCAGCCGCGCGGCCTCGACGCCCGACAGGAAGTCGTCGTCCGAGAAGTAGTCGCTCAGGCTCAGGTTCGGGTAGTGGGGCTGGCGCAGCATCTGGACCTTCACCGCATAGACCCCCTCGGCGGCGTTGCGCGGCACCACGAGCTCGAAGCTGTCGCGCACCACCTGGTCGGGCCGCCACAGGTCGACCCCGTACTCGCCGGCCGCCGGCAGGTGGTCGGCGCGGAACCGGTAGCGCGTCCGGGCGAGCCGTTCGAGCAGCTTGCGCGCCGGCTTGGCGAGCGCGCGCGGCGGCCGGAAGCCGCCCGGCAGCGCCCGATCGAACCGGATCGCGACCCGGTAGGAGCCGGCCGGCAGGGCCTCGAGCGCCCTCCATTCTGCCACACCGCGCAGCGTGTCACCCGGGGCCGCGAGCCCGGGCGAGAGCCGCAGGTTCTGGAGCGCCGGGAGCCCGGGGCCGAGCCGCCGCGCGATCGGCGAGTGGGCGGGATCCCAGGTGGTCACGTTGGGGCGCTGTGCTACGCCGCTGAGCCGCTCCAGCGAGTCGCGATGGACCAGGTACACGACGAAGTCGCCCTCGTCGGCGAGGCGCTCGAACGCCCCGGGCTGGGCGTCGAGCCGGCGGCGCGCGGCCGCGAACCAGTCCGGGGTCGGCGCCCAGTAGTCGAACGGCGGCACCTCGGCGTAGCGGCCGTTGAGCACCACGACCGTGACGCCGTAGCGCCCCACCACCTCGCGGGTGCGCGCCCAGGAGCCCCAGGGATCGAGCGCGTCACGCGCGTCGAGGATCCGGGTCAGGGCCTGCGCGTCGTTGGGCGAGCTGTGCTGGTCGAGCATGGTCACGACGTAGTGGCGCGTGAAGGCCGGCACCGCGTAGGAGGTGCCGGGATCGCTGAGCACGACCTGCCCGGGCGGCAGGGCCTGGTCCAGCCACTCGAGCGACCCGCGCCAGCGCGCCGGGCTCGAGCGGGCCTCGGCGGCGGCGAAGCGCTCCGGGCGCGCGAGCACGATCAGCGCGTCGCCGAGCACCGGCAGCAGCAGCAGCCCGACCAGCGCCAGGGCCGCCCACGCCCGCCGCCGCGTCCGGGGCTCCGCGCCGCCGGTGCGCCGCGCGAGCCCGGGGATCAGCCACGCCAGCAGCCCGGCGATCGGCACCATCCAGATCATGCGCATGAGCAGGTAGCCGAGCCGGGGCTCGAGAACGCGCACCACCGGCGGGTCGAAGATGACCAGCGCCACCGCCACCGAGGTGGTGAGCAGGTAGAGCACCGCGGGGTTGGAGCGGCCGTGGCGCCACAGCGGCCACCAGGCGAGCGGGAACAGCACCCACAGCAGGCCCATCCAGTCCCACAGCACGCCCCAGTTGACGATCCGCGCGTGGTCCCAGAGCGTGAGCAGGCCCTGCGGCTCGGTGTGGATGACGTTGACCGGCCCGTAGCTGGCGCGGCCACGCCACAGGAGCCACGGCAGGCACGCGAGCCCGAGCGGCACCACGGTGGTCGCGAGGCGCCGCAGCGGCCGCGACCAGGCGCGGTCGCGGATCAGGAGGCCGAGCCCCAGGGCTCCGAACGCCAGCGCGAACTGGATCGCGGCGAACAGGTGGGCCGCGGTGGCCCCGAGCGCGAGCCCGACCGCGGCGCGGCGCGTGCCGCGCGCCCCGCCTTCGGCCGGGGCGCCGGGCGCCGCGGGCGCTCCCCCTCCCAGCGCGCTCAGGACCGCGACCGTGGTCGCGAGCGCCAGCTGGTCGGCGAGCTTGGTCGCCAGCACCGCCTCGCGCAGGAACCCGCGCACCATCGTGCCGCCGTAGGTCACGTCCAGCGCCCAGGCGGCCAGTGCCGCGGCCGGCGGCCCGCCGATCAGGAACCCGAGGGCGGCGACGTTGAGCGCGAACAGCGGCGCGATGAAGGTCGAGAGCGAGCGCCAGGCGTCGAACGGGTCGGCGCCCGCGAGCCGGGCGATCAGCGCCACCTGCGGATGCCAGAGCCCCTTGCGCGGGTCCACCCCGGCCGCGCCGGCGTCCTTGAAGAAGGCGTTGATCGGGAACGCGTCGCCGGTCTCGAGCATGCGCCGGATGGTGCCGATGTGGTCGGGCGAATCGGTGAGGTAGGTCACCGGCGTGCCCAGGACCGCGGCGTTCCAGGCCGCCACCGCCGCGGCGGCGAGCACCGCCGCCAGGGCCCAGCGCGAGGCCGCGAGCGAGCCGGGCGCCGCCACCGGCAGGGCGGGCGCCCCGCCCGCGGCCCCGAAGCGGCGCGGGTGCGCGAGCGCCAGCATCCACAGCCCGGCGTTGATCGGAACCGCGGCCGCGGTGAGCACGGTGAAGGGCTGGCCGACCGCGCGGGTCAGCATCACCAGCGCCGCGTTCCAGGCCACGCCGAAGCCCAGCGCCCAGCCCGGGGCCAGCCACCAGCCGCCGGGCGGGGCGGCGGTCACGGTGACGAAGGCGTAGCCCGGGAGCAGCACCAGCACCGCGAAGGCGAGCGGCAGCCGCAGCGGGCCGGGGACGAGCTCGTGGGGACCGAAGGCGAGCAGCGCGTGGAGCGCCAGTCCGAAGCCGGCAAGCAGGAAGCCGCGATCGCGCCTCACGGCTCGGCCTCCGGATCGGCGTCGCGCCCGGAGCGCGGGATCATGAGGCGGAACTCGCGCACCAGCTGGCGCAGCCCCAGCCCGCGCACCAGCGGCGACACCACGGCGCCGTAGAGCAGCAGGAACAGTCCCAGCGCCACCAGCAGGCGCGTGAACAGGAACGCGCGCGACATGCCCGGCGGCCACGGCAGCACGTGGTCGAGCACGTAGGCGAGCCCGAACGAGGCGGCGAGCGGCGCGAACGCCCGCGCCATCAGGCGCAGCCGCTCCGCGGCCCGGAGCTGCATCCCGCCGCAGGCCAGCCACAGCAGCAGGCCGCCGTTGAGCACGTAGGTCACGAGCGTCATGCGCGCCACGCCGTCGATGCCGAGCCCGGCCTTGACCGCGACGACGTCGAGCACGGCGCCCAGCGCGGTGATCCCGAGCGCGGTCGGCACCAGCACGTTCTGGCGTCCCAGCGTCATGAGCACGATCGAGGACAGGTTCGCGAGCGTGAGCCCGCCGGCGCCGAAGCACAGCGCCCGCACCGCGGTGAGCCCGGGCATGAAGTGGGGCAGCACCAGCATGATCGCCTCGCGCGCCAGCAGGTAGGCGGCCCCGCACAGCCCGGGCACGATCACGGCCAGGGTGCGCAGCGCGCGCTCGACCGGGACGCGGATCGCCTCGGGCCGCTGCTCGTGGTGGCGGAAATCGCGCAGCAGGCGCGGGTAGAGCACGTAGGCGATCGAGTCGGGCAGGTAGAGCATGAAGCTCAGCGCCATGATCGACAGGCTGTAGTAGCCGAGCGCCAGCGTGCCGAGGAAGCGCAGGATGATGAGGCGGTCGATGGTGCGCATGACCTGGCTCGAGGCGACGAACACGAACATCGGCAGTCCGACGCGCACCAGGCTGAGCCCGTCGGGTCCGGGGCGCGGGATCACCGGCACCAGCCCGCGGCCCAGGAACCGGATCATGAGGGTGGCGGCCGCGGTCCCCACCGTCCAGCCGGCGAGCAGGCCCCAGACCCCGAAGCGCGGGATGAGCGCCAGCCCCAGCGCGGTGCCGACCACGCCCTGGAGCAGGTACCAGCCGCTCACCGCGGTGATGTTGCCGTGCGAGCGCAGCAGCGTCATGTGGTACGAGGCCACGTTGGTCAGCACGATCGCGAGCGCCGCGAGCAGCAGCCCGCTCGGGCCCCAGAAATCGATGAAGCGGTTGGGGTGGAGGAACGCGTAGAGCAGCCAGGCGCCGCTGAACAGCACGGTGAGCACCAGGATGTTGAACAGCCCGGCGCGCTCGAGCGCCTCGAGGCGCGCGGCGTCGCCCTCGACGATGCGCGCCGGCACCGCCTGGTCGAGCCCCTGCTGGGTGCCCATCGGCGGCAGGGTGGTGCCGTAGTCCATGACCAGCTGGATCGCGTTCCACGCCCCGTAGGGCAGCGGCCCGAGCAGGCGGGCGGCCACGATCGCGCGCCCCATGAGCAGGCCGCGGATCACGTACTGGGTGATGGCGAAGCCGAGCGAATCGCGGATGAACTTGCGCGGATGCACGGGGGATGTCTCCGCTTCCTAGACCGGGATCCGGCGCGCGAGCACCCACTCGCGCGCCAGGCGTTTGAGCCCGACGCCGCGCCCGAACCACCACAGCGCCGGCAGGTAGCCGGCGACCACCACGACGCTGCGCGCCAGCGCCGCGGGCCACGAGCCCTCGGGACCGAAGCGGCTGGCGGCACGAAGCTGGCCGCCACGAAGCGGCGGCGCTCGGCGCCGGGAGCGCACAGCTCGCGGGCCGCGAGCACCACCAGGCCGAGGCCGAAGCCCGCGTAGCCGGCCGCCGAGGCGAGCGCCACCGGCACCGGACGCGGCGCGCGCGCGGCGACGCCGAACACCAGCAGGGCGGCGAGCGCGGCGGCGGCGGCGCCGAAGGCGAGCAAGCGCGGCGCGTGGCCGCTGCCGAGCAGGAAGTAGCCGGGGATGGTGGAGGGGGCGAGCAGCAGCGCCCCGACCGCGAGCAGGCGCAGTGCCGGTACCGCCTCGCGGTACGCGGGCAACGCCAGCGCCACCACCGGGCCCGCCCACAGCATCGCCACCGCGACCAGCAACGGCAGCGCCACGGCCAGGGCGCGCTGGGCGCGCATGACGTCGAGCAGCACCCGCGCCCAGCCCGGCTCGGACGCCGCGGGCGCCGCCGGCGCGGGGCGCGTGCGCGCCGCCGCGGCGACGCGCGGGTAGAGCACGCTGCCCGCGGACTCCGGCAGGTAGAGCACCAGCCCGGCGGCCATGAGGCCGAGGCTGTAGTGGATCAGCGCGAGGCGGTCCACCGAGCGCAGCACCAGCGAGGCGGTGAAGAACGCGAACACCGGGAACCCGGCCCGCACCAGCGCCATCCCCACCTCGACGCCCGCCGGAACCAGCGGCACGGGCGCGCGGCGGCGCAGCAGCGCCAGGGCGGCGAGCGTGCCGGCGAGCCAGCCCCACAGCAGCCCGTCGATCCCGAAGCGCCCCACCAGCGCCACGCCCAGCGCGGCCCCGATCAGCACCTGGGCCGCCGCCGCCCGGCTCACGGTGCCGAACCCGCCCGCGGCGCGCAGCGCCGAGGCGTGGTACTGGATCGCGAGCTGCAGCAGCGCGGCGGCGAGCATGAGCAGCGGCGCGCCCATACCCAGCGCCCGCAGCGCGGCGGGCCGGCCGGTCGCGAGTGCCAGCCCGAGCAGCAGCGCGAACAGCAGGCCGCCGAGCGTCACGGCGCTCCACGCGCCCGCGAGCAGGCGCCGCGCCGCCTCGCGCGACCCGCCCGCGACCACGGCGGGCCCTGGAGCGCGCCGCAGGTCGCGTACGAGCCGTAGTCGAGGATCAGGTTGAGCGCGTTCCAGCCTCCGTAGCCGCGCGGCCCCAGCACCGCGGCCGCCACCACGCCGCGCACCAGCAGGGCGAGGCGCGCGAGGTAGCTACTGAGCGCCACCCCCAGCGAGTCGCGCACCAGCTTGCGCGGGTGCATGCGCTAGCCCCGCCGCGGGGCGATTTGGAGCGCCCGCGCCGCGTGGCCTAGAATCGAGTCGCACATGCGTCCCGTCCCCGCTCCCGGCCCGCGCCGGTGAACCTCCGCCCCACCGCACCCGCCCTGGCCTCGCGCGGCGGCACGCCGGTGCGCGCGACCTTCCTCCCCGTGGCGCGGCCCATGATCGGCGCGCGCGAGAAGCAGCTGGTGCTCGAAGTTCTCGAATCCGGCTGGATCACCACCGGGCCTCGGTCGATCGAGCTGGCGCGGCGCGTCGCGGCGCTGGGCGGCGCCCGTCACGGCGTGGCGCTCAACTCCGCGACCGGCGCGCTCCACCTGGCGCTCGCCGCCCACGGCGTGACGCGCGGCGACGAGGTCGTCACCTCGACCTGGACCTTCGCGTCGTGCGTCAACGTCATCGAGCACGTCGGCGCCACCCCGGTGCTGGTGGACGTCGAGTCCGACACGCTGTGCATGGACCCGCGCGCGCTCGAGCGCGCGATCACCCCGCGCACCCGCGCGGTGCTGCCGGTGGACTACGCCGGCCACCCCTGCGACCTCGACGCCATCCTCGCGGTCGCCAGGGCGCGCCGCCTGCCGGTGATCGAGGACGCCGCCCACGCGCTCGGCGCCTCGTGGCGCGGGCGCCCGGTGGGCAGCTTCGCCGACGTCACCGCGTTCTCGTTCTACGCCACCAAGAACCTCACCACCGGCGAGGGCGGGGTGGCGGTCACCGACGACGCCGAGCTGGCGGCGCGCATCGAGCGCCTCGGCCTCCACGGCATGAGC
>Ga0209131_1003003_pt1 | contig 11340 bp, 12 predicted proteins | sample GraSoi_2013_40cm_FD_185826 | JGI IMG/M metagenome (GOLD analysis project Ga0209131, IMG submission 185826) | Grasslands soil microbial communities from the Angelo Coastal Reserve, California, USA - Sample 9_17_2013_40cm (SPAdes) (version 2) | ecosystem: Environmental > Terrestrial > Soil >...
GCCGGCTTTTTCCGCACGGCCTGCCACTGCTGCGAAGGATTCCTGCGCGCGCGCCATCGCGGCCGCGCGCGTCTCGCCCGATTCGACGCGCCGCTGCTGCGGAGAGCCGTGCACCAGGTAGCGGCCGCCCAGCTCCGCGCACTGGTCGATGAGCGCGAGCATCACGTCGACGGTTTTCTTGCGGATGCCGTCATCCTTCGAACAGATCGAAAGGCCGGCGGGCTTCAGCAGCAGCCAGTGCAGGCCGGTGACCGCGATGCCCGCGTCCGCCGCGGCGGCGCGCGCCGCGGCGAGCTGCGCCGCGCCCAGGCGGTGCGGCTCGTCCGAGAGCGTGTAGGGCGCGATCTCCAGGCCGTCGTAGCCGAGCTTGGCCGCGTACTCGCACTGCTTGGGGAACGGCATGGGTGCGATGACTTCATTGCAAAGCGCGATACGCATTACGTGATTCTCGCAAATATCCGCCGCACTGCCGGCACCTGGGCGAGCACCGTGAGAATGGCGGCCGCCGCCAGTACCCCGGCGATGGGCCGGGTGAAGAACGGCGTCGGGTCGCCGTCGGACAGCACCAACCCGCGGCGCAGGCTCTTGTCGATGATGTCGCCGAGGACGATGCCGAGGACGAACGGCGCAACCGGGAATCCCTGCCGCCGCAGCATGAAACAGACCACCCCGACGCAGAGCATCACCCAGATGTCGAACACGCGCGAGGCGATCGCGTAGGCACCCAGGGTGCACAACACGAACACGACCGGCATGATGATCGCGCGCGGCACGCGCAGAACCCACATCAGCGGCCGCACCATCACCAGGCCGAACACAAGCATGCAGAGCGTGGCGATGAGCGTGATCGCCACCACGTCGTAAACAAACTGCGGCTGGTTCACCATCAGCATCGGCCCGGGCTGCACCCCGTGAATGATCATGGCGGCCATCAGGACGGCGGCCGGCGCCGAGCCAGGCACCGCCAGCGCCAGCGCCGGAATGATCGCCCCGGGGATCGCCGCGTTGTCCCCCGTCTCCGCGGCCATCATCCCTTCGATGGAGCCCTTGCCGATCGCGCCGGAGCGCAGGATCGTCTTCCAGTATTTCAGCACGTCGCCGATGCGCGGCAGGACCGAATCCACCGTGTTGATCATCGCTTGCTTCGCCGGCTCGGACATCACCATGAGGATCTCGGCAAAGCCGAATGCGCCGACCAGCGCGGGAATCAGCCCGATGCCGCCGGTCAGGTCGCTCGAGCCGAAGGTAAAGCGCTCATGCGCGTGGATGCCGTCCAGGCCGATTTGCGCGGTCAGCAATCCCAGGAAGCCCATCAGCCAGCCCTTGAGCGGATCGTTGCCGGTCAGGCTGCCCGACATCAGAACGCCGAGCAGCGCCAGCCAGAAGAATTCATAGGCCTGGAATTTGAGCGCCGCCTCGGCGAGCAAGGGCGTCAGCGTGGCCAGGCACAGCACGCCGAATAGCGAGCCAGCGACCGAACCGGTCGTGGCGATGCCCATGGCGCGGCCGGCAAGTCCCTGCTTCGCCAATTGGTGGCCGTCCAGCGTCGCCGCCGCGTTGGCCGCCGTGCCGGGAATGTTGAGCAGGATGCCGGTACGACTGCCGCCGTAGATCGCGCCCACATAGACGCAGACCAGGACGAGGATCGCGTCGGTGGGCGTCATCTTCACGGTGAGCGTGGTCATGAGCGCGATGCCCAGCGTCGCGGAAAGGCCGGGCAGGATGCCAATCACGATGCCGACCAGCGTCGCGCCCAGCGCGTACGTCACCTGCCACGGACCGAGCAGCCCGAGCAGCGAGTGCGCAAGGAGTCCCAGTCCCTCCATCGCCTAGGGCAGGCGAACCAGAAATACCTCCTGGAAAAGGAGGCTGATGGCGACGCTGGCGCTGAGCGCAATCGCGGCGGACTCGAGCGCAAGGCGGCCCAGGCCGGCCGGCGCTTCGGCATCCCGGTCAAGCCAGCGGAAGGCGACGATCGCCACGAACATGAATGCTGCTGAGGTGAGCCAAAACGGCAATTCGTGCCCGATCAATCCGCCCGCATAGCCGACGCAAAGCGCGAGCGCCAGCCAGATTCGGCCGCTCGGCACTGCGGACGAAGTCTCGGCGCCGTCCGGCGCCGGTGCGCGCAGGAAGAGCGCCGCGCCGAAAAACATCATCAAGGCGCCCAGCAGCCCCGGCAGCAGACCGGGCACCGACCACGGGTTGATGTGCAGGCCCTCCAGACGGTCCATGCGCCATGAAGCGACGAGCACCGCCGCTCCCAGCGCAAACCAGCCCGCGCCGAAGAGCCGGTCCGGCCTCACGGCTTCGGAAAGCCGAGCTTCTCGGGCGAAACCTTTGCCATGCCCGCGTCGTTGATGATCCACGAGTCCGTGACCACCGTCGGCCAGACCGCGTCATAAGCGGCTTTGCCGGCCATCGGCGTGAACAGCACCGAGCGCGCCTTGGCGTAGGCCTTCAGCTTGTCCGACTTGGAAATGCGCTGGTTCCAGACTTTCTCGACGGTGGCGGCGACCTCGGGCGGCACGCCCTTCGGGATGAAGATACCGAAGGCGGTGTCGACCGACGGCAGCTTTTTCACCCAGTTGGTGATCGGCGGGATGCTGCCGAAGCCCTCGATCTCCAGCGGTTGGCTGCTCACCACGGCGAGCGGCCGCAGGCGCTTGCCCTTGATCATTTCGGCCTGCTCGCTGGCGAGTTGCGTGGTCACCTGCGTCTCTCCGGCTACGGTCGAGATGACCGCGGGGTTGCCACCGTCATAAGTCACGTGCCGGTACTTGACGCCCGTTGCCTTGACGATCGCTTCCATGGCGATGTGGCCGCTGGAGGTGTTGCCGGCGGTGGCCACGGTGACCTGGCCGGGCTTCGCCTTCATGTCGTCGAGCAGCTGCTGGAAGTTCTGGTACGGCGAATTCGGGTGCACGCTCACGATCGGCACCTGCGTGACCGACACGAACAGGTGGAAGTCGGAAAGCTTGGTGCCGGCCAGGCCCAGCACCGGGTAGGTGCCGAGCTGCTTGGGCGCGCCGGCCGTCCACGTGTAGCCGTCCTTCGGCGCGTTCATCGCGTTCATGGTGCCGATCGACCCCGCGCCGCCAGGTTGATTGATGATCACGATCTTCGCGCCGAGCGCGTCCTCGAGCTCGCCCGCGGCGACGCGGGTGACCTGGTCGGTGGCGCCGCCCGCCGCCCAGGGCACGATGATGTTGATCGGCTTGGACGGCTTCCATTGCGCCTGCGCCGAAAATGCGGCCGCCAGCGCCGCTGCTGCTACGAGCAATCTGCATGCATACATGGCTTTCCTCCCTGTTTATTTATTTGGACAGATAACCCAGAACCAGCTCGGTCATGTGCCTGAGCCGCTCGGACTTGTTGCGCGCGCCCAGCAGGTCGCGCTCGAAGATGGTCGACAGCGTATGCCGGTTGCTGAGATAAAAATAGCCCAGCCCGGCGATCGAGATGTAGAGCTGTACCGGATCCACGCCGCGCCGGAACTGCCCGCCGCGCGCGCCGCGCTCGAGCAGGCCGCGCAGCGTCGCCACCAGCGGCGAATGCATGGCGGCGATCTGCTTGGAGCGCCGCAGGTGGCGCGCGCGATGCAGGTTCTCGCTGTTAAGCAGCGTGAGGAACTCCGGGTGCTTGAGGTAGTAGTTCCAGGTAAAGGCGACCAGCTGGCGCACGCCCTCGGGCGGATCGAGGTCGCCGAGGCGCAGGCCCTGCTCGGCGCGCCGGATGTGCGCATAGCGCGACTCCAGCACCGCGAGGAACAGCGCTTCCTTGTTGCCGAAGTAATAGTAAAGCATGCGCTTGTTGGCGCCGGCGCGCGCCGCGATGCGGTCCACGCGCGCGCCGCCCAGGCCGTAGCGCGCGAACTCGTCCAGCGCCGCCGCGAGGATGCGCCCGCGATTCCGTTCGGGATCGCGACGCGACGCGCTATTCGATTTTGGCACCGACGTCCTTGGCGATCCTGCCGATCTTCGCGACTTCCGCCGCGAGGAAGCGGCCCAGCTCTTCGGGCGTGCTGCTGGCGGCGTCGGTGCCGAAGGACAGGAATTTCTCCCTCACCTCCGGCAGCGCCATCGCCTTCACGATCTCGGCATTGAGCCGCTGCACGATGTCGCGCGGCGTGCCGGCCGGCGCCATCACGGCCTGCCACGTGGAGACCTCGAAACCGGGCAGTGCGCTCTCGGCGAGCGTCGGCAGCTCGGGCGCGATCGCCGAGCGCTTGGCGGTCGTCACCGCCAGCGCGCGCAGCTTGCCTGCCTTGACCTGCGTGATGACGTCGGAAATGTTCGCAAACATCACCTGCGCCTGGCCGCCCAGCAGGTCGGCGACCGCCGGCGGCCCGCCCTTGTAGTGCACCAGCACCAGGTCGATGCCCGCGGCCTGCTTGAACAGCTCCCCCGTGAGGCGCGCCAGCGTCGCCGCGCCCGGCGAGGCGAGGTTGAGCTTGCCGGGGTTGGCTTTTGCGTAGGCGATCAGCTCGCGCGCATTCGAAGCCGGCACCGCGGGATGGATCACCAGGATGATCGGCACGGTCGCCACCATGGAGACCGGCGCAAAGTCCTTTACCGGATCCCAGGGAAGATTCGACGAAAAGGCGGGTGCCGTCGCGAAGGACGTCGCCGCCATGAAGAGCGTGTAACCGTCCGGCGCGCTTTTTGCAACGCCTTCGGCGCCGATATTGCCGCTCGCGCCGGGCTTGTTCTCGATCACGAAGGGCTGCCCCAGCGCCGCGGCGAGTTTCTCGCCCAGCGCGCGCGCCGAGAGGTCGGTCGAGCCGCCCGGCGGGAAGGCCACCACCATGCGCACGGGCCGTACGGGGTACGCCTGTGCGAGAACAGGCGCACAGAAGAACATCAGCATTAAAAGCAAGATTCGCTTCATTCCATGCCCAGCAGCTTGTAGATGCGCCGCGTGTACTCGCCGAAGCGCTCGTGGGTCTTCATGTCGAGCGTGCGCGGGTGCGGCAGCGAAATCTCGAAGTTGTCCGCCATGCGCGCGGGGCCCGCGGTGAGCACCACCACGCGCGTGCCGAGGAACACCGCCTCGGAAATGCCGTGCGTGACGAAAACAATGGTCTTGCCCGCCTCCTTCCAGATGCGCAGCAGCTCCAGGTTCATCTTTTCGCGCGTGAGCGCATCGAGCGCGCCAAAGGGCTCGTCCATGAGCACGAGCTTCGGGTCGTGCACCAGCGAGCGCGCGATCGCGGCGCGCTGCTGCATGCCGCCGGAGAGCTCGTAGGGATATTTGTCCTCGTAGCCCGTGAGCCCCACCAGCGCGAGCAGGCTCCTGGCCCTTTCCCTGGATTCTTTCTGGGGCAGACCAAGAATCTCCGCGGGCAACAGCACGTTTTCCAGGATGCGCCGCCACTTGAGCAGCAGCGGCGCCTGGAACACCATGCCGACATCGCGCGAGGGATCGAAGGAATGGGTCGCCGAGCCCATTTTCAGCTCGCCGCCGTCGTGCGGGTGCAGCCCGGCGAGGATCTTGAGCAGCGTGGATTTGCCGCAGCCCGAGGGGCCGACCAGCGACACGAGTTCCCCCGGCATTACGTCGAAGGTCGCGTCCGAGACGGCGAGATGCGCCTTGCGGCCGCTGCGGTAGGTTTTGCTGACGCCCTTGAGACGGATGAACGGTTCGGCTGGCATATCAGGAGACACGCGCGTCCTTTACCACCAGAACCTTCTCCAGCCCCAGCACCAGCCCGTACAGCAGCATGCCGAGCAGCGTGATGAGGATCACCGCCATGAACATGGCCGGCGTATCCAGCGTCACCTGCACCTGCAGCATCAGGTAGCCGAGCCCGCGGTCCGAGCCGAGAAACTCGCCGACGATCGCGCCGGCCACGGCGAGGATCGCCGCCACCTTCATGCCGGAGAAGATGTAGGGCAGCGCGCCCGGCAGCTGGATCTTGGTGAACAGCTGCCAGCGCGAGCCCTTGAGCGCGTTGACCAGATCGAGCAGCTCGGGCTCGACCTCGCGCAGGCCGCGCGCGGTGGTGAGCAGGATCGGGAACACGCAGATCGAGAACGCCATGATGGTGTTGGGGAACACCCCGTACTTGAACCAGACGATGATGAGCGGCCCCAGCGCCACTTTCGGGATCATGTTGAGCGAGACCAGCAGGGGCATGAAAAACGCTTCCAGCGCCTTCGACCAGCTGAAGGCGAGCGCCAGCGCGACGCCGACGACCAGCGCGAGGAAATAGCCGCCGAAGATTTCCGTCGCGGTGACCCAGATGTTGGTCCACCAGCTGTAGTTCGGCTGCAGCAGCGCGTCGAGCGTCGCCTCGGGCGAGGGCATGACGAACCTGGGCACGTTGCCCAGCTTGACGAAGAGGTACCACGCCGCTACCAGCGCGACATGCGCGATGATCGCCAGCGCGTAGCGCCGCAGCGTTTCGTGTGCAGTGTCGTTCATGTGATCCTCAGGAACATGCTGGCGTCGTAGGGCAGCGCCGGGCGATCGAAAGCATTGTCGTTGCGCACGTAGTGCAGCGCGCAGGCGCGGCGCCAGCGCTGCGAATGGTTCGCTCCGGACTGGTGCAGCACGCCGCCGTGGTGGAACGATACCCCGCCCTTGGGCACCGGCGCCGGCGTCATCGCGAATCTCGCCGCGCCGGCGGCCGGAACCTGCAGGTTGAAGGGCTCATCGGGCGGCGCGACATGCGGCAGCACCGCGTCCCGGTGCGTGCCTTCGCCGAAGAACATGCAGCCGTTCTCCACGGTCGCCTCATCGAAGGCGACCCAGGCGGTGATCAGCGCCTCCGGATCGCGCGGGCCGAAGTAAAAATTGTCCTGGTGCGGGGGCTTGGGCCCGCCGCCTTCAGGCGCCTTGAAGAAGATCTGGCTGAAATAGACTGATACGCCCTTGCCGATCGCAGCTTCCACCAGCGACACCAGGCGCGGGTCACGCGCGAGGCGGCGGATCGAGTCGCGATGAAAATGCGGATTGTCCAGCTTGCGCAGCACTTCGCGCGCTTTGACTCCTCCATCGATGTACCAGCGGCGCTGCTCCGCGGGCAACTCGCGCAGGAACTCCTCCCCCCAGCGGCCGATGTCCCCGATCACCGCGTCCATCTCCGCGGCCGTGAACACGGCCGGTACGGTGGCGTGTCCTTTTTCCCGGTATCGCTGCGCTGTTACGCCATCCACCGGGTCAAATTCCTTTTTACAAAAGCGTCGTCATTCATTTCCGGGTAAGCCGCGTAGACGCGGTCGATTTCCGCCGCCTGGCCCGGCGACAGGCCTTCCTGCGGATCGAGGCACCAGATGCCCTCGAGCAGCCCCTGCCGGCGCAGCACCTCATGGCAGCCGGCGATGCAGCCAGCGAAATCGTGCGCCACGTCGAAGAATGCGCTGTTGGCGTCGGTGACCTTGGAGTCGAGCGCCAGAAGCTCTGCCGAAGGCTTTTCTTTTTGAATCCGCTCCAGCAGTTCGACGGCGTATTTTGTCCAGACGCTCCAATGCCCGAGCAGCCCGCCCTTGATGCGCACCCGCACTTCCTCGGCGCCGCGCTTCACGGCGAACGGGACCAGCAGGTCCAGAACGATGTGGTCGTCGTTGCCCGTATAGAGCGTGATGCGCTCCTCGGCGCGCGCCCCGACGAGGCCCCTGACGACGTCGAGCGTGCGGTAGCGGTTGAACGGCGCGACCTTGACCGCGATCACGTTGTCGATTTCGCAGAAACGCTGCCAGAATTCGGCCGGCAGGTGGATGCCGCCGACCGCCGGCTGCAGGTAAAACCCGATCAACGGAAGGTCTGCGGCAACCGCCGCGCAATGCGCGACGAGTTCGTCTACCGACGCGCCTTTCATGGCGCCGAGCGACAGCATCCCGGCGTGGTAACCGAGCCCGCGCGCGATCGCCGCTTCCTTTTTCGCCTGGTCGGTCTTGCCGGACAAGCCGCCCACGAGCAGAACCGGGCGTTTTGCCCAGCCTCTCGCCTCTTCCGCCGCCAGCTTCAGGACCGGCTCGTACATCCCCCGCTCGCGGATCGCGAACTGGGTCGCGTGCACGCCCACCGCGAGCCCGCCCGAGCCCGCATCCAGGTAGTAGCGCGTCAGCGCGCGCTGCCGGCGCGCATCGAGCCGGCGTTTGCCGTCCAGCGCGAGCAGGTGCGCCGGAATGACGCTGCCGCGACGCAACAGCGCGAGTGTTTCGGCGGGCAGCTGGCTCCAGTGCATGTTAACCGGTTGGTTACTCGATGGTAACATCGCCTCTTCTGAAATGAGGAGGCCCCATGCGTAGATTTCTCATCGCCGTCGCGCTGGCGCTCAGCGCTTTCCCCGTTGCCGCTCAACAGAAACTCGACTTCATCCTCAACTGGGTGCCGGGCGGCGACCACGCACCGTACTACTACGCGAAGAAGCTCGGCTGGTACGCCAAGGAAGGCATCGACCTGAATCTCGAGCCGGGCAAGGGCTCGGCGCTGGCGACGCAGAAGGTCGGCGCCGGTGCGAACCCGATCGGCCTCGCCGACATGGGCGGCGTGCTGGTGGCCAAGGGCAAGGGCGCCGACACGGTCGCGGTATTCAACGTCTACGCCAACTCGCCGCAGGGCATGTACTGGCTGAAGAGCTCGGGCATCAAGGGCATCAAGGATTTCCCCGGCAAAAAGATCGGCAATCCCGCCGCCGACGGCGCGCGCACCATGTGGCCGGCGCTCGCGAAAGCGAACGGCATCGATCCGAAGTCGGTGACCTGGGTCAACATCGACGCCAACGCCAAGCTCTCGGCGCTCAAGTCCAAGGCGATCGACGTCACGACCTCGTTCTACAACATCCATCACGTGTTCCAGAAGGAGCTCGGCGCCGACATGGGCTTCCTCGCCTGGCGCGAGGTCGGGCTGAATCCCTACGGCAACTCGGTGATCGTCAACGCCGAGTTCCTCGCGAAGAACAGGCCGCTGATCGACAAGTTCGTCAAGGTCTCGCAGCGCGCGTTCGCCGCCTGCGTGAAGGACGCGAAGCCCTGCGTGCAGGCGCTGATCGACGCCAACGGCGCGCTCAGCTTCGACAACGAGCTGGTCAACTGGCAGCTGGTCGAAGTGCTGATGAGCGACAAGTACTCCAAGAGCGTCGCGCTCGGCATCCACGACGACGCGCGCATGAAGGCGGACTACGAGCTGGTGCGCGACTACGTCGGCATCGACAAGCCGTTCGACGTCAAGACCACCTACACCAACGAGTTCCTTGATCGCTCGATCAAGATGACGAAGTAGCTAGCCGAGCTCGGGGCCGGCCGGGCAGTAGACCAGCCCCGCCTCTCCGGGCGCTCGTGCCTCACCCGCGACATGCATCATGCGGGTGAAGGGCCGCTGGAAGGCGAACCCTTTCGCCTGGATCCAGGATTGCAGCTCCATCGCATGATCCACAACGTCCACATAAACGGGGCCCTTTACATTTCCTAGAGCCGATTGGAGCAGCTCGCGAGCCGCTTCCCCGTCGCGCGCCACCAGCGGCCCGATCTGCGTCGCCTCTCTGCCCTCGCGGCCGAGCACGAACCCGGCGTCGGAAACCAGGGCCGCCTGAGGCAGGCGTTGCGCAAGATTGCGAAGGACCACCTCTCGATCCGCACCGAAAGCCTGCCTGTCCAGCTCGAGAATCCGTGGCCAATCAGATTCAGTTATTACTCTCGCGTTTCCCTGGGACGAAAAGGATGTTGAAAGTGAAAAGCGCTTGAAGCCCCAGGTGTCCTTGAAGCCTTCCTGCCGGTAGACCTCGTGCCCGGCCGGGGTGGCATCGAGAATCGAGGCGAGACCGGACCTTGAATTCTCATTGAGTGCTTTTTTCAGCAACTGGGTCGCGAATCCCCTCCGGCGATGCTCCGGGAGCACCAGCACCATGGCGACCCAGGCGAAGCGCTCACCGTAGGGCAGGACGAGCGTCGAGGCGGCGAGCGTTCCGTCCTCGAGCGCGATCCCCCAGCCGCGCCCGAAGCCGAGCATCAGCCGCCAGTCGGCCTCGTTCTGGTTCCAGCTCGCCGATTTCGAGAGCGCGAGGCAGCCTGCGAGATGCTCGTCGCCGAGCGGCACAACGCGAGCGTTGTCCTGCCCGTCAGTACTTTCCATCCCGCGTCTCGAAGTGCGTCGGCTTCCCCAGGCCCGGCATGCCGCGCGCGATCCAGTCGGCTTGCCAGTCGATCATCTGCGCGAGCGGCACGCGCACGGGGCCGAGCAGCGCCTGCGCCGCGCGCGTGTCGACGAGCCAGGCGGTCGGCGCCTCGCTGCCGGTGATCTTCGCGGGCTTGCCGAAGCGCTTGCCGAACTCCTGGGCGAGCCAGCGCACGCTCACCACCTCGGGCCCGCTGACGTTCAGCGCGGAGGCGGGCGCAGTGCAGTGCGCGAGCAGCCGCAGCGCTTGCTCGTTCGCTTCGCCCTGCCAGATGACGTTGACGTGCCCCATGGCCACGTCGACCGGCGCGCCCTCGAACACCTTCTTCGCCACGTCGTGCAGCACGCCGTAGCGCATGTCGATCGCATATTCCAGGCGCAGCAGGCGCACGGGCGTGCCGTGCGTGAGCGAGCCGTACTCGAAGGCCTTCTCCCGGCCGACGCACGAGGTCGCGTAGTCGCCCGGCGGCGGCAGGGTCGGCACGGCTTCATCCGCGCCCTTGCTGGTGACTTGCGCAAAGGGATAAACGCAGGCGGTCGAAAACACCACGCTGCGGGCGCCACGGAAGCGATCGGCCACCAGATAGGGGACGCGCACGTTCATTGCCCAGGTGAATGCGGTATTTCCCGCGGCGCCGAACTTGTGCCCGGCCATGAAGACCAGGTTGGGAGCACGCGGCAGCTTCTGCAGCGCATCGGCATCGAGCAGGTCGCAGGCGATGCACTCGATGCCCTGCGCCTCGAGTTTCCCGCGCAGTCCTTGCTCGGAGAAGCGCGCCACGCCGATCACGCGCCGCTCCGGCGCCGCGCGCTTGGCGAGGCGCGCGAGCGTCGGGCCCATCTTGCCGCCGACGCCGAGCACGAGGATGTCGCCGGGCGCGCGCGCGAGATCGGCGGCGAGTTCGCGCGACGGACGCGTCATGAATTCCTCGAGCGCCTCGGCGTCCGCGAAGTTAACCATCCGGTGAATTATAATCGGCGCGATGAAGCCGCCTCGCATCAAGACCACCGTCGTCGGCTCCTACCCGCTGCCCGACTGGCTCGCCGCCGCGCCCTCGGAGCAGGCGCTCGAAGACGCGATGCGCGTCGTGCTGCACACGCAGGAGCGGGCCGGCATCGACCTCGTCTGCGATGGCGAGCTCTACCGCTTCGACCTGAACCACCCCGAGACGAACGGCATGATCGAGTACTTCACGCGGCCGATGCGGGGCATCCGCAGCG
>Ga0209131_1003004_pt1 | contig 11338 bp, 11 predicted proteins | sample GraSoi_2013_40cm_FD_185826 | JGI IMG/M metagenome (GOLD analysis project Ga0209131, IMG submission 185826) | Grasslands soil microbial communities from the Angelo Coastal Reserve, California, USA - Sample 9_17_2013_40cm (SPAdes) (version 2) | ecosystem: Environmental > Terrestrial > Soil >...
CGAGGTCCTTCGCGTCGAGCTTCGCATCGCGCAGGGCCTTGCGGGTGGGTCCGAGCGTTCGCTGCACCAGCCCCGCGGTCATCTGCTCGAACTCCGCGCGCGTCATGTGCAGGTGCATCTTCTGGCCGTATGAAAGCGTGACCCGCGCGTCGGCTTCGTCGCGCGAGGAAAGCTGCTCCTTCACTTCGCGCGCCGCGGCGAGCAGCCGGCGCGTGTCGCCGCCGCGCGCATCGGCAAGGCCGTGGCGGGCTCTCCAATGGGTCGCGATCGCCTGGTCGAAGTCGTCTCCGCCGAGCGCGGAATCGCCGTTGGTCGAGAGCACCTCGAAAACACCGCGCGTGAGCTTGAGGATGGAGATGTCGAACGTGCCGCCGCCCAGGTCGAAAATGGCGAAGGTCCCTTCGGAGGCGTGGTCGAGCCCATAGGCGATCGCGGCCGCGGTCGGCTCGTTCAGGAGCCTCAGGACGTTCAATCCCGAGAGCCTTGCCGCGTCCTTGGTCGCCTGGCGCTGCGAGTCGTCGAAATATGCCGGCACCGTGACCACGGCGCCGAAGAGCTCGCCCCCGAGCGCCTTCTCGGCACGGTCGCGCAGCACGCGCAGGATCTCGGAAGAGACCTGCACCGGGGAGCGCGGTCCGGCCGCAGTCTCGATGGCGACCATTCCGGGCGCGTCGGTGAACCGGTAGGGCAGCGCGCCGTACTTGGCGACATCGGCGACGCCACGACCCATGAAGCGCTTCACCGACACGATGGTGTTGGCCGGATCGTCCGCCTGCGCGGCGCGGGCTCCATGGCCCACCTCGACGCGCCCGTCGGGAAAGTAACGCACGATCGAGGGCAGCAGCGGCCGGTTCTCGGCGTCGGCGATGACTTCGGCGACCCCGCTCCTCACCGTGGCCGCGAGCGAATGCGTCGTTCCCAGGTCGATGCCGACGGCCAGCTTTCGCTGGTGCGGCTCGGGAGATTCCCCCGGCTCGGAGATCTGCAGCAGCGCCATCGCTAGCGTGCCTCCGGGCTCATCGGCTCCAACGCCGCGTCGATCTCCTCCTCGAGCTTGTCGAGGAAACGGAGCTTGCGCACCAGCGAGCAGCCGGCGTCGAAATTCGCTTCGGCGTCGAGCGCGCGCTCGAGCAGGCGCAGCATGTCGCCGCGCTGATGGGCGAGGTCGCCCTGGAGCTTGCGCAGCCCGCGCGCATCGTGCGCGGCGCGCGCTTCGGCGACCGCTTCGCGCCACTCCATCTGCTGCATCAGGAAATCCGGCGGCATCGAGGTGTTGGTCTCCTCGCCCGTGTCATAGCCCTTGAGGTGCAGCAGGTAGCGCGCGCGTTCCAGCGGATCACGCAAGGTGCGGTAAGCCTCGTTGGCGCGCGTGGCCCACTGCATCGCCACGCGCCGCTCGGGCTCGCTCGCCACCGCGAAGCGGTCCGGGTGCACCTGCGACTGCAGCTCGCGATACCCGTGCTCCAGCCGCGCGGGATCCACCGCGTATCGCACGGGCAGTCCCAGCAGCTCGAAATGGTCTTTAGAGAATTCCGGCGTCAAACGTTGAACGATTCGCCGCAGCCGCAGCGGTCTTTTTCGTTCGGATTGTTGAACTTGAAGCCTTCGTTCAGGCCCTCGCGCACGTAGTCGAGCTCGGTGCCCTCGAGGTACGCGAGGCTCTTCGGGTCGACGAGAACGCGCACGCCGTTGCTCTCGAAGCTCGTATCTTCGGGCTTCACCTCATCGGCGAACTCGAGCTTGTACGCGAGCCCCGAGCAGCCGGTGGTGCGAACGCCCAGGCGCAGTCCCACGCCCTTGCCGCGCTTCTGCATATAGCGCTGCACATGGTCGGCCGCGCGATCGGTGAGGGTAACGGCCATTAGTCCGCGGCCTTCATGGCAGGTTGGGCTTGGGCGGTGGCTTCTTCGCCTGCGCCGTATTTCTTGCGGTAGTCGGCGATGGCCGCCTTGATGGCGTCCTCGGCGAGGATCGAGCAGTGGATCTTCACCGGCGGGAGCGCCAGCTCCGCGGCGATCTGCGTGTTCTTGATGGTGGCGGCCTCATCCACGCTCTTGCCCTTCACCCATTCGGTGACCAGCGACGAGGAAGCGATGGCACTGCCGCAGCCGTAGGTCTTGAACTTGGCGTCCTCGATGATGCCGTGCTTGTTCACCTTGATCTGCAGCTTCATCACGTCGCCGCAAGCCGGCGCGCCCACCATGCCCGTGGCCACGCCCTCGTCGTCCTTCTTGAAGGAACCGACGTTGCGCGGATTCTCGTAGTGATCGATGACTTTTTCGCTGTATGCCATTTGAGTGCTCCTAGTGTGCCGCCCATTGCACCGTATTCAAGTCGATGCCGTCCTTGTACATTTCCCACAGCGGGCTCATCTCGCGCAGTTTTCCGATGCGCTCCTTGATGAGCTTCACGGCGAAATCGATGTCGGCCTCGGTGGTGAAGCGCCCGAGGGTGAAGCGGATCGAGCTGTGCGCCAGCTCGTCGTTGCGGCCGAGCGCGCGCAGCACGTAAGAGGGCTCGAGGCTCGCCGACGTGCATGCCGAGCCTGACGAGACCGCGAGCTCCTTCATGCCCATGATGAGAGACTCGCCCTCGACGTAGTTGAAGCTCACGTTCAAGTTATGCGGCACGCGCTTCTCGAGGTCCCCGTTCACGTAGATCTCTTCCATGTCCCTGAAGCCCGCGAGCAGCTTGTCGCGCAGCACGCGGATGCGCTCGTTCTCGGCCCCCATCTCGAGACGGGCGATGCGAAACGCCTCGCCCATGCCGACGATCTGGTGCGTGGCGAGCGTGCCGGAGCGCAGCCCCTTCTCGTGCCCGCCGCCGTGCATCTGCGCCTCCAGGCGCACGCGCGGCTTGCGGCGCACGTAGAGCGCGCCGATGCCCTTGGGCCCGTAGGTCTTGTGCGCCGAGAAGCTCATGAGGTCGACCTTGAGCTTCTCCAGGTCGATCGCGACCTTGCCGGTCGCCTGCGCCGCATCGACGTGGAAGATGATGCCCTTCGCGCGCGTGATCTCGCCGATCTCGGCGATGGGTTGGATCACGCCGATCTCGTTGTTCACCATCATGATCGAGACCACGATGGTGTCGGGACGAATCGCCGCCTTGAGCTTCTCCAGGTCCAGCAAGCCATCGGGCCGCGGATCCATGTAGGTCACGTCGAAGCCTTCGCGCTCCAGCTCTCGCATCGTGTCGAGCACGGCCTTGTGCTCGGTCTTCATGGTGATGAGGTGCTTGCCCTTGGTCTTGTAGAAATGCGCGGCACCCTTCAAGGCGAGGTTGTCGGACTCGGTCGCGCCCGAGGTCCAGACGATCTCCTTCGAGTCCGCGTTGACGAGCTTGGCGACTTCCACGCGAGCGTTTTCGACCGCTTGCTCCGCTTCCCAGCCGAACGGGTGGCTGCGCGAGGCGGGGTTGCCGAAACGCTCGGTGAGCCACGGGATCATCTTCTCGGCCACGCGCGGATCGACGGGCGTGGTCGCCGAGTAATCGAGGTAGATCGGGTTCTTCGAGCTCATGGCCTTAAGCGGATACGGAATGGCTGTTGTGCGGCTTCGGATGGCGCACGACCGTGACCGGCTTGGATCGCTGCCTTTCCACCAGTTGTGACAGCGTCACGCCGGAAAGGAATCCCTGCACCGTGCTGTTCAGCTCTTCCCACAGGTCGTGGGTCATGCAGCGCTGGTTCTCGTGGCAGTTCTCGCGGCCGCCGCATTGGGTCGAATCGAGGGGTTCCTCGACCGCCTTGATGATGTCGGCGATGGAGACCTGCGCGGCTTCGCGGGCGAGGTGGTAGCCGCCGCCGGGGCCGCGAACGCTCTCGACCAGCTCGCCACGGCGCAGCTTGCCGAAGAGCTGCTCCAGATACGAGAGCGAGATCTTCTGGCGGTCGCTGATCTGCGCCAAGGTCACCGGGCCCCCGGAGCCGTGGAGGGCGAGATCGAGCATCGCTGTGACCGCGAAGCGTCCCTTGGTGGTCAGTCTCATGGTGTCCTCGCCGGAAAGGGCCGGAGCCTCATACCCGAGCAATTCGCTCAAGTATAGAAAGTCCGACAAATTTAGTCAAGTATGGTTCAGCCCGCTTTTCGGTGTAGTTCGCCGGCGTTAGGGTCCTTTTCGAGCTCGTCGAGGCGCCGAAGGATCTCCGCCAGGCGGCCATCGATGTCCTCGGTGCGGCCCCCCAGGGTGAGCAGGACCTTGTTCAGCGGGTCGTCCAGGTCGGCACTGACGGCATAGGCGTCGAAGGCCATGCGGCCGCCTTCAGCCTGCGCGGGCCCGGCCTCGACGATGCGCGCCGGAATGCCCACCACCGTGGCGCCCGCCGGAACCGGCTTCACCACGACCGAATTCGATCCGACCTTCGCACCGTCTCCCACGACGAAGGGGCCGAGGATCTTGGCGCCGGCGCCCACGACCACGCCCTTGCCGAGCGTGGGGTGGCGCTTGCCCTGGCTCCACGAGACCCCGCCGAGGGTGACGCCGTGATAGAGCGTGCAGTCATCCCCGATCTCCGCCGTCTCGCCCACGACCACACCCATGCCGTGGTCGATGAATACGCGCCGGCCGATCTGCGCGCCCGGATGGATCTCGATACCCGTCACGAAACGTGTGATGTGCGACATGAAGCGCGCCATCCAGCGCAGCTTGATGCGCCACAGCGTGTGGGAAAAGCGGTGCAGCTGCAGCGCGTGGAAGCCCGGGTAGCAGGTGAGCACTTCCCACACGTTTCGAGCCGCGGGGTCGCGCTCGAAGACGCATTGGATGTCTTCGCGGATTCGTCGGAACATCGCGGCAGTTTATAATTCCCGACTAAAGTAATCAACTATTCACCCGTGAAGCGCTTCGCCCGAGAGTACGTCGAGTTCGTCCGCCAGCCCGACGTCGCCCGCCTCCTGCTCGTCGCCCTCCTCACGCGCATGCCGGTGGGCATGCTCGGCTTCGCCATGCTCATGTTCCTGCGCGAGTCGCTCGGCAATTTCGCCCTCGCCGGAACCGCGGTGGGCATCCACTTCATCGCGATCGCGGCGGTCGCCCCCGTAGTCGGCCGCATCATCGATCGCCACGGGCCGCGCACGCCGCTGCTCGTGACCGGCACGGTCCAGCCGCTGGCGCTCATCGCGATCCTCGTGAGCGCGAGGATGGGGCTTGCCTTCCCTTTCGTCGCGGCGGCGGCGGCACTGGCGGGAATGTTCTCGTCTCCCATCACCACGCTCACGCGCACCACGTGGCGCCACCGCTTCGAGCGCGAGGACGACCGGCGCACCGCCTTCGCCCTCGACGCGGTCATGATCGAGCTCAACTTCACCGTGGGCCCCGCGATCGTCGCGACGATCCTCGCCACCGCAGGGGCGATGGCCGCGTTCGCGACGTCGATCGTCGCGGTCGTGGCCGCGTTCCTGATTTTCCTGGCCTCGCCGGCGCTGCGCTACTTCAAGACGAGCGAGGTGCGCGAGCGCCATATGCTGGGACCGCTCACCGAGCCGCGGCTGCTGCTGGTCTTCGTGACCACGTTCGGCCTGACGCTCGCCTTCGGGCTTCTCGAGGTCGGCTATCCCGCGTACGCCACCGCGCTCGCCATGCCCGCCCTTGCGGGCGTGTTGCTCTCGGTCAACTCGATCGGCAGCGTCATGGGAGGCGCGATCTTCGGCGGGCTGCGCCTCAAGGCGCCGGTCGAGCGCCAGTACGCGTGCGTCATGGGGATCATGGCGATTCCGCTCCTGCTGCATGCGGTTGTGACCGATACCGTCGCATTCGCCGTGGTCGCCTTCTTCGCCGGGGCCTCGATCGCCCCGTCGATCGCCTCGCAGTCGGTGCTGGTGTCGCGGCTGGCGCCCGCGCACTACGCAACCGAGGCCTTCACCTGGTCATCAACCTTCATCGTGAGCGGGTTGGGCGCGGGCATGGCGCTCGGCGGCCTTCTGGTGGAAACGACGGGGCTGCGCTCCGCATTCGCGACCGGCAGCGCGGTGGTGGCGACGATGGCCTTGCTGGCGCTCTCGATCGGGCCGGCGGCGAGTGCCCCGGCGCGCGCGAACGACTGACCGCTAGTCGCGCCGCATCCGCTTCTCGAACGCCGCGAGCATTCCACGCAGCAGCTTCACTTCCTCCCGCTCGAGGCTCGTGCGCGCGAAAAGGCGGCGCATGCGCTCCATGAAACGCCCGGGCCTTTTCGCGTCGAGGTATCCCGAAGCGGTGACGGCACTTTCCAGGTGCGCGAAGAGCGCGGCGAGGTCGCCTCCGGTGGCCACGGTGCCGGAGCCTCCCGCGGCGGTCGCATGCGCACCGGCGCTGGTCGCCAGCTCGTAGCAGGCCACTTGAACGGCGGCCGCGAGGTTGAGGGAGGCGTAGGCGGAGTTGGCGGGAATCGCGACCAGGCGCTGGCAGCGCGACATCTCGTCGTTGGACAGCCCCGAGGTCTCGTTGCCGAAGACGAGCGCCACCGGCCCGGCGAGCGCGGCGTCGAGGATCTCGCGCGCGCTTTCGCGCAGCGACTTGGCGGGATGCGAGAGGTCGCGCTCGCGGGCGCTGAAGCCCACGGCGAGCACGCAGTCGCCGAGCGCCGCCTCGAGGCTCTCGTGCACCGACGCCGCGGCGAGCACATCGGCCGCGCCCGCCGCCATCGCGGTGGCGTCGGGATCGGGGAAATAGCGCGGCTTCACCAGCGCCAGATCGCCGAATCCCATCGTCTTCATGGCGCGCGCCGCCCCGCCGATATTGCCCGGATGGCTCGGTTTCGAGAGGACGATGCGGATGCGCGAAAGGTCGTCTGGGCGGTCCATAGTAAAATTCTGCCATGCATCCCATGCTCAACACGGCCGTCAAGGCAGCGCGCAAGGCCGGCAGCATCATCTCCCGCGCCTCCTCCGATCTCGACAAGCTCACCGTACGGCGCAAGCGCCAGAACGATTTCGTCTCCGAAGTCGACCACGCCGCCGAGGACGCGATCATCTCCGTGCTGCGCGACGCCTACCCGGACCACGGCATCCTCGCCGAGGAGAGCGGGGCGAGCAAATCGAGATCCGAATACGTGTGGATGATCGATCCGCTCGACGGCACGACCAATTTCCTGCATGGCTTCCCGCAGTACTGCGTGTCCATCGGCCTCATGCACAAGGGCGTGGCACAACAAGCAGTGGTCTTCGACCCGAACCGCAACGAGCTCTTCACCGCCACGCGCGGCGTGGGCGCGTACCTGAACGACCGGCGCATTCGCGTGAGCAAGACCGACCACCTCGAGGATGCGTTGATCGGCACCGGGTTTCCCTATCGCGAGGTCGGGCACATCGACGCCTACCTGCAGATGTTCAAGACGATGACGAAGAGCTGCTCTGGAATCCGGCGCCCGGGTGCCGCGGCCCTCGACCTCGCCTGGGTCGCGGCCGGGCGCATCGACGGCTTCTGGGAGATCGGGCTCTCGCCGTGGGACATGGCCGCGGGCGCCCTCCTGGTGCGCGAAGCCGGGGGCCTCGTCGGCGACCTCGCGGGCGAGGAGCGCTTCCTCGACAGCGGCCGCGTGGTCGCCTCCAACGCGAAGATCTTCGCCGCGATCCTCAAAGCGCTCGACCAGAAGGACTAGATCGTGATGCGATTGCGCCCCGGCATCGTCGCCGCCGCGCTCGCGGCAGGACTGGCGCTGGGCGCGCTCGCCCAGCTCTACCAGTATCGCGGCGCCGACCGCGATGCGCAGCTCGCCGCGAAAGCGAAACAGGAGGGCACGCTCACCCTCTATACCTCGATGCAGACCGGCGACTCGCGCCCGATCGCCGAGGCGTTCGAGAAGAAATACGGCGTCCGGGTGGCGCTCTGGCGCGCCAGCGGCGAGAAAGTGCAGCAGCGCGTGGTCACCGAGGCGCGCGGCGGGCGCTTCGAGGTGGACGTGGTCGAAACCGACGGCGCGCAGATGGAGATCCTGCACCGCGAGAAGCAGCTGGCGCCCTTCCACAGCCCTTTCGCCAAGGACATTCCCGCCGCGATCATCCCGAGCCACGGCGGCTACATCCCGACGCGCCTCACGCTGTACGTCCTCGGCTTCAACACTAAGCTCGTCCCCGCCGCGGAGGTTCCCGTCTCTTACGAGGACCTCCTGCAGCCGAAGTGGGCGGGCAAGATCGGCATCGAGGCCGCCGACGTCGCGTGGTTCGCCGCCGTGGTGAAGAGCATGGGAGAGGAGAGGGGACTCGCCTTCTTCAGGAAGCTCGCGGCGATGAAGCCCAGCATTCGCAGCGGCCACACGCTCATGGCCGAGCTCATCGCCGCCGGCGAGATTCCCGTCGGGATCGACATGCACGTGCAGGGAATCGCGCGGCTGAAAGACAAGGGCGCGCCGATCCAATGGAAGCCGATGCGGCCGGCCTTCGGGCAACCGAGCTCGGTGGGTGTGGCGCGCCGCGCGCCGCACCCGCATGCGGCGCTGCTCTTCGCCGATTTCATGCTCTCGCCCGAGGGCCAGGAAATCATCAAGGCGCGCAACCGCGTGCCGTCCAGCCGCGCGGTCGACAGCCCGCTCAACAAGTTCGACTACGCGCTCATCGATCCCGCCATCGCGCTGGACGAATGGGACAAGTGGAGCAACCTCTGGTCGAACCTCTTTCTCGGCGGCAGGGAAGTGAAGCGGGAGGACTGATGGACCCGCGCATCGTCGTGGTGGGCGGCGGTGCGGGAGGCCTCGAGCTCGCCACACGGCTGGGCGACAGCCTGGGGCGGGCGGGCCGCGCGCAGGTCACCCTCGTCGACCGCAGCCGCACGCACCTGTGGAAGCCGTTGCTCCACGAGGTCGCCGCGGGCAGCATCGACATCCACCAGCACCAGCTCGACTACCTCGCGCAGGCGCGCTGGCACCGCTTCACCTTCGCGCTCGGTGCGCTCGCCGGGCTCGACCGCGCCGCGCGCCACATCGTCGTCGCCGCGGTGAAGGACGACGAGGGCGAGGAGATCCTGCCCGAGCGGCGCATCGGCTACGACACGCTCGTGATCGCGATCGGCAGCGAGTCGAACGACTTCGGCACGCCGGGAGTGCGCGAGCACGCCTTCACCATCGACAATGCATGGCAGGCGCATCTCTTCCATCGCCGCCTCGTGAACGCGTGCTTCCGCGCCAACTTCGCCAACGACGCGCACGTCCTGCATATCTGCATCGTCGGCGCCGGGGCCACCGGCGTGGAGCTTGCCGCCGAGCTGCACAACACGGTCCGCGTCCTCACCGCCTACGGCCTCGAGAACTTCGATCCCGAGCGCCAGATCCGCCTCTCGATCGTCGAGGCAGGCCCGCGCATCCTCCCCGGGCTTCCCGATCACATCGCCGAAGGCACGATGAAGGTGCTCGCCGACCTTGGCGTCGAGGTCATGACGGCGCAGAAGGTGGTCGAAGTGACCGAAGGGCTCGTCAAGACGGCGGCCGGCCGCGAGGTGCCGTCGGACTTCACCGTGTGGGCCGCGGGAATTCGCGGCGCCGAAGTATTGAAGGATATCGGCGGGCTCGAGTCCAATCGCCTGAACCAGCTCGTCGTGCAGCCGACGCTGCAAACGACGCGCGATCCCGATGTGTTCGCGATCGGCGACTGCGCCGCCTGCCCGTGGCAGGAGGGCAAGCTCGTCCCGCCGCGCGCACAGGCCGCGCACCAGCAGGCGAGCCATCTCGTGAAGACGATATCGGGAAGGTTGCGCGGCGTACCGCCCAAGCCGTACCGCTATCGCGATTTCGGCTCGCTCGTCTCGCTGGGCGCGTACGACACGCTCGGGCAGCTCATGGGCTTCATCTCGAGCGAGAAGTTTCGCGTCGAGGGCTGGCTCGCCAGATTCTTTTACGTTTCCCTATACCGCCAGCACATCTGGGCGCTGCACGGCTTCTGGCGCATGGCGCTCGACACGCTCGCGCGCATGATCCGCCGGCAGACCGATCCAAAGGTGAAGCTGCACTAGCCGCCGACTTACAATGATGGCGATGAAGCTCGAAGCGCCCTCGCCCCACACCCCGATGATGCAGCAGTACCTCGCCCTGAAGGCGGAGTACCCCGACATGCTGCTCTTCTATCGCATGGGCGACTTCTACGAGATGTTCTACGCGGACGCCGAGCGCGCGGCGAAGCTCCTCGACATCGCGCTCACCACGCGCGGGCAGTCGGCCGGGCAGCCGGTGCGCATGGCCGGCGTGCCGTTCCATTCGGTCGAGCCGTACCTCGCGAAGCTGGTGAAGCAGGGCGAGTCGGTCGCGATCTGCGAGCAGGTGGGCGATCCGGCCACCTCGAAAGGTCCGGTCGAGCGCAAGGTCATGCGCATCGTCACTCCCGGCACCCTCACCGACTCGGCGCTGCTCGCCGCCTCGCGCGACAGCCTGCTCGCGGCGGTGCATGTCTCGGGCGACACCGCGGGCCTCGCATGGATCTCGCTCGCGAGCGGCGACCTGCGCATCGCGGAGGTGCCCGCGGCGCGGCTCGGAGAAAAGCTCGGTGAGCTGCAGCCCGCCGAGCTCCTCGCGAACCACGAGCTGCAGCTCGAGGTTCGCGGCGAGGTCGCGGTGAAACGCCTCGAGGCCTGGCAGTTCGATGCGATCGCCGCCGCGCGCGATCTCGCGCGGCAGTTCGGGACGGTGGACCTGTCAGGCTACGGGTGCGAAGGGCTCGAGCGCGCGATCGGCGCGGCGGGCGCGCTTCTCGGCTATTGCCGCCTCACCCAGCAATCGACGTTGCCGCACGTGCTGGGCCTCAAAGTCGAGCGCGACAGCGAATTCGTCATGATGGATGCGCCGACGCGGCGCAACCTCGAGATCACCGAGACCCTCTCCGGCTCCGAGGCGCCGACGCTCTTCTCGCTGCTCGATCGTTGCGCCACCTCGATGGGAAGCCGCCGGCTGCGCCACTGGCTGCACCACCCGCTGCGCGACGCCGCACCGCTGGCGCATCGACACGCGGTCATCGCGGCACTCGTGCACCCCTCCTCGCGCCTGCGCCATCCGCGCCTGGCGCAGCTCTTCGCGGCCTGGTCCGACGTCGAGCGCATCACGGCGCGCATCGCGCTTCGCAACGCGCGCCCGCGCGACCTGGCCGGGCTTCGCGATACGCTCGCCGCGCTCCCCGAGCTGCACGCGGCACTCGCCGCAAGCGGGCAATCGGGCCTCGAAGACGCTGCGCGCGCGCTCGTTCCCGCCGAAGACCTGCACCGGCGCCTCGCCGCGACGCTCAAGGAGGAGCCCGCCACGGTGCTGCGCGAAGGCGGAGTCATCGCCGACGCTTTCGATGCCGAGCTCGACGAGCTGCGCGCGATCCAGAAGGACTGCGGCGCCTTTCTCCTCGAGATGGAGACGCGCGAGCGCGAGCGCACCGGCATCGCCAACCTGCGCGTG
>Ga0209131_1003006_pt1 | contig 11334 bp, 12 predicted proteins | sample GraSoi_2013_40cm_FD_185826 | JGI IMG/M metagenome (GOLD analysis project Ga0209131, IMG submission 185826) | Grasslands soil microbial communities from the Angelo Coastal Reserve, California, USA - Sample 9_17_2013_40cm (SPAdes) (version 2) | ecosystem: Environmental > Terrestrial > Soil >...
GGCCCGATCTTCTTCGAGATCATCCAGCGCAAGGGCAACGAGGGGTTCGGTGAGGGCAACTTCAAGGCCCTGTTCGAGTCGATCGAGCTGGACCAGATCCGTCGCGGTGTGGTGTGAGCGCGCTGCGCCTCTATAATTACTGGCGCAGCTCCGCTTCCTACCGCGTGCGCATTGCGCTCGAACTCAAGGGTCTGAGTTACGACTATATTCCCGTGCATCTGCTCGCGGGCGGTGGCCAGCAATTCAGCCCGGCCTACCGCGCGCTCAATCCGCAAGCGCGGGTCCCGGCGCTGGAGACGACCGACGGCGTGCTGACGCAGTCGATGGCGATCATCGAGTGGCTCGAGGAGACGCATCCCGATCCTGCGCTACTGCCACGCACGGCGCGCCTGCGCGCGCGTGCGCGCGCCCTGGCACAGATCCTCATCGCCGACGTACAGCCGCTGCAGAACCAGAGCGTGACGGGCTACCTGCAGCGCGAGTTGCGGCTCGATGATGCGGCACTGCAAGGCTGGCTGCGCGAGTGGATCGGCCGGGGCCTGGGCGCCTTCGAGGCACTGCTGGGCCAGGAGCCTGCAGCCGGGAGTTTTTGCATTGCCGAGGCGCCCACAGTGGCGGACGTGTGCCTGGTGCCGCAGTGCGCCAGTGCGCGGCGCTTTGGCGTTGATCCAGCGCTCTTCCCGCGCATCGCCCGCATCGAGCAGGCCTGCAATGCCATCGCGGCCTTCCAGCGCGCCGCACCCGCGCGCCAGCCTGACGCGGAACGTTGAGGAGTGAATCGCTGATGAAAAAATTTATCCAGTATCCGCGCGTCGCCGGCACTGCGAGCCGGCAGGCCCACGCAGACCTGCCCAAGGGGACCTACGAGCGGGAGATGAGCAAGGAGGGTTTCTTCGGACCGGCGAGTTTTTTCTATCATCGCCATCCCCCGACGGGCTGGAGCCATTTCGAGGGTCCGTTGCGGCCGCACGCCTTCGATCTGGCCAAGCTGGGCCGCTCGCCGGCCACGCCGTGGCAGGCGCCCGTGATTCTTTCAAACGCCCACTGCCAGCTGCGCTATTGGGAGCTGGCCGCCGACATGGATCACCTGGTGCGCAACGCAGATGGCGATCAGCTGCTGTTCGTGCATCGCGGGCAGGGCGCGCTGTACTGCGACTTCGGACACCTGGAGTTCGCCACGGGCGATTACCTCGTGCTGCCGCGTGGCACTCTGTGGCGGCTGGAATGTCCCGCCGGCGCTGCGATGCTGCTGATCGAGGCGACCAATTCCTGCTATCTGCTGCCCGAGAAGGGACTGCTCGGGCCCCACGCCCTGTTCGACGCGGCGATGCTCGACGTGCCGGCCATCGACGATGCCTTTCGGGCGCAGCAGACTGAGAAGGAATGGCAGGTGCGCATCAAGTGCCGTGGGCAGATCTCCACGGCCACGTTTCCGTTCAATCCGCTGGATGCCACCGGCTGGCACGGGGATCTGTGCGCCTGCCGCATCAACGTCCGGGATTTCAGGCCCGTCATGAGTCACCGCTACCATCTGCCACCTTCGGTCCACACGACGTTCCTGGCCAACCGCTTCGTGGTCTGCACTTTCGTGCCGCGGCCGTTCGAAACCGATCCCGGGGCGATCAAGGTGCCCTTCTTCCACAACAACGACGACTACGACGAAGTGATCTTCTACCACGCCGGGGATTTCTTCAGCCGCGACAATATTCGCCCGGGCATGCTGAGTTTCCACCCCAGCGGCTTTACGCACGGACCGCACCCCAAGGCGCTGGAACGGATGCTGGTGCAACCGAAGCCGGCGACGGACGAGATTGCGGTCATGATCGATTGCCGGGATGCGCTCGAGATCGGTACGGCGGCCACGGCGGTGGAATGGACCGGCTATGTCGATTCCTGGAAGGGCAAGGCCAAGTGAAGCTCGCCAGCCTCAAGGCAGGGCGCGATGGGCGTCTGGTGGTCGTGAGCAAGGATCTGTCGCGCTGCGTGCCGGTTCCAGAAATTGCGGCAACCCTGCAGCAGGCGCTGGATCGCTGGGAAGAACTGTCCCCACGCCTGGGGCAGGTGTCCGCTGATCTGAACGCCGGCCGCCATGGCGAGGCGTTTCCGATGGGCTCAGGTGGGGTGGCGGCGCCGCTTCCGCGGGCCCATCAATGGGTGGACGGTTCGGCCTACGTGAATCACGTCGAACTGGTGCGCAAGGCGCGCGGCGCGACCCTGCCGCCTTCATTCTGGACCGATCCGCTGGTCTACCAGGGCGGCTCCGACGCGTTTCTCGGGCCCACGGATGAAGCGTTGTTTCTGTCCGAGGACCTGGGGATCGATCTGGAGGCCGAGGTGGCGGTGATCGTAGGCGATGTGCCGATGGGCACTGCTGCGGCACAGGTGCGCAGCCGGCACGATATCCGCCTGCTCATGCTGGTCAACGACTGGACGTTGCGGAACCTGACGGCTCCGGAACTTGCGAAGGGCTTTGGCTTCTACCAGTCCAAGCCGGCCACGGCCTTCTCGCCGGTCGCCGTGACGTGCGAGGAGCTCGGTGCGGCCTGGGACGGCGGGAAAGTCAGCCTGCCGCTCGTCAGCCACATCAACGGCCGGCCGCTGGGCGCCCCCGAAGCGGGCGTCGACATGACCTTTGATTTTCCGGCGCTGATCGCGCACTGTGCCCGTACGCGCAGCCTCGGTGCAGGCACGATCGTCGGTTCGGGCACGGTCTCCAACACGGACCGCTCGCGCGGCTCATCCTGCTTGGCCGAGATCCGTATGCTGGAAACGATTGCCTCCGGCGCGCCGACCACGCCATTCCTGCGCTTCGGTGATCGAGTCCGCATCGAAATGTTCGACGCCGTCGGAGCGTCGATCTTTGGGGCCATCGACCAGAAGGTGGCGCGCGCTTGAGCTCTAGTGCCGGTGCGAATGGTTGGCGAGATGGGCCAGGCGGAGGTCCAGCTCCTTTTCGATGCGGCGGCGCGCTTCATCCTTCAGCGCACCGCTCCGGTACAGCGCGTTGATGGAATCCCGCTCCGCCTCGATGAGCAGCAGTTCGATGTCGTCCTGGACTTCGGCGGCCTGCGGTGGATCTTCGCCATGGCGATGTTCAGGTTCGAAGTGCCGCAGCCGGCTGCGATAGTGCGTGTGCAGGCCCTGCGTGACCTCCTCAGGCAGCTCCTGTTCGGCGGCCAGCTGCTGGAGCCGCGCGATGGCCGCTTCAATGGCCACTCGGCGGGCCTGAATTTCCTCCATTCGCTCGCCGTGCCGTTCGCGCTCGCCCGCATCTACGAGCCCGAGGGCCCTGATGACCGCGGGCAGCAGCAGGCCCTGCCCGACGAGGGTGATGACAATGACCGAATAGGTCAGGAACAGAATCAGGTCGCGGTGAGGGAAGGGCTGGCCGCTGCTCACGGCAATCGGAACGGCCAGCGCCGCGGCCAGCGAGACGATGCCGCGCACGCCGGTGAAGGCCAGCGCGAAGGGCCACTGCCAGGGGGGTGCCGGATCCTGACGCCCGATGGCGGGAATGAGCCGGCGTGGCAGATAGGTCGCGGGGAAGATCCAGATGAAGCGGGCCAGGATCACCACCAGGCTGAACACGGCCGCGGAAGTGGCCAGGTCGGTGAGCGAGAATCCGCTCATGGCCCGGCCCAGTGTGCGGGCCTGCAAGCCGGTGATCAGGAACACCAGGCCCTCGATCAGGTAGACCAGCACATCCCAGAAAAAGATGCCCTGCAGCCGGGTTGCCGCACTGATCAGGAAGACCCCGTTCCAGCTGACATACAACCCGGCCGTGACGGTGGCCAATACACCCGAGCCACCGAGATGCTGCGGCGGCCAATAGGCGATGAACGGCGTCAGAATGGACAGCACGATCTCGACCTGCGGGTCACGGACCCAGCGGCGCAGGCGCAGCATCACCCAGCCCACGGCCATTCCCCACAGAATCTCTCCGGCCACCATCGCGGCAAACAGGCCCGCCGCCTGGCTGAACGAGAACACACCGGCACCCACCGCCACCACGGCGAAGCGATACAGGATCAGGGCCGTCGCATCGTTAGCGAGCCCTTCACCCTCCAGTATCACCAGCAGGCGTTTCGGCAGCTGCAGCCGGCGGGCGATCGATAAGGGTGCCATCGCGTCGGGCGGGGAGACGATGGCGCCCAGCACGAAGCCGACTGGCCAGGAAAATCCCAGGATCCAGTGTGCCGAGGCCGCGGCCGCCACGGTCGTGAACACGACGCAGCCGACCGCCAGCAGCGAGATGGGGCGCAGGTTGGCGTGAAATTCGCGCCAGCTCATGGCCACTGCGGAGGAATAGATGATGGGCGGCAGAACCAGGAGCAGCACCACTTCGGGTGCCAGCCTGACTTCGGGCAGGCCCGGGATCAGGGCCAGTCCGATGCCCGCCAGGACCAGCAGGATGGCTGCGGGAATCTTCAGGCGACGCGCGGCCACGCCGACGGCTGCGATCACGATGAACAGGAGCACCAGGATCTGGATCGTGCGGATCATCGTGACAGCCTCTTTAATCGTGCGGCAGGTCGAATACCAGGACCTCCGCCTGGTTGGCCGCGCTTAAGGCGAGCGCGCCGGTGCCGCGCAACTGGGCGCCATCGCCCGCCTGCAGCGCCTGCCCGTTGACGCTCAGGGCACCGCGTGCGAGGTGCACGTAGCAAAGGCGGCCGGGAGCCAATGTCAGCGCCGCAGACTCCGTGCCGTCGAACAGCCCGGCATGCACTCGTGCGTCCTGGTGGATGCGGAGCGATTCTTCAGCGCCATCGGGCGACGCCACCAGGCGCAACCGGCCACGCCTTTCGGCGGCACTGACGTGGCGCTGTTCGTACTCGGGCTTGATGCCGCGGACCTCGGGGAGGATCCAGATCTGCAGGAAGTGCAGTGCGGCCGTCCTGGAGGGGTTGAATTCGCTGTGCGATACGCCGCGCCCGGCGCTCATGCGCTGCACGTCGCCCGGGCGGATGATGGACCCATTGCCGAGCGAATCGCGATGCTCGAGTTCTCCGTCCAGCACGTAGGAAATGATTTCCATGTCCTCGTGACGGTGGGGCGGGAAGCCGGCGCCGGCCTTGACGCGATCTTCATTGATGACCCGGAGGGGGCCGAAGTGCACATGCCGCGGATCGAGGTAGTCCGCGAAGGAAAAACTGTGCCAGGAATCGAGCCAGCCGTGCTGGGCGTGGCCGCGCTCGGCCGCCGGGCGCAGGCTGATCACCTCCGGCCCCTCGGCGGCTCAGTGCTCGCTGCGGCCCAACGGTGTCGGTGCGGGGACCAGATTGACGGAGACACTGAACCGGCGGGCTTCCGCCGGCTGCAGCAGGCCGACACCCACCACCTGGCGCGTGATCTGTTCGCCGCGTTCATTGGCAATGGAGAGTACCACGCAGAACTCGCAGGGTTCATCGGGCTGCTTGTGCCGCACCGTGCCCTCGACCTGAAGTGCCGCGTAGCCCGTCGACGCTGCGGTGGGCGTCGGTAGGCTGAAGCGCAGATGGTGTTGGCAGGCCGGGCAGATCCCGGCGCTGGCCAGCACGGTCGACTTGCAATGCGGGCAGGTGCGCGTCGCGCCAAGGGGCATGGGACGGACGGCGCTCACGAGACCACGCCGTTTCCTTTGTGTTCGACCCGAACCGTACCCGGTGCGGCGTCGGCCCAGCCAAATTCCACGTGACCGCGCATTCTTGAGCCGGCGGCGACCGTGATGGTGTCCGCCTTGACGTCGCCGATGATCACGCCCGTGGCGGTCACATCGATATGCTTGGCGGCGATATTGCCGGTCAGCTCGCCGCTCACGGTGACCGTGACCGCTTTCACTTCACCCTGGTGCTTGGCGCCGGGCTCGATTCCCAGGTTGCCGTCAACCTGCACGTCTCCCTTGAAGGAGCCGGCGATGCGCACATGGCCGGTGCCGCTGATCTTTCCCTCGATCGACAGCCCGGAGGCGATCAGTGATTCGCGGATCTCGACCCGTTCCTTCGGGCGCGCGATCGGGGTGTTCTGGGTGCTCGCCGGTTCGGGGGCGGGCCGGTCAATACGCGGCGCGGATTCCATGACCGGCCGGGGGGTCATCGGGGCAGGCGTGGGTGTCGGTGCGGTCGGTTCTTTCCAGAGGGCCATGGGTATCCTCCCCTTGTATGTTTGGCCCGATACGGTATCTGATTTGGGCCAGAGGCGCGTGCTGTCTGGAACCGACGACAGAATGGCACCATAAGTGTGGGCGGCCGCTAGTTGTGGCACTCTTTTTAAATGAGCCGCATGATGCGCGGACTGGAACGGACATGGCCACGGCTAGCAAGACAGCACAGACTGATACCGCCGCAGGGCCGCGCCGCAACAAGTCACGGGCGGGGCTGAAGCCCAAGCTGTTGGCGTCTATCGGGGCCCTGGAGGGCCTGGGCCGCCAGTCCGCGATAGAGAAGGCCAAGCTGGACTGGGAAAGCACGGCGGACGCGCTGGCGGCGCTGGTGTGCCTCCTCGGTCACAAGGGCCAGGTGATGCGCACCAACCGCGTGGTTGAAGACTGGTCCCTGGGCACGGTGGCGGACGTCATCGGCAAGAGTGCACACGCCCTGCTGCATCCGGGCTGCCGGATCCCGCGCTGCCCGCTCAACGCGTTCTTCTCCAACGCCATGGGCGAGATCCGCCACGGTGCGCGCCAGCAGTTCGAACTTCAGGAGCCGATCGGCGCGCGCTTCCTGCACTTTACGATCCGCCCGATGCGCCTGCGGCCAGGCACGGAAGCCGATCGCGGTGACCCGCGCGCGGTGCTGGTGGTCAACGACCTAAGTGCGCTCTATCGGGCCCAGGACGCCCTTGAGCGGCTCAACTCGAGCCTGGAATCCCGGGTCCGTGTGCGCACCCAGGCCCTGGCGGACGCCAACCGTGACCTGCAAAACGAGATCATCCGCCGCGAACAGGCCGAGGTGGCGCTGCGTGCCTCGCGCAACGAACTGATGGCGCTGTCCGAGCAGCTCATTGGCGCACAGGAGGGGGAGCGCAAGCGCATCGCCGTGGAGCTGCACGATTCAGTCGGGCAGTCACTGAGCGCGGTCAAGTACACGCTGGAGCGCGGTCTGGAACTGCTCCGCCAGCCCAGGCGCGGGGATTCGGCCGCGGTGTTCGAGCTGGCGGTGCGGCGCATCCAGGAGACCGCCGAGGGCATCCGCGCGATCTCCATGAACCTGCGCCCAAAAATCCTCGACGATCTGGGGGCGGCTTCGGCGCTGCAGTGGTTCTGCCGCGATTTCGCCGAGATCTATCCTTCGATCGCCATCGTCACCGAGCTCTCGGTGGGCGATCGCGAAGTCCCGGACCGGCTCTCCACCGTGGTGTATCGCTGCGTGCAGGAACTACTGAACAATGTCGCCAAGCATGCGGAAGCGCGCCATGTGCTGGTCAAGCTGTGGGTCGAGGACGGGATCCTGATGCTGCAGGTGCGTGACAACGGCGTCGGGCTCGACCACGCCACCGCGGAATCCCGCCGCCATGGCTCGGGCCTCCGCAACCTGCGTGAACGGGCCCAGATGACCGGCGGAGCATTCAGCATCACCCTGGCGCCGGGCCGGGGCACCCTGGCGCAGCTGAGCTGGCGCCTGGAGGACGCGGAACGGGCCCAGGCGTAGACCCCGGGCGCTCGCCCGCCGGACAGGTCTTCTAAGGCGTCGCGGCGGGCGATTCCGTGTACAGCAGCGTGTGATCGCCAATGACGATCCGGTCCTGCGGCAGCAGGCAGTGAACACGGCGCCGGCGGCCGTTGACCAGGATACCGTTGGTGCTGCCCATGTCCTCGACGAAGCACTGGTCCGCGGTCGTGATGATCTGGCAATGCTGGCGGCTCACGAACGGGCTGTTGAGCCGGATGTGGGCGTCCTCGGCGCGACCGACGACCAGGCGGCCGGGTTTGAGCGTCAGGCGGTCCACGAAGCGCCCGCTCTGCTGCACTTCGAGTTCCATCACGACGGTACGGCCCACCGGGGCAATCTTGCTGGCGCCGGCCGGATCCAGCTGGGCGGCCGGCGTGCGCGCCGAAAACTCCACCCACTTCAGTTCCTGGACGGCGTCGCGGATTTCCGCCGTGCCCACGCGCGGGCTGTTGTGCACTTCAGCCAGCGCCATCGCGTTGTCGCACAGCACGTTGATCAGCTGCGGCGTGCCGCCGGTATAGCGCAGGATCTCGTGCATCGTGTCCGCCTCGAACAGGGTGCGGCCGGCACTGCCGGCCACGTGGAGGCGGAAATCGAGGTAGCCCTCGATCTGTTCTGCCGTCAGTCGCGGCAGCTGGAGCGAGGCGAGCAGGTGCACGGGGAGGCCCTGGGTTTCCAGGGCCGCGAGCGTTGCGAGCAGCGCGGATTCGCCCGCCAGGACGATGAAGGGGGCGGGGTGGCGCGCGGCGAGGACCAGTAGCTCGCGCAGCATCCCGGCCGAACAGCGATGGGCTTCGTCGACCAGGATGAGCACCGAGCGCCCGTGGCCATTCTCTTCCGCGACGAAGCGCGTCAACCGGGCGGTGGCTTCGCGGCCGGCGGGCTCCTGCGGCGGCAGGCCAAATTGCGTGGCCAGCGCCTCGATGAGCTCCTCGGGCGTGACGCTGGGCTGTTGCACCCGGGCCACCGTCATCGAGCCGAGGTTCTGCTGGGCGAGGGCATGAAGCAACGTCGTCTTGCCCACCCCGGATTCACCGGTCAGGCAGGCCACCCCGTGGCCCGTAATCACCGCCGCGCGAAGCGATTCCAGGATCTGGCCCATCGCGCCGGCCTGGTACAGGAAATCAGGGTCGGGGCGCAGCCGGAACGGCAGGCGCTGGAGCTTGAACCACTCGGTATACATAGGGGCGGGATCCTTAAGGTTTGATCATACCGGCAGGATGGGGTCCGGTCTAAAACATGATTTAAATCACAATTTTGAGCGACTAATGTAAAGTGTCAGAGGGCCAAATGAGACCCAGCCCTCAAGATCGTCTCAGGCATACCAACTTTGCCTACCTTACGGTGCGGGTAGGGACTCGTAGAGTGACCAAATGATGAATAGGTTCGTCACCACTGGGCTGGTTGTGGCGCTGGTCGCCCTTACCCCGGTGTGCCGGGCGGACATCTATGCCTATACCGACGCGGCAGGCACCACCCATTTTAGCAACGTACCGGACGACGCTCGCTACCGGCTCATCGTGCGCAGCCCTCCCGCGGCGGTGGCGGGCGCCGATTCCCCAGACGCCCGGCGCGCGGCCAGCTGGCTGGCACGCTCCACGGATTACGACGCGGCGATTGCGCGCGCCGCCCAGGCCGCCAGTGTGCGCCCGGAGCTCGTGCGCGCCGTCATCGTGGTGGAATCGGGCTTTAATCCGCGCGCGATTTCACGGCGCGGCGCGATCGGGCTGATGCAGCTGTTGCCGACCACCGCCCGGCGCTACGGTGCCTTCAACGCCTTTGATCCGGAACAGAATATTCGTGCCGGAGCGCTGTACCTCTCCGATCTGATCGCCCGCTTTGGTGAGAAGAAGCTGGAGCTGGTCCTGGCGGCGTACAACGCCGGCGAGAATGCGGTGGAAAAGTACGGGCGGCACGTTCCGCCTTACCGCGAGACCCGCGCGTACGTGCCCAATGTGCTGAAGATGTACGAGGCCCTGCGGGCCCAGACCTTGCTGGCCGCTGCGAACACCACCCCATGAAACGTACACGTGGCTTCACCCTGCTGGAGTTGCTGGTGGTCATGGTGATCATTGGCTTGCTCGCGGGCTTCGTCGCGCCGCGCTACTTCGCGCAGGTGGGCAAGTCGCAGGTCAAGGCGGCCCGGGCGCAGATCGACGCGCTCGACAAGGCGCTCGAGCAGTACCGCATCGACGTCGGGCACCTGCCGACCTCGGAGCAGGGCCTCGCGGCGCTGAACACGCAGCCCCAGGGTGAGCAGAACTGGGCGGGCCCGTACCTCAAGAAGGACGTGCCCCTCGATCCCTGGGGCAATACCTACCTGTACGCCGAGCCCGGCACCCACAACAACGATTACGATCTGATGTCCTACGGCAAGGACGGCAGGGCAGGCGGGACGGGTGAGAACGCTGACCTGGGGAATTGGTGAGCATGCGCTTCCGGGTCAAAGCCATGGGCGGCAGTCAGGATGTGCTGTCCTACGTGCTCGATGCCATCGACGAGGCGGACGCGCGCCGCCAGGTGGCCGGTGCCGGCCTGGCCTTCATCTCCATCGCGCGCGAGCGCAGTTTCAGCTTTGGGGGCCGCGCCACCCGCATCGCGCTGGTGACCTTCAGCCAGGAGCTGGTCGCGCTGCTCGATGCCGGCCTGTCACTGGTCGAATCGATCGAGACGCTGGGGGAGAAGGAGGGGAGTCCAGCCGTGCGGCGTACGCTCGATCAGGTGCTGCTGCGATTGCGCGAGGGCCAGACTTTGGGCGCCGCGCTTGCCGAGCACCCGCTCAGCTTTCCGACGCTGTATGTCGCCACGGTGCGTGCCGCTGAACGCACCGGTGCGCTGCGCGAGGCGCTCACGCGCTACGTCGCCTATCAGCAGCAGGTGGACGTGCTGCGCAAGAGCCTCATCAACGCCTCGATCTATCCGGCCGTGCTGTGCGTGGCCGGACTGCTCGTCGTGGCCTTCCTGATGGGCTATGTCGTGCCGCGCTTCAGTTCCATCTACGAGGACCTGGGGAGCGAGCTGCCCTTCGCCTCGCGCATGCTGATGCGCTGGGGCCAGTTTCTCGACGCCCATGGCTACGCGGTCGCGCTGGGCGCGATTGCCGCGGTGGCGGGCATCGCCTACGCCTTCACGCGGCCCGCTGTGCGTGCCGCCATCGGCGCGCGCATTGCGCGCATTCCTGCACTCGGCAGCCGGCTCCACATCTATCAGCTGGCGCGCCTGTATCGCACCGTCGGCATGCTGCAGCGGGGGGGCACTCCGATGGTGACCGCGATGCGCATGTCGGCGGGACTCCTGTCCGCGAACCTGCGCGCCGCCTTCGCCAGCGCCACGCAGGCGGTGCGCGAGGGCCGCTCGATGGGCGACGCGATGGAACAATACGGGCTGACGACCCCGGTCGCGGCGCGCATGCTGCGCGTCGGGGAGCGCAGCGGCAATATGGGCGAGATGATGGAGCGCATCGCCGCCTTTTACGATGAGGAGCTCTCGCGCTGGGTCAATCTGGCGACCCGCCTGATCGAACCCGCCCTGATGAGCCTCATCGGCATCATCATCGGAGTGATCGTGGTGCTGATGTACTTCCCGATCTTCGAGCTGGCCGGGAGCATCAAGTGAACGCGGTCATCGGCAAGGAAAGTGCCGTCGGCCTGCATGATGCGCTGCTGACGGCCGCCGTCACCCAGAC
>Ga0209131_1003007_pt1 | contig 11332 bp, 8 predicted proteins | sample GraSoi_2013_40cm_FD_185826 | JGI IMG/M metagenome (GOLD analysis project Ga0209131, IMG submission 185826) | Grasslands soil microbial communities from the Angelo Coastal Reserve, California, USA - Sample 9_17_2013_40cm (SPAdes) (version 2) | ecosystem: Environmental > Terrestrial > Soil >...
TTAGTCGGCCGCCCGGTACTCTCCGTTTTTTATGAGCCCGATCGTGAAGTAGGCCAGCAAAATGTCGCCAGGTGCCTGAAACGGCTAGGCCAATCGCTCAGTTGGGAACTCCGCAAAGTACGTAAAGACGGCTCGATGTTCTGGGTTCGCGAAACGGCCAGGGCGGTCTTAAGGGGGAACGATCCCGTCGTCTTGATCGCGTGCGAGGATATCACCGAGCGTAAGAGAGCGGAAGAGAAAATCAGAGAGCAAGAAATGGAGCTTCGACAGATCCTCGACTGCACGCCGCTGCACGTTGCTGTCATAGCGCCTGATAGAACGCCCATTTACGTTAACCAGGCCTCGCTCGATTATCACGGCCTGACCCCCGACGAGTGGCGTGCCGCGCATGGTGTAAGCTTTTTTCATCCGGATGATCACGAACGCCTGACAAACGAAAATCAAACTAAATTCTTACGCGGGCACCCCTACGAAACCGAAGCGCGTTTACGGAGGAAGGACGGTAAGTATCGCTGGTTTCTTTTCCGCCTCAATCCGCTGCGGGATGAACATGGACGCATCACGCGTTGGTATCTCGCCGGGACCGATATCGAGGACCGCAAGCAGGCCGAAGAAGCGTTGCGTCAGGCGCAGGCCGATCTCGCGCACGTCAGCCGGGTCACCACCATGGGTGAGTTAACCGCCTCTCTGGCTCACGAAGTGAATCAGCCCATCGCCGCCGCCGTTACCAACGCGAATACTTGCTTGCGCTGGCTTACCCGCGATTCCCCCAATCTGGAGGAAGCGCGCGCGGCTGCCATGAGAATCGTCAAAGACGGAACGCGTGCGGCAGAAATCATCAGCAGGGTTCGCCTTCTCTTCCAGAAGGGCCCTTCACAACGGGAGTTGGTGGATTTAAACGAAGTCATTCGGGAAATGATCGTGCTTCTGCGTAGCGAGACCGTCCGATACGACATCGCGGTCGGGGCGGATCTGGCATCAGATCTGTCCCAAGTCCTCGGAGATCGCGTGCAGTTGCAGCAGGTAATGATGAATCTCATCCTGAATAGCATTGAGGCGATGAAGGATGTCGACGGGGCGCGCGAGCTGATCATGAAATCGCAGCGAGGGGATGACAAGCAACTTCTAGTCTCCATCAGTGATACCGGCGTTGGACTGCCGGCGCACCAGCGCGATAAGATCTTCAATGCATTCTTTACAACAAAGCCTCATGGAACCGGCATGGGACTGTCCATCAGCCGCTCCATAGTGGAATCGCATGGCGGCCGCTTGTGGTTTGCCGACAACCCTCCGCGTGGCACAAGCTTTTTCTTGGCTCTGCCCATTACCGTCGAGGTGCATAAATGACGCCCTCCGATGCTCCCACCGTTTTCGTCATTGATGACGACCCCCATGTGCGTGAGTCCATCCAGGGCTTGCTGAAGTCGGTGGGCTTGCGGTCTCAGTCCTTTGGGACGACGCAAGAGTTTCTACGCTGCAAGCGGCCCGACGGGCCAAGTTGCCTCGTCTTGGACGTGAGACTTCCTGGAGTCAACGGCTTGGAGTTTCAGCGCGAGTTGGCCGACAAGGGCCTTCTAATTCCGATCATTTTTATCACCGGTCATGGGGACATTCCGATGACCGTGAAAGCGATGAAATCCGGCGCGGTGGAGTTTCTGACCAAGCCCTTTCGCGACCAGGACTTGCTGGACGCGATCCACCAGGCTTTGGACCGCGACCGCGTGATGCGACAGCGGCAGGATGACGTTGCCGAGCTGCGCAAGCACTATGACGCGCTCACCGCACGCGAGCGCGAGGTCATGGGCCTGGTTGTGTCGGGTATGCTCAACAAGCAAATAGCTTTTGAGCTTGGAACCAGCGAAATCACCGTCAAAATCCATCGCGGCCACGTGATGCGGAAGATGCAGGCGGATTCGCTGGCGGAACTGGTTAGGATGGGGACGAAGCTGGAGCTTCCGCAATACAACAAGAAGTAGGGAAGACCGCGGCGTTACATAAGCAGTCCTCGTTTGGAATTCCTCGCTGTTCCGCCTCTGAAGGTCGTAACTCCCTCGCGATCACGGGTATTAGCGGCCTCATACCAAAGGATAATTGCGCGGCGTTCGGCGACATTGCTAAATTCGCGCCATGGGCACTCAGATGAAGACCAAATTAGTTGCCATTGTCGATGACGACGATTTGATGCGCAGCGCACTACAGGGCCTGCTTAAAGCGGTTGGATTGCCGGCAGCGGCTTTTGCCTCGGCTGAGGAATTTCTGACTTCCGGGCAAAAGCACCAGATCGCATGTTTGATCGCAGACATCCGCATGCCGGGGATGTCCGGCCTGGACCTACAGGCAAAACTGAACGCCGAACGTTGTAGGGTTCCTATCATTTTTATTACGGCACACGGCGACGAAAAGATGCGAATGCAAGCATTGCGAGCAGGGGCAGTGGAGTTCCTGGCAAAACCGTTCAATGACGAAGCCCTGCTTGAAAGTGTAAGGGCGGCTCTAGATAGCTGAGCACTTATGGAGGGCATGTACGTGGGTGCGCCAGGAGGTTCTCTGTGGGAGCTTTTGAAAGATTCGGGTCTGTTGATCAGGAAGTTGATGAGCGGAGATTTGAGCAAGTCATAGGAAAGAGTCCCGCTCTTGAGATGGTTCTTGAACAGGTTGAATGCGTTGCGCCCACTGATTCCACCGTTCTCATCCAGGGAGAGACAGGAACTGGCAAGGAGCTGATCGCTCGTGCTATTCACAATATCAGCACGCGGTGCGGGCGTCCGTTTGTAAAGCTGAATTGTGCCGCCATTCCGCTCGATCTCTTGGAAAGTGAACTTTTTGGGCATGAGAAGGGCGCGTTTACAGGCGCCATTGCGCAAAAGCTCGGCCGTTTCGAAGCGGCCGACAAAGGTACGCTTTTTCTCGACGAGGTGGGCGATATTCCGCTGGCCCTGCAGCCCAAACTGCTGCGTGTTTTGCAGGAACAGGAGTTCGAGCGCCTGGGAGGCACGCGGACTCACCAGGTAGACGTTCGGCTGGTGGCTGCGACCAACCGAGATTTAGCCGACCTGGTAAAACGTAGCGGATTTCGCAGTGACCTCTATTACCGCCTGAATGTGTTCCCCATTCAATTACCACCCTTGCGCGAGCGCCGCGAAGACATCCCGGCACTGGTGGAACATTTCGTCGAAATACTCTGCCGGCGTATGGGTAAGCAGATCGAGCTCATTCCTCCCGAGGTGATGTCTGCGTTTGCTGCACATCCTTGGCCGGGAAATATACGGGAGCTGCAGAATTTCATCGAGCGGAGCGTAATCCTGAGTCCTGGGACCGTTCTGTCTCCCCCTCTTGCGGAACTAAAGCGTTCCCCCGAGCTTGAATCGTCGGAGGCCGTTACGTTGGAAGATGTGGAACGGGATCATATCCGCAAGACTCTCGAGCAAACTCATTGGGTGGTTGCGGGTCCCAACGGGGCGGCTGCCCGCTTAGGAATCAAGAGGTCTACACTTTACTTCCGCATGCAGAAGCTGGGCATCTCGCGTGTAAACAAGAATCACGCTCCCCACCACAATGGTGAAAATTCCAGACCAGAAGATCCAGCTGCTGTTTGAAGAAGTGTGGTATTTAGTAACAGTTTCGAATTCTGATCCTCACGAGAATTGCCCTTTCCCGCGGGCGCTCAATTGTTGTGTCATGGAATCCCATTTTATTTGCGCCGAACAGAAAGACTCTCAGCAAGTGTCGACATGTAGACTCCTGTTGAGCGGACGGGCATGCCCCGTCCCTGCATGGTTGGCAATTCGTTGTTTTTTACATCATTTACGCGTTGGCCCCCGCATTGCTTATCCCAGTTGTGTCGCTCGATGCACCGAAACTTTCGTGACGACAGAAAAGAGAAGAAACAAAATGTTCGCTAAAACGACCAATGAAGGTCGTCTAAATCAGAAACCGAGACCACGTCGTTACCTGCTGGCGTTGTCCATCGCTTTGCTCTTCGTAGTAGCAATGTATCCGCGCAAGGCAAACGCGCAGATTGTTGGAGAGCTTCAAGCCAACATCCCATTCCAGTTCCAGGCAGGGAACGCGAAACTGCCGGCTGGCACGTACCGGATCCGTATGTTGGACGATTCCAATTTAACATTGATGCAAATCAGCACCTTGGACGGCTCTCGTTCTGCTCTATTCCAGGTCCAAGACTCAGATGCCAACTCCGCGCCCGCCCACAGCGAGTTGATCTTCAACAAGTACGGAGATCAATACTTCCTTGCGGAATTGTTTGACGAAGGCGACGCAAGCGGAAGCAAAGTGATCGAGTCCAACTACGAAACAAAGATCAGTCAAGGGACTGTGACGACCCAGGAACATGTGCCGGTACGCCGCCCGACACAGCAGGGTAACTAGCGGCTCATTGGAACGGCACGACGCCTGCTCTTGTGTGCAGCGCGTCGTCCTTTCTGGCGCGTAGAGTTCTTCGGGACTCAGAAAATGAGGAATTATGAAATTACAAAGAGCCCTGATTGTTTTAGTTGGAATGATGTTTTTGTTCGCGGGCAAGGCTTCCGCCCAGCAAGTGAAGACCGATTACGATCACTCCGCGAACTTCGGGCAATACAAAACCTACTCGTGGGAACAGGTGAAGACCAAGAATGCCTTGGATGTCGACCGAATCAAGTCCGCGGTTAATGCCGCATTGGCGGCAAAAGGTTGGACCCAGGTAGATTCAGGCGGCGATGTCTCGATCGTTGCTCTGGAGACCACGCAGAATCAGCAGACTCTAAATACGTTCTACGACGGGTTTGGCGGCGGCTGGGGTTGGAGGGGATTTGGAGGCGGAGGCTTTGGAGAAGCAACGACCACCACGGACACATATAAGGTAGGCACGTTGGTTGTAGATCTGTTCGACACGAAGACAAAAACGCTCCTTTGGAGAGGCAGCTCGAGCGACACGCTCTCTAACAACTCCAACAAGAACATCAAGAACCTCGATAAGGGCGTGGAGAAAATGTTTAAGAAATTCCCTCCAGGCTCTTCTAAGTAGTAGCGGTGCCGAAGGTGACCCGCCGCCCATCCGTTTTTTTCGATGCCCGTGGCGGCGGGCGTTCCTCCGCGCGCGGCAGTGAGCTTACGCGCAGGAACGGAAGATAGAACACGATTTTGGTAATGGAGAATTTTAATGAAGGTGAAAATATTGAAGAAATTACTTAAGCAGGCTCTGACCGTAGGGCTTTGCGGTTTACTGGTGCAGTTCAGTGCGCAAGCCGAATCCTACGGACCAGCCAGCCAATCCAGCGACCAGGCGCCAGCGCCGCCGGCGGGACAGTCGCCTGAGCAATCTGCTCCGGTGAAACAGTCCGCTCAGCAATTGCAGCAACTCGTTGCGCCGATCGCATTGTATCCGGACGCTTTGGTGGCGCAGATCCTGGCCGCTTCGACGTATCCAACTCAGATTGTCGAGGCAGAACGCTGGATGCAAAGGCATTCCAATCTGAAGGGTGAGGATCTGGCCAAAGAAGCCGACAAACAGGACTGGGATCCCAGCGTAAAGGCCATGGTGCAATTCCCCTCGGTTCTCGAAAACATGGACAAGAATCTCTCCTGGACATCATCGCTTGGCGAGGCATATGTGAGCCAGCCGCAAGATGTATCGGAAGCGGTGCAGACCCTGCGTGAGGATGCGCGTAAGGCTGGCCATCTAGACAGCAACGAACAGGAGAAGGTAACGACGCAAGGCAACACGATCATCATCGAACCGGCCAACCCTGAGGTGGTCTACGTGCCAGCCTATGATCCTTGGCTCGTGTACGGCGGGCCTATCGTTGCTTATCCAGGCTGGTATCCCGTGCCCGGGATTTTTTGGGGCGGCGTCGGCCTTTCCTTTGGAATTGGATTTGGTATCGGCTTCTTCGGAGGATTTGGCTGGGGCTGGGGCCACTGGGGGTACGACTGGCACGGCCGTCGAGCCTTCTTCGACCATCACGACTGGGAATCGCACAGCCGGGACTTCGGTCACGGGGGCTTCCATCACGGTGATTTCGCCCACGGCGGCCACGGTGATTTCGGCCACGGCAATGCGTTCCACGGAGGTTCGAGTTTTCACGGGGGTGGCTTTAATCACGGCGGAGATGCCCGAGGCTTCTCTGCGCGCGGTCGCTCGAGCGTCGGCGGCGGCGGTTTTCATGCAGGCGGTGGCGGGCATGCAGGCGGCGGATTCCATGGCGGCGGTGGCGGGCGGCACTAGGCCTTTGCGTGCTACCCGCGTGTGGAACGTATCAGGAAATTAAGAATGGAGAAGAACATCATGTTGCAGAGAATTTCATATTTTGGTCGACATAAACGCAAGAGGTCTGCTCGAATTGCTGCCACCCTTCTAGTGGCACTTTCATTCGGCGGTTCGTTTGCGCCGGCGTTCGCGCAACAGCCGGGACAGCAGACCTTTGCCTCGCCCCAAGATGCCGCCAACGCTCTCTTCGTGGCCATGGAGTCACAAGATGCGCAATTGCCCTTGCGCGTCCTCGGGCCAGAAGCAAAGGAAGTGCTCTCGTCCGGCGATCCTACACAAGATTCGGATGCTCATGCCGGTTTCGTTGTGCGATATCAGGCGATGCATCGGTTCGTAACAGAGCCCAACGGGTCGGTAACCCTGGTCGTGGGGGCCGAGAATTGGCCCTTTCCCATCCCGATGGTGAATAATCACGGCAAGTGGTATTTCGACACGGATGCGGGCAAAGACGAAATCGTATTCCGGCGCATCGGCAAAAATGAACTCGCGGCCCAGGATGCGTGCCAAAACCTGGTCGAAGCGCAAAAGGAATATTTTGCGAACCCGCCAGCCGGCCTCCCAAACCAATTTGCTCAGAAGATGGTCAGCACGGAAGGCCGCCACGATGGTCTGTACTGGCACGGTGCTTACGACGAGTTCTATAGCCCCATCAATGCTCTGATCGCGTATGCCTATGGAACAAATTCAAAGGACAAGGTGGGCGATCCGGTCCCGTACAACGGTTATTTCTTCCGGATCCTCACGAGACAAGGACCTCATGCAATGGGCGGGGCGAAGAGCTTTATCGTTGATGGCCGCATGACCGGAGGATTCGCGTTCATCGCCTATCCGTCCGAATACCGTGCGTCAGGTGTGATGACGTTCGTTGTCGATGAATCGGGAGTCATTTACGAGAAGGATCTGGGGCCCGAAACGGAAAAGATTGCAGAAGGGATGAACGCCTACGATCCGGACTCCACCTGGCACGAGGCCGAATGAGCAGAAGCGTCGGGGGTGCCGATGTCACGGTTTGCGATTGCGTTGCGGTTGGTCATTTGCGCCGCTGCCACTCTGGCAGCGGCGGCCTTCTGTATCCTGGAGTTAGGGGGCAGGCCGGCAGGCCGGCTTTCAAATTCCCAGGAACTTCGCGCGAAAAATCACACTCTTTCGCTAACTCTGCACGCGGGCATCGCAAGTAACGGAAAAAATTCCTTCTACTTTAACGGCCAGCCAAACGCTCCGACCTTGCGGCTGTCCCCTGGCGATCAACTAAAGATCAGCTATATAAACGATCTTCCGACCAAGCCACCGGAAAAGTGCTTGGCTGGTCCATGCATGGACATGACGAATTTGCATTTCCATGGCATGACGGTCTCTCCCGACGCTCCGCAGGACGATGTCTTGACCATGTTGGCGATGCCTGGAAAAAAACTCAGCTACACGGTGCAGATTCCGAAAGATCATCCGCCGGGATTGTATTGGTATCACACGCATCCCCATGGTGAGAGTTACCGGCAAGTGTTGGATGGCATGTCCGGTGCGATCGTGATTGAGGGAATCGAATCTTATTTTCCTGCGCTCGCCGGATTGCCGGAACGCGTGGTGGTTGTGCGCGGCCGTTCCATTGAGAAGGATGCTCAGTCTGCCGAATTGAAACAGAGCGTTGACCTTAGTTCGGATGTTTGCGGCGGGGAAAAAGAGCCGCCAGAAGAGATCATGACCGTGAACGGCGTCGTGCGGCCGCAAATTGCAATTGCACCGGGTGAGCGCCAGTTCTGGCGGGTGGTGAACGCTTCCGCCGATCGCTACGTGGACCTTCAAGTGGAGGGACAAACGTTTGAAATCGTCGCGATGGACGGAATGCCTATCGCGCGGCACGACCCCGATCATAGAACGCGTAGTGCGGATCATGTTTCGTTGCCGCCAGCAGGCAGGCTGGAAGCGATTGTTACGGGTCCGACGACGGGCGGGCCTCATCGCCTGATCTCTCATTGTGTGGATACCGGGCCGGACGGCGATCCGAATCCAGCAATGGTATTGGCTGATATCGTTCCGCAGTCCAAGGCAGACTCACCCGCCAAGGCTGCCAAGAGTTCGCTCAAGCCTGATTTCAAACCTCTGGACGTGACAGCGGAGGAGAAGGCGCCTCCCAGATTCACCGTGGTGTTCACGGAAGACAAGAACGGCTTTTACATCAACGGAGAAAAATTCGCGGTCGACGCGGCTCCGATGGTGCGAGCGAAGATTGGCTCCTATCAGCATTGGAGAATCGTCAATGCCTCAGGGGAACTGCATCCCATGCACATTCACCAGGTACATTTCTTGCCGTACGCCGAAAACGAAAAGCCGATTGCCAATCCAGTGTGGCTGGACACTGTCAATGTTCCGTACGGCGGGAACGTTGATGTAATCATGGACTTCACCGACCCCGTGATCAGGGGTATGTCGGTCTTTCACTGCCATTTGCTCAATCACGAAGACAAAGGAATGATGGCGAAAATTCTCTTTGAGTGACTGAGATGCTGGGCTTCTTTGTTCGACAATCAGAGTCTCGCGATTCGGAGCGAGAGAATTTGCGAAGACCACGCGTTTGCGAGCCCCCCTCCCCCCGGGTTTTCTGTAAGTGCGTATTCTAAAGGAGTTACGGACCTGCCATCTCGTAAGTGCGGAATACAAAGGAGTTACACGCCGGCGATTTCGGCCAAGAACAGGCAAAACACGGCATTTGCCTATAACTGCGCATTGTAAAGGACTTAACGTCGCGGGGCTGTATCTATGTGGGAATATCCAAGCGAAGTATAACAGATGGTAATACGATGTCAAGACCTGATTCATTGTCCGAGGAGCTTCCCTCGCGACAGGTAGCGGATCGAGAAAGTCGAATCTCCATCAGGAAAGACACCGTGTCCACCCGCTGACACCCATTGAATTTTTGGTGGACTCTTTAGACGTCGGCTTCGGCGATCAACCTTCCTTAATGAACCCTATTTCAACTATTTCCCAAAACATTCCATTCACTTGGCTGTGGCACGGGAAGTGCATTCTCTAAATCAGCCGGAGACGCTACGGATTTTTTATTCCTTGTGATGAATGAAAGCGGCGCACGCAGGATCCTCGGCAGTGAAGTCAGAGCGCGTGTGAAAGTTGCCTTGGCTCCAGCCCGCTTTCCGTCAGCCGATACGAGCGACTCAGATGTGTACGGCGGGAAGATTTCCGGAAAAGGCATTGTTCCGGCTGGGAAAAGTCGCAGCGCCGCCAGCCGCCCAGCAACTCATATCAACTCTGGACGCCAGGACGCCGAAGCACAGGCCGTGAGATCAATTTGTGGATGTGGTTCGGGCTGGCCGGGTGGAACGATTACCGGGGGTGAATCATGATGTGGATTGTCAGGCTCGCACTAAAGCAGCCTTACACAATCGTGGTACTCGCTATCTTGATCTTCCTATTTGGGGGTCTCTCGATCGTTCGGACTCCCACGGACATCTTTCCGAACATCGACATCCCGGTGGTGAGCATTGTCTGGACCTATAACAGTCTCGAACCACAAGACCTGGCCGACAGAATTGTCACGATCACAGAGCGCAACCTGACCACCACGGTCGATAACATCGAGCACATAGAGTCGCAATCGCTTTATGGTATCGCGGTGGTGAAAGTGTTTTTTCAACCCACAGTGAGTATCGACAAGGCCATCGCCCAGATCACCGCAAATTCCCAAACGCAACTCAGACAGTTGCCCAGCGGCACCACGCCGCCTTTGATCATTAGCTACAGCGCCTCGACAGTTCCGATCCTCGAACTCGGTCTCTCCGGCCAGGGCATATCGGAGCAGGCCCTCAACGATATTGGTCTCAATTACATCCGCCCTCAGCTGGTCACGGTGCAGGGTTCCGCCGTCCCGTATCCGTATGGGGGAAAGCAGCGCCAGGTACAAGTGGACCTAAACACGCAGGCCTTGCAGGCGAAGGGTCTTTCCCCGTTAGACGTGGTCAATGCCATCGCCGCTCAGAATCTAATTCTCCCCACGGGAACATCCAAAATCGGTTTGAAGGAATATGACGTCGACATCGCCAATGCGGCTCCCCAAACCATCGCACAACTCAACCGCATCCCTGTAAAAACGATTGGCAGCACGACCATCTATATCAGTGATGTCGCTTGGGTGCGCGACGGCTTTCCGCCGCAAACGAACATTGTGCGCGTGAACGGGCAACGCTCCTCGCTCTTGACCGTGCAAAAGAACGGCAATACGTCGACTCTAAGCATCATTGCTGGAGTCAAAGCTCTGTTGCCGTTTATCAAGACGACCGTGCCGCCGGCGCTGGATATTAAAGCTTTGGCGGACCAATCCATCTTCGTGAAGGGCGCCATTAAGGGCGTGGTGACCGAAGCGTCCATCGCGGCCTGCCTTACCGGGCTAATGATTCTGATCTTTCTCGGCAGTTGGCGGAGTACGACCATCATTGTTGTTTCGATTCCTCTCGCCATTCTGACCTCCATCATCACTTTCAGTTCGCTTGGCGAAACGATCAACATCATGACGTTAGGTGGACTGGCCCTGGCGGTCGGAATTCTGGTGGATGACGCGACGGTCGAGATCGAGAACATCAATCGCAACCGTCAGCTGGAACCAGACAAGGACATGGATGAGGTTGTCATAGACAGCGCCGCGCAAATCGCTACGCCCGCCTTTGTGGCCACGATTTCGATCTGCATCGTGTTCACTCCGATGTTCCTGCTCTCTGGCGTCGCGCGATATCTGTTCGTTCCGCTCGGTGAGGCCGTGATCTTTGCCATGCTGGCGTCCTATCTGCTCTCACGCACCGTTGTTCCGATGATGGCCAAGTATCTCTTGCGCTACGACGTCCCGCATACCATGGAATCCCACAATCCATTCGTTCGTACGCAGCTTCGCTTTGAGGAAGCGTTTGAGCGTCTCCGCGAGCGTTATCACGGAGTGCTGGAACGTTGCCTTCATCATCGCCGTGCGTTCCTTGTCGGATTCTTCTCCGCTTGCGTGGCTTCCCTGGTTTTGATCATTCCCTGGCTGGGGCGAGACTTCTTTCCCACGATTGACAGCGGCTCGTT
>Ga0209131_1003010_pt1 | contig 11315 bp, 11 predicted proteins | sample GraSoi_2013_40cm_FD_185826 | JGI IMG/M metagenome (GOLD analysis project Ga0209131, IMG submission 185826) | Grasslands soil microbial communities from the Angelo Coastal Reserve, California, USA - Sample 9_17_2013_40cm (SPAdes) (version 2) | ecosystem: Environmental > Terrestrial > Soil >...
CCAGGTCCGGCCGTCAGCCGAGGTCGACCAGTTGCGGGCGAAGTCAGGCGCGATGCCGAGAGTGGAGTTGTACTGCACGAGCTGCGGATAGATGTACTCGTAGACGGCGTAGGAGTAGTCGGACTGCGCGACAAACGGGTTCATCGAGTCGATCGGGTACGTCGTTCCGATGTGCAGGACGCCGCCGGCTGAACCGGAACCCGTTCCCGAACCACCGCACGAGGCGAGCGCGACGGCCGCCACCACGACCAGCGGCGCGGCGACTGCGATCCGGATATGTCCTGCTCGCAGGCGCATAGGGAGTTCCCCTCACAGAGCGAACGCGCCAGTTGGCTGGCTGGCAGTCATCCGCTGACCCAGCGGTCCGCGCCGCTAGGCTCGCAGACAATATACAGAGTATGAGGACTACCTTGAACCGCGTCAATCCGGTTTGAAGGCAGACTAACCCGCCCACTGCTCCAACCAGCGCAGCAATGCCCGCGCCGGAGATCCCGTCGCCCCTTCTGGCCACCCATCGCCTGGGCGGTCCAAGTAGGCGGTCGAGCCGTTGTCGATATGCATCCACGGCAGGTCGCTCGTGAATTCCCGCAGATACGTCGCGGCCATCACGGTCGTGTCCGGAACGCCGGCCGGCGTATTGCGGACATCGGCCGCAGCCGACGCGAAGTACTTGCGGTAGGCCCTGGGCAGCGGCAGGCGCCAGCCAGGGTCGCCCGCCTCGCGGCCCGCGTCGACGAGCAAGCCAATCTGCTGCTCGTCCGTGCCCAGGACCGCCCACAGGCCCTCGCCGAGACCAGCGGCGTCGGTTAGCGTGGCAACGTCGACCAGCACGGCCGGATTGCGTTCGGTCAGGTAGGCGAGGGAGTCAGCGACGATCAGCCTGCCCTCGGCATCGGTGTCCCTGACCTCGGAGGTCTTGCCTCCCCGGTGCGTGATCACGTCACCGGGGCGCTGCGCCGCCCCGCCTGGCATGTTCTCGGCGAATGGGAGTACCACGTCGATGTTGACGGGCAGGCCGAACTCGACGGCGCCGCGCAGCACGGCCATGATCGAGGCGGCACCGGCCATGTCGGACTTCATCCACTCGATCTCGGCGTCCCGCTTCAGGTTCAGGCCGCCTGAGTCAAAGGTGATGCCCTTGCCGGTCAGGCCGATCACCGGGGCATCACCGCCGCCGCGATAGGACAGTTCGACCAGCCTGGGCTCGTTCCTGCTGCCCTGGCCGACGCCGAGGATCCCGCCGAAGCCGCCCGCCGCCAGGTCCGGCACAGTCATCACCGAACAGGCCAGCCCGTGCGTGTCGGCTAGCTCGTGGGCCTGGTTCGCCATGTCATCGGGTGTGGTATCTGATGGCGAAGCGTTCACCATGTCCCTGACCCAGTTGGTGAGCTCTGCCATGGCCTGGCCGCGCCGCAGGCCGGCGTCCACGGCCGCCTCTCTGGCACCGCTCGTGAGGACGCTGACATGCTCAAGGATGGGCGGGCGCCAGCCTGGGGCCACCGGCTGGCGCCGGTATCTGTCGAACTGGTACGCGCCGAGCAGCAGACCCTCGGCGAATGCGGCCGCGACGGCCTGGTCGGCATCAGGCAGCACTACGGCGATCCGCGCGGCCTTGCTCATCTCGCCCGCCGCCCGGATGGCAGCCTGCCTGACGGCACCAGGACCGGTCTGCTCTCTGACACCGAACCCCACGAACAGCACCCCGGACGCGGCGAGCCTGCCGAGGGCCAGCGTCGCGAACGTGTCGCCGATCTCCCCCGTGAAACCGCGCGCACCTAGTGTCGCGGCCAGATCGATACCGAGTGCGGTGGCTGCCTCCGCAGCGCCCGGCCCAGGTACTGGCGAGGACCCCGAGTCGGAATGGCACGGCACGACTAGCAGGTCCGCCTGAGCCTGGGTCAAGCGGTCGCTAGCCGCCTCGAAGCTGATCACAGGCTCACACTATGGGCTCGCCTGGCGGGACTCCCATACCAGGCCAAAGAAATTGAGTATGCAGAGTATACAGGGTACGATCCGGCTGACGCCGGGCACATGCGGGAGCGACGTGACGTTCGACACCAGATATACGGCCTGGGCGAGCCGTTCGCCGGAGCTCTTCGAGCAGGCCAGCGAGGTCATCCCCGGTGGGGCGAGGAGCAGCGCGAGAACCGCGAAGTTCGGCTGGGCGCCGTATCCGCCATTCATGACCCACGGCACGGGCTCGCGGATCTGCGACGCGGACGGCCACGAGTACGTGGACTACCTGCTCGGGCTCGGGCCGATGATCCTGGGCCACCGGCATCCGGTCGTGACGGCTGCCGTGGCGGCTGCGATCACTGAGTACGGAACCTGCCCCGGACTGCCATATCCGCTGGCGGTCGAGGCGGCACGTAAGGTCGTCGATGCCGTACCGGGCGTCGACATGGTCAGGTTCACCAACTCGGGCAGCGAGGCCGTAGGCAGCGCCGTCAGGATCGCCCGCGCGTATACCGGGCGCAGGCTGGTGATCAGGTTCGAGGGCCACTACCACGGCTGGCAGGACACCATCTACTGGAGCAACTACGTGGATCCCGCCGCCGCCGGGCCGGCCAGCCGGCCCCGCCCTGTCCCTTCGGGGCCGGGCGTTCCGGCCGAGCTCGCCGCCACGCTGATCGTGCTCACCTGGAACGACGCCGAGAGCTTCGCGGCGGTGATGGCCGAGCGCGGCGAGCAGGTTGCGGCCGTCATCACCGAGCCTGCGGTGTTCAACACCGGGTGCATGCTGCCCGAGCCCGGCTACCTGGAGCTACTCAGGGAGCTGACCGCGGAGCACGGGGCGCTGCTGATTTTCGACGAGGTCATCACCGGTTTCCGGTTCGCCAGAGGCGGCGCCCAGGAGTATTTCGGGGTGCGACCGGACCTCACGACGATGGCCAAGGGCCTGCGCCGCGGTGAGCGCCACCATGGATCTGCTGGCCGAGCCGGGCCTATACGAACGGCAGCGCGGGCTCGGCGAGCGATTGATGGCCGGGTTGCGCTCGCTCGCCGAGGCCGTTGGCCTGGCGGTCATCGTCGAGGGTCTCGGCACGGTGTTCCAGGTCTGTTTCAGCGACCGGCCGATCAGGAACTGGCGCGATGCCGAGCGGTTCGCCAGGGAGGATCTGTTCACCACGTGGTGGCAGGAGATGCTGCTGCGCGGCGTGCTCTTTCATCCGAGCCAGTACGAGAATCTCTTCCTCTCCCTGGTGCACACCGACGCCGATGTAGACGACATGCTGAACGCTGCGGCGGACTCGTTCGCGGTAACGAGCAGCACGGCGCAACTAGCCGCGACGCGGGCCTGAAATGATGGCTTAGATGGGGCTCGATCTCGGTGCCAGCCCGCCAGGCTCGCCAGGACCAGGTGATACCGGACGCCAGCCACAGCGCGGCCGCCGGAACCGGGCGGCTGTCGCGCGCATGCCCCGGGCTTCCCTGCTCTACGAGCGGGTAGTCGACCTGGTCGAGCAGCTGATCGCCGAGCAGGGACTGGTTCCTGGCGACATGCTGCCCAGTTACACGGAGCTGGCCGGCCAGGCAGGAGTCAGCCTGATCACGGTGCGCCGGGCGCTGGACGAGCTTGAGCGCGCGGGCCGGGTCCGCCGCCACCAGGGCCTCGGCACCTTCGTGGCCAGGCCGCGGATCGTGACCGAGCCGACCAGAACCGGCAGCCTGCTCGCCACCCTCGCCGCCGGGGACGACCGCGTTACCCGCCTGGAGACCAAGGTGCTCAGCCTGCACGAGGGCCAGCCGTCGGCGGACCTGTGCCAGGCGCTGCGGATTTCCGCCGACAGCCCGGTCTGGCGGCTGCGCAGGTTGCGGCTGCTCGATGGCCAGCCGGCGGTCCTGGAGACCTCGGTCATCCCGGTCGCGCTCGCGCCTGAGCTGGGCGCGATGGCCGGCCGGCTGAACGGCTCGCTGTATGACCTGCTCGCCGCCGAGTACGGCCTGGTGGATTCCTATGAGGAGCAGTACCTGGAAGTCCTCCTGCCCACGCAGGCGGAAGCAAGGCTGCTTGCGCTCCGCGCCAGAGCGCAGGTGGTCAGGATCCGCGGGCTCAGCGCCGACGGCACCGGGCTCCCGTTCGACTGCTTCGAGCAGCTCTATCCGGCCAACCAGTTCGTCTTCGCCTTCTCCGGCAGCGCGACGCGGCAACTGCTGCCTGCGCCGGGCAACAGGGACTGGGAGGTCCGCTGCGAGGACTGACCGCGGTGCCAGCGCGCGGGCATGAGCCCGAGAGTCTGGATCCCGGCGCGCTCCATCTCGGCCTGGATCTGGGGACCTCCGGGTTGAAAGCGATCGCGCTCGACGGCTCTGGCGATGTCGTCGCGCGGGCCCGCGCGGACTACCCGACAAGCAGGACTCGTCCTGGCGCCGCCGAGCAGGATCCGCGTGACTGGACCAGAGCCGTCGAGCAAGTCGCCGCGGAACTGGCCAGCGATGCGCCGCCGCGACGATGGCGCGCGATCGGGCTCTCGGCCATGCTCCCGACTCTCGTCACCGCAGGCGCCGATGGGATGCCTACCGGCCCCGCGATCACCTGGGAAGACAGCCGCGCCGAGAAACAGGCCCGCCGGTTGCGCGATGTGTTCGGCGCGGCCGCCGGAACGGCGGGCGACGCAGGGCTCTACCGGACGACCGGACAATGGGTGGACGGCCGCTACCTGCTACCGATGTTCCTGCGGATCGCCGACGAGGAACCGGCCCGCGCCGCTAGGACCAGTACGCTGCTTGGCGCCAAGGACTATTTGTTCTCGTGGCTGACCGGCCAGGCGATCACCGACCCGAGCACCGCGGCCGGTTTCGGCTGCTTCGGCCTCAAGGCGGGTGACTGGAGCCCGGCCGTGCTCACGGCCGCTGCGGAGACAGCAGCGCGCGATGCCGGCGACGGGCACGGCCGCGAAGACGTGTCCAGTGGCCGCTCAGCCTGCGGACGGCTCCCCGCCTTGCCTCCGGTGCTGGCCGCGACGGCGACCAGGCCGCTCCGGCCCGAAGTTGCAGCGCGGCTCGGCTGCGAGCAGCTGCCAGTCTGCGTTGGAGCTGCCGACTCCGTGCTCGGCGCCCTCGGACTCGGCGTCCGCTCACCAGGCCAGATCGCCTACGTGGCGGGGACGAGCACGGTCATTCTCGGGGTCTCCAACCAGCTGACGTTCGACCCGATGCATCGTTTCCTGGTCACGCCGCTCGCCGAGGCGGGGCTCTGGGGCCTGGAGATGGATCTGCTCGCCACCGGCAGCGCGCTGCGCTGGCTGGCCGGCCTGCTCCGCGGCGGGCTCGACGATGCGGGGGTGATCGCGCTTGCCGCCGAGGTGGATCCGGCCGGTGCGCCGGTCGTATTGCCCTATCTCAGCCCGGGCGAGCAAGGGGCGCTGTGGGACCCGGAACTGCGCGGCACCATCGCCGGGCTCACGCTCGGCCACGACCGGCGGCACCTGGCCAGGGGCCTTGTCAACGGCATCGTGCTGGAAAGCCGCAGGTGCCTCGCGGTCCTGGACGAGACGGGCCCGTTCGCCGCCGACCTGCTGGTCGCCGGTGGCAGCGCAACGGCAGAGTCGTTCCGCGCCGACCTCGCCGATGCCACCGGCAGGCGCGTGATCATGCCCGCCGGCCAGGACACCGACTTCTCCGCCCGCGGCGCCGCTCTGCTCGCCGCGACGGCGGCCGGAAAGCCGCTGCCGCCGGTCCGCGAGCCCGCGGCCGCCATGATCAGCGAAGCGGATCCGCGGCGGGCAGCGATGTGGGATGCGCTGTGGGACCGGCACGAGCGGACCAGGCACGCGGTCCGCGAGTAGGCCGGAGCCCAGCTATCCGTCGCAGAGCGCGAGCAGCTTGGTTATGGTCGCCCAGTTGCGCGCTGTCCCTGAGGCCAGCGGGTCGCGCCGCCGCTTCAGCAGCAACTCCTTGGCCAGCTCGCTAGTGCCGAACCCGTCCGGCGTATGCAGATAGAGCGTCCTGCCGATAATCGTCGCTTCGTCTCTGCTTCCCTTCTGGGTCGCGGCCTGCAGCGCGTCGGCGAGGCGCTGATGCGCCGCCTCGTCCGGATCGCTCAGCAGGAAGACGCCGTGCACATACCTGGGGTTTGGCTCGTCCGGATACGGGTTGGCAGTGACCACCTTGCCGAGCTCGGACGTGGACAAGACGACCGCAGAGGTGCGCACGCCGAAGGAGGCGGCTATGGCCGACTCAAGCTCGGCGGCCATTGCGGCCGGATCGTCATGCGACGGCGTGAAGATGAGGTTGCCGGTCTGGATGTACGTCGCTACCTCGGAGTGACCGAGCCCGGCGACGATCTTCCGCAGCTCAGCCATGGGAACCTTTCCGCCGCCGCCGACATTGATCCCGCGCAGCAGTGCAACATGAGTCGGCATGTGCCCATCTTGCCAGCCGATTCCCGGCTTGCGTTTCTAAGTGTGGCCAGGGTTGCGGATGCGGCGGCCGGTTATCCGCGTCGGCAAGATCCGCATGAACTGTTCCTTCGACCCGCCCGTCCATGGAGCCACGCCTGACCCAGCCACCGCCGTGCGCTCCTCAGCATCCGTCACATGGTGGGCGGGTCCATGGATCAGGACGCTCCATCCCTCCCGCGTGCCTGCCTTGATCTCGTCGACTTCGAAGGCGACCTGGTATTCGCCATGCTCCAACCCGGTCCGGAGATCGGTATCCATCGGGCTGTCCTGGCTGGTACGGAACACGATGCTGCCGTCATGCAGCCGGTAATTCACCGGCAACACGGTAAGCCCGAACCGACCCGTGAACGCAATCCGGCCGATGTCCTGGCCAGCCACAAGCTCAAGGCACTCCGCCTCGGACAGAGCTTCCACGGCCGGCTCGGCCGGCGTGGGCTCGGGATCTTCACCCTGCGTCATGTTCGGCATGGGGCCATCTTGCCAGCCGGCCCTAGGTCGTGACGCTGGCAGCCACGGCAGTCTGCGGTGCGCTCAGATGCTCCTTAACTGGCGCGGCAGCCGGCGGGACGATCAGGACGGCCTTGCTCGACTGGTGCAGCAGCCGGAGCGAGACGCTGCCGAACGGGAGCCTCGGGACGTCGTGGATGCTGCTCGAGCCCAGGATGATCATGCGGACATCGAGTTCGTCGGCCGCGCCGCGGATCGTCTTCGCGATGTGACCAACCGGTGTTTTGCGAATGTCGGCCAGGGCCGTGATCCCCGCCGCTGTTAGGCGATCCACGATCCCGGTGACCACGCGCTCGCCTTCGCCGTCAGCGCAATCGACCTGCATCCTGCCGAACCTTCCGACAGCGAACTCATGGACGTGCAGCACGATGACGCGGTCCCCGATGCCGGCGGCGAGGTCGCTCGCCATGTCGGCGGCCGCGGCCGTGTGGCTAGTCGTGTCGACCGCCAGCAGGATTGTCTTGTTCACGGCGTCCTCCTCGCTGCAGCGGCGGGTGCACTGTCAGCAGCCTCGCCTGGGACCATCTGATAGCCGGTGACCATGTCGGCCGAGATCGTGATCACGTCATCCACGCGGCCGGAGATCCAGGGCTGAAGCCTCGCGCGGTAGTGTGCTGCGGCGCCCTCGTCGGTGAGCAGCCTGGCGGTTCCCACCACGATCACGCTCCAGCCGAGGTGGTTCTCCGAGTCGATCGAGTCCGCCTCGTAAGCGACGATCACGCCGTGGCGATTGGCTGCCGAGATGATCGCGGCACCCGCCGTAGCTCGCACAATGATGGACTCGCACTCAACCAGGTGATTAACCGGACGTATCGCAGGAAGGGCCTGGTGCGTGAAGACGAGCCTGCCAAGGTTCACGCTGCTGAGCAGATCAAGCGCCTTAGTCCTCGTGAGCTGCTCCAGCCGCCGGTGCTCGTCCATCGCTGGCCTCCGCGTCATTGCCTTGCCCCGCTTGAGTTGCAATCCACTCTGTCCCGCCGGCACCCGCTGCGTTAGGGCCTAAAGACCGCAGTTAGGGCCGTCGCATCGGGGCCAAAGTCCCGGCTGGCCAGCCCGCAGTACCCGCGCGAGGCAGCGACCACTCCGGGCATGCTGATGTTTCACCGGCACCGGGCCGGCGCAGGCAGGGCGAGGTGCGCGATGAAAGCAGTCCCAGGCGACCGCCTGATCATCGATGGCGACCCGAGCAGGGTCGGCGAAGTGATCGCCGTCCCCCGCACGGACGGCTCGCCGCCGTATGTTGTCAGGTCGAAGCGAAGCGGGCATATTGCTCTGGTGTCCCCCGATTGTTACTCGTCGCTCATCCCTGCCGGGGCCGGACCGGCCGACGGCCCGGAACAGTCCGACGGCAGCACGCGATGACGACCGAGCCGCTCCCGGCGGCCGACGCCGCAACCGCCCAGGAGCCCGGTCGTTCCGACGGTGTTTACGCGCTGCTCACCGACGGCGCCACCGTACTGATCAGGCCTGCCGGGCCGCGGGACGCGGACGCGGTCAGGCAGATGCATGCTCAGATGTCGCCGAGCAACATCTACTTGCGCTTCTTCAGCATGAGCCCGCAGTCGGCCGACCGTGAGGCCAAACGAGTCACCAGGCCGCAGGATGCCGACCACTGCGCGCTGCTGGCCTGGCTCGGCAACGAGCTTGTCGGGGTCGCCAGCTATGAACCGACGGGCAAGCCGGGCGTCGCGGAGATCGCGTTCGCGGTCACCGACCATATGCACGGCCGTGGCGTCGCGACCCTGCTGCTCGATCACCTGGTCTCGACGGCCAGGCTCCGGGGCTTGCGCGCGTTCACGGCCGAGACGCTGGCCGACAACGTCGCCATGCTCAGAGTCTTCGCCAACGCGGGCCTGGAAGCGCGGCGGCAACTCTCAGACGGCGTGATCGAGACCACGTTCCCGCTGCCGGCGGACGAATCCGATCGGCAGCTGCACAGCTACCTGGAGTCGCTGGCGATGCGCGAGCGGTTCGCCGATGTCGCCAGCCTGCGACATCTGCTTGACCCGGCCTCCGTCGCGGTCATCGGCGCCAGCCGCAAGCCAGGTCGGGTCGGCCACGCCATCCTGGGAAACATCCTTTCCGCCGGCTTTGACGGCCGCATCTTCGCCGTGAATCCGCACGCGAAGTCCGTTCTCGGCGTCCCCTGCGTCCCGGCCGTCGCCGATCTGCCGGAACCGCCGGATGTCGCAGTGATCGCCGTGCCGCCAGCGAACGTCAACGCAGTCGCCGAGGATTGCGGGCGTCGCGGAGTCCGCGCCCTAGTGGTGGTGACAGCAGGGATCGACACCGAGAGCGGTCCCCCGCTGCTAGCGGCCTGCCGCAGGCACGGGATGCGTCTGGTCGGCCCGAACTGTTTCGGCATTGCTATCCCGTCGCTCGGCCTGAACGCCACCTTCTCCGGCTCCCAGCCGATTCCTGGCAGCGCCGGGCTGGTCATGCAGTCCGGCGGCATCGGGATCGCCGTGCTCGATCACCTGACCAGGCTGGGGATCGGAGTGTCGTCCTTCGCCTCCGTCGGGGACAAGTACGACGTGTCGAGCAACGACATGCTGATGTGGTGGGAACAGGACGACAAGACCAACCTGGCCTTGCTGTACGTCGAGTCGTTCGGCAGCCCGCGCCAGTTCGCCCGGACTGCCCGCCGGGTCGGCAGGCAGTTCCCTGTGCTGACCGTCATCGGCGGCCGGTCGGCGGCGGGCCAGCGCGCCGCCGCCTCTCATACGGCGGCCGCCGCCACCCCGCTGGTCACCCAGGAAGCGCTGTTCAGCCAGGCTGGCGTCATCGCCACGACGAGCCTTGGCGAGCTCGTCGATGCCGCGGCCCTGCTCTCGTGCCGGCCGCTGCCCGGCGGCAACAGGGTCGCCATCGTCTCCAACGCCGGCGGTGCCGGCGTGCTGGCTGCCGACGCCTGCGGGGACAACGGCCTCAAAGTGGCGACCCTGTCCGAGGCGACCCAGGAGCGGCTCCGCGGGCTGCTGCCCGGCGGCGCCGCGGTCGCCGGCCCGGTCGATACGTCTGCGGCTGTCAGCCGGCGGGCGTTCAGATCGTGCCTGGAGAAGGTGGCGATGGACGAGGGCGTCGACGCGGTCATGGCGATCACCGTGCCGACCGCACTCGGCCACCTGACTCCAGCAGTTCTCGCGGCCAAAATGACCAAACCGCTGGTAGCCGTCACGCTGGACCAGCAGGAATCGGTTGCGCTGCTGCATCGAGTGCCGAACCCCGCGGGGCGGGCCGGTCAGCCGGGCCAGCGCGCCGCCAGTCCGGTCGAAGGGGCGATTCCGTCGTACCTGTATCCGGAGAGCGCCGCCCGCGCGCTCGGTCGGGCCGTGCGGTACAGCACGTGGTGGTCGAGAGACGAGGGCCAGGTACCAGAGCTGACCGGGATCAGGCAGCACGACGCCCAATCGCTCGTGGCCCGGTTCCTGGCCGCCCAGCACCTCGGCGGCTGGCTCCCGCCCGACCAGGCGGCCAGGCTGCTGGCCTGCTACGGGATCATGCTGGTCCCGACCCTCGAGGTCACCGACGCCGACACGGCAGTCAAGGCGGCTGCCCACGTCGGGGACGTCCCGGTTGTGCTGAAGGCCGACGTCCCCTGGCTGGTGCATAAGACTGACGCCGGGGCGGTCTTGCTCGATCTGCGCGGCGAGTCCGAGGTGCGGCGCGGCTACGCCGAGCTTGCCGGACGCTTCGGCGCCGGCCTGCGCCGGGTGCTGGTCCAGCCGATGATCACCGACGGCGTCGAGGTGCTCATCGGCGTGGTGCACGAGCCTGTGTTCGGCCCCCTGGTTGTGTTCGGCCTGGGCGGGGTGGCGACCGATGTGCTCGGAGATCATGCCGCCAGGCTTACGCCGCTTACCGACGTCGACGCCCGGGAGATGATCAGCGGCATCAAGGCAGCGCCGCTGCTGCACGGCTACCGCGGCAGCCGGGCGGTCAACGTGGAGTCGCTGGCCGACCTTCTGCTGCGGGTTTCCAGGATGGCCGACGAGATTCCCGAGATCGCCGAGCTCGACCTCAACCCGGTCATGGCACGCGTCGACGCCGCGTGTCCGGTCGACGTGCGAATCAGGATCGTCCCTGCCGAGCCCCAGGACCCGTTCCTGCGGCGACTGCGCTGAGCGGACGGCCGAAGGTCCCGCGTCGGCGGGCGCAATGGATCTGGTCAGGGCGCCTTCCGGAGACGGATGCTGACGCCATGGGCGGCATAACGCAAAGCCAGCCGACACCGACTATTCCAAGCTGGCGGCCGAGGTCCTGGGCGCCGCGGTCGCCGAGGTCAGCCCGCCGCCCGGCGTCACCGTGCACCAGATCGTCACCGAAGGCAACGCGGCCCGGGTGCTGCTGGCCGCCGCGAAGCACGCCGACCTGTTCGTGGTGGGCAACCGCGGTCACGGCGGG
>Ga0209131_1003011_pt1 | contig 11311 bp, 15 predicted proteins | sample GraSoi_2013_40cm_FD_185826 | JGI IMG/M metagenome (GOLD analysis project Ga0209131, IMG submission 185826) | Grasslands soil microbial communities from the Angelo Coastal Reserve, California, USA - Sample 9_17_2013_40cm (SPAdes) (version 2) | ecosystem: Environmental > Terrestrial > Soil >...
GACGAGGCATTTTGGCAGGCGCTCGATCATTTTGAGGGATATGTGTTGGCAAGCCACAACAACTGCCGCGCGCTTGTGCCGCATCAACGTCAATTCAATGATGAGCAAATTCGAGCAATCGTTGAGCGTGACGGAGTCATTGGTGCTGCTTTCGACAATTGGATGATTCGCCCGGGTTGGGTGCGTGGCGCAAAAGATAATGAACGCGTCATTATGGAACATGTTGCAGATCACATCGACCATATCTGCCAGTTTGCGGGAAACGCAAACCATGCGGCGATTGGCAGTGACCTGGATGGCGGCTTTGGCCGCGAACAATCACCAGCCGATCTGGATACGATCGCAGATTTGCAAAAGCTTGTTGAAATTTTAGCAAGGCGCGGTTACAACACAGATGATATTTCATTGATCATGCACGGCAATTGGCTACGGCTTTTGCGGAGTGCATGGAAAATCTAAAAAGGAGAACCATCATGCCCAAACAACAAATCACGACGAACTCTGGCGCGGCACCCATTGGAGCTTATTCACAAGGACTGCGCGTTGGCGATTTTATTTTTGTATCTGGCCAGGGACCACTCGACCCAGCTACGGGGAAAATTGTTGGCGATACAGTTGAAGAACAAACCACGCGTGTATTGGAGAATATCAAAGCCATCCTTGCTGCAGGCGGCGCGACCATGGCAGACGTTGTGAAAGTCACCGCACACTTGAGCGACCTCGCAAACTTCACCGCCTACAACAAAGTGTATGCGACTTACTTCCCTGACCCAAAACCAACCCGCACCACGGTTGGCAGTCAACTGCTTGGCATTCTGGTTGAGATCGATGTGATTGCCTACGTTGGGAAGGAATAACCAATGCGGATTGATGAATTAGAAACCCCTGTCCCAGTTGTGGATATTGATCGGCTTGAAGCCAATATATCCCGTCTGCAAGATTACCTGAACAAGTATGGCATTGCCAATCGTCCACATATCAAGACGCATAAAATCCCAGCCATTGCCCAAATGCAAATGGACGCTGGTGCAGTTGGTATTACCTGTCAAAAAGTCAGTGAAGCAGAAGTGATGGCAGACGCTGGCTTCAATGATATTTTTATTCCCTATAACATCGTCAGTGAAAAAAAGTTGGCACGGCTGATGGCGCTTGCGAAGAGAGTCACCGTCAGTGTGACGGCTGATTCTGCATTTGTCATTCGCGGACTTTCAGAGTCAGCGCAACGCGCAGGATTAACTTTGACCGTGCTGATCGAATGTGACACCGGTGCGCATCGTTGCGGTGTCCAATCTCCGCAAGAAGCGGCGGAGTTGGCGCGCCTCATCAAGCAATTACCCAACTTGCATTTCGGCGGGCTGATGACCTATCCTACCAGTGAGCAAACGGATAACTTCGTCCGCGAGACTCGTGAGCTTATCGCAGAGGATGGTTTGCAGATCGAAAGAGTCAGTGGCGGCGGCACGCCTGTGATGTGGCAGGTGCATGAGCATGCTGAAATCACCGAGCATCGTGCAGGGATTTATGTGTACGGTGATCGCCTTACGCTCCGTTCAGGCGCGGTGACGCTCGATACGTGCGCGTTGAAAGTCCATGCTACTGTGGTCAGCCGCCCCACACCTGAACGTGGAATTCTGGATGCGGGCAGCAAATCATTATCCAGTGATCTGCATGGCTTGGATGGTCATGGTTATATTTGCGAATATCCCGATGCAAAAATTTACTCATTATCTGAGGAACATGGACATGTCGATTTTTCAGCCTGTGTAAACAAGCCAGAGATCGGTGAACGCGTGACCGTGATTCCCAACCACTGCTGCACCGTCACCAGTCTTTTTGATGAAGTCGTTGGCGCACGCGGCGGTGAAGTGGAAATGGTATGGAAAGTGACGGCACGCAGCACGGTTTGGTAATACATCTACAATCTCACCTTAAAGACAGCTTTGGAATGAAATACGCAGATTGGGATATGGCAGGCGTATAATCTGCCAGCAGAGATATAAATCATAGTTAGTTTTCCAGTCTAGGCAACCCATCATAATGTCTTGCTCACGCTCAAGGTTGTCATGACTATCGCGAAGGAATAATAAGGAAATGACAACACATCGCCTGCCGGAGAGAAGCTGGACGTATATTATTTTGCTCTATCTATTTATCATATACCTGCCTTTCATCATCGCCAGATCTGATACGGTCGAGAGTTTCATTCAAGGAGATTGTTACTATTACCGCGCAGTCATTGATTCCCTGCTCAAGGATGGCGACCTTCTGCTCGCAAATAATATACCCGCGGACCCTTTAAATGGAGAACTTGCAGTGGGCAAAGGAGGAGGATTCGTTCCGAAGCATCCAATCATAATGCCCTTGGTCTCGATGCCTTTTTATATCTTGTTCGGGACTCCCGGGCTTCTCCTCTTTAACATTCTCGACTCTATAATTCTCATTTTGCTCATCTTCAAACTGAACTGCCTTTTCTATAATCATCTCATTGCATTCATCACCACGATACTATATGCAACCGGAACCCTATTTCTGGATTATACCTACAATTATTCTCCGGACGTATTTTCGACTGCATTACTTTTAGCCGGTCTTTACCTAATGCTACGTGGAAGATTTTATATGGGTGCAGTTCCATTAGGCTTATCAATTTTCGCAAAATTACCGAACGCGCCGCTCGCTGGAGTTATACTCTTATATGCTGGTTTCGTGATATTAAGAGGAGAATCAACGAACGGCAGAATTAGGGAACAATTGGGTGGAAAAGTGATGGTCATTCTCACTATCGCTGTTATTTTCATGATAGCACTTGCCCCATTTGCCTACACCAATTACCTGCTATTTGGCTCTCCGGTTGTTACTGGGTATCAACGAACGGCGATCGCCGGCGCAGATGGTCAAGTATTGTTGGTTGACCACACAGGAAAATTCAATCAGCCTTTACTAAAGGGCGTTTACTCGTTGCTGTTTAATGTCCGCAATGGCATCATTCTGACCAACCCGATTCTGATCCTAGCTTTCATGGGTGCCTTTTGGATCGGAAGGATTCGGTTCCAGAACAAAATCTATTTGATACTTCTAATCTGCCTGGTTCAGTTTATTCTCTTTGCTAAATATGATGAATGGTATACAAGCAATTTCAGTAATCGCTTCCTGATGACTTTTATCGCCCTCTCATCCATTTTTACTAGTAACTTCTTAGATTATCTCAGCCACAAATTTTCGCTCGAAGCACCAATACAAGAACCCAATTTATAATAAGGCCGCTCATGCAAACCTTTGATCGACGAACGAGTAACAGTGATTTCCAATCACTGTTGCGCTTTCACCATTTTGTTTGATGAAGTAGTTGGTGCGCGGCGATCAAGTGGAAGTTGTTTGGAAAGTGGCAGCGCGAAGCACAGTTTGGTGAGATAAGATACAACTCACAGTTGGCTTGAGATTGAAAAGGATGACAATATGCCTAAAAGACGCTTCCGAATACATATCAAGAAACATGACAATGAGAAAAAGTTTGTCCGCACTCTAAAACAGAGTCTTATCTTATTGTTCGTATTTTTAAGCGCTGTCATACTTACCTTGGTATTTAGGTTAGGCCAAGGTTTGTGGCCAATATGGATTGTTGATTATCGAATACAAATCGCAGGGATAATAATATTCGTTCTACTATTTTTGATTATTTTGTCTCCAGCCATTATTGAATTTGAAGTCAACCCAAAATTCTTTTCAGGTCCTGGACATAGACCATACTAAATCACCACATCTATCACCAGTTTGTTTGATGAAGTCGTTGGCGCGCGCGGCGATCAAGTGGTAGTTGTATGGAAAGTGAACGCACGCAGCACGGTTTGGTAGTAATTTGACCATTGCGCCGCAAACAACTTGAAAATGAAAGTGGAATATAACTAATCAAATCTTAATTTATGGCGGTATAACACCCGATTTAGAATGTTATGCGGCGACCGCCCATAGTCCGTTATACCGCTGCTGCATAACCCCTAGTTAGCCTGTTTTCTAAAAGAAATTTCGTGTCATAAGAGAAATCATGAACATTGTTGTTTTCGGAGCGAATGGACCCACAGGGTTAGAGGTGTGTCGGCAAGCACTTGCAGCAGGTTACCACATCACCGCTGCTGTGCGACGACCAGATGAATTCCAACTCAAAGATAAGTCTCTGAATGTTGTTAAAGCCAATGCAGTTTTATCAACACTTGGTACTCCTTATTCACATAACGAAATTCGTCTATATTCCGTTTCAACAAAAGCAATTGTAGAAGCGATGCGAGCTAGTGATTCTTGTCGCCGATTAGTTGTTGTGAGCTCAGGTTTAACAGGACGAAATTTGCCGAAAGTACGCGGCTTCATCCAACGTAATGTGGTGGTGCCAATCCTTAGGAATGTGATCGGACGAACAGTGTATGAAGATATGTTTCGTATGGAAAATTACCTTGAGACTTGCACCAACATTGAGTGGACAGTCATTCGTCCTTGGCGTCTCATTAGTGTCAGCGGCGTGTCGAATTATCGTTTGGCTGAAGACTTCACCGTTGGGAACTTTACAACACGCCCCGATCTCGCGGCTGCAATGCTTGCAGAACTTGGTACAAACGGGCACATACACAAGAAAATGGCTTTGATCACGGGCTGATTTTGTGAGCGGTTTTAACAACCCAAACAGGCTAACACAGTGTGCAGCGGACGCTGGGGAATCTGCACGACTTATGAGCCTTTTTCTGGCTTCAAGTTTATACTCCTCTCAAGCAGAGTCCACGCCCATACACCTGCCAGTAATGCCAACCGTTAGGTGGCTTGTATGTGAACTTCAGGAGTATTCAGTGTGGCAACTCTTCATTTGATGGTTGGACTTCCATGTTCAGGAAAAACAACGCTTGCTCAAAGGCTTGAGAGTGAGAAAGCAGCGCTTCGATTGACGCCCGATGAATGGCAAGTGCGTCTCTTTGGTCAAGATGCAGAAGAATCGGAACATAACGCCAGACATGAGTTAATCGAGGCCATGCTGTGGAACATAGCAAGTAGAGCACTTGTATTGGGAACGAATGTGATCCTCGATTTTGGCTTCTGGGCACGAGAGGAACGCGAAGATTTCCGGTTGCGAGCAAAGCAGCTTGAAGCTAGTAGTGAAGTACACTTCCTCAATGTGCCGGAAGATGAACTGATGCGACGGCTTGCAGTAAGAAATTCGCAACTTTCGCAGACAAGCTTCCACATTTCCGAAGATATGATGAAGCCATGGATTGCGTTTTTCCAGAAACCTACACTCGATGAACTTGAGCGCAGGGAATAGATGAGTTTCGAGAAAACCTTCCCACTCGCTAAAACATGTGGAAATTGCAGCAACGCCCACCTAACACCGGCTCCAGTCGGACAGCAGCTCTGCCGCTCAAAACCGGCGTGATTTGCTAGAAGTGGCGCACGTGGCGGTCAAGTCGAAGTTGTATGGAAAGTAGCGGCACGCAGCACGGTTTGGTGAGATAAAATGAATTTCAGCCATTGAGAAGTAAGTTGCAAAAAATCATAAGTTTTGCAACTTTGCAGAATGAATTGCCGTATGTTATTTTGATATGTTGAATCTAGGCAGATTTTATAGGCAACATTAGCAAAAAGCTTGGAGAACAATAAAGTGTCAAAGATACGAATACGCCTTAAAAAACTCAATGATGAAAAAAAGATCATCCTAACTCTGAAGAAGAGATTGGTTCTTTTGATTATTTCTTTGATTGCTATCATACTTGCCTTAGTATTTAAAGTTGGCGAGCCTTTGTGGCCCATCTGGATGATCGAAAAAAGAACACAAATCGCAGCCTTCATAACATTTATCCTGTTGTTCTCGATTCTTTTTTCTCCGATTATTATTGAAACAGAAACTGACCCACGTCCCCTTTCTGGACCAGGACACAATCCCAGAAATCCTCGGATATACTAATCTTCATGCCGCACCAACCTGGCACTAATACAAACCTCTCAAATAAAAAACACGACGCGAAATTTCGCGTCGTGTTTTTTATTAATTTCCAAAATGTTGCTCTACCCCTTCAACATCTCATCGTGATTATCGCTTTCTTCCTCAGGTCGTGCGAGCGGCGGCATTTCAAGGATCGAGTTCAAGCCGAAGTGTTGTAAAAATTCAGGCGTGGTGGAATATAAAATCGGGCGACCGGGTCCATCGGTACGACCGGATTCAAGGATCAGGTTCTTGCTCAAGAGACTCTTCATCATGCTGTCGCTGTTCACGCCGCGGATCGAGTCGATTTGCGGGCGCGTGACTGGTTGTTGATAGGCGATGATCGCTAGAGTCTCCAATGCGGCACGGCTGAGGTGTGATGTCGCTTCCAGTCCCAGAAACCGTTCGATCAATTCAGCGAGTTGCGGCGCGGTGGTCAATTGCACGCGCCCGGCATGTCGTTGCAGACGCAGGCCTCGGCTTTGTAATGAAGCGTCCAGTTCATTGAGTCCACGTTCGACGACCGAATTAGATACATCTAGTGCCGCCGCAAGTTGGGCAGTCGGCACCGGCTCGGCGGCAACGAACAACAACGCTTCCAATTTTACTGAAAGTGGCAGTTCAGTTTCGAGATTTGGCTCAGAGATTGGTTCAGAGTCGCTCATGCTATAATTACTCCGCTAAATTGATTAAAGAAATTTGGATCAAAAGAATGAAACAAAAAAAATACGCATTCCCTTTATTTCTACTTACATTACTACTCACATCACTCGCCTGCACCATCTTCGTGGGCGGACCCGACTATTCAAACCTGACGCCCATTCCAGTTTCCACTGAAGCTGCTGATAGCCTCAAAACCGAAATGCAACAGGCGTTCGAAGCTGGCGCACAAACCGGCATGGTCACGCTGACCATCACGGAGCCGCAGATCACATCGCTGCTTGCCTTCCGCCTGCTCTCAGACCCGAACATGCAAACGAATCAAAAACCATTCATCAGCGACCCACAAGTTTATTTACGCGATGGTCAAATGAAGATCTACGGCAAATCACAACAGGGTATGTTCGCCGCGAACATTGGCATCATCGTCAACGTCACTGTGGATGAACTCGGCAAGCCCAAAATTGAAATTGCTTCAGCCGATTTCGGTCCGTTCCCGGTGCCGAGCGGCATCAATGGTGCAATTACAAAAATGATCGACGAGGCCTACACTGGCTCCATCGGGCCCGCTGCAACTGGCTTGCGCATCGAATCCATTAACATCGCAGATGGGGTCATGACACTGACCGGTCGCACCAAGTAGCGCACGAGATTATACACCAGACGAAATGCAGCGCCTCTTCCCCAGCCGCACCCTGCTCGCCGTTCTATTAGCATTCATCTTGCTGACGTCTTGTCGTTCACCGCAAGTGACCACGGCTGATATTACGATCAGCATCACAGTGAATGGCACCACCAAATCGGTCACCGTTCCAGCAGGGAGTAGTGTTACGCAGGCATTTCAGGCAGCAGGCATTACCGTCGGAAACCTCGACCGCACTGACCCGCCAGCTTATACAGTTTTAAATAACGGCGATAAAGTCACACTCACGCGTGTCAAAGAGACTTTTGAAACCGAACAGCAAGTCATTCCATTTGAAAAACAGGTTGTCCGCAATGAGTCACTACCAGATGGCGAGACGCGCCTCGTGCAGGCAGGTGCAAATGGCAACCAGGAACTCACATATCGAACCGTAACCGAAAACGGAATTGAGACCAGCAAGTCTGTTGTCAAATCTGTGATCCTTCAAGAGTCCGTACCAGAGATTGTCATGGTCGGCGCGAAATCATCCTTCGCACCGCTGCCCGTTCCAGGTAAGTTGGCATATCTCTCTGGCGGCAACGCCTGGATCATTGATGCATCCACAGCCAATCGTACACCAGTCGTAACCACTGGTGATCTTGATGGACGCATCTTTGAATTATCACCCGCTGGCAATTATCTGATCTTCACTCGCAAATCTACCAAGCCTGCCGATAAAGAAATCAATCAACTCTGGGGTGTGCGCACCAACGGCGGAAAGCCCTTCAACACCGGCATCGTGAACGTGGTCCACTTTGCAGATTGGATTCCGAACACCAACTCGTTTGCTTATTCCACTGTGGAGCCAAGAAGCACCGCACCTGGTTGGCAGGCAAATAATGATCTACAACGCTATAGCATCACTACTGGCGAAAAACGCAAGATCATCGATGCAAATAGTGGCGGCGTTTATGGCTGGTGGGGCATGAACTTTGCCTTTTCTGATGATGGTCAACTGGCATACGCAAGACCCGATGGCATTGGCATTGTCGATCTGGACGGCAAAGCACTCAAACCTTTGTTAAGCATCACTCCACTCAACACGCATAGTGATTGGGCTTGGCTCCCCTCCATCGCTTGGGGAGCCGACGGGAAAACGTTGTTCTATTCCTCGCACGCACCTCCACCTAGCTTGGTCAGCGAGGAGGATTCACCTTTTTTCAATATTGGCGCCACATCCTTTGCAAACGACACGACGATCCAAATTGCAGAACAAACAGGAATGTTTGCCTATCCCGCGATTTCTTCGATACAATCAAGTTCGCGCGAACGTGCCTATCTAGTAGCCTATCTGCAAGCCATCTTCCCAGAACAAAGCGAGACCAGTCGCTACCGTATTGTCGTGATGGATCGCGATGGATCGAACCGCCGAACAATTTTCCCAGCCAATGATGCGCCCGGCCTCGAACCGCAGACTCCCGAATGGGCACCAGAAGCCATTGCTGGGCAAAGTGGTGACTTTATCGCAGTCATCTATCAAGGGAATTTATGGTTGGTCGATAGCGGCAATAGCCAAGCCTATCAAATCACCGGCGATGGACTGGTCACCAGAATTGATTGGAAATAGCTGAATACAGCTTACTCAGCAAAAATAAATTAATAAGAAGGAATACCATGCGTGTTTTGATCACCGGAGCAGCCGGGTTTCTCGGCTCACATTTATGCGATCGTCTCCTCACCGAAGGTCATGAGGTCATTGGTTTGGATAATTTCGTCACTGGCAATCAGGATAATCTTGCTCATTTGATGGGGAATCCAAAATTCTCGTTCAACAGGCATGATGTATCAAACTTTATTTTTGTAAACGGCAAAGTGGATGCTGTTTTGCATTTTGCCTCACCAGCCAGCCCAAACCCACAGTCCGCTTCGGGATATTTCAACCTCCCCATTCAAACGATGAAAGCCGGCGCACTGGGGACACACAACTGTCTGGGTGTGGCGCGGGCAAATAATGCACGCTTCTTGATAGCATCTACGAGTGAGATTTACGGCGACCCATTGGTTCATCCACAAACTGAAGACTACGCTGGTAATGTTGACCCTGTTGGTCCTCGTGCAGTGTACGATGAAGCAAAACGCTTTGCCGAATCTTTGACGATGGCTTATCACCGCACCCACGGCGTGGACACACGCATCGTGCGCATCTTTAATACCTACGGTCCGCGCATGGATTTGGAAGACGGTCGCGCGCTGCCCAATTTGCTCAAACAAGCCTTGCTTGGTCAATCGCTGACAGTCTACGGCGATGGCGGTCAAACACGTTCCTTCTGCTATGTGGACGATTTGGTCGAAGGCATTGTTGCATTGCTTTATTCCAATGAACATATGCCGGTCAATATAGGCAATCAACACGAGATGACCATTTTACAATTTGCAGAAACGATCAACCGCCTCACTGAAAACAAAGGTGGTATTACATTTGTCAAAGACGCACGCAGTGTGCGTGACCCGCAACAACGTCAACCCGATATTACACGCGCGCGAAATATTTTGAAGTGGGAACCCAGAATAGGTCTTGAAGAAGGTCTGCATAAGACCATTCCGTATTTTAGAAAGAAGTTAGGGTTGGCATGATTTTGACGGATACCAAAGAACGCATACGCTTTTTAAAATTTGTGGCTGTAGGTGCCTTGGGGGCAACAATTGACCTTGGAACTGCAAATCTATTAACCCATCTTTTCGATATGCCTTTGGTATATGCAGGCAGTTTATCGTTCATTTGTGCGGTCTGCAGTAACTTTATCTTTAACCGTTATTGGACCTATCCTGATTCACGTTCCCGCCCGCTGATGCACCAGTTGGGCATGTTCTTTTTGGTCAACTCGATTGGCATCGCCATCCGCATTCCCACATTACATTTTGTAGAGCCGATCATGTTAAAAATATTCGAAAGCACAGTTCACTTATCAAGCACTACTTCAGAATTTCTGGCAAAGAATGCAACCCTAGTCCTAGCCATCGGAATTGTCATGATCTGGAATTTTTTCGTAAATCGCTATTGGACGTATAATGATGTAAATTAAATTTACAAGGGTATGTCATGACCACACAACAATCTCAACGTCGAATTATCCCCATTTATACATCACGTGGTGAAGCAGAAGCTTTTTTGGTTTTTCCATACATTTTCAACCGCACTGGCGAATGGATCGGCTGGGTCACACCCAAACGCGAAGTCTATTCGGTGCTGGGCTATTATGTGGGCGCACTGATACCAAGCCGCGTTTACAGCCGCCTCCTAAACCCGGGAAGATCGCTACACCTGCGAACGTTCCACTTGCACCTTTGATGAGCGACCTTACACACAGCGTTATCGATGTGCTACAGGATGAACCTGAACTTTTGCACACTTTCGATAGTGGAGAGTTTCGTCAGGACATGGATTAGCTATTTTGGGAACCTTTAGAAATGACTGACTCTCTGCAACCCAAACCTGTGCGTGCTTCACGCATTACCATCTCACAACTTATGCATCCTGAACATGCCAACCTGCTTGGCAATGTGCATGGCGGCTGGATCATGAAACTCGTGGACGAAGCTGGTGCACTATCAGGTATGCGCCACGCCCAAAGAAAAGTTGTCACAGTCGCGATTGATTCGATGACGTTTCGACAACCAATCCGCATTGGAGATTTAATTATCTTAAACGCCGAAGTAACATATACTGGACGTACATCGCTAGAAGTGGAAGTGCATGTGCTGGCTGAAAACCCCATTAGTGGCGAACAGACTCATACGAACACAGCTTATCTCGTCTATGTTGCATTGGACGATGAAGGCAAGCCAACTTCAGTGCCGCCACTGCAACCTGAAACCGAAGATGAAAAACGAAAATTCGATCAGGCAAAAACAAGACAAAAACGAAGGTTGAAAGCAAAATGACCGAACCTGAAATCATCCCACAACCTGAAGCACCCTCCGAACCCAAAGAACGCGTGGCACACTCAATTCGCAGTCTGCGCGAACTGGTGGACTTCGTTGCGGGCAAATCGCTCCCGCCGCTCGTACCT
>Ga0209131_1003012_pt1 | contig 11311 bp, 10 predicted proteins | sample GraSoi_2013_40cm_FD_185826 | JGI IMG/M metagenome (GOLD analysis project Ga0209131, IMG submission 185826) | Grasslands soil microbial communities from the Angelo Coastal Reserve, California, USA - Sample 9_17_2013_40cm (SPAdes) (version 2) | ecosystem: Environmental > Terrestrial > Soil >...
CTACGTAGGAGCATTCGGAGAAGAGGAAGCCGGGGACGATTTCTTCGGTGACTGCGGCGCCGCCGAGGACGTGGCGGCGTTCGAGGACGAGGACCTTTTTGCCGGCTTTGGCGAGGTAAGCGGCGTTGACCAGGCCGTTGTGGCCGCCGCCGATGACGATTGCGTCGTAATGCTGAGGCATGCAGTGAAACTCCACACAAATCCGCGGATGAAATATCGTGCTTAGACTGGAAGAGCATGACAGTTTACTGGGAGGGGGCGATTGGGTACAAGTGGCTGGCGAAAGAAGAGAAAGGCATCGCACAGAGTTCACTGAGGGCGGAGCACAGAGGACACAGAGAAGAAGTTTATTAATCAGCGGTACGCACCTATAATTCGCTGACGAAGGATCAGAAGGAGAACACGTGCCGGTTGGGACTGCGTTTCATGAGCGGACTTTGGCGCTTTGCGAGAGTTTGAATTATCGCGAGTGGTCGGGCTACTACACGGTCAGCGTGTATGAGATGCATCACGAGCACGAGTACAACGCGATACGGAACTCGGCGGCGCTGATTGATATTTCGCCGCTGTTCAAGTATCGGGTGACGGGGCGCGATGCTGCTAAATTTGTGAATCGGGTGATTTCGCGGGACATCAACAAAGTGGCCGTGGATCAGGTGATTTATTGCTGCTGGTGCGATCCCGAGGGGAAAGTCATCGATGATGGGACGATTACGCGGCTGGGCGAGAATGAGTACCGGTGGACGGCGGCAGACCCGAGTTTGCGATGGTTTCAACAGAACGCGCTGGGGCTTGACGTAAAGATTGAGGATATTTCGGAGCAGGTAGCGGCGCTGGCGCTGCAGGGGCCGACTTCGGGGAAGGTGTTGCGCGCGGTTACGGACGCGAACATCGCGAACCTGAAATATTTTCGCGTGACGCGCGGGAAAATTGCGGGCGTGCCGGTGGATATTTCGCGGACGGGTTACACAGGGGATTTGGGATTTGAGATTTGGATGCCTTGGAAGGATGCGCTGCGCGTTTGGGACAAGTTGGTGAATGAGGGAGAGGTGTTCGATATTCATCCAGCGGGAATGATTGCGCTGGACGTGGCGCGAATCGAGGCGGGACTGATCTTGATCGAGGTGGATTACACGTCGAGCAAGAAGGCGCTGATCGAGTCGCAGAAATATTCGCCATCGGAGATTGGGCTGGGGAAACTCGTGGATTTGAAGAAGGATAATTTTGTTGGCCGCGGGGCATTAGCTGCTGAAGCGAAGAAGGGTCCGGGGCGGGCGCTGGTCGGCTTGGAGATTGACTGGAACGAGGTCGAGGCGCTGTACGAGCAGATGGAGATGGCGCCGCAGGTGCCGAGTATGGCGTCGCGCGTGGCGGTACCGGTTTATCGGGCTGGGAAGCAGGTGGGCAAGGCGACTTCTACGACTTGGTCGCCGACACTGAAGAAAATGATTGCGCTAGCTTGCGTTAGGCGGGAGCACTCGGCGGTGGGGACGACGTTAGCAATCGAGCTGACGGTGGAGGCGGTGCGGCGGACGGTTTCCGCGAAGGTGGTGGCGACGCCGTTTTTTAGTCCGGCGAGGAAGACGGCGGTGCCGGTGATTTAACCGCCGCCTCAAATAAAAAACTTTTGCCGGTACTTTGGAATTGACAATTTGTCGGTCCATTCGAACACGTAAAAGAGGAGAACCTCCATTCCAGTAATCCAGACGGTAACTTCACGCCCAGCAGAAAGAGATACTCTGTGTTGGGTGTTTCCTGGATCGCGTCATGACGGGTGGTGAAGTAATCCTTATAATTTGCTCTGTTTGAAGGCGGTCTTCATCGCTATTCGTTAAATCGTACGAGATACCGGCTTTTAAGGGCGCAAGTACAGAGAACAACTTCTCTATTTCTTCATTGAACGTTCCAATTTTATTTTCGTGCTCGACTACCACAAGATTCCCCCATCTCCTGCCACCGGGAAACATCACAAGATCTAGATGAAGGTATTCACGGTTTTCCTCAAGTCCCAGCTTTTTGGCTGTTAAAGGTAGAACAGCCCTTTCTGACCAATACCCAGCAGCCTTCCCCTGCTTACCCGTCATGAAAGCAGTCCAATTTTGCCAGGCTACTCTTCTGCCTTCTGGAGTTGCGGGATAACATTCAGAGAAGGCTTCAATAAATGCTGAAGTGAATTCCTGAGCCGTTGGGCAAACCATAAAAGCTCCTTGGATGGACTGTGGAGGGAATTCCAGGACAACTAGAGAACACAATCGACGTTATTCCGTCAAGCGGTTGTATTTTTTTAGGACGGCGCGGAGGCGGTCGTGGGGTAGGGCGATTACTTTGTGATTTTCGATGCCGGTCATGGTTTCGCGGCTACCATGGCATTGATTACGGCTTCTTCGGTGGCTTGCACGGTGGCGGCGAAGAAGGGCTCGATCATGTCGTTGGGCAATATTTTTAGGTCGACTAGGTGATCTGTTGCGGCTGCGCCGGAATTCGCGCTGGAGAAGGCGATGAAGATATCGCCAGAACCGTTGCCGGAGATGCTGCCGTCGCGGCCGAGACCGAGAGAGACGCGGCGGGCCAAGCGCTTGAGTTGATGCGCGACGAGGGGAGCATCCGTGGCGACCACCACGATTATGGAACCGCGGTCGGCTTCGGCGAAGGATGTGGACGCGTAGGCGCGCTCCTCGGGAATTTCCTTGCCGACGGGAACGCCGGCGATGCGAAGATTGGCGCGCGAGCCATAATTGCATTGCACCAGAACACCGACGGTGAAGGCGCCGACTTTGGAATCGATTTTGCGGGATGAGGTGCCGATGCCACCCTTGAATTCGTTGCAGATCATTCCTGTGCCGCCGCCGACGTTGCCTTCTTCAACCGGGCCGGATTTCGCGGAGTCGATGGCGTGGAAGGCGTGCTCGGACTTTACGTGGAAGCCGTTGATGTCGTTGAGCCAGCCGTCCCAGGTTTCGGCGACTACCGGAAGCGACCACCAGTAGCCGGTGGGATCGGGCTGACCGTGGGCTACGCGCCACTGAATTACTGCGTCGCGAACTACGCCGACGCTGTGCGTGTTGGTGATCATCACCGGGCCTTCCAGGAAGCCGGATTCTTCCACCCACGTCGTGCCCGTCATTTCCCCATTGCCGTTAAGCGACCACCAGCCGGCGAAAACGGGATTGCTCATGGAATCTTTGCCGCGCGGGAGGATTGCGGTGACGCCGGTGCGGACGGGGCCTTTGCCGATTTGGAGTTTGCCTTCACCGAAGTTGAGTGTGGAGTGGCCGACGGTGATGCCACTCACGTCTGTGATGGCGTTTAGCGGGCCGGGCGTACCATCAAAGGAAACGCCGAGGTCACGGGCGCGAGGCTTGGCGGCGGACTTGTCCTGCGCATCTGCCGATGCAAGGAAGGACGTGAGACAGACAACAACCACGACTCGGCACAGAGCATTCCACATTCTTTTTGGTTCTCCCAAGATGGATTAGCAAATGGCGCCCACCTCCCTTCGCGATTCAAGGAAAGCAGAAGGCCGCCGCTACAACTTCGTGCAGTATGACCGAACCGGGATACCTTCACAGAAAGCAGCGACAGGTTCAAGTGGGAAAAACTTTCTGGAGAGAAGAATTTAAAGCGCGGGCGATTTGCCCGGATTCTGACTGAGAAATGATGAAGGGCGGGGCGAGGAGAATGTGGTCGCCGTCGATGCCGTCGACGCAGCCTTGCGTGGGGTAGGTGAGGAGGTTTTGCTCGAGGGCGGCCTGGCGGATGCGTTCGGCGATGTTCTCTTCTTTGCGGAATGGCTCACGAGTGGATTTGTCTTTTACGAATTCGATGGCAAGGAAGAGGCCGAGTCCTCGGATTTCGCCGACGTGAGGATGAGACGTAAGCGCGGATAGTTCAGCACGAAGAGTTTCCGCGGCAGGCTGCACGCGTTCGAAAAGCTTGTGTGACTCAATGTAATCGAGGACGGCGTTGGCCGCGGCGGTGGTTACGGGATGCGCCTGATAGGTGAAACCGTGCTGGAAGGCCCCGGAGCCGCGTTCGAATGCCTCGACGACGCGCGGGGCAACTAGAACCGCGCCGAGGGGCGCATAGCCGCTCGCTATTCCCTTCCCAACCAAGATGATGTCCGGCTCGACATTCCAGTGCTGGATTGCGAAGGGCTTTCCGGTGCGACCCATGCCGCTCATGATTTCGTCGGCGATGAGGAGTATGCCGTGGTTGCGGCAGATTTCTGCGATGCGCTGGGCGTAGCCTTCGGGAGGGACGGCGGCGCCGAGAGTAGCGCCGACTACAGGTTCGAAGATGAAGGCGGCTACGCTCGCTGCCTCATTCACGGTTAGGAAATTATCGAGGTCGTTTGCGCAGGCGATGGCGCAGTCGGGGAATTTTTTATTAAACGGGCAGTGATAGCAGAAGCAGGGGGCGATGTGGCCCCACTCGGCGAGCAGCGGCTGATACGGGGCGCGGCGGGCGACGTTGCCGCTGAGGATCATCGCGCCGAGGGTGCTGCCGTGATAGCTCTGACGGCGAGAAACAACGCGATAGCGCGCGGGCTGGCCGCTTTCGAGATGAAATTGCCGAGCCAGCTTGATCGCGGTTTCCGTGGCTTCGGAGCCGCCGGAGGTGAAATAGACGCGGCCTCCGGACTGAAAATTTGGCGGTGCGAGGGCGAGGAGGCGCCGCGCGAGTTTCTCGGCGGGGTCGGAGTGAAATTGCGTGGTGTGGGCGAAGGCGATTTGTGATGACTGCGCTGCCATTGCTTGGCCGATTTCGGCGACGCCGTGGCCGATGCTGATGACCGCGGCTTGGCCGCTCGCGTCGAGGAAACGGCGGCCGGTCTCATCGACGATCCAGCAGCCTTCGCCTTGGACGGCGATCGGATAGTCTTTGCGGAAATTTCTGGGGAATAGCGCGGAGTTGGAGGGCATGACTATCGGCGAATTGTAGCAGAGGGAAAATTCGGATGGGCGCAAGGATTCGTGATTGTGCCGAGCTGGGGCACCAGCATTGCTGTGCCCCAACGTGGAAGAGGAAAGCGTGGTAGGCTGGCGAGCTTTTTCGGAATTAGAGGCAAACATTTGGCGGCGGCTGACGCCGCTGGGATGCGCTGAAGCGCACCCCTACAACAGTTAGCAACTTAGGTAAAAATCGTGGCGGAACACAATCGCGGGTTGGTGCGGACTATTGGGCGATGGAGCCTGGCGGCTCTGATGCTCAATACGATGATTGGGGCGAGCATATTTGGTTTGCCGTCGCTGATTGCGGCGCGACTGGGGCGATTGAGCCCGATCGCATACTTCGCTGCGTTTGCGGGAGTGGCCGTGATTGCGGCGTGCCTGGCGGAGGTGGCGTCGTATTTCCAGGAAGCGGGCGGGCCTTATCTTTACGCGCGCGAAGCTTTCGGGCGGTTTGTGGGGATTCAGATTGGTTGGCTCACCTGGTTGTCACGCATTTCGGCTTGCTCGGGGGTGGCGAACCTTTTCCTTACGTATCTCACGGCGTTTGTGCCGGCCGCGAGAGCGCCGCTGGTTCGCGCCGGGATCTTAACCGTGCTGATCGGATTTTTGGCGGCGGTGAACTATCGCGGCGTTACGGATGGAAAATGGCTGAGCAACTTCTTTACGATTACGAAGGTGCTACTGCTGACGCTTTTCGTGGCGGCGGGACTGGCGGCTTTGTCGGTGCATCCGGAAATTCGCGTGACTCCTGCGGAAGTGCCCGCGCACGCCGGTGATTGGTTTGCGGCGGTGCTGCTGATGGTCTATGCGTACGGAGGATTTGAGGCGGCGCTGTTTGCTTCGGGAGAGGCGAGCAATCCGCGTAAGGATGCGCCCGTGACCCTGGCCATCGCGCTAGTCACGGCTACGCTGCTCTACGTTGCCGTTCAGTACGTGGTGATTTATACGCTGGCGAATCCTGCGGCAACGACGAAGCCGGCCGTGGATGCGGCGCGGCAGTTCATGGGCCCGATGGGAGTGTCGCTTGTTGCGGCGGGCACTTTGGTTTCCGTTTACGGATACTTGAGCGCGAACATGCTGCATACGCCGCGGGTGACGTTTGCGATGGGAGAGCGCGGGGATTTTCCGGCGTTTTTCGCGGCAATCCATCCGCGATTTCGAACGCCGCATATTTCGATAGTAGCGTTCGCAGCGTTGCTGATTGCCTTTTCGGTCCTTGGGGATTTTCGGTGGAATGCAACTTTGTCGGCTGTAGCGCGTCTGTTCATGTACGGGGCGGTGGCGGCCGCTTTGCCGGCTTTGCGCCGGAAAAGGCCGGAAGACGCGGCTTTTCGCTTGCCCGGAGGCACTGCGTTTGCCGTGATGGCACTGGTCTTCACGGGCTTGCTGCTTACGACGGTGCGTTGGAAAGAAGGTGTCGTCGTGCTTGCGACATTTGGGATTGCGGCGGCGAATTGGTTTTGGGCGCGCCGACGGACGGCACACGCATCGATTACAAGCTCGACTGGTCCTCTTGGAAACCGCTCGGAATCGTGACAATATCCACGAGTCACCATCGATCCTCAGCAGCGACTTACCGTTAAAAACGAGGGACGGACAAATGATTAGGACAGCTCTGCGAAGCGCAAACGCGGCAGCGGTTCTCGTTTTGTGCAGTGCCGCGACTATACTCGCGCAGGATACGGCGAAACATCCGATTACGTTTGACGACATGATGCAAATGCATCGCGTCGGGAGTCCGCAGATCTCGCCAGACGGCAAATGGGTGGCGTATGCCGTGGCGACTCCGGACATGAGCGCAAATCGGAACGCGAGCAATATCTGGATTGTTTCCACGAGCGGCGGAGAAGCGATGCAGCTTACGCAGAGCGGACATGATTCCTCGCCGACATGGTCGCCGGACGGAAAGATGCTGGCGTTTTTGTCGTCGCGCGAAGGGAATTCGCAGGTGTATGTGCTTTCGATGGAGGGCGGCGAGGCGCATGCGGTGACGCATCTCTCGACTGGGGCGGATTTGGTGAAGTGGTCGCCGGATGGGAAGACGATTGCGTTTACGTCATCGGTCCACCCGGATTGCAAAGACGATGCGTGCAACAAGAAGCGCGACGAGGAGAAGGAGAAAAATAAAGTAAAGGCGCGGGTGTACGAGCAGCTTTTGTACCGCCACTGGGACCACTGGTTTGAAGGCAAGCGCAGCCATTTGTTTGTGGAGGCGGCGGACGGCAGCGGAGAGGCGCGGGATTTGAATGCCGGAGCAAATTACGACGTGCCTCCGGACCAACGGGGCGGCCTTGATGACATTAATTTTTCGCCGGATTCGAAGGAGATTTGTTTCACGGCGGTGACGGACAAGGTGGAAGCGATCAGCACGAATGGGGATTTGTTTCTCGTGCCGGCTATAGGGGGCGAAGCGAAAAAGATAACTACCAATCCTGCATTCGATGGCAACCCGGTGTATTCGCCGGACGGCCGGTTCATCGCGTATCACGCGCAGCTTACGCCAGGATATGAATCGGACCGTTGGCGTGTGATGTTGTACGACCGGCAGAGCGGGAAGATCGAGAACCTTTCGGAGGGCTTTGACCGCAGCGCGAACGAACTGCATTGGTCCGCGGACAGCAAGACGATTTTCTTCACGGCGGAGAACGAGACGCTGCAGCCCGTATATGCGATGGCGGCGCGAGTGGGAGCGGAGCCGAAGAAGGTCATTGCTGATACCTTCAACACGGGTTTGACGATCAGCGGCGACGGGAAGACGCTGGCATTTGAGCGCACAAGTTTGACCACGCCGGCGGAGGTGTTTGTTGCGGGCAGCGACGGCTCTGGCGCGCGGCAACTTACTCACCAAAATGACACGGTCCTGGGGAAATTGGAGATGAATGCGGCGGAAACGTTTTGGTTCGAAAGCAAGGACGGTACGCGAGTGCAGGCCATGATGATTCGTCCGCCGCATTTCGACGCATTGAAGAAGTATCCGCTGCTCGTACTGCTGCATGGGGGGCCGCAGACGATGTGGGCTAACGCGTGGGGATACCGGTGGAACGCGCAGGTATTCACGGCCGGCGGATATGTGACGCTGATGATCAACCGGCGCGGGTCGACTGGGTACGGGCAGAAATTCACGGACGAAATTACGAACGACTGGGGCGGCAAGGCGTATGTGGACGTGATGACGGGCGTGGACGTGGCGCTGGCGAAATACAAATTCATTGATGGCTCGCGAATGGCTGCGGCGGGCGGCTCTTACGGCGGGTATATGGCGGATTGGATCGCCACGCATAGCGGACGCTTCAAGGCGATCATCAGTCATGCTGGCATTTACGACAAATTTCCCATGTATGCGACAGAAGAGCTGTGGTTTGAAGAGCACGATATGCAGGGTACGCCGTGGACGAATCCGGAGAGTTATCGAAAATGGGCACCGCTGACGTATGCGACCGAGCTGGGAAAATTCAAGACGCCGACACTCGTTATTTGCGGCGAGCGCGACTATCGCGTGCCGTACACGCAATCACTGGAGTTTTTCAATACGCTGCAGAGGCAAGGCGTGCCTTCGAAGCTGATGGTATTTCCGGATGAGGGCCACTGGATATTAAAGCCGCAGAATTCGCAGTTTTGGTACAAGACGTTTTTTGATTGGCTCACGCAATGGATGAAGTAGAGCGCTAATGATGTTCGAGTGTCCGCCTGAAGGCGAACGCTACATCATGCAAAGAGGCGCTGTAGCGAACGGCGCAGAAATCGAAAGAGATGGAAGAGAAGGAATCCCGCAAGCACGATTAGGAATACCACGACTACGATCGTTGCCGTAGGATGCACGGTAGCCATCCAGGTGAGCCAGACTGCCAGCGCGTCCTCTCCTAAACTGAGCAGCCAATTGCTGAAAGGTTCGGGACTGGTGTTAACGGCGGCGCGCGTACTCGCTTTCGTGCTGTGCGAGGTCAGCGCCACGCCACCGGCGAGAAGCGCTGCGCTCCAGCGCCATTCCGGCGGAGCGGCAACCGTGGCGCTATACGCAAGAAGGGCGGCGGCGGGCGGGCGGATTAAAGTGTGAACGGCATCCCAGACCGTATCAACGTAGGGAATTTTATCCGCGAGAAATTCGATGGCATACAGCGCGAGCGCGATTCCGAGAACCCAGGGATGCGAGAGCACCTGCATCGAGACCGGCAAGTGGATGACGCCAAAGCGCTGAAGAAGGCCGAGGGTCGCGACCGTGGCGTAGAGATTCAGGCCGGAAGAGAATCCGGCGCCGAGCGCGAGACCAAGTGTTTGCAGCGGGTTCACAATCTAAATGGTAGCAGTGCAAGCGATTGCCGCGGGTCCTAACTTTCTACGTGTATGGTGGCGAATAGTCGGTTTGCGGAAGGCCTCTGGCCTAGCGTTTTTAAGTGAGCGCGCCGGCTTTGTACAATTCGTCTTTCATTCCAGCCCAACTCTGACGAGACGATTCTTCCGGAGTGCCTGCGCCGCGCCAGTGAGTTTCCAAGCTAACGGCGTAGTGATAGCCGTCGCGCTTGAGCGCGGTGAATTGGCCAACCCAATCAATTGCGCCTGCACCCATGGCGGCCCAGGCTGGTTCTTCTTTGGCATCGGTGATTTTTGCGATGTCCTTACAGTGGCAATGACCGATGCGATTTTTCGGCAAGAGATTGTATGCGCCAGGGTAAGGAGTTTCGCCACGCCCTGCGGCGTTGCCGGGATCCCAATTGAGCATGAAAGAAGGTGACTGCACGGCGGCGAGAGTTTGCGCCGCCTCGGCGCCGGTCGCGGTGTTGCAGGCAAATTCGTTCTCGAGGATCAGGATAATTCCCTGCTTGCCTGCGGCGTTTGCGGCTTCGAACAATTTCGCATTCATTGCGGCGCGGTATGGTGAGGGATCTTCGAGGCGCCAGAAATCGAAGCAACGTACTCGGTCTGTGTGAAACGCTTTGGCCAGAGCGATGCTGCGCTCCAGAACTTCGCCTTGCTGGTCGTACGTGAAGTCGGCGTTAAATTGCGCGCCCTTGGGGCTGAATTTTGATTTGGGCGCGCCCGGCCAGTCCACTTTAAAGAGCGGACTGGCGATATCGGTCACGCGAAGCTTGTATTTTTCGAGAATGCGGCGCGCTTCAGCGACTTCGGTAGCATCGATCTTGAGGATATTTTTATTCCACATGCCGCGGAGCTCGACCCACTCCATACCAAATTCGCGCGACGCGACTTCACAAGCGCGGCCAAAATCCTGGCCAAGCTCATCGGTAATTACGGTAATCCGGAAGGGCGAGTTCATACGGTTAATCCCAGCTTTTCCTGAAGATATTCCTTGTTCGCCGCAGCGGCTTCCTTAGGGCTGTGAGCGTTTTCAGGAACTTCATCGAGCTCGACGACCGCCCAGCCGCGGAAACCCACTTTGCTAAGAGATTCAAAAACGGCAGGGACGTCCACCAGGCCGCGCCCAAGCTCGACAAAGCGATAGACACTCTTTGAGACGCGGTCGACATCTTTGATATGCAAAAAGAGAAGTCGATCACCGTATTTCTCTATGGCTTTCGCGGGGTCTCCGCCACCCTGGAAATAATGCGCGATATCCAGTTCCAATTTGACGTAACGCGGATCAGAGGCGCCCATAATTTGATCGAGTTCTTCAGGTCGCTCGCTTAATGAACCCATGTGATTGTGATATCCGAGAGGGATTCCAAGATCCGCCGTGCGTTTGCCAAGTTCCGTCAGGGTTTTGCCCAACTGTTTGTAATCATCAGGAATTGCGATGCGACCCTTTGGGCGATTGTCCAAGATTTGGAGGTACAAACCGCCGGCGTCACGCAAGAATTTGGCGCGGGCGGTGTGCTCCGCGATGCTCTTCTTCGCGGAAGCAGAGTCGCTAAGCAGGTCACCGCTGGAAAGCGCCACGAATTTCAACTCATGCTGGCTAAGCAGATCGCGCACGGCGGCGGGAGCGCCAAACTCCGCGATACTGTTGGACCGCAGTTGTATGCCGCGGAAACCCACGGCGGCGATGTCTTCTATTGCTTGGCGATCATTGCCGCCCCAGGTGATCGATGCATAGCCGAAATGAATCTCGGAAGGCGCGGGCGTTATGGGCGTGTCGAAGTGCGAGAGGTCCATGGGCGGATAGAGGAGGTCGCGGGCGAGAAGGGTCTCGCAGGGAAATGCAGAAGCTGCGGCCAACGCGCTCATTGCGCCGAGGAATTCGCGTCGCGGCATGCGATGGGTCATGCGTTCTCCTTTTCTGTTCGACGTTCACCGCATTTCACACATCAAGCATAGCCGTCGGGATGTTTGCGGCGCCATTCCCACGCGCTGCGTACGATGGATTCGAGCTCCGGAAATTGCGGTCGCCAATGCAAGTTACGCTT
>Ga0209131_1003013_pt1 | contig 11308 bp, 7 predicted proteins | sample GraSoi_2013_40cm_FD_185826 | JGI IMG/M metagenome (GOLD analysis project Ga0209131, IMG submission 185826) | Grasslands soil microbial communities from the Angelo Coastal Reserve, California, USA - Sample 9_17_2013_40cm (SPAdes) (version 2) | ecosystem: Environmental > Terrestrial > Soil >...
CCCCCAGCCGTTCTCCGCCGTACCCGACCACCACAGGTCCTGCAGCGTTCCGCCGTTGAATGCAAGGCCGCCCATGTCGGTGATCGAGCCGTTGGCGGTGAGGTCGTCATCGCCCAGCCCGCCATCGGTAATCGTGAACGTGAAGCGGTTGCCGTCGATGCGCCCGGGCATCGGATACCAGTGCGGCGTCCGATTGTCGGGCGTCGGCCCGTTCTTCCAATAGGTTGCCGTGGGAGGAAGCGGGTCGGGGTACTCGACGACGACGCTCAACGGCTGACCCGTTCCGCAATTGTCGAGGCGGAAATCGAGCCAGCCGTGCGGAAACGCAAGCGCTGCCGGCGGCGCGCCCTCGGGGGTAAAGAGCGCCGCGCGTGGGTCGATCACCTGGGCGCGCGAAATGACACAAGCGCTCTCCGTCGTGAACACATTGAGAGTGATCGGCTTGCCATCCGGCGCGATCAATCTCGTCGAGCGCGTCGCCGGAGGCGGTGCACTTCCTTGCTGGACGCGCAGCGTTCCGACGGCAGGGCCGACGCGAGCCCGGACGAGATACGATCCCTCCATCCCGTTTGCGACCGCGCTCATGCGCGCCCGATTCTGGTTTGGATAAGGCTCTGTCCCAGTAAGCGACGTAGAAGCGGCAAGCTGCGCGCTTGCCCCTCCGCTTTCCGATTGAACCTCCCACGACACGGCAAGACCCAGCAGATTGAGGTTGCTTTGCCCTGCGCGCACGTCGGCGGCGAGCTCTAGCGTAGCGCCGGGCTGCACGACGAGTTGCGCCGGAACCATGCCGATGGCGAGCGTGGCCGGATCGTAGACGGTGAAGGCAGCCGTCACGCCGCCGCCATCAACCCGCGATTCAATGAAACAAACTACGTTTCCCGGTGGACTGGCTGTGAACGGGGGTGACTGGGCGACGCCCTGGGAATCGGAACGGGAGTAGGCCCTCGGTTGGCCGCCGAACGATCCGCAAGCGGGCTCCAGCACGACGAAGGACATCCGCGCATTTGGTAACGGGTTTCCGGCTTGATCAAAGATGCGCATGCGCATCAACCCCGTGGAAGTCTGGTTGACCGCGATGATCGACTCCATCGACAGCACCTCCCGACGGCCAACCCCGTATGGCGGCAACAACGAGACGTCGAATCCGGCACCACCGGCATATGTGAGGACATGACCCATCAATGCCGTGCCTTCGCGATAGTCCACGAAGTCGCCCCTGATCGGCGAGCCGCTATCGTTGCGCAGAAGAGTGATCTCCCCTTCCGGCCAAGTGATGTCGCGCGGATAGAAATCGAGGCGGCACCCAGCCACGCTGCTGGGCTCCAGTACCCTGAGCTGGCCGGCTCCCGGCCTGATGACGACCTGCGCCTCGCCCCCGCAATCGAGCCGCCGTATGGTCTCGGGGGACGACAGGAGTTGAAGACGGGAGTATTGGCTGCGCATCGTCACCTCGCTCGCATCCGGAATCACCTCGGGTGCGACAAGAGTGAGCGTTGCCTGGTAGTCAAGCTCGACTCCACCTGTGAAAGTGCTGCCCGGGTTCCAAAGCGTCACGAACACACTATTCGGAATCCTCATGCGGCCGCTGCCGCTGATCGGGGTATTGAAGTCACCCGAGAACCTGACCGTTCCGCTGATGTTGAGCGGGCACCGCATTGGGAAACTGCTGCCGATCGCCCCGCCATTGACGGTGATGGGCTCGGCGCAGTCGCCGAACACTTCCACAGCAAGGGCGCCATCCGGTCCGACGATCGTGCCGCTGCCCGAGGAGCCAAACGCACTCGCTGTCATCACCCTGACCAGTCCCGCGTTCACCTCGATCGTCCCCGTGATCGAATTGGGACCGTTGAGGACGATCTCCTGGCCCGATAGCCTGAGGGAGGCCGGGCCTTCCTCGTCAATGGGACCAAATCTGATGTGGGCGGGCCCGGTCACGTTGAGCGTGCCTCCGGCGAGCGTCAGACGAAACATCTCGAGCGTGGGCGCGGAGGAGATCGCGTTGATCGTGGGGTTGGCCGCGGTAAAGCGGACCGGTGGCTCGATTCGCGCGAGAGGCCAGGGGCCGTTTATGACGACGGCATTACTGCCGGAAATCGTGAACGGGTTGCCGGCAATGCCGGCGTACTCGCTCGCATTGAATTCCACACCGTCCAGCGTGAGACCCGCGAGGTCATTGACGGTGGCCCCGCTGCGAATGACGACTCGATCGCCATTTGCCGGGACCACCCCTTCGAGCCAATTGGCGGGACGCGACCACTTTTGGTCCACGGCGCCACCTGTCCACGTGCGGGTGGCCGCATGCGCGACATCCGCGCACAAAAAGAGCGCCGCAGCGCCCAGGAATTCAAACAACTTTTTGATTTTGGTACTCCCGGTGGAGCACTAATTCTATCAACCGCCCGGGGCTCCGGGGAGCCCCGAATCGGTCTGTCCTACACCGGAACCGGCTCTTCGTTCCTCGGTTGCGGCGCCGGCTGGGCGGGCTTGGGAGGTGCGACGTTCGCCTCCTGCCGCTTCTGCGCTTCGGCCTTGTCGCGGTTGCGCCGCGCGAGCTGCTCGGCCTGCATCTCCTTTCAGGGTGGGAGTTGTGCGAACCACTCTACGCCTGGCCGTCGCCCACCGGAAGCGAGAATTGAAAGACCGCGCCCTTGTGCCGGTGCGCGTCGACCCAGATGTTGCCGCGGTGGCGCGTCACGATGCGCTGCACGATCGCGAGCTCCACGCCGGTCCCGGGTTCGTCGGTCTGCAGCTGGATCTGCTCGAAGACATAGAACAGCTTGCCGGCGTATTCGAGGGCGAGGCTGGTTCCATTGTCGTGCACGGAGTAGACCGCGTACTCACCGCTTCCGCCGCCCGTGACTTCGACGCGGGGATACTCGTTGCTAAGGCTGCGCCGGACGGCCCCGCGGAGGAGGTTTATCCACACGAGGTTGAGCATCTCGCGGTGGCCGCGCACCTCTGGAAGCGTCCCGATGTGGAAGTCCACGCCCTTCGGGTGGTCGATCTCCTCCCAGGCCGCCACGGCCATCGCCCCCATGTCGACCGTCTCCAGCTCCAACGGACCGCGCGCGAGGAGGTACAGGTCGCGGAGATTGCCGATCATCGCGTCCATCACGGCAATGCTGTCGCGGATCGCAAGGACGTTCTGCGACGCCGCGGCGTCCAGCGATCCCGCCGCGAGCGCGAGCAGCCTCTTCTCGATGGCATCCAGCGGCATCCGGAAATCGTGCATGACGGCGAGCGAAAGTGTTTCGAACTCGCGCATCGCCGCCGCGAGCCGTTCGCTGCGGCGCGTGAGGTCGCGGGTGTCGCGCCTGTCGTCTGGCGGGGAGATCATTGCCCGCTCTCGCGCCGCGCGGCGCGGGCGGCCGCCGCCTTCACGGCCGCGAGCTCCGCATCGGCGAGCGCCTGTTCCACGAGCCAGCGCGCGGGTTGGTAATCGCGGGCGGCGATCTGGCGCTCGGCGAGCGCCGCCTTCTCGCGCGCCTGCGCGAGCTCGCGAGGCGCGTGCTGCTCCGCGCCGGCATCGACCGCGCGCGCGATGGCCGCGCGCGCCTCCCGCAGCCCTTCCGTCGGCGGCGGATAGGCCGCACATCCTGCCGCGAGGGCCAGCGAAAGCGCGAGCCCAGGCAAGAAGCGATTCCGCATGGGCCCATTTCAACTCAGGCGCGGCGTGCGCGATGCCGTGTGCCGCACGCTACTTCGTGTAGTGGATTCCCCTACAGGGAGACGCTATTCGAGCGTGGTGAGGCCGTGCAGGATGGCGAATTTCGTGAGGCCCGGCACGTCGCGAATGTCGAGCTTTTCCATCAGCCGGGCGCGGTAGGTTTCCACGGTGCGCGGCGAGATCGAGAGGGCGAAGCCGATGTCGGCTCCGCCCCGGCCCTCGGCGATGAGCTGCAGCACCTGGCGCTCCCGCGAGCTCAGGCATGCGATCGGATCCTCGGCGGCTTCGCTTTCGACGAGCTGCTCCAGCACGCCCTCGGCGATCGTGGCATGCAGGTAGCGCTTGCCGCTATTCACCACGTGGATGGCCTCCACCACATCGCTTCCCGCGGAGCTCTTCGGCACGTAACCGGCGGCACCCGCCCGCAGCGCGCGCACGACGTGAAGCGAATTCGAATGCACCGACAACATCAGCACGCGAGACTCCGGGACGCGTTCGCGAATGATGCGGGTGGCCTCGATGCCGTTCAAGTCCGGCATGCTGCTGTCCATCAGGACCACTTGCGGGCGCAGGTCCACGGTGCGCTGGACCGCTTCGCGGCCGCTGCGGACGACGTCGACCACTTCGATGCCGCGCTGCGCGCCGAGCAGATGGCACAAGCCGTCGGCGACAACCTTGTGATCGTCGGCGATGAGGACGCGGATGGTCATGGCTTGCGCGGCACGCTCACCGTGATGCGCGTTCCCTTGCCGCTCTCGGATTGGAGCGCGAACGTGCCGCCCACCGCCTCCGCGCGCTCGCGCATCGTGATGAAGCCGTAGCCCGCCTTTTCCGTCCGGTCCGCTTCGCGATCGAATCCCACGCCGTCGTCCTCTATGGTCAGGACGATATGCGGGCCGATCTCGCGTAATTCAATGGCCACGTGCCGCGCCTGGGCGTGGCGCGCCACGTTGTTGAGCGCTTCCTGGGCGATGCGGAAGAGCGCCAGCTCGATCTCCGGGCCGCAGCGCCAGTTCTCGTCGCCGCGAACCGTTACGCGGATTCCGCTGCGCGCCGTGAATTTCTTCGCGTACCACTGCAGCGGCGCGATGAGGCCGTACTCGTCGATCATCGGCGGACGCAGCTCGTACATCACATTCTCGACCGCCTTGAACGCCGACTCGATGAGCTCGAGCGAGTCGTTGTTGCGCCGGCGGATGAGCGCGTCGTCGTGTTCAGCCAGCCGCGTGCGAATCATGTCCATGTTGATGCGCATGGCGGTGAGCGTCTGGCCGACGCGATCGTGCAGCTCACGCGAGAGGTCGCGCCGTTGCGTTTCCTGGAGCTCGACAAGGCGGCGCGTGAGAGCCTGCAGGCTTTCGGCATTGGAGCGGATCGCGGCATCGGCGGCCTTGCGCTGCGAGATGTCCTCGACGAGCGCAATTGCGTACCGCGGTGCGCCGCCGGCATCGCGGACGAGTGCCACCGTGTTCTGCGCCCAGAGGACCTCACCGTCCCTGCGGATGTAGCGCTTTTCCCAGGAGAAATCCTCGCGTTTGCCGGAGAAAAGCTCGTCGCGCAGCTTCCGATTGAGCTCCATATCCTCGACGTGGGTCACGTCCCAGCCGGTGAGCCCGAGGAGCTCCTCCTCGGTATAGCCCAGCATGCGCTGGTAGCGCCGGTTGACGCGCATGAAGCGGGCGTCCAGGTTGGTGATGGCGATGCCGACCGGCGCGTGCTCGAAGATCGCCTCGAGAAGCTCTTCGCGCTCCTGCAGCGCTTCGTGAACGCGCTTGCGCTCGACGATGTCCTCGGTCATGTCGCGGGCGATCCCGAGGATCGCGATGACCCGCCCCGCCGCGTCCCGGACCGGGTTCGCTTCAGCCTGCATCAACCGGACCCCTCCGTCGCGCGCCAGGATGCGAAGCTCGAGCCGGCGCGCCTTGCCGGTGCGCACGATCTCGGCGTATTCGGCGCGGATCCGCTCGCGGTCGCCGGGATGGACCTGCTGGAAGGGCTCGGCGTCGTTCGCCGGGCCGCGCAACGCCTGGGCCTGCGCGTTCACATAGAGCGCCCTTCCGTCGACATCGAAGAGGCCGATGACGTCGCTGGCGTTTTCTGTGACCTTGAGGAAATCGTCCTGAAGGCGACCGTCTTGCATTGGAAAATCTTAGCACCGGAAGGGCCGCTTTTCCCTACCTGTGCGGGTGGGGCAAAATAGGGGGATGCCAAATGACACGAAGGCGCCCGAAAGCGCCCACCTCACCAACTTCATCCGCCAGCACGTCGAGAAGGACCTCGCGGAGGGGAAATACGCGCAGCGCCGCTGGGGCGGCGGGCCCGGGCCGTTGTCGAAACACAAGGACGCCCCGCTCGACCCCGCGAAGGCCCGCACGCGCTTTCCGCCCGAGCCCAACGGGTATCTGCACATCGGACATGCGAAGTCGATCTGCCTCAACTTCGGATTGGCGGAGGAGTACGGCGGCATCTGCCACATGCGCTTCGACGACACGAATCCGGAGAAGGAGGAGCAGGAGTTTGTCGACGGGATCCTGGATTCCGTCCATTGGCTGGGATATCACTGGGGCAAGAACGACGAGAACCTCTATCACGCCTCGGATTACTTCGAGTGGATGTACGAGTTCGCCGAGGAGCTCATCGAGCACGGCGACGCGTACGTCGATTCGCAAACCGCAGAGGAGTTGCGCGCCACGCGGGGATCGCTGACCGAGCACGGGCTGGAGTCACCGCATCGCTCGCGCTCGGTCGAGGAGAATCTTTCGCTATTTCGAGAGATGCGCGACGGCAAGCATCCCGACGGCGCCCACGTGCTGCGCGCCAAGATCGACATGAAGTCGCCCAACATCAACATGCGCGACCCGGCGATCTACCGCATCAAGAACGCCGAGCACCACCGCACCGGCGACAAGTGGCACATCTACCCGATGTACACCTATGCGCATCCGATCGAGGACGCGCTGGAGAACATCACGCATTCGCTCTGCACGCTGGAATTCGAGGACCAACGGCCCTTTTACGATTGGGTGCTGGAGAAGATCGCCTCGTTTGGGTTGTTGCAGCGGCCGTTACCGCAGCAAATCGAGTTCTCTCGCCTCAACCTGACCTACACGGTCATGAGCAAGCGGCTTCTCATTCAGCTGGTGAAGGAAGGGCATGTGGATGGGTGGGACGATCCGCGGATGCCGACGCTGGTCGGATGCCGCCGCCGCGGCTACACGCCCGAGGGTATCAAGCTCTTCATGGAGCGCGTTGGAGTCTCGAAATCGGATTCGGTGATCGACTACTCGCTGCTCGAAGATTGCCAGCGCGAGGTGCTGAACGAGATTGCTCCGCGGCGCATCGCGGTGCTCGATCCGCTCAAGCTCGTGATCGACAACTGGCCGAAGGGACACGCCGAAGAGTGCTTCGCGCCCAACCACCCGCAGAAGCCGGATTGGGGAAAGCGGTCCCTACCGATGAAGAGCGAGTTGTGGATCGAACACGAGGACTTCATGGAAGTGCCGACGAAGGGGTACTTCCGCCTGTTTCCGGGGAATTCAGTGCGGTTGAAGTACGGCTTCGTGGTGCGATGCACCGGGTATTCGAAAGGACCGGACGGGAAAGTGGATGAGGTCCACTGCGATTACTTGCCGGAGACGAAGTCCGGGACCGCGGGAGCCGAAGCCGTCAAGGTGAAGGGCGTCATTCATTGGTTGAGCGCCACGGATGCATTTCAGTGTGAGGTGCGGCTTTACGATCGGCTATTTCGCGAGCCGCAGCCCGGCACGGGAACGCACAAGTACCTGGACGACATCAATCCCAATGCGAAACATGTCATCACGGCGCACCTGGAGACGGCGTTGAAGGAAGCGAGGGGCGACGATCGCTTTCAATTCGAGCGACATGGATACTTTGTCGCCGACAGGCGAGACTCGCAGCCCGGCGCACCCGTTTTCAACAGATCGGTAACGCTGCGTGATTCCTGGGCCAAACCATAGCTGCGGGAAGCCGTAAAAAAAGCCGAGGGCGAAAGCCCTCGGCTTGATTGAAGGAAAAGACGCTTACGGACGCGCGATCGTGATCGCCGGCGAGGTCCACGTCTCCCAATGCGCGGGATTGTTGGCATCGCCCAGCGCCTTGAGCACGGAGAGCGTCGCGCGATACTGCCCGTTCGGCACAACGTATGCCTTGTTGCCCGCAAAGGTCACGCCGTCCCACGTAAGGACGAACGCACCCGTGCTGCTGGTATTGCGGATCGCGTAATCCCACTGGAACGCCTCGTGCCATGATTTGCCGCTCGTCGCATCCGCGATGTCCAGCCGGATGGTGCGCGACTGGTGGTCGAGGTGGAGCACGAAGTACGCGACGTCGTCACCGGCCATCGTGAAGGTGCCGCCGCCCGCCAGGTTGCCCGAGAGCGAGCGGTCGGCAAGCCACGGGAAACCGGCTGCGGTAGGCACGAGCACCACCTTGGCCTGGTAGTCGCCGATGAAGCCGGCGAACGGCACGCGATACACCTGGCCGCCGCCCTGCGGCGTCAGCACGATGTAACCGCCGTACTGCCCGAGGTTCGGACCGCTCGGCGGCGTGATCGACGCGTTGAACGTCGCGCTTCCGCCCGCGGGCACCGTAACGCTCGGCGCACCGAACGCAACGTTCGCATCCGACAAGAAGAAGTTCGGCGCGAAGGTGTTAGGGCCGTTGGAGACCGTGTTCACAAACGAAAGATCGTAAGTGACCGGCGCGGCGCCGTTGTTCGACACGGTAAGCGTCTGCGTCGAGCCGCCAAATTGGCTTTCTCCGAGCGACAGCTTGGCCGGATTGACCGTGGTCGTCGCGAGGATGGCCTTGTCGATCTGCAGCATGCCCGCGCCCTGGCGGTTCGTGTTATCCAGGAATCCGGCGGTCGGAGCACCCCACCACGGTCTCGGCTGCGAAGTGTTCTGCAGCAGGCCGCGCATCGCCTGCGACGGCGTATGCGGCCGCGCTTCCAGCATCAGCGCCGCCGCGCCCGCCACGTGCGGCGAGGACATGGAAGTGCCGCTCAGGTTCGCGTAGCCGCCGAGCTCCAGCGGGAACGTCGAGCGGATGAATCCGCCGGGCGCGCCGATGTCGGGCTTCAGCGCGAGGTCGGGAGACAGCCCGTACGAGCTGAAGGACGAAATCAATCCCCCCGTCGCGTTCGGAACGGATCCGACCTGGTTGGTCCAGGTCATCGTGACAGGGCCTGCGGCGATGCGGCCGTTGATCGTCGACCCGGCCGCGGCAGTGATGCTCACGACGGGAATGGTGATCGGCGGGCTGCCGGCCACCGTCGGGCTCACGATGCCGGAGGTGTTGTTATAGAGCACGACGCCAGAAGCGCCCGCGTTTTGTGCGTTGCGCGACTTGACGTAGAACGTGCAAGTGCCGCGGCGGATGAGAACGACCTTTCCGGCGAGGCTGCCGGCAGGCAATGCCGCGCACGCATCGTTGGTCGTCGTCGTCGTGCCGGTGCGCGCCATCGGGAATGAGCCCGTGTGCGGCGCCGCCGGCGCTCCGGTCGCCTCGATGTAGCCGATCGCCAGGTTGTCCGGGCTAATCGTGAACGCCGGGAGGTTGAGGAAGTTGTTGTCGAACGACGCGACGCCGATCACCTTCTCGCCGAGCCCGGGCGCGCCGCCTGAATACAGCCCGTTGGCGCCGCTGTTGCCGAACGACGCGACGACGACCACGCCCTTGTTGACGAGGCGGGTCGAAGCCATCGCGGTCGGGGCCTGCGGCCAGTCGAAGGCGGAGCCGATGCTCATGTTGAGCACCTGCATGCCGTCTGCGAGCAGGCGTTCCATCGCGGCGATCATGATGTCGTCGGAGGTCGAGCCGGCGCAGCCGAAGACGCGGTAGGCGCCGAATCGAACGCCGGGCGCGACACCGACCACTCCACCGTTCGCACCGATGATGCCGGCGACGTGCGTGCCGTGGCCCGCGCAATCGTCCGGATCGTTATCCGGCACGGGATTCGGGTTGCTCACCGCATCGTAGGCATCACCGACGAAGTCGTAGCCGGTGAACACGCGGCAGCCGGCGCCGAAACATCCGCCGAGGTCCGGGTGGTTGTAATCGATGCCGGTATCCATCACCGCCACCTTCACACCCGCGCCCGTGAGGCCGAGCTCGGAGTGAGCGACGTCCGCACCGGTCATCGACAGCGCGGTGATGAGTTCGGGATCGGCGACTTGCTGCGGCGCGGGCATCTGGATGATGCCGACCGGATAGATCGCCTTCACTCCCTGGACGCGCGCGAGCTTCCCGAGCTGGCTGGGCGAAATCGCGACCGAAAACCCGTTGAACAATGTGTCGTAGGCGTAGCGCTCGGTGTACTTGACCCCGGCGTTCGCGGCGTTCGCGCGGAAAGCGGCCTTTTCGGCGCGCACCGCGGCGAGCGAGGTGCCGTCGGCCGTGGGCGGACTGGCGAGCTCCACGAACCAGAATTTGGGTGTTTCGTTGACGTACGCGCCGGTTTCCGCGCTGGGCGCCGGACTCTGCGGTTGGAGCTCGGTGACCTGCGCGCCGATCGGCAATGCCAAAGCGAGCGACGCAAGCGCTCCCAGCGTCGTGACAAGACGTAAGAATTGCATGGTGTTCCCCCCAGGGTTGATGGTGGTCTCGGACGAGCTGCCCCCGAGCTTGTGGCTTACCGGGGCCGGCTCTGCGCGGGAGTATGACACGCGTCGGACTGCGCGGCGGCCGATGTCGCATCAGCCCGGCGACCGCATTTGCTGGTCAGCGTGGTTCCTGGTGCCCGCCGAATTCGCGCCGCATCGCAGATAACAGGCGATTGGCAAAATCATCCTCGCCCCGCGAGGCGAAGCGCGAGAACAATGCCGCGCTCAATACCGGCGCGGGCACGGATGCGTCGACCGCGGCCTTGACGGTCCAGCGTCCTTCGCCGGAGTCCGAGACGAAGCCCTTGAAGCCGGCGAGCTGCGGATCCTTCGCGAGCGCGCCGGCGATGAGGTCGAGGAGCCACGAGCGAATCACGCTTCCGTGGCGCCACACTTCGGCGACCTTCGCAACAGCGATGTCGTAGCGGCCGTTGTCGCCGTGACGCATCAGGTTGAAGCCTTCGGCGTACGCGGCCATCACGCCGTATTCGATGCCGTTGTGGACCATTTTCACGAAGTGGCCGGCGCCGGCTGGGCCGCAGTGAAGATAACCGTTACCCTCTCCCCGGCTCTCCCCCAAGGGAGAGGGAGAGAGTGCGAGGAAGATTGGATCGAGGTGGCGAACGATTGACTCCTCACCACCTATCGTCATGCAGTAGCCTTCCTTCAGGCCCCACACGCCGCCGCTCGTGCCCACGTCAACATGGTGGATGCCGTGCTTCTCTAGCTCGCTCGCGCGCCGCACGTCATCCGCGTAGTGCGAGTTGCCACCGTCGATCACCACGTCACCAGCACTCAGCAACAGTCCGAGAGTCGCCAACGTGGCGTCGACCTCTGTATGCGGCACCATGAGCCAGATCGCCCGCGGCTTCGCCAGCCGCAGGACGAGCAATTCCAGCGTCTTCGCGCCCGCCGCTCCTTCGCTCTCGAGAAGGTCCACCGCATCGCCGTTCACGTCGTGGACCACGCATGTGTGGCCGGCGCGCATGAGGCGCCGGGTGATGTTCGCGCCCAT
>Ga0209131_1003014_pt1 | contig 11308 bp, 6 predicted proteins | sample GraSoi_2013_40cm_FD_185826 | JGI IMG/M metagenome (GOLD analysis project Ga0209131, IMG submission 185826) | Grasslands soil microbial communities from the Angelo Coastal Reserve, California, USA - Sample 9_17_2013_40cm (SPAdes) (version 2) | ecosystem: Environmental > Terrestrial > Soil >...
ATCCATTCCGTGGCGCACGCCCTGCCGGAACGGCGGGCGCTGTGGTGGATCGCCGGGGGCGTGGTCGATGCGCTGCTGGATGTCACCGAACCGGGCGAGCTCGCCCACGCCCGCCGGCTGTGGAACAAGATCGACCTGTACACCCGTGATCTCGCCACGGGGGCGGCCGCGGACAATGAACCGCTGCTGCGCGAGTTGCTTTATGTGATCGCGGGTTGCGCACCGCTTACGCAGCGCATCCGCGACATCAAGCTGCTCTACGGGCTGGACACGCTGCGCCCCGCGGCGCAGCCGGTGGGCGAGCTCGCGGCGCCGGATCCGAACACGCTGCAGACCCTCATCGCCGAAGTGCGCGAGAAGCTGCGCAAGCTTAGAAAATTCTGGCGCCAGTACATGGTGGGCGAGCCGAAGGGCCGCTCGGCTTTCGGCGAGCGTGCGAGGACGCTGCAATCGAAGGCCGCGCCGCTGCAAAGCCCTCAGCTCGACCGGCTGCTCGCAGCCATCGCCGAAGTCACGGACACGCTGCCCGACCCGCACCCGGCGGATAGCGACGCTCTGTTGATCGAGATGGCGGCGGCGTTCCTGCTTGCCGACAGCATTCTCGATACCTATGGCCGTGCGCCCGCCGACCTGGATCAGCAGCTCGAGCTCCTCAGCGGCTGGCTGCGCGCCGCGGCGAGCGGCAAACCGGTCGCTTCGCCGCCCGCCGGCTTGCGCCCGGAGTTTCTCCAGGAGATCAGCGCCATTCAGCTGCGCGCGCAGGTCGCCCGCGAGATCCTCACCAACCTGCAGCAGGTGGAGCAGGTGCTGGATGCTTATGCGCGCGGCCAGAGCTCCGACCGGATCGTGCAGGCACTCGTGCCGCAGCTGCGGCAGATCCACGGCGCATTGTCCGTGCTGCGCTGGGATCGCGCCGTCGGTGCGCTGCAGCGTTGTCAGGGACTCCTGGCGACGCTGGCACCGGGCGGCGAGGACATGGACTGGCTCGCGGAAGGCTTGAGCAGCATCGGTCTTTTCATTACGCCCTGCCTGGAAGGGCGCGAGCCTCGCCAGCAAGCCATCGATACCTTCCTCGAGCGCTTTGACAAGCGGCCACCCGCCGTGGCGCGGGCAACGCCAGCCGCCGCGCCAGCCGGACAAGCCAACGAGCTGCTGCAGATATTCCTGGAAGAGGCTGCCGAGGTCCTGGCGGCGATCGAAGCCGCGCTTACAGTCTCGCGTGCTCAGCCGGAGGACGCGGAGGCGCTCACCACCATCCGGCGCGGCTTCCACACGTTGAAAGGCAGCGGCCGCATGGTCGGCCTCACCCAGCTCGGCGATGCCGCGTGGGAAGTGGAGCAGGTGATGAACCGCTGGCTGGAAGAGAAGCGCCCGGCGACGCCCGAGCTCCTCGAGCTGCCAGCTGTCGCCGCAACGCAATTCGCCGAATGGACCGCCAAGCTCCGCGCCGGTGAGACACCCAAGGTGGACGTCGCGATCATCGCCGGTCTTGCGCAACGCCTGAAACCCGGCATGTTCGACATTTACCTCAAGGAGGCGCGCGCGCACATCGCGACGCTCGAAGCGCAGAGCGCGCGCTGGTGCGCGAACCGCGGCACCTCGGCTTCAGACGAGTTCACGCGGGCCGCGCACACGCTCGCCAGCAGCTCGCGCACGGCCGGCTTCGAGCCGATTGCCGAGCTCGCTGCGGCGCTCGAGCAGTGGATGCCCTTTGCCGGCCGCACCGTGGACGACGCGGACGTCAACTTGGTTGCCGCCGTGGTCGCGAAGCTGAAAGAAATGGTGGCGGCGGTCCAGGGCCGCCAGGCGGTTGCGCCGGCGGCCGACGCCGTGCGCAACCTGCAGGCGCTTGCCGTGCGCCTGCAACCGCCGCGCAAGCCGAAAGACAAGCGCGTGATGCGCGACGACATCGACGCCGAGCTGCTGCCGGTGTTCCTAGAGGAGGCGCAGGAGCTCGTGCCGCAGATCGCCGGAGATTTGCGCGACTGGAAAGCGAATTCGTCGGACAGCAAGCTCGCCGATGCGGTGAAGCGCGGTCTGCATACGCTCAAGGGTAGCGCGCGCATGGCCGGCGCCATCCGCCTGGGCGAGCTCACGCACCTGATGGAAAGCCGCATCGACTTCGGGCAGGAGGCGGGCGACCTTTCGCCGGCACTGTTCGAAGACCTGCAGTCGCACATGGATCGCGTGAGCGGCGACTTGGAGCGCATGCGCCAGCCGCGCCAGCAGTCCGCGGTGGCAGAGCTCGCCCCAGCGCCTTCGGCCGCCGCGCAGCCTGCGCCGTCTCTGGCACCGGCGGCACCGGTCGCAATGATGCGAGTCAATGCCGAGCGGCTCGACGACCTGATTGCCGGCTCCGGCGAAGTGGCGATCGCGCGCTCGCGCATCGAAGCGGAATTGCGCCAGGTCAAGCAATCTCTCGGCGAGCTGAACGAAAGCATCGTGCGGCTGCGTACGCAGCTTCGCGAAGTGGAAATCCAGGCCGACAGCCAGATGCAGTCGCGCCGTACCGCGCTCAACGAGCGCGAGCGGGAATTCGACCCGCTGGAGTTCGACCGCTATACGCGGCTGCAGGAGCTGACGCGGATGATGGCCGAAGGCCTGAACGACGCGGTGTCGATCCAGCAGGCGCTCGTCAAGAATCTGGGCGAGACCGATGCCGCGCTTTTGCACCAGGCGCGCCTTGGTCGCGAGCTGCAGCAGGACCTGATGCGCATGCGCGCGCTGCCTTTTGCCAACCTGAGCGAGCGCCTGCACCGCATCGTGCGGCAGACCGCCCGAGATCTGGCCAAGAAGGCCGAGCTCGATATCCAAGGCAGCCAGGTCGAGCTGGACCGCAGCGTACTGGAGCGCATTGCTGCGCCGCTCGAGCACCTGCTGCGCAACGCCCTCGCACACGGCATCGAAGAGCCGGCTTTGCGCGCTGGCGCGGGAAAGCCGGAGACCGGACGCATCGCGATTACGCTGCGCCAGGAAGCGAATGAGATCGTCGTCGTGCTAAGCGACGACGGCGCCGGCCTCAATCTCGGGCGTCTGCGCGCCAAGGCCCTCGAAAAGGGCCTGATTGCGCGCGACCAGGCGCTGAGCGAAGCCGAGCAGGTGCAACTGGTCTTCCTGTCGGGCCTTTCCACCGCCGAGGCGGTCACCGAGCTCGCGGGGCGGGGCGTCGGGATGGATGTCGTGCGCACCGAGATCAATGCGGTTGGCGGGCGCATCGATGTGGCGAGCATCCGCGGCGGCGGCACCACCTTCACCGTTTATCTGCCGCTGACGCTTGCGGTGACCCACACCGTGATGGTGCGCGCCGGCGCGATGATCACCGCGATCTCGTCGGCGGCGATTGAGCAGGTGCTGCGGATCAAGGCCGACGCCCTGGTCGCGCTCTACGAGAAGGGCGCGGTCGAGTTCCAGGGACGCCACTACCCCTTGCACTATCTGCGCCAGCTCCTCGGGCAGCGCGGCCCGACCGACATCCAGGAGAACAACTCGCTGCTCCTCGTGCGTGGCGGCAACGAGCGCGTAGCGGTGCATGTCGACGAGCTTTTCGGCAATCGGGAGATGGTGGTCAAGAACATCGGACCGCAGCTCGCCCGCGTCGCAGGCGTCAGCGGCGCAAGCGTATTGCCCGACGGCAGCATCGTCCTGATCGTCAATCCCGTGCAGCTCGCCGCCCGCGATCGCGCCGCACCGGCCAGAACCTCGACCCCCGCCGCTGCCACCACCTCGGTCAACGCGCCGGTAATCATGGTGGTCGACGACTCGATCACCGTGCGCAAGATCACCAGCCGCCTGCTGGAACGCGAGGGCTATCGCGTGATCACCGCGCGCGACGGCGTCGACGCGCTCGAGCAGCTGAAGAAGGAGCGGCCGGCGGTGATGCTGATCGACATCGAAATGCCGCGCATGGACGGCTTCGATTTGACGCGCAATGTGCGCGGCGATCCCCGCACCATGGAGATCCCGATCATCGTCATTTCCTCGCGTACCGCGCCGAAGCACCGCAGCCGCGCTTCCGAGCTCGGCGTCAACGCCTACCTCGGCAAGCCCTACGAGGAATCCGAGCTGCTGCTGCAGATCGCAGCGCTCGCAAAGTCGTGAAGCCGCCCGCAACCATCGGCAAGTACCCCGTGCTGTGCGAGATCGGCGCCGGGGCGACCAGCAAGGTCTACCTTGCGCGCGATCCGTTCGGCAACCGCGACGTCGCGATCAAGGTATTCCTGTTCGACAAGAAGACCGATGCGCAGGAGGAGCGCATGATGCACAAGGCCTTCGTCGCGGAGGCCTCGCTCGCCGGCAAGCTCAACCATCCCCATATCGTCGATATCTTCGACGCGGTGGTGGAGCCAGATCACAGCTACCTGGTGATGGAATACGTGCCGGGCACGACGCTCGACGCTTATTCCGAGCTCGGCAAGCTGTTGCCGGTGAGCAAGGTGGTCGAGATCGTCTTCAAGTGCATCCGCGCGCTCGAGTATGCGGGTCGCCACGGCATCATCCACCGCGACATCAAGCCGGCCAACGTCCTGCTCTCCGAGTCGGGCGAGACCAAGGTGAGCGATTTCGGCGCCTCGTTCCAGCAACGGCTGACGGACACGACCCAGATCCACGGCGTCGGCTCGCCGGCCTACATGTCGCCCGAGCAGATCCGCATGGAGACGCTCACGCACCAGACCGACATCTATTCGCTGGGCGTCACCATGTACCGGCTGCTGACCGGACGGCTGCCTTTCAGCGTCTCGACGCAGGCCGCGCTGACCTACGCCATCCTCAATACCGATCCGCAGCGGCCGGTGAAGCTGCGCCCCGAGCTGCCCGGACTGCTCGACGCCGTGGTCATGAAGGCGATGGAAAAGGATCCGGCGGCGCGCTATCCGTCGTGGCTCGAGTTCGGCAAGGACCTCGGCCAGGCCTTCGCCAGCCTGCGCCTCGCCGGCGGCTCGCTCTCCGATTCCGAGAAGTTCGCCAAATTGCGCGAGCTTCCCTTCTTCGCGGACTTCAACGACGTCGCGTTGTGGGAATTGATCCGCATCGGCACGTGGAAGGCGGTCGGTGCGCAGCAGGTGCTGATCCGCGAAGGCGAGGCCGGCGACTGCTTCTACTTCCTCGCGGAGGGCGAGGTCGACGTCACGCTGTCGGGCAAGCCGCTCGCCACTGTGAAAGCCGGCCGCTGCTTCGGCGAGATGCTCTATTTCACCGATCAGGCGCAGCGGCGCACCACCACGGTCGCCGCGCGCGGCCCGATCACCGTGATGGAAGTGAAAGCGGACGCGATGCGCGCCGCCACCGACGCCTGCCAGTCGGCCTTCAACAAAGCCTGCATGCGCGTCCTGATCGAGCGGCTGGTGTACTCGAACCAGCGCCTCGCGCAAGCCGCCTAGAACGGATCCCAGTTGAAGACGTCCTGCGAGCGCTCGAGCGGGTAGAAGTGCGCGCGCAAGGCCGGCATGGCTTGCGCGGCCACCGTCTCTGGCGTCCAGCCACCGTCGTGGTGCACCGAGCGCAGCGGCCGGTTCTGCGAGAAGACGAAGATCTCGTTCGCGCGCACGCCGAAGATCTGCCCGCTCACCTCCTGCGCGGCGTCGGAGGCCAAATACACTGCCAGCGGCGCAATCTTTCCCGTCTGCATGCTCTTCAGCTTCTCGACCCGCGCCTGCTGATCCGGTGTCTCGGTCGGAATCGAGCCGATCATGCGGCTCCAGGCGAAGGGCGCGATGCAATTGGAGCGCACGCGGTACTTCGCCATATCCAGCGCAATCGACTTGGACAGCCCGACGATGCCCAGCTTGGCGGCCGCATAGTTCGCCTGTCCGAGATTGCCGACCAGCCCCGACGTTGAGGTCATATGGATATATGCGCCGGACTCCTGCGCCTTGAAGTGCGGCGCCGCCGCGCGCGCGACATAGAACGAGCCGTTGAGGTGCACGTCGATCACCGCGCGCCATTCCTCGACCGACATGTTGAAGAAGAAGCGGTCGCGCAGGATGCCGGCGTTGTTCACCACCGCGTCGATACGCCCGAAATTGTCGAGCGCCGCCTGCACGATGCGATTGGCCGAGGTCCAGTCGGCCACACTGTCGCTGCTGGCGGCCGCGGTGCCGCCGGCGGCGCGAATTTCCTCGACCACTCGCTCGGCCGGCGCGGCGTTCGTGCCTTCGCCCTTGACCGAGGTGCCGAGGTCGTTGACCAGTACTTTGGCGCCGGCCGCGGCCATGGCGAGCGCGAAGTCGCGGCCGATGCCGCCACCGGCGCCGGTGACGAGCACCACCTTGCCTTTGAGCATCAGTCCCTGAAGCCGGGGTAGCGCCGCTCGACCAGGCGCAAGAGGCCCGCCCATTCAAGCTCGCCGATGTGGCGGCGCTGGCCGGGCTTGTAGCGCTCGTTGGTCTTCAGTACGGTCTCCTGCGCGGGCAGCGTGCATTCCGTCTGCATGGCGAAGACCTGCGCCTGGCACGCGCGTTCGAGCCAGTAGATGGTGATAAATGCTTCCGGGATCGTGGCGCCGACCGCCAGCAGGCCGTGGTTGCGCAAGAACATCGCGACATGGCTGCCGAGATCGGAGACCAGGCGCTTCTGCTCGTCGAGATCCACCGCCGGGCCTTCGTAGTCGTGATAGCCGACGCCGGAAAAGAACATCGAGTTCTGCGTGAGCGGCAGCAGGCCGCATTTCATCGCCGACACCGCCATGCCGGCAGGCGTATGCGTATGGATTACGCAGGCGACATCGGGCCGCCCGCGGTGCACCGCGCTGTGAATGACGAAGCCGGCGTGATTGATGCCGTAGCCGGTGCCCGAGTCCTGCACCACTCTTCCCTCGAAATCGATCTTCACCAGGCTCGACGCGGTGATCTCATCGTAGGTCATGCCGTAGGCGTTGATCAGGAAGTGGCCTTCCTCGCCCGGCACGCGGGCCGAGATGTGGTTGTAGACCAGGTCGTCCATGCCGTAGTGATGCACCAGGCGGTAGCACGCCGCGAGGTCGATGCGCGTCGCCCATTCCTCGCGCGAAACACGTTCGCGCATCGACGACACCTTCAGCTGGGAGAGATCGCTCATGGCCGTATTATGCCTTTGCGATGCTCGGCTCCGCCCTCAATCCCGCGTCGGTCGCGATCATCGGTGCGTCCGACAACCCGCACAAAGTGGGCGGCCGGCCGATCCTGTATCTCAAGCGCTACGGCTACCGCGGCGCGATCTACCCGATCAATCCGGCACGCAGCACCGTCCAGGGCCTGCGCGCATTTGCGAGCATCGCGGACACTCCGGCGGCGCCGGAGCTGGCGATCGTGGCGATTGCGGGAGATGACGCGGTGGCCGCAGTCGAAGCCTGCGCCGCGCGCGGCGTGAAAGTCGCTGTGGTGATGACCTCCGGCTTCGGCGAGACCGGCGCAGAGGGTCTTGCAAAACAAAAGCAGATGGTAGAAGCGGCGCGCACGGCAGGCATGCGACTCATCGGGCCGAACTGTCAGGGCCTGGCGAACTTCGCCACCGGGCTGGTGGCGAATTTCTCGACCATCTTCCACGAGCTCGAGGCGCGCGACGGCCCGGCTGCCATCGTGAGCCAGAGCGGCGCCAACTCGCAGGCGATCTACACGCTGCTGCGCGACAAGGGAATCTCCGCCCGCCATGTGCACGCGACGGGCAACGAGGCGGATGTGACGGTCGCCGATCTCGCTGCCGCCGTTGCAGCCGATCCAGGCGTGCGCCTGGTGCTCCTCTATATGGAGGCGATCAAGGACCCCTCGACGCTCGCTGCGGCGGCCAAGGTCGCCAGAGAGCGCGACGTGCCGATCGTCGCCCTCAAGGCCGGGCGCACGGCCCTCGGTCAGAAGGCGGCGAGCTCGCACACCGGGGCGCTCGCCAGCGAGGACCGCGTGGTCGACGCTTTCTTCGAGCGCCACGGCATCTGGCGCGCGAACGACCCGCAGGAGCTGGTGTCGGCCGCCGAGCTCTATCTCGGCGGTCGCCGCCCGCGCGGCAAGCGGCTCGTTTTCATCAGCAACTCGGGCGCGAGCTGCGTGATGGCTGCCGACTACGCCGAGCAACATGGCATTCCGCTCGCCCCCGTGTCCGAGCGGGCAAAGGAAAGGCTCCGCGGCACGCTGCCTGCATTCGCCGCCCTCGACAATCCCATCGACATCACCGGCGCGCTGCTCGGCAATCCCGAGCTGTTCGGCGCCGTGCTGCCGATCGTGGGCGACGACGCGCAAAGCGAGCTGATCCTCGTCGGCCTGCCGGTCGCGGGCGCGGGCTACGATGTGCCGCGCTTCGCCGCCGACTTGGCGAAGTTCCAGAAGCGCTATGGACACGCCGTCGCGGTCGCCGCCCCGCAGCCCTCCATCCGAAGTGAATTCACCACCGCCGGGGTAGCCACCTTTGCGGGCGAGGGCGAGGCGATGGATGCGCTGGCGCAGCTCGCCGACCACGCCGCGCTGCTCCGGCAGCCTGCGCCGCCGCCCGCCAAGCCCATACGGCTCGCGGCAAAGAGCCAGTTCCTCAACGAGGCCGAGAGCCTGGCGATGCTGGCGCAGGCCGGAGTGCCGGTCATCGAGCATCGGCTGTGTCGCGACGAACTGGAAGTGCGCACGGCAGTGGCGCAGCTTGGCGGCGACGTGGTGCTGAAAGCCTGCTCGCGCGACCTGCCGCATAAGAGCGACCATGGGCTGGTGGCGATCGGCGTCGCAGATCCGCTCGCCGAATTCAGGCGCCAGCGCGAGCGTTGCCTCGCCCTGGGTGCGCGCTTCGAGGGGGTGATCGTCGCGCGGCGGGCGAGAGGCGGGCGCGAGCTTGCGCTCGGCGCGCGCGTCGATCCGAGCTTTGGTCCGCTGGTCCTGGTCGGCGACGGTGGGATCTACCTCGAGGCGCTGAAGGACTTTCGCCTGCTAATCCCACCGTTTGCGGAGAACGAAGTGCTAGCCAAGCTCGCCGAGCTGCGCATGGCACCGCTGTTCGGTGTGCTACGCGGTCAGCCCGCGCGCGACATTCGCGCCTTCGCGCGCATGGCGGTCCAGCTCGGCGACGCCATCATCGCGTGGGACGGTAGGGTGGCGTCGGTCGATGTCAATCCGGTGATGCTGTTTGAAACCGGCGCCCTTGCGCTCGATGCACTGGTCGAAAGTCGCGCGGACGACTGAGGGCGCCAGAGGGCGCAAGCTATAATTTTCGGCATGAAGGTCCTGGTCGCGGTCAAGCGCGTGGTCGATTTCAACGTCAAGGTCCGCGTCAAGGCCGACAACACGGGCGTCGAGACCACGAACGTGAAGATGTCGATGAATCCGTTCGACGAGATCGCGGTCGAGGCGGCGGTGCGGCTGAAGGAAGCGGGCAGCGCGACCGAGATCATCGTCGTTTCTTGCGGCGTGCAGGCCTGCCAGGAGACGCTGCGCACCGCGCTCGCCATCGGCGCCGATCGCGCCGTGCTGGTCGAAACCGCCGAAGAGCTGCAGCCGTTGGCCGTCGCGAAGCTCTTGAAGGCCATCTGCCAGAAGGAAGCGCCGCAGCTCGTGATCCTGGGCAAGCAGGCGATCGACGACGATTCAAATCAGACCGGACAGATGCTCGCGGCGCTGCTCGGCTGGCCGCAGGCGACCTTCGCATCGAAGGTCGAGCTCGCGGAAGGCAAGGCCAAGGTGACGCGCGAGGTCGATGGCGGCCTGGAGACGATCTCGATCAAGCTGCCCGCGGTGATCACCACCGACCTGCGCCTGAACGAGCCGCGCTACGTCACGCTGCCCAACATCATGAAGGCCAAGAAGAAGACCCTGGACATGGTCAAGCCCGACGCATTGGGTGTGGACGTTGCGCCACGCCTCGCAACGCTCAAAGTGGTCGAGCCGGCGAAGCGCAAGGCGGGCGTCAAGGTGGCCGACGCCAAAGCGCTGGTCGACAAGCTGCGCAACGAGGCGAAGGTCGTCTGAGATGGCGGTTCTGGTCGTCGCCGAGCACGACAACAAGTCGATTCGCAAGAGCACGCTGAACGCGGTCGCGGCCGCGCAGAAGATCGGCGGCGAGCTGCATGTGCTGGTTGCGGGTCACCAGGCGGCCGATGCCGCCAAGGCCGCCGCGCAAATCCCGGGAGTGGCCAAGGTGCTGCATGCCGATGCGCCGCACCTGGCCGACTTTCTCGCCGAGAACGTCGCGGCGCTCGTAGTCGCTCTCGCCAAGGGCTACTCGCACATCCTCGCGCCGGCCACCTCCAACGGCAAAAACGTGATGCCGCGCGCCGCGGCGCTGCTCGATGTGCAGCAGATCTCCGACATCGTGGCCGTGGAGGGCGTCGACACTTTCGTGCGCCCGATCTATGCCGGCAACGCACTGGCGACGGTGAAGTCGAAGGACGCGATCAAGGTCATTACCGTCCGCACCACCGCCTTCGATGCCGGCGCGGCTACCGGCGGCAGCGCAAAGGTGGAAAGCGTCGCTCCGCCGGCGGATGCGGGGCTCTCTTCGTTCGTCGGGCGCGAAGTTTCCAAATCGGAGCGCCCGGAGCTGACGGCGGCCAAGATCATCGTCTCCGGCGGCCGCGGCATGGGCTCGGGGGAGAACTTCACCAAGGTGCTCGAGCCGCTCGCCGACAAGCTCGGCGCGGCGATGGGTGCCTCGCGCGCCGCGGTCGATGCCGGCTTCGTGCCGAACGACTGGCAGGTCGGGCAGACCGGCAAGATCGTGGCGCCGGATCTGTACATTGCCGTGGGCATTTCCGGGGCGATCCAGCACCTCGCCGGCATGAAGGACAGCCGCGTGATCGTCGCTATCAACAAGGACGAGGAGGCGCCGATCTTCCAGGTGGCGGACTATGGGCTGGTCGGGGACCTGTTCCAGCTGGTCCCCAATGTGGTGGAGGAGCTGAAGAAATGAGCGCGCCTATATGAGTACCTACACGGCACCCCTTAGGGACATGAAGTTCGTGCTGAACGAGCTCGCCGGCCTCGAGGCGGTTGCAAAGCTGCCGGGCTTCGGCGAAGCCTCGCCCGATACCGTCGAAGCGATCCTCGAGGAAGCCTCGAAGTTTGCGTCGGGAGTTCTTGATCCTATTAATTATTCAGGTGACCAGGAAGGCTCTAAATGGAGCGACGGAACGGTCAAGACGCCGAAGGGATTCCGCGAGGCCTATAAGCAGTTCTGCGAGGGGGGCTGGAACGCGCTGCCCTTCGAGCCCGACTGGGGCGGACAGGGGCTGCCGCGTCTCGTCTCCACCCCGGTCCAGGAGATGTGGAAGAGCTCGAACATGAGCTTCTCGCTCTGCCCGCTGCTGACGCAGGGCGCGATCGAGGCGCTGCTCCTCAGGGGTTCCCCGGAGCTGCAAAAGCGC
>Ga0209131_1003015_pt1 | contig 11305 bp, 10 predicted proteins | sample GraSoi_2013_40cm_FD_185826 | JGI IMG/M metagenome (GOLD analysis project Ga0209131, IMG submission 185826) | Grasslands soil microbial communities from the Angelo Coastal Reserve, California, USA - Sample 9_17_2013_40cm (SPAdes) (version 2) | ecosystem: Environmental > Terrestrial > Soil >...
AGTCATCAGCCTGACACGAGACTTCATGCCTTCTGCCTTCGGACGGTACTCAGCTACGGCTTGGGATTACGCGACGTTCGCCGGGACAATCGGACTTTTCGTGATGTTGCTGTTCCTTTTTGTGCGTGTGATGCCCGCAATTTCGATCGCTGAGATGCGTGAATTGGTCGCTGAGACCTCTGAGGATCACCAGTGATTGAACATCGGTCACACATTTACGGGGTCGTGGCCGAGTTCCCGACGCCGCACGAGCTTATCCACGCCGTCGAGAAAACTCGCGAGGCCGGCTATCGCCGGATCGAAGCGTACACGCCTTTTCCGGTTGAGGGGCTTTCCGAAGCGCTCGCCCTGAAGCGAAACAATGTGCCGCTGATCACGTTGATCGGTGGTCTGACAGGTGGTCTGGGTGGCTTTTTCTTTCAGTATTGGGTGTCCGTCATCGCATATCCGGTCAACATTGGCGGACGCCCCCTGAACAGTTGGCCCGCCTTTATTCCCGTCACCTTCGAACTCACCGTACTCGGCGCCGCACTCTCCGCCGTATTTGGCATGCTGGCGTTAAATGGTCTCCCGCGCCCGCATCATCCGCTCTTCAATGTGCAACGTTTCGTCAGGCACGCCACGAGCGACCGGTTTTTCCTGTGCATCGAAGCGCGCGATCCAAAATTCAATCTGTCCGAATCGGCGCACTTTCTCAAAACGCTACACGCCGCGCATGTCATCGAGGTCGAAGATGACTAACTCATTGCTGTTCCGTAGCGTGCTAGCCGCTTCGCTCTTTTTGCTGGCTGGTTGCAGCCTCAAGCAAGACATGGCCGAGCAGCCCAAAGATCGCCCTCTCTGGCCTTCCGATTTCTTTACGGACGGCCGTTCCGCGCGACCCCTGGTGGAAAATACCGTCGCGCGCGGCTCGCTCATCGAAGAAGAGATGGCCGTCGGCAAGGAATCCAACGCCTTTCCGCTGCCCCTCAATATGGACCTGCTCGAGCGCGGTGAAAGCCGCTACGAGATTTTCTGCTCGCCCTGCCACGGTTTGCAGGGAGACGGCAATGGCATGGTGGCCATGCGCGGCATGAAACACCCGCCCTCCTACCACCAGGATCGCTTGCGCCAAGTGCCCAACGGCTACATCTACGACGTCATCACCAACGGCTTCGGCGCCATGCTCTCCTACTCCGCGCAGATTCCGCCGCGCGATCGCTGGGCCGTCGTGGCGTACCTTCGCGCCCTGCAGTTGAGCCGCAACGCCAAAGTTTCGGAGCTGCCGCCCGACATCCGCGAAAAAGTCTTGCATCCGCCTGCGGAGCATAAACCGGAGAAAAACGGCGAGGGCGCGCCCGGAGGAAAGCCGGAATGACCGCGCAAGATTTCAGAGCGCCAGAGAGCATTGACCGCATCCGCCAGCGCGCGCTTATCGCCGCCGTGATTGGTTTGGTGGGTTGCATTTTCGGCCTCCTCAAATTCCCGGAGCGCTTTTTCCCGTCCTACCTGCTCGCCTTCATATTTGTTTTGGGCCTTTCGCTGGGCTCGCTCGGCCTGCTTATGCTGCAGCATCTCACCGGCGGAAATTGGGGCATTATGATCCGCCGCCCGTTGGAGTCCGCCACACGAGCCCTGCCCGTTGTCGCGGTGCTTTTCGTGCCCATTTTTTTTGGCATGAAGTATTTGTACACCGGCTGGCTCAATGCGCCTGCCTCCGGGGAAGGCGCCCTCTCGGAGTTTCAACGCTCTTATCTGACTCCGAACGGCTTCCGTGTCCGCGCCATCCTGTACTTTGCCGTCTGGGGCATTCTGGCGTTTCTGTTCAATCGTTGGTCCCGTGAACAAGACGCGAATCCAGAGGACAACGCCGTTCGGCGCCGCTTCAAGACGCTTGCTGGGCCCGGCATCATTCTTTATGTTTTCGCCATGAGTTTCGCCGCAATCGATTGGGCGATGTCCCTCTCGCCGCATTGGGCCTCGACCATCTATGGCTTTATCTTCATAGCCGGCCAGCTCATTTCGTCCATGTCCCTGATGATTGCTATAGTGGTGCTGCTGGCCCGCACCGGTCCTCTTGCCGGCATTCTGCAGCCGCGCCATATTCACGATTTAGGCAAGCTGCTATTGGCTTTCGTGATGCTCTGGGCTTATTTCCAATTTTCGCAGCTCTTGATTATCTGGTCGGGAAACCAGCCGGAGGAAATCACCTTTTACTACTCGCGCCTGCACAGCCAATGGGGCGTTGTCGCTGTTATCGTGCTCATCTTTCACTTTTTTGTTCCTTTCTTTCTGCTCCTTTCGCGCGACCTCAAGCGCAATCCCAGGCTCTTGCCGGCCGTCGCCATTTGGTTGATTTTCATGCGCCTGGTCGATCTTTTCTGGTACACCCGGCCGCAATTTACCCCCACGGCGTTGCCCAACGTCTGGGACCTTGCCGCGGCACTTGCCCTCGGCGGCTTGTGGTTCTTTTTCTTTGCCGGGCAACTCAAGCAGCTCCCGGTGCTACCGGTCGGCGATCCAAAGCTTGCGGAGGCCATTGCAAATCATGAGCACTGAGTTTCACAACTCGGCTCACAACGCCGGTGGTCTTCCAGAGCACGATACGGTCGCTTTTGAGACCCGCGATGTCAAAGCTCGCACCATCTATGTCTACCTTGCGGTGCTGGCCGTCGCTGTGATCCTTTCGTATGCCGTCTGCGTTTTCATTCTTCGCGCCACAACGAAGATGGCAGTGGAATCCGACACGCCGCCTCCCCCCGTGCGCCAGGAAATGGGCAAGGATTACTTGACCATGCCGCCGGAGCCTCGCCTGCAAGGTGTTCCCGGCCACAGCACTGACCCGCAATCTGACTTACGCGAAAAAATGCGCGAAGATAGTGAGGAAAATGAAAAAGCGGGCTGGGTCGATCAAACCAACGGAATTGCCCAGATTCCCGTGGAAGACGCCATGAAGATTATTGCCGAGAAAGGTTTGCCGGCTGCCTCCACGCCACCGGCGGAAAAGAAGAAGAAATAGGGCCATGAATTGCATTCGTTCCACCACCGGAATCATCGCGCTGCTCGCGCTTTCTCTTACCGCGGGCGCGCAGACTATTCCAGATAGTGTCGGCAAAGCCTCCTCCGGCTTGCCCAAGCAGCTTCAGAACGTCGGCTTCGAGCCGCAGCTCAACGCACAATTGCCACTCGACCTTACCTTCCGCGATGAGTCTGGCCGCGACGTCCAATTGCGCCAATATTTCGGCCACAGGCCGGTGCTGCTCGCGCTCGTTTATTACGGCTGTCCCATGCTTTGCAATCAGATCGAGCAAGGAGTCGTCGGTTCGCTGAAGATGCTCTCCTTCAATGCCAGCCGCGACTACGAAGTCGTTTTTGTCAGCTTTGATGCGCGCGAAACTCCGGATATGGCTGCCAAGAAAAAAGCAGCGGCCTTGTCGCACTACGGTCGTCCGGAAACCGCGGCCGGCTGGCACTTTCTCACCGGGAAAGAGGAGCAGATTCACGCGCTGACCTCCGCCGCCAATTTCCGTTACTCCTTCGACGAAAAGAATAATCTTTTCGCCCACGCCAGCGGCATCATGCTGATCACCCCGGATGGACGCATCTCCCGCTATTTCTACGGTGTCGAATACCCCTCGCGTGATGTGCGTCTTGGCTTGGTGGACGCTTCCGCCGGAAAAATCGGAACGCCCATCGATCATCTGCTGCTCTTTTGCTTTCATTACGATCCTGAGACTGCCCGCTATAGCGCCACCATCCTGAAAATTATTCGCCTGGGTGGCATTCTGACCATCTTCAGCATTGTGGCGGGCATACTCATTTTCCGCCGCAGGGATGCTCAAGCGGCGTCAAACAGTTCACGCCCGTCATCGCAAGCCGGCGCGCCACAAGGAGCAAAATAAGACTGTGCAGGCGGATCTACCACTGTATCCGGACCAGGCCTCGAACTTCGCCATGAGTGTCGATGGGCTGATGGCGTACATCACCGCGATCTGCGCATTCTTTGCCGTTGCCATCACAGCGGCCGTCATCTATTTCTTTTTTAAGTACCGCCGCAAACATCCCGGTGAAGTAGGTGTCCCGATTCACGGAGATATGCGGCTCGAAACTCTCTGGATCGTGGTTCCTCTCTTCCTGGCTTTGACTATGTTCGGCTGGGGCGCCGTCGTCTATGTGGACTATCGCCGCACTCCCATGGATACACTCGATATCTATGTGATCGGAAAGCAGTGGATGTGGAAGATTCAGCAACCCACTGGCCTGCGCGAGATTAATGAGCTGCACGTTCCCGTCGGCCGCAACGTCAAGCTCATCCTGGCCAGTGAAGACGTCATTCACGATTTTTCCGTCCCCGCTTTTCGGGTCAAGATGGACGTTGTTCCCGGCCACTACAATACTATGTGGTTCCGTCCCACCAAGGCCGGGCGCTACCACTTCTTCTGTCAGCAGTATTGCGGCACGAATCACGCCCTGATGGGCGGATGGGTAACCGTTATGGAGCCCATGGACTATGCCGCTTGGCTGTCGGGGTCATCCGAGGCCACCGCCAATCCGGTCCTCGCTGGCGAGAAGCTCTTTGCCGAGAAGTCTTGTAACACTTGTCATCTGGCGGATGGCAGCGGTCGCGCGCCTTCACTGAACGGTCTATATGGAGGCAAGGTTCTCTTGGCCGATGGTTCCACCGTCACGGGGGACGATGCTTACCTGCGCGAATCGATTCTGAACCCGGCAGCTAAAATCGTGGCCGGCTATGCGCCCGTAATGCCCAGTTATCAGGGACAATTGACCGAGGAGCAGATTATCGATCTGACTTCGTATATCAAGTCTTTGCAGTCGCAGCCAGTGCCCGCTAAGGGCTCCGGCGTAGCGCCGGCCACGGGGAAGAAATAGTTATGAGCGCCACACCAGCAGCGGTTAATCAAATGCCGCGCGAGCATTATCTCAACGCAACCTACGGCATTCGTTCGTGGCTTCTCACCACCGACCATAAGCGCATCGCCCTGCTCTATCTCGCTTCGGTAACCTTCTTCTTCTTCATCGGCGGCGCATTCGCCACCATGATTCGCATTCACCTGCTGAGCCCCAAGGGCTTGCTGGTTACGCCGGAAACCTACAACAAACTGTTCACCATGCACGGCGTGGCCATGATTTTCTTTTTCCTCATTCCTTCCATTCCCGCCGTTCTGGGCAATTTCCTATTGCCCATCATGATCGGCGCCAAGGATCTGGCCTTTCCCAAGATCAACCTTCTGAGCTGGTACATATATCTCATCGGCGGCTGCTTCGTTCTCTATTCCTTCTCGACTGGCGGCCTTGATACTGGCTGGACTTTTTACACACCGCTCAGCAGCGTGTACTCCAATTCCGCCGTCACGCCCGCCGTCCTCGGCGTCTTTATCAATGGCTTTTCCTCCATCCTGACGGGCCTGAACTTCATCGTCACCGTACACACCATGCGGGCGCCCGGCATGACCTGGTTCCGCTTGCCGCTTTTCGTTTGGGCGCAATACGCTACGAGCATCATCTTCATTCTCGGCACTCCCGTGATTGCTATCACGTTGCTCCTCGCCGGCTTGGAGCGCATGTTCCACCTCGGCTTCTTCAATCCCGCGCTCGGTGGCGACCCCATTCTCTTCCAGCACTTGTTCTGGTTCTATTCCCATCCCGCCGTCTACATCATGATTTTGCCGGCCATGGGCGTCATCAGCGAGATCATTCCCACGTTCGCGCGCAAGCCCATCTTCGGCTACTCCTTCATCGCCGGCTCCAGTATCGCCATCGCCGTTATCGGCTTCTTTGTTTGGGCCCATCACATGTTTGTGACTGGCGAATCCACCTACGCCGCGCTCACCTTCTCGCTGCTCAGCTACCTCGTTGCGATTCCCTCCGCGGTCAAGGTCTTCAATTGGACCTCCACGCTCTATAAAGGTTCCATCTCCTACGACACTCCGATGCTGTACGCCCTCGGCTTTATCGGCCTCTTTCTCATCGGCGGCCTCACCGGCCTCTTCCTCGCCTGCCTTGGCCTGGACATTCATCTCCACGACACTTATTTCGTCATCGCCCATTTCCACTACATCATGGTCGGCGGCGCTGTCATGGGTTACGTCGGCGGTTTGCACTACTGGTGGCCCAAGATCACCGGCAAGCTCTATCCGGAATATCTCGCGCGCATCGCCGCGATTACGCTCTTCCTCGGCTTCAATCTCACGTTCTTTCCGCAATTTATTCTCGGCTACTTGGGCATGCCGCGCCGCTACGCCAGCTACCCACCAGAATTTCAGGTGCTCAACGTGATGTCCACCGCCGGAGCTTCCATCCTCGCGCTCGGCTACTTGCTTCCCATGATTTATCTCACCTGGTCCATGCGCTACGGCGAAGTGGCTGGTCCCAACCCCTGGCCTGCCACGGGGCTCGAATGGCGAACGCCTTCGCCGCCGCCTACGGAGAATTTCGAGGTCACACCCGAAGTCACTTGGGAGCCGTACGACTACGATAACCGGCCGGATCTCGGCCTGGATGTAAGTGGTGCGCCTGCACTAGCGCATGGAGACGACTAAACCTTAGAGGAGCCCCGCGTGCACCGCACCGGAGAACTGTACGAACAATATAGAACGTTGGAACAGCAGCGCGAGACCGCCTCGCTGGGCATGTGGGTCTTCCTGTCCACGGAAGTGCTTTTCTTCGCTGGCCTGTTTATGACTTACACGCTCAACCGCTCAACCTACCCGGATGTCTTCAGCGAGGCCAGCAAGACGATCAAGCTTTGGCCCGGCGCGTTGAACACCGTTGTGCTCATCGCCAGTAGCTTGACCATGGCCCTCTCTGTCTGGGCTTCCCAGGTCGGAAAGAAAAAACTTCTGCCGCTTTTCCTCATCGCCACACTGATTCTGGGAACCGTCTTCCTGGGCATCAAAGCATATGAGTACCACGACAAATACGTCGAACATCATATTCCCGGCTGGAATTTTAATTTCGAGCCCGGCGCCGACGCTGCCACCAACGCCCACGCACAGTTATTCTTCTCGCTCTACTTCGGCATGACCGGGCTGCACGCCCTGCACATGATCGTCGGCGCGGGCCTGCTCATTTGGCTTCTCAGGGAGTCGCTGCGCGGCCGTTTCACACCGGAATACAATACGCCGGTCGAAAATATCGGCCTCTACTGGCATTTCGTAGATATCGTCTGGATTTTCTTGTTCCCGTTGCTTTATCTGATTGATCGCCACTGACCACGTTCATAAGAAAGGCTGGCGCGTGTCGGAACATATTGTTTCACCCAAGGTCTACTTCACCATATTCGGGGTTCTTATGATTTGCACCTTCCTGACCGTCGCCGCCGCCGAAGTCGACCTTAACGCATATCTCCCCGGCTTGAACATCATCGTCGCCTTAACCATCGCCGTCTTCAAAGCCTCGCTAGTCGTCCTATTCTTCATGCACGCAAAGTACAGCCCCAAGCGCACTCAACTCGTTATCATCGCCTCCGTCTTTTGGCTCGCCATAATGCTCTTTATGACCATGAGCGACTACGTATCCCGCTCCTGGACCTAGCACTTAGCCCGCGACGCGCCGTAAAAGCGCGCGCGCACGCATCCCGCCGAACTCTGTCACAACGGGTCCATCACAAAGTGATTTTGTATCGAAGCCCTGCAACGAAGCGGCTTCGCGGACGGGACGCACTTCCGCCGTGCCTAACCTTTGATTTGGGGTGTTTTGGGGGTCGACGCCCGAGTGCGAACTCGGCGTCAATCGGCGGAAGTGAAAAGGGGGACGAGCGAACCGGCCCAGCCCTCAATCCCCTAAAGGGATCCTCGGCTCGCGTCCCCCACATTCTCTGGGGTGCAACCCAAACGCCATCGTTAAGTCCTTCCCTCTCAGCACATTGCTGGTTAAATCCGAGTAAAAACGTGCCACCCCCGGCCAAATTTTACCCGTAACATAAATAGTCTACAGGGTTTGCTGTAAGCCCCTCCCATGCGGGCGTCGAGTAGTGTCCTGTTTCTTTTTCCTCGACAAACTGCTACCGTTCGCGTACAAAGAAGTGGGCAAAGCCGCGTCTTTGCATCCTACGCCAGTATCTCTGCTGGCGTTTCTGCTTTTTGCTAACCTATTTAGAATCAACACTTGCAAAAGTGTATCAAAACAAATGACTTTAAATCCCTTTAGAATGAACACTTATGAAAAACCGGGGGAGGGGCTACCCGGCCCGGTTCACCCGAGTCGCGCGTTATCGGTCCATGCACAAACCAAGCGAGCATCAGTCGCATGCGCACCACCAGGCGTCGCTTCGAGTTGACCCCACCAACTCCCCCCTGCTATCGTGAAAAGTTATTCTGGCCTTAGTGTACCTACTGGGCCAGGGCTCCTGTGGAGGGAGCGTTTGCGGATCATGGGCCTGACGAAACTCGTTGTCCGGGGCGCGCGCCAGCACAATCTCAAGAATATTAGCGTCGAAATCCCCCGCAACTCGCTCACGGTCATCACCGGCCTCTCCGGCTCCGGCAAATCCTCCCTAGCTTTCGATACCATTTACGCCGAAGGCCAGCGCCGCTACGTCGAATCCCTCTCCGCCTACGCCCGCCAATTCCTCGACCAGATGGAGCGCCCCGAAGTCGACGTCATCGAAGGCCTCTCCCCCTCCATCGCCATAGAGCAGAAAACCACCACGCGCTCCCCGCGCTCCACCGTCGGCACCATCACGGAAATCTACGACTACCTCCGCGTCATCTACAGCTCCATCGGCGTTCCCCATTGCCCCAATTGCGGCAAGCCCATCACTCGCCAGTCCAGCGAACAAATCGTGCAAGCCATCCTCAATGGCGATCTCTGCAAGCCCGACGATCGCATCATGATCCTCGCGCCCATCGTCCGCGGCCGCAAAGGCGCCTATCGCAAGGAGCTGGAAAAGCTCGCGCAAGATGGCTATGTCCGAGTGCGCATCGACGGCGAGCTGTACCCGCTCGACGCTCCGCCAGTCCTGGACAAGCGCAAGAACCACACCATCGAAGTCGTGATCGACCGTCTGCTAGTCAAGCAAGGCATCGCCTCGCGCCTCGAGCAATCCATCGCCACCGCACTCAAGCTTGCGTCGGGCCTCGTCACCGTCTCCGTCGTCGGCGGTAAGGATCACGTCTTCTCCGAAAAACTAGCCTGCCCCGATTGTGGCATTTCCGTCCCTCAGCTCGAGCCGCGTTCCTTCAGCTTCAACTCTCCCTACGGCGCGTGCCCGGCTTGCAGCGGCCTCGGCTCCAAATACGATTTCGATCCCGCCCGCATCGTCGTGGACTGGACGCGCCCACTTTTCGACGGCGGTCTAGGCCCCGGCTCCGGCTCCGCGCTTCTCAAGCGCAACCTGGAGCTCGCCGCCTACGCCCACCAGTTCAATTTGGAAACGCCTTTCGAGAAGCAGCCCGCGCGCGTGCAGAACCTGATTTTGTACGGCTATCCGCCCTCCAATGAGTACGGGAACCATCCCCGCAAGCAAGCCCGCGCAGACAAGGGCTACCGCTTCACCGGCATCCTGAAATTTCTCGAGCGCAATTTCGACGAGTCCAACTCCGACCCCTACCGCGAGTGGATGACGCAATATATGTCCGCCACCCTCTGCAGCGTCTGCCACGGCAAGCGTCTTCGCCCCGAATCGCTCGCGGTAAAGCTCACCGGTTGGTCCATCGCCGATTTCACCGCGTTCTCCCTGGCCGCCGCGCGCCCGGCCGTCGACAAAATTCTTTCGCAGCTCACTCCACGCCAGCGCGAAGTTGCTGGCCGCCCGCTCGAAGAAGTCGCCGAGCGCCTCGATTTTCTTCTCGCCGTAGGCCTCGGCTATCTCAGCCTCAGCCGTTCCGCCGCCACGCTCTCCGGCGGCGAAGCCCAGCGCATCCGCCTCGCCACGCAAATCGGCTCGCGCCTCCGCGGCGTCCTCTACGTTCTTGACGAGCCCTCCATCGGCCTGCACGCCCGCGACAATGATCGCCTCCTCGGCTCTCTCGAGCAGCTTCGCAATCTCGGCAACACCGTCCTAGTAGTCGAGCACGATGAAGACACCATTCGCCGCGCCGATTTCGTCGTCGACCTCGGCCCCGGCGCGGGCGATGCCGGAGGCTACCTCGTCGCGCACGGCAAGCCGGAGCAAATCGCCGCTAGCGCCGAATCGCTCACCGGCCGCTACCTAAGCGGCGCCGCGCAAATCTCCGTCCCCGAAACGCGCCGCAGCCCCAACGGCAAAGCCATCCAGATCCTCGGTGCCCGCGCCAACAATCTCAAAGATGTGGACGTGACGCTCCCCCTCGGCCTGCTAACTGTAGTCACCGGCGTCTCCGGCTCCGGCAAATCCACGCTCGTCAACGATATTCTCTATCGCGCCCTCGCACAAAAACTCTATCGCTCGCAAGATCCGCCCGGTGCACATCGTGAAATCGTAGGCGCCGATCAGATCGACAAGGTAATCGAGATCGACCAGGCTCCCATCGGTCGCACTCCGCGTTCCAATCCCGCCACCTACACCGGCGTTTTCGCGCCCATCCGCGAACTTTTCGCCATGCTCCCGGAATCCCGCGAACGCGGCTATCGCCCCGGCCGCTTCAGCTTCAACGTAAAGGGCGGCCGCTGCGAAGCCTGCCAGGGCGACGGCCTTCGCCGCATCGAAATGAATTTTCTTCCGGACGTATACGTCACTTGCGAGGTCTGCCGCGGCCGCCGCTACAATTCCGAAACGCTAGCCGTGCGCTTCAAAGGCCATTCCATCTCCGACGTCTTGAATCTTCCCGCTTCCGAAGCCTTGAAACTCCTGGAAAATATTCCGCAAGTTCAGCAAAAGCTCGCCACGCTCGTCGAAGTGGGCCTCGGTTACGTCCAGCTCGGCCAGTCCGCCACCACGCTCTCCGGCGGCGAAGCCCAGCGCATCAAGCTAGCCCGCGAGCTGTCCAAGCGCCAAACCGGCCGCACGTTATATATTCTCGACGAGCCCACCACGGGCTTGCATTTCGACGACGTCCGCAAACTCCTCGACGTTCTCCAGCGTCTTGTCTCGCTAGGCAACACCGTGCTCATCATCGAGCACCACCTCGACGTCATCAAGCAAGCCGACTGGGTCATCGATCTAGGCCCTGAAGGCGGTGAAGGCGGCGGTCGCATCGTAGCCCAAGGCCCGCCAGAGCAAGTCGCTCGCACAAAAAAATCCTACACCGGCCAAGCCCTCGCCCGAGTCTTAGGCGTAACCAACAACGGCCATTAACGTCGTCCAGCCGCTCATGTAGCCCAGGGGCTTCAGCCCCGGCACGCCACCGAGGCGTGAACCGGTGAAGGGCCCCTCACCGCTCTACCG
>Ga0209131_1003016_pt1 | contig 11305 bp, 4 predicted proteins | sample GraSoi_2013_40cm_FD_185826 | JGI IMG/M metagenome (GOLD analysis project Ga0209131, IMG submission 185826) | Grasslands soil microbial communities from the Angelo Coastal Reserve, California, USA - Sample 9_17_2013_40cm (SPAdes) (version 2) | ecosystem: Environmental > Terrestrial > Soil >...
AGTGGCTGCGGCGTCTCGAAGAAGAGCACGAGAACCTGCGGGCGGGTCTGGAGTGGAGCCTCGTAGAGGCAGGATCGAAGGGAGGTCTTCGGCTTTGCGGGGCGTTGGGACGGTTCTGGTGGACGCGGGGACATTTCACCGAGGGACGACAGTGGTGTACGCGCGTCCTGGGCAAGGCCGGAGCAGACGAGCGAACGCGGGAGCGCGCGTCTGTGCTCTATGCGGCGAGCGTGCTGTCTTACCATCAGGGCGACTATCCGGCCGCCAGGGCGTTGCAAGAGGAGAGCCTGGCGATCTGTCGGGAACTGGGGGATCGGTTCGGCATCGCCAGCTCACTGAACAGCCTCGGGAACATGGCCTTCAACCAGGGCGACTATCCGGCCGCCAGGACGTTGCACGAGGAGAGCCTGGCGATCCGTCGGGAGCTGGGGGATCGGTCCGGCAGCGCCGGCTCACTGAACAACCTGGGGCTCGCGGCCCGAAACCAGGGCGACTATCCGGCCGCCAGGGCACTGCTCGAGGAGAGCCTCGCGATCCATCGGGAATTGGGAGATCGGTTCGGCATCGCCACGTCGCTGAGCAACCTGGGGAACGTGGTCCTCAACCAGGGGGACCATCGGGCGGCCAGGGCATTGCTCGAAGAGAGCCTGGCGATCCGTCGAGAGCTGGGGGATCGGTTCGGGATTCCTTATTCGCTGGAGGGACTGGCCGCGGTTGTCGCTTCACAGCGCGACTCGCTGACGGCCGCCCGCATCTGGGGTGCCACGGAGCGATCGCGAGAGGAGATCGGCACGCCTCTGCAGCTATGGGATCGGTCCGGCTATGACCGGCGCGTGGCCGCGGCCCGTATCGCGTCGGGAGATGACGCTGCCTTCGACAGCGCCTGGCAGGAAGGCCGTGGACTGACGCTCGACCAAGCGATCGACCTCGCACTGGCAAAGCCTGTCGACGGCGGGTGAGTCGCTTCGGCGCACCACTCCCATAGGCAGCGCCAATCGCCCGAATCGGAACAATCAATTGGACGCTCCCCGCGCGGGGAGACTAGGGTGCGACGATGCCGCGCGCCATGCGCGGGACGAGCGGGCTGGACGCAATGACTGAGATGCGTGAAGTCGGTTCGATCGAACGGTATCGCTTCGGTTCCTTCGAGCTGCAGCCGGACAAGCGACGGCTGCTTAAGGACGGCGCGACGATTTCACTGCGCCCGCGCGCCTTCGATTTGCTGGTCGCACTCGTCGATCGCGCCGGGCATCTCGTCAGCAAGGACGAATTGCTCGAGTGCGTGTGGCCGAGAATCGTGGTCGAGGATGCCGCGTTGCACGTGCAGGTGTCAGCTGTACGCAAGGTTCTCGGCGGCGATGCGATCACCACGGTGTCGGGACGAGGCTACCAATTCACGCTGCCGGTGACGAGGGGCGACGATCAAGCTGATCGCGCATCGAAGCCCCGGCACAACCTGCCGTATCAGCTGACGAGCTTCGTCGGTCGCGAGCAGGAAATCGCGCAACTCCAGGAGCTGCTGGGAGTGAATCGGTTGGTGACGCTGACCGGCGCCGGCGGCGCGGGCAAGACGCGCCTGGCGATCGAAGTAGCGAAGCGGTTGAGCGGCGCGTTTGCCGACGGCGTGTGGCAGGTGGAGCTCGCCGCGTTAGCCGATCCGCATCTCGTGGCGCAAGCCGCGGCCCAGGTGCTGGGACTCAAGGAGCAGCCGGCACGGCCCGTGATCGAGACGCTCGGCGACCACCTTGCTTCGAAAAAGCTGTTGCTCGTGCTCGACAACGTCGAGCACATGCTCGAGATCTGCGTGCAATTGGTGGATCACATTCTTCGTCGCGGCCCGGGCGTCGCCATTCTCGTCACGAGCCGCGAGCGGCTTGGCACGGTGGGCGAGCTGACCTACCGAGTTCCGTCGCTGACGGTGCCCGGTCTGGGCGACAACATCGCGCCCGACGCCTTGCTGGCCTACGAAGGCGTGCGCCTGTTCGTCGAGCGCGCGAAGCTCCTGCGTCCCGATTTCAGCGTCACGGCCGAGAATGCCGCGTCGCTGGCTTCCATCTGCCACCGGCTCGATGGCATACCTTTGGCCATCGAGCTTGCGGCGCCTCGCCTGCGCTCGATGTCGGTGGAGGAGCTGAGCCAACGGCTGGATCAGCGCTTCGCATTGCTCACTGACGGTTCGCGCGCAGGGCTTCCGCGGCATCGCACCTTACGGTCGATGATCGACTGGGGCTACGACCTGCTGCGCGAGCCGGAGAAGTTGTTATTGCAGCGCCTCTCGGTATTCGCGCGCGGGTGGACGCCGGCAGCGGCGGAAGAGGTGTGCGCCGGCGAGGGCATTGAGCACAGGGACGTCGTCGACCTCCTGACTTCGCTCGCCGACAAGAGCCTGGTGGTGTCGGAGCAAGAGGACGCGCAGACGCGTTTTCGATTACTGGAAACGGTGCGGCAGTATGCCCGCGACCGATTGGAGCACACCGGTGGGAGTGCGGCGGTACGGGTACGTCATCGGGACTACTACTTGACCTTGGCGGAGGAGGCGGACCCGAAATTGAGGGGTGCGGAGCAGGCGCAGTGGCTGCGGCGTCTCGAGGAGGAGCACGAGAACCTGCGGGCTGGCCTGGAGTGGAGCCTCGCGGAGGCGGAAACAAGCGGAGGTCTTCGACTTTGCGGAGCGTTGCAACGGTTCTGGTGGACGCGGGGACATCTCACTGAGGGACGACGGTGGTGTACGCGCGTCCTGGGCAAGGCCGGAGCAGAGGAGCGAACGCGGGAGCGCGCGTATGTACTCAATGCGGGGGGCGTGCTGTCTTACCATCAGGGCGACTATCCGGCCGCCAGCGCGTTGTACGAGGAGAGCCTGGCGATCCGTCGGGAATTGGGGGATCGTTCCGGGATCGCCGGCTCACTGGGCAACCTGGGGAACGTGGCCGTCAATCAAGGCGACCATCCGGCGGCCAGGGCATTGCAAGAGCAGAGCCTGGCGATCTATCGCGAACTGGGGGATCGGTTCGGCACGGCCAACACGCTGAACAACCTGGGGGTCGTGGCTCTCAACCAGGGCGCCTATCCGGTCGCCAGGGCACTGCACGAGGAGAGCCTGGCGATAAGCCGGGAACTGGGGAATCCGCACAGCATTGCACTGTCGCTGAGCAACGTGGGGCACGTGGCCCTCGACCAAGGCGACTATCCGGCCGCCACGGCATTGCTCGAGGAGAGCCTGTCGATCCGTCGGGAACTGGGGGATCGGTTCGGCACCGCCAACACGCTGAACAACCTGGGGGTCATGGCTCTTGACCAAGGCGACTTTCCGGCCGCCAGGGCGCTGCTCGAGGAGAGCCTGGCGATCCGGCGGGAATTGGGGGATCAGCTCGGCATTCCTGCTTCCCTGGAGGGAATGGCCGCGGTGTTCGCTTCGCGGCGCGACTCGCTGAGGGCCGCCCGCATCTGGGGCGCCGCAGAGCGATCGCGAGGGCAGACCGGTACGCCGGTGCCGCCAAATGAACGGTCCGGCAATGAGCGGCGCGTGGCCGCGGCCCGTATCGCGTCGGGAGATGACGCTGCCTTCGGCAGCGCCTGGCAGGAAGGGCGTAGATTGACGCTCGACCAGGCGATAGACCTCGCACTGGCAAGGACTGTCGAGGGTGGGTGAGTCTCTGGCAGCGAGGTATGACATCCATCGCATCAACCGAGCACTACCGTTTCGGCCCCTTCGAGCTGCAGCCGGATAAACGCCGGCTGCAGAAGGACGGCGTAGCGATATCACTGCGCCCGCGCGCATTCGACTTGCTGATTGCGCTCGTCGATCGCGCCGGACATCTCGTCACGAAGGACGAGTTGCTCGAGCGCGTGTGGCCGAAGATTGTGGTCGAGGAAGCCGCGTTGCACGTGCAGGTGTCGGCGCTCCGCAAAGTCCTCGGCGCCGATGCGATCACCACGGTGTCGGGACGAGGCTACCAATTCACGCTGCCGGTCGCAAAGGGTGATGGCAAAGCCGATCGCGCATCGAAGCACAAGCACAACCTGCCCTATCAGCTGACGAGCTTCGTCGGTCGCGAACACGAGATCGCGCAACTCGAGGAGCTCGTGCCGGCGAATCGGCTGGTGACGCTGACCGGCGCCGGCGGTGCGGGCAAGACGCGCCTGGCGATCGAAGTGGCTAGCCGGTTGGTCGACGCGTTTCCCGACGGAGTCTGGTTGGTCGAGCTCGCCGCGCTCTCGGATCCGCATCTCGTGCCGCAAGTCGTAGCCCGGGCGCTCGAGCTCAAGGAGCAGCCGACGCGGCCCGTGATCGAGACGCTCGGCGACTATCTTGCATCGAAGAAGCTGCTGCTCGTGCTCGACAACGTCGAACACCTGCTCGAGGGATTCGTGCAGTTCGTGGACCTCATTCTTCATCGCAGCGCGGATGTCGCGATGCTGGTGACCAGCCGCGAGCGCCTCGGCATGGCGGGCGAGCTGACCTACCGGGTCCCGTCGCTCACGGTGCCCGCCCCGGGCGACAGCATTGCGCCCGACGCCTTGCTTGCGTACGAAGGCGTGCGCCTGTTCGTCGAGCGCGCGAAGCTCCTGCGTCCCGATTTCAGCGTCACGGCCGAGAATGCCGCGTCGCTGGCGTCCCTCTGTTATCAGCTCGATGGCATTCCTCTGGCCATCGAGCTCGCGGCACCTCGCCTGCGCTCGATGTCGGTGGAGGAATTGAGCCAAGGACTTGATCATCGCTTTGCATTGCTCACCGGCGGGTCACGCGCAGCGCTGCCGCGGCATCGCACGCTGCGATCGATGCTCGACTGGAGCTACGACCTGCTGCGCGAGCCGGAGAAGTTGTTCTTGCAACGGCTCTCGGTATTCGCCGGCGGGTGGACATTGGCAGCGGCGGAGGAGGTGTGTGCTGTCGAGGGGATTGAGCACGGGGACGGCCTTGACCTGCTGACTTCGCTCGCCGACAAGAGCCTGGTGGTGCCGGAGCAAGAGGACGCGCAGACGCGCTACCGACTACTGGAAACAGTGCGGCAGTATGCCCGCGACCGGTTGGAGGACACCGGTGGGTGCGCGGCGGTACGGGTGCGGCATCGGGACTACTACTTGGCGCTGGTCGAGGAGGCGGACCCGAAATTGAAGGGTGCGGAGCAGGCAGAGTGGCTGCGGTGTCTCGAAGAGGAGCACGAGAACCTGCGGGCGGGCCTGGAGTGGAGCCTCGTAGAGGCAGGATCGAAAGGAGGTCTTCGGCTTTGCGGGGCGTTGCAACGGTTCTGGTGGATGCGGGGACATTTCACTGAGGGGCGACAGTGGTGTACGCGCGCCCTATGCAAGGCCGGAGCACAGGAGCGAACGCAGGAGCGCGCGAATGCGCTCAATACGGCGGGCCTGCTGTCTTACCGTCAGGGCGACGATCCCGCCGCCAGGGCGTTGTACGAGGAGAGCTTGGCGATCCGTCGGGAACTGGGGGATCGGTCCAGCATCGCCAACACGCTGAACAACATTGGGAACGTCGCCATCAACCAGGGCGACTATCCGGCCGCCAGGGCGTTGTACGAGGAGAGCCTGGCGATCAAGCGGGAACTGGGGGATCGGCACTGGATCGCCCTAACGCTGAGCAACCTCGGGTACGTGGGCCTCAAGCAGGGCGACTATCCGATCGCCAGGGAACTGCTCGAGGAGAGCCTGGCGATTCGTCGGGAACTGGGGGATCGGTTCGGCATCGCGGTGTCGTTGAGCAACCTGGGGAACGTGGCCCTCGACCAGGGCGACAATCCGGCCGCCAGGGCGCTGCTCGAGGAGAGCCTGGCGATCCGTCGGGAACTGGGGGATCGGCACGGGATTCCTTATTCGATGGAGGGATTGGCCGCGGTGGTCGCTTCACTGCGCGACTCGCTGAGGGCCGCCCGCATCTGGGGTGCCACAGAGCGATCGCGAGAGGAGATCGGTACGCCTCTACCGCCATTTGAACGGCCCGGCCATGACCGGCGCGTGGCCGCGGCCCGTATCGCGTCGGGAGATGACGCTGCCTTCGACAGCGCATGGCAGGAAGGCCGTAGGTTGACGCTCGACCAAGCGATAGAACTCGCACTGGCAAAGACAATCGAGGGCGGGTAAATCTCTTGCAACGAGGCATGGCACCCGTCGCATCAACCGAGCGCTACCGCTTCGGCGCCTTCGAGCTGCAGCCCGACAAGCGCCGGCTGCTGAAGGACGGCGAAGCCATCGCGTTGCGCCCGCGCGCCTTCGATCTGCTGGTCGCGCTCGTCGATCGCGCCGGACATCTCGCCACCAAGGACGAATTGCTCGAGCGCGTGTGGCCAACAACTGTGGTCGAGGAAGCGGCGTTGCACGTGCAGGTGTCGGCACTGCGCAAAGTCCTCGGCGCCGATGCGATCACCACAGTGTCGGGACGAGGCTACCAATTCACGCTGCCGGTGACGACGGGCGATGGCGAAGCGAATCGCGCACCAAGGTCGAAGCACAACCTGCCCTACCAGCTGACGAGCTTCATCGGCCGCGAACACGAGATCGCACAGCTCGAGGAGCTGGTGACGGCGAATCGGCTGGTGACGCTGACCGGTGCCGGCGGCGCGGGCAAGACGCGCCTCGCCATCGAAGTGGCGAGCCGGTTGGTCGACGCGTTTGCCGACGGAGTCTGGTTGGTGGAGCTCGCCGCGCTCTCGGATCCGCATCTCGTGCCGCAAGTCGTGGCCCGGGCGCTCGAGCTCAAGGAGCAGCCCACGCGGCCCGTGATCGAGACGCTCGGCGACTATCTTGCGTCGAAAAAGCTGCTGCTCGTGCTCGACAACGTCGAACACCTGCTGGAGGGATGCGTGCCGTTCGCGGATCTCATTCTTCATCGCAGCGCGGATGTCGCGATGCTGGTGACGAGCCGCGAGCGCCTCGGCATGGCGGGTGAATTGACCTACCGGGTCCCGTCGCTCACGGTGCCCGGTCCGGGCGACAACTTGGCGCCGGATGCCTTGCTTGCCTACGAAGGCGTGCGCCTGTTCGTCGAGCGCGCGAGACTGCTGCGTCCCCATTTCGGGGTCACGCCCGAGAATGCCGCCTCGTTGGCTTCCGTCTGCCACCGGCTCGATGGCATCCCTTTGGCCATCGAGCTTGCGGCACCGCGCCTGCGCTCGATGTCGGTGGAGGAATTGAACCAACGGCTGGATGAGCGCTTCGCATTGCTCACGGACGGTTCGCGCACGGCGCTGCCGCGGCATCGCACGCTACGATCGACGATCGACTGGAGCTACGACTTGCTCGCCGACGTCGAGCAAGCGATGTTGCGCCGAGTGTCGGTCTTCGCCGGTGGGTGGACGTTGGCGGCCGCGGAGCACGTCTGCAGTGGAGGCGAAATCGAGAGCTCCAGCACGATCGACCTCCTGACGTCCCTGGCCGACAAGAGTCTTGTCAGCGTCGAGGAGCACGAGGGAACGACTCGTTATCGGATGCTTGAGACCGTGCGCCAGTACGCGCTGGATCGGTTGCGTCACGGTGGCGAGGAAGCGCAATGGCGAGGCTCTCATTTGGCCTGCTTCGTCGCGCTGGCCTCGGAGTTCAACAGGGAGTTGAATGGACCGAAACAGCAGGCATGGCTTTCCCGGATGGCGAGCGAGCACGACAACCTGCGGGCTGCGCTCGCATGGTCGGTTGAATCGAGCCCGGTCGAGGGATTGCGGCTCGCGAACGAGTTGATCGGGTTCTGGAACGTTCGCGGCCACCTGGTCGAAGGGCGGGAGTGGTTTGGCCGGCTGCTCGATTCCTTCCCGATCGACGGCCCGACGCGCGAGCGTGCGCGCGGCCTGCGCGGTACCGCCATGCTGGCGATACAGCATGGCGACTTTCCGGCAGGCAAGCAACTGTTGCAGGAGAGCCTGGTGCTTTTCCGCCAGATCGACGATCCAAACGGCACCGGCCGCGTGCTCGGCTCGCTGGCATTCCTCTCGATCTGTCAGGGGCAGTATCCGGAGGCCGAGGCGCTGGCGCGCGAATCGATGGACCGCGCGCGCGCCATGGGTGACCTCCGGATGCTTTACACGAGCCTCGGCCCTCTGGCTGTCGCGCTGCATGCGCAAGGCCAGTGGGCTGCAGCGCGCGAGTTGTACGAGCAGGCACTCGAGGTGGCTCGCGAGATCGGAGCGCCTTTCCAAATAGGACACGCTCTGAGCGAAATCGGGCGGGCGGAATGCGATGAGGGACGTCGCGACCTCGCGCTGAAACATTTGGCCGAAGGGATGACCATCCTGCACGGCCTGGGCAATCGCCCGGGTGTCATCGACTCCCTGGAAGGACTTGCTGACGTCGCTGCGGGGACGGCGGCACCGCGGCGCGCTGCTCGGCTGTGGGGCGCAGTCGATGCGTTGCGACAGGAGATCGGTTACCCCAGGACGGTTCACGACCGCATTGCCTACGAGCGCCAGGTGCAACCGGTCCGTGCAATATTGACGGCCGAAGCGTTCGATCAGGCCTGGGACGAGGGTCGAGCGATGTCCCTGGACGATGCCGTGCGTTACGCGTTGGACGAGCAGGCCGGGCGCGATACTTGAGCGCATCGCAAATGAACTACCGCTTCGGACCCTTCGAGCTGCAGCCCGACAAACGAAAGCTGCAGAAAGACGGCGAAGCCATCGCCTTGCGCCCGCGCGCCTTCGACCTGCTGGTTGCACTTGTCGATCGAGCCGGGCATCTCGCCACCAAGGACGAATTGCTCGATCGCGTGTGGCCGAAGATGGTTGTCGAGGAAGCAGCGCTCCACGTGCAGGTGTCGGCACTGCGCAAGGTCCTTGGCAGCGACGCCATCACCACGGTGTCCGGACGAGGCTACCAATTCACGCTGCGGGTGACCAAGGGTGACCGCGAAGCGAATCGTGCATCAGGAGCGAAGCACAACCTGCCTTATCAGCTGACGAGCTTCGTCGGTCGCGAGCACGAGATCGCGCAGCTCCAGGAACTGCTGAAAGTGAATCGGTTGGTGACACTGACCGGTGCCGGTGGCGTGGGCAAGACGCGCCTGGCGATCGCAGTGACGAGCCGGTTGTCCGACGCGTTTGCCGACGGAGCCTGGTTGGTGGAGCTCGCCGCGCTCTCGGATGCGCAGCTCGTGCCGCAGGCGGTGGCGGGAGCGCTCGGCCTCAAGGAGCAGCCCGGCAAGTCGGCCGCGGAGATCGTGAGCGGATGGCTGGGCTCGAAGAGCGTGTTGCTGGTCCTCGACAATGCCGAGCACCTGCTCGAGGGGTGCGCGCGCCTGGTCGACCATATTCTCAGGCGTAGCGACCATGTCGCCGTCCTCGTTACCAGCCGCGAGCGGCTCGGTATCGCGGGGGAGCTCACGTATCGCGTGCCGTCGCTGACCGTGCCGGGAACGAACGAAACATTGACGCCGGAGAGGGTGTCATCGTACGAAGGCGTGGGTCTGTTCGTCGATCGCGCACAGCTCGTACGTCCCGACTTCGAAGTGACCACGGAGAACGCGTCAGCTGTCGCATCGATCTGCGCCCGGCTCGACGGCATGCCGCTCGCGATCGAATTGGCCGCGCCGCGACTGCGCTCGATGTCGGCCGATGAGCTGAGCGAGCGGCTCGACCAACGCTTCGCATTGCTCACCGACGGCTCGCGCGCAGCGCTGCCGCGGCATCGCACGTTACGCTCGACGATCGACTGGAGCTACGACCTGCTCACCGATGTCGAGCAAGCGATGCTGTGCCGGGTGTCGGTCTTCGCCCGTGGCTGGACGCTGGGAGCGGCGGAGCAGGTTTGCGCCGCAGACGCAATCGAGACCCATGATGTGATCGATTTGCTGGGATCGCTCGCCGACAAGAGTCTTGTCGCGACAACCGAGCATCAGGGAGCGACGCGTTATTGGCTACCGGAGACGGTACGTCAATACGCGCAGCATCGATTGCGCGAAAGCGGCGGCGAGACCGAATGCCGAAGCCGTCACCTGGCGGCCTTCGTTGCCTTTGTCGAGGAAGCGAATACGCAACTGCGTGGCCCGAACCAGCGCACCTGGCTCGACCGCCTCGAGGCGGAGCATGACAACTTCCGTGCAGCTTTGGCCTGGTCGGCTTCGGCCAACGCGGACCTCGGCTTGCGGCTTGCCGCCGCGTTGAGCCGCTTCTGGGCTTTCCGCAGTCATTCGGCAGAGGCGCGAGCCTGGCTGACCCGGTTCCTTGACGCAGTGCCGAGCACGTCCCGGACACCTCACCGCGCCAGCGCCCTCAGCATGGCCGGCTACATGGCGATGGTTCAGCGCGATCACGCGGCGGCTGAAGTGTTCTGCGGGCAAGCCATGGTACTTGCCCGAGAGCTGAATGACCTCAAGACGCTTTCTGTTGTAGCGAACAATTTGTCGTATGTGCTGATCGAGGAGGCCCGATTCGCGGAGGCCGAGCCGATCCTCCTGGAATGCATTGAGGTCTGCCGTTCCATTGGCGACCGGGAGCGTCTCGCCATAGCACTTTCCAATTTTGGAGTCGTGGTGCGGGCCCGTGGCGATCGTGCCGCCGCGCTGGCCGCTTTCGAGGAGTCCCTGGCATCGGCGCGGGACACGGGTAACCGCCATATGGTTGCGACGGTACTCGATACGCTTGCCCGGGATGCCCTGTTGCAAGGCAACCTGGAGGCCGCCGAAGCACATCTGGACGAGTCGATCACGATCTTCGACGGGCTTGGTGATCGAGGCGGTGTGGCGGAAGGGCTGGAAGGTTTCGCGCTCCTGGCTTCCGCGAAGGACGCGTCGCGACGAGCGGCGCGATTGTGGGGCGCGGCGCAACGACTGCGCGAGGAAATCGGGGCTCCGATGCGGCTCCACGACCAGGCCGAATACAACCGCTCGGTGTCGTCCGCCCGTGCCGCATGGGGCGACGACGCATTCAACGAAGCGTGGCGCGAAGGCCGAGCGATGTCCCTGGACGATGCCGTGCGTTACGCATTGGACGGCCGTGGGACAGGCGTTCGCGCAAAGAATTAGGAAATATTAGGAGCCGAGAAGGACTTACCGGACGCCAGTCCCGACAATTCCCACTAGCCGGTCTCCGTGCAAAGGAGCAGTGGGTATGGATACGTCGTTCGTCGAATCCCCGACCTCATTTCGCGACCTCCTCTGGGGACCGCCCGTGCTCGACTTCACGCACGACGCGGTGTGCGTGCGCAGCCTGGAAGGTGGCCAGATCGCGTACTGGAATCTCGCTGCAGAGATGCTCTACGGATGGACCCGCGGCGAGGCTGTCGGCAGAAGGAGCCATGCCCTCTTCGACACGGTGTTTCCCGCGCCACTCGATCACATCGAGGCGGAGCTGATGTATAGCGGCTGCTGGGA
>Ga0209131_1003017_pt1 | contig 11295 bp, 11 predicted proteins | sample GraSoi_2013_40cm_FD_185826 | JGI IMG/M metagenome (GOLD analysis project Ga0209131, IMG submission 185826) | Grasslands soil microbial communities from the Angelo Coastal Reserve, California, USA - Sample 9_17_2013_40cm (SPAdes) (version 2) | ecosystem: Environmental > Terrestrial > Soil >...
CAACACCGCCATTGCCGCGATACGCGAGCTTCTGAATCTCTACGAGACCGTCAAGGATCGCAGTCCCGCGGCGCGCGCGGTCGCGCAGGAAGTGCTCGAGGACGCGGTGCTGCTCCTCTCGCCCATCGTCCCGCACATCGCCACCGCGCTCTGGAGGCAATTGCGCCCGGGCACGCGCCTCATCGACCAGCCCTGGCCCTCCGTGGACAAGGCCGCTCTGGTGCAGGATTCGATCGAGCTCGTGATCCAGGTGAACGGCAAGCTGCGCGGCCACCTGCACGTTTCGGCCACGGCGAGCCGCGAGGAGATCACCGCGGCGGCGATGTCGCACGAGGCGGTGCAGAAATTCGCCGGCGGCCAGAAGGCGAAGAGGGTGGTGGTCGTTCCCGGCCGCCTCGTCAATGTCGTCGTTTAGGGCCGTCGCGTTCACCGCCGTCGCCATCGCTCTTGCGAGCTGCGGGTTCCAGCTGCGCGGCGAGCCCGAGGTCGGCATCAAGAAGCTCTACACCTCGGCCGACAAGCCTTCGACGGTGCACAACGAGGTGCGCCGCACTCTCGCCACCGGACCCACACGGCTGGTCGCCACGCCCGCCGAGGCCGAGGCGCACCTGAAATTCCTGAGCGAGGGGCGCGCGAAGTCCGTGTTCACGCTCACCGGCACGGGGGCTGTCTTCGAGTTCCAGCTGCGCCTCGTCGTGCGCTACGAGCTGCTCGTGCCCGGCCGCGAGGAGCCCGTCATCCCGCCGACCGAGATCGAAGCGCGGCGCCTCATCATCTATAACGCGGCGGCCCCCACCGCGAAGGAGACCGAGGAGCAGCTTCTCTACAAGGACATGGAGCTAGACCTCGCGCGCCAGATCCTGCGCCACATCGCCGCGGCGAAGCGCGAGCTCTGACGATGAAGATCGGAACGCGCCAGCTCGAGCCGCACCTGAAGAAGGGGCTCGGCACGCTCTATGTCGTGCATGGCGCCGAGGCGCTGCTGGCACTCGAGGCGGCCGACCGCATCCGCGAGGCCGCACGCAAAGCGGGCTGCACGGAGCGCGAGGTGTTCTTCGCCGAGCCGGGCGTGGATTGGAACCGCCTTCTCGCCGCGAGCGCCAACCTCTCGCTCTTCGCCTCGAAGCGCCTCGTGGAGCTTCGCATCCCGACGGGGAAGCCCGGCGCCGAGGGCGCGCGCGCGATCGAGGCGTGGTGCGCGAGTCTTGGAGCTGACACCGTCGGCCTTGTGATGCTTCCCGAGCTCGACTGGCAGCAACTCAAGACGCAATGGTTCGCGGCACTCGAGCGCGGCGGCACCGTGGTCGAGGCGAAAGCGGTCACGCGCGACGAGCTTCCCGACTGGCTGGCGGAGCGCCTCGCGCGCCAGGAGCAGAGCGCCTCGGTCGAGACGCTCGAATGGTTGGCCGATCGCGTCGAGGGCAATCTCCTCGCCGCCAAGCAGGAGGTCGAGAAGCTGGCCCTCCTGCTGCCGCGCGGCGCGATCACGCTCGCGGCGATTCGCGAAGCGGTGACCGACGTGTCGCGTTTCGAGCGCGACGCGCTCATCGAAGCCATCCACTCCGACGACCCCGCGCGCATCGTGCGCGTGGTGGCCTCGCTCAAGGCGGAGGGCGAGCCGCTTCCCCTCTTGCTCTGGACGCTCTGCGAGGAGCTGCGCCTGCTGATGGCGCTCGCCGCGGGGCAGCGCCCGCGGCGATTCCTGCCGCCCGATCGCCTCGAAGCCCTGAACCGCACCGCCCGGCGGCACGGCGCGGCGTCCTTCGACCGTGAACTCTTGCGGGCCCACAGGATCGACCTCATGATTAAAGGCGTAGAGACCGCCGACCCGTGGGACAGCATCGTGGAGCTGGCGCTGGGACTCGCGGGGCGGGCGGTTTTCGAGGAAATGACCGCTTGACGAAGACATGCCCAACGACCTGAACGCTTCCGCCGACGTGCGCGCCATGGTGCATGCCATGGGTGAATCGGCGCGCGTGGCGAGCCGGGCGCTGGCGCGCGCGACGACCTCGGCGAAGAATCGCGCGCTCGAGGCCGCGGCGGAGTCCCTTGCGGATCGCGAGAAGGCGATCCTCGCCGCCAACGCACAGGACGTGAAGGCCGCGCGCTCGGAAGGGCGCGACGATGCCTTCATCGACCGTCTGGCGCTCACCGCGAAGGCGATCGAGGCGATGTCCGCGGGGCTGCGCGAGGTGGCGAAGCTGCCCGACCCGGTCGGCGAGGTGAGCTCGCTCGCCTATCGCCCCTCGGGCATCCAGGTGGGGCGCATGCGCGTGCCGCTGGGAGTGATCGCGATCATTTACGAGTCCCGTCCCAACGTCACCGCGGATGCCGGCGGGCTGTGCCTGAAGTCGGGCAATGCCTGCATCCTGCGCGGCGGGAGCGAGGCGCTGAAATCGAATCGCGCCATCGTGGCGTGCCTCGCGGCGGGACTCAAGGCCGCGGAGCTGCCGGCGGAGGCGATTCAGCTCGTCGAAACCACCGACCGCGCCGTGGTGGGCGAGCTCGTCACGCTCGAGAAATTCATCGACGCGATCGTGCCGCGGGGCGGCAAGGGCCTGATCGAGGCCGTCACCGCGGAGGCGCGCGTGCCGGTGATCAAGCACCTGGACGGCGTTTGCCACGTGTACATCGACGATCGCGCCGACGCCGCGAAGGCCATCGCCATCGCCGACAACTCCAAGACGCAACGCTATGGCACGTGCAACACGATGGAAACGCTGCTCGTGGCACTTGCCATCGCGCCCAAGGTGCTGCCGGAGATCGGCCGCATCTACGCCGCCAAGGGCGTGGAGATGCGCTGCGACCCCGAGTCGCGCGAGATCCTGAAGAAGGCGGGCGTGAAGGGCGTGAAGGCGGCCGCCGAGGAGGATTTCTACGCCGAGTATCTCGCGCCGATCGTCTCGATCGCCACACTGCCGGGTTTGGACGAGGCCATCGCGCACATCGCGAAATACGGCTCGCAGCACACCGACGCGATCGTGACCGAGGACTGGACGCGCGCGCAGCGCTTCCTCAAGGAAGTCGACTCGAGCTCGGTGATGGTCAACGCCTCGACGCGCTTCGCCGACGGCTACGAGTACGGCCTCGGAGCCGAGATCGGCATTTCCACCAACAAGCTTCACGCACGCGGTCCCGTGGGCCTCGAGGGGCTCACGTCCCAGAAGTGGATCGTGCTGGGCGACGGGCATATCCGTAGCTGACATGGTCGAGGAACGAGCCGACAGAATCAGACACTCGGCGATCGGCCTCTTCGGCGGCACCTTCGACCCGGTTCACTTCGGGCACCTGAGGCTCGCCACCGAGCTTGCCGAGGCCTTCCACCTCGACCAGGTCCTGTTCGTCCCCGCAGGGCTTCCCTACCACCGCGGCCGCTCGGCGCACGCCACCAGCGAGCAGCGCCTCACGATGTTGAAGCTCGCCACCGCGCGCGACGCGCGCTTCGGCATCGACGACCGGGAGCTGCGGCGCGAGGGAAACACCTACACGTTCGACACGCTCACGGAGATCCGCCGCGAGCGCGGCCCCGGCACTTCGCTCGTCTTCCTCGCGGGCTCCGACACTTTCGCGAAGATCGACGAATGGCACCGCTGGACCGAGCTCTTCGACCTCGCGCATTTCGCGATCGCCATTCGTGCCGACGACGCGCAATGGTTCTCCAAGGGGCCGGGCGCCTTTCCCCGGGAAGCCTGGCCGCGGATCACGTTGAACCTGCGCGAGCTGATAGGCACGCCCGCGGGCAAGATCATGACCTTCGCGATGACTCCGCTCGCGATCTCCTCGACCGCCATCCGCACGCTCGCCGGCGAAGGGGCGTCGATTCGCTACCTCACGCCGGACCCGGTGGTGGAATTCATCCGCTCCCATGGCCTGTACGCGCACGCGAAGGACCACCAGGAAGCGAAGGCATCCGACACGACTCGATGAAGAACCTCACCACGCTCGCCAAGAAGAAGCTCGTCATCGCCGCCCTCGAGGACATCAAGGCGCACGACATCGTCGCCATCGACGTGCGCAGGCTCACCTCGATCTTCGACTGGATCGTGGTCGCGAGCGCGGACTCGGCGCGCCAGACAAAGGCGCTCTCGCGGCATGTGCGCGACAGGCTCAAGGAATCCGGCGCGCACATCATCGGCGTGGAGGGCGAGGAATCGGGCGATTGGGTGCTGGTGGACGCCGGGGACATCGTCACCCACGTGATGCAGCCCGCGGTGCGCCAGTACTACAACCTGGAAGAGCTGTGGGGCGACGGCAAGTTCGACAAGGCGGTGAATTCCACGGCCCCGGTGAAAGTCGCGAGGCGCGGGACGCGAGTCGCGAGAAAGACCGCATCGAAGACGCGCCGCCGGTCTTCCTGACGCATGCGCGTGACGATCCTGTCGGTGGGCCACAGGATGCCGTCATGGATCCAGGAAGGGTTCAACGAGTACGCGCGCCGCATGCCGCCCGAGGTTCGTGTCGAGCTGATCGAGCTCAAGCCCGAGGAACGCGGCGCGGGAAAGAATGCCGACAAGGCGAAGGCGATCGAAGGAGAACGGCTCCTCGCCGCCCTGCCCGAAGGCGGCACGCTCATCGCCCTCGACGAGCGCGGCAAGAGCGTGGCCACCCGCGGGCTCTCCGTGATGCTTTCCGAGTGGATGCGGGATGCGAGCCGCCCTGTCTTCGCGATCGGCGGCGCGGACGGCTTGTCGGAGGCGGTGAAGGAGCGCGCCGACAAGCTGATCTCGCTCTCCACGCTCACCCTTCCGCACGGCCTGGTACGCGTCGTGCTCGCCGAGCAGCTCTATCGCGCGTGGTCGATCCTCGCGCGCCATCCTTATCATCGCGAATGAGCTCTCCCACGGCCACCGAGATCGTCTTCCTGCCGGGATTCGACGGCGTGGCGGAGCTGCGCGCCGATTTCGTCGCGGCACTGGGCGAGCACCACCCGGCGCGCGCGAGCGGCTATCCGAATCGCAAGCTCGACACCCTCAATGGCTATGCACGCCTGGCGGCGAGCCAGGCCGGCGCGGATTCGCGGCCCCTCCTCGTCGCCGAATCCTTCTCGGGGCTCGTCGCCGCACGCTGGGCATCAAGCGATCCACACGTCGCCGGGGTCGTGCTTTGCGGCGCGTTCGCGCGCAGTCCCAGGCCTGGTGTTTCCCTGGCCGCCTCGTTTCCCTCGCTGGCGCAGTTCTTCATCGTGAATCCGGCGGGATTCGTCTCGCGCGACGCAGCGCGCCGGCGCTGGTCCGAGGCGTTCGACGCGGCGATCCGCGCCCTCGATCGCGAAGTCATCGCCGAGCGCCTGCGCTTGATCGCGACCGAGGATGTGAGCGCCGAGCTGCGCACGCTTCGCGTGCCGATCGTGCTGATGCAGTTCCAGGACGATCTCGTGATCGGCAGGCGGGCTCGGGAGGAGCTCGAGGCGGCCTGCGGCAATGCGCGCATCGTGCGCTACCAAGGTCCGCACTTCGCGATCGAGACGCAGCCGCGCGAGACCGCGGCGGTCCTGCGCGAACCGCTCGCCGCGTTTTTCCCGGCCGGCGTGCGCGACGCCCGGCCGTGATCTATCTCGCCTCGCGAAGCCCGCGGCGCCGCGAGCTGCTCCTGCAGATGGGCGTGCGCTTCGAGCCGCTGCTGTTCCGCGAAGGCCAGCGCCAGGACGAGGACACCGACGAGGCCGTTCGTCCCGGCGAGCAGCCCGACGACTATGTGCGCCGCGTGACGCGCCTGAAGGCCGAGGCGGCGTGGAAGCGCGTGGTGATGCGCCGTGGACTGCAGAGGAAGCCCGTGCTCGCGGCCGACACTACCGTGGCGCTCGCCGGGGAGATCCTCGGCAAGCCCGCCGATCGCGCCGACGCCGACCGCATCCTGCGAACGCTCTCGGGCACGCAGCATCGCGTGCTCACGGCGATCGCACTCGCCTTCGAGGAGCGCCTGGAGCTGGCGGTAAGCGAATCGCTGGTGACCTTCGCGTTCCTCGACGACGCGCGCATCGCGTCGTACGTGCAGTCGGGGGAGCCTTTCGACAAGGCGGGCGCGTACGCCATCCAGGGACGCGCGGGTGCCTTCGTCTCGCGGCTCGAGGGCAGCTACACCGGCGTCATGGGGCTGCCGCTCTACGAAACCGGCGAGCTGCTCCGCAAATTCGGAATTGTCGTACCCTAGAGTTAACTACGGCTTTGGATCCGCAGATAAACGCAGATAAACGCAGATAAAACCTCGGGGATAGCTTCGTAATACATCGACCACCGCCGCCAGATTCGGGCACGAAAACCCGAATGCCTTAGGTTTTGCTGCGTTCATCTGCGTTTATCTGCGGATCACGCTTTTTCTTAACGTGAGACGCGATGAACGAACAGATCCTCATCAACGTCACGCCGCAGGAAACGCGGGTGGCGGTCACCGAGCAGGGCGCCGTGCAGGAGCTGCACATCGAGCGCTCGTCCAGCCGCGGGCTCGTGGGCAACATCTATCTCGGCCGCGTGTGCCGCGTCCTTCCGGGCATGCAGTCGGCGTTCGTCGAGATCGGCCTGCCGCGCGCGGCATTCCTCCACGTCGCCGACATCTGGTCGGTGCGCGGCACCAACGGCGAGCCGCAGCGCCCGATCGAGAAGATCCTCTCCGAAGGGCAGACGCTGCTGGTGCAAGTAGTCAAGGATCCCATCGGCAGCAAGGGCGCGCGGCTCTCCACGCAGGTCTCGATGGCGGGGCGGCTGCTGGTCTACCTTCCCCAGGACCCGCACATCGGCATCTCGCAGCGCATCGAGGACGAGGTCGAGCGCGAGAACCTGAGGGAGAAGGTCCACGCGCTCATCCCGCCCGGCGAGACCGGCGGCTTCATCGTGCGCACCGTCGCCGAAGCCGCGCCCGAGGCCGAGCTCACGTCCGACATCGAATACCTGGTCACGCTGTGGAAGCAGATCCAGCTCGCCGCGCAAAGCGCGGCACCGCAGGCGCTTCTCTACCAGGACCTGTCGCTCGCCACGCGCGTGCTGCGCGACCTCGTCACCGCCTCGACCGAGCGCATCATCGTCGACTCGCGCGAGACGTTCGCGAAGGTGCAGGATTTCGCCTCGCGCTACACGCAGCAGGCGTTGCCGATCCTCGAGCAGTACAGCGGCGAGCGGCCCCTCTTCGACCTCTTCGGCGTGGAAGACGAGATCGAGAAGGCGCTCGCCCGCCGCGTGGATCTGAAAAGCGGCGGCTATGTGATCATCGACCAGACCGAGGCGCTCACCACCATCGATGTGAACACCGGCGGCTTCGTCTCCGGCCGGTCCTTCGACGACACGATCTTCAAGACCAACCTCGAGGCCTCGCAAGCGATCGCGCGCCAGCTGCGCCTGAGGAACCTGGGCGGGATCATCATCGTCGACTTCATCGACATGGACACCCAGGAGCACCGCGACGCGGTGCTGAACGAATTCCGCAAGGCGCTCTCGCGCGACCGCACGCGCGTGGCCGTGAACGAATTCTCGCAGCTGGGCCTGGTGGAGATGACGCGCAAGCGCACGCGTGAGTCGCTCGCGCACGTGCTCTGCGAGCCCTGCCCGGTCTGCGTGGGCCGCGGGGAGTTGAAGACCGCGCAGACGATCTGCTACGAGATCCTGCGCGAGATCCTGCGCACCGAGCGCCAGTTCGGCGCCAAGGAATACCGCATCCTCGCCTCGCAGAAAGTGATCGACCTCTTCCTCGACGAGGAGTCGGTGAGCCTCACGCAGCTCACCGACTTCATCGGCAAGCCGATCGCGATGCAAGTCGAGACCGCGTACATGCAGGAGCAATACGACGTGATCCTCGTGTAATAAAAGGGTCAGACTCCAATATTCAGGCCCGCAAATCGGCCAAGACGAATATTGGAGTCTGACCCTTTTATTACTTCTCGCGCACGCCCGAGAGGATGCGCTGCGCTTCCTGCAGGCGCCAGATCGAGTCGTCGACGCGCTGCGTGGTCTCGGCGGTGCGCTGCGTGGCCTCGGCGTCGCTCGGCGTGGGCGTGAGGGGCTGCGTGGGCGGATTGGGATCGATGCGCTGCGTCGTAGCCGGGGATGGCTCGGGCTTGAGCTTCGACGCCGGCGGCGGCACGAGCTTGTGCGTCGTCTCGGGCGAAGGCTCGAACTTCTGCGTGGCCTCGGGTTTGAAATTCGGATCGAGGCGCGGAATCTGCACGGTCTTGTCGCCCTCGACGGAGGATCTCGGCGGCGCGGGCTTCGGCGCGGGCGCCTGGTCCATGCGCTGCGTGCGCTCGGCGGGTGGCACGTCCATGCGTTGCGTGCGCTCCACGGGCGTGTCTATGCGCTGCGTGCGCTCCGGGCCCGGATCCATGCGCTGCGTGCGGTCACTGCCCGGAGGCAGGCGCTGGGTCTGGTCGGCTCCGGACGGCATCTTTTGCGTGGCCATCGGATCGAACGCCGGCGCCGCGGGGGCCGCGGGCTCCTTGGGCTTGGTGGTGAGCTGCGCGAAGAGATCGTCGCTCACCAGCGGCTCGGCGGGCTTGGGCTCGACCTTCGTTGCAGATTGGGCCCCGGCCTGCGCCGGGGTGACGGGGGCCGCCGGCTTGGCAGCGGGGCGCGGAGCATCGAAGGCGGACATCCGCGTGGTCTGCATGAGCTCGACCGGCACGTTCTGCTCCGGCGGGCCGAGAGGCGCGGGGGACTCCGCCTGCGCGGTGCGCGATTCGTACTGCGAGACGCGCGAGATCAGGCCCTCGATCATGTCGCGCTGCTTCTTCAGGTCGACCTCGGCGGCCTTCAGGATCGCCATCTGCTCGTTGATGGAGGTCGTCTTCTCGTTGATCTTGGCGAGGTTGTCCAGGCGCGACTGCAGCTGCGCCTTGTGGTCCTTGATCTGCACTTCGAGCGGCAGCACCACCGCCTGGATCCAGCGTTCGGCCTGCGTCTTGGCGTCGCCGAAATTGCGCCGCGCTTCCTTCACCAGCGTGGCGTAGAAGTTCTTCACGACGAAGTGCTTCTCCTTCATCACGACGTTGATCGGGTCCTTCACGAAGGCGTCGGTCTGGTGCACCAGCAGCTGCAGCTTGGTGCGCTGCGGGTCGAGGTCGAGGGACGGCAGCTTCATCTTCTGGAAGCCGAATTTCTCGATGAACGTGTTGTAGACGCCCTGCATCAGCTTCTTGATGTCCTCGGAGGCCGCGAACACCGCCTCGAAGTCCTCGCTCATGTCCTTCACCAGCGAGTTCATGCCGCGCTGCAGGCCGATGGTGGTCCACGAATCCTCGATCGCCTGGGCGCTCTTGGCGAGCGCTGCATCGAGCTTGGCGGAGTTGAGCTTGTCCATCAACGCGGTCTTCTTGCCGCTGAAGGCCGCGTGGTTCACCTTGTACTCGGCGAGCGCGGCGTTGTAGGCGTTCTTCTCGGAGGTGATCTTGGCCCAGAGCTTCGTCACGACTTCGCGGCTCTTGCCGACGAGGCCGTTCAGCTCGCCGATCTCGCCCACGTTCGCCTGCTGCTTCTTTCCCACCAACGCTCTCGACGACATCATCATGCCGCCGATCTCGTTCACCACCGCCTTGCAGAGGATCTGGCGCTTCATCGGCACGATCTCGTCGGCCAGGTACTTCTCGAGCACGTCGATTCCGCTGCGCTTCACGAGCCCCGCGTCCTCGCGGATCTTGCCGAGCAGCCCCTTCTGCGCCGAGATCGGGAAGATGCGCTCGCGCGGCAGGTGCAGGTGCTGCGAAGTGGTCTCGACCATGCGGGCGATGGCCTTGTCGATCTCCTGCGGGGTCTTGAGCTCGTCCCACATGAGGTCGATCTTGTTCAGCACCGCGATCTTCTGCGGCAGGCCCGGCTTCACGTAGCGGTCCCAGATCTCCAGGTCGCTCTTGGTCACGCCGGTGTCGATCGAAAGCAGGAAGAGGATCGCGTGCGCGTTGGGCACCACGCTCACGGTGAGCTCGGGCTCCATGCCGAGCGCATTCAGGCCCGGGGTATCGAGGATCGAGATGCCGTTGGTGAGCAGCGGGTGCGGATAGTTGATCATGGCGTAGCGCCATGCGGGCACTTCCACCAGCTCTTCCTCGCCCGGCAGCTCGCCCTTCTCGTTCACCATCGGTGCCAGGCCGAGCATGCGGGCCTCGAGCGCGTAGACCCTCTTCGTGTCCGCGAGCGCCGAGAGCGCCTTCTTCATGTCCGCGGCGGAATTGGTGTTCAGTCGCACCTTGCTCCACTCGACCGGCACGTTCTTCAGCTGGCTGATGGACTCGTCGCGGTAGCGCGTCTCGACCGACAGCAGCTTCATGTACGGCTCTTCCTTGGGATCGTGGAAGATCTCCGTCGGGCACATCGTCGTGCGGCCGACGTCGGAAGGCAGCAGGCGCTCCTTGAAGTTGGCGAAGAAGAGCGCGTTGATCAGCTCGGACTTCCCGCGCGAGAACTCGGCGAGGAAGGCGAGCATGAGGCGGCCCTTGTTGAGGTTCTCCAGCAGGTCGTAGAAGCGGATCGACTGCTGGACGTCGAGATGGCCGTTGGCTTCGAGCCAGTCGTGGTACGCGTGGACGGATTGCGTGAGGTCCTCGCGCCAGCGATGGTACTGGGCGATCTCGGCTTCGAAGCGGGTTGCGGCGACGCTGGGGTCCATTCGGACTCGCATATCCCTGGGAGTCGAAGCCAGTGTATCCGAGTTTCGCCCGAATTATTAGTGACTTGGCTCACACGCCGCAAAAGAAAACCGGGCGCGGGCGCCCGGTTTTGGCTTTCGGAATCGACCTCAGGCGAAGCGCAGGGAGGCGACGTTGCCGAGGACGGTGGCGGCGATGGGCGCGAAGAACGCGAGGGTGACGAGGATGGCGAATGTCATGGCTGGCTCCTGGGTTGCGTCGTTGCGTTGTTGATCGATGAGCCCACTCTAGGGGGCGCTGTCACCCCCAGCCAGCGGAAAGCGACGAATCGCGGAATTCCCGGGACGAGTCGCCTATTCCGGCGGCCGGCGGTGCGCGCCGGCGCGGCCTAGGCGGCCTGGCGGAAGTCGAATTCGTTGACGACTTCGGCGGCGACCGGCTGCGGCGGGTTCGATGCGGGCAGCATCGGGGCCGGCGGCTGCCTCATGTAGCGCGCCTCGGCATACAGGCAGAAGTTGAGGGCGACGATCAGGCCGACGGGGGCGAAGAAGGCCAGGAAAACCAGGATCTCGAATGCGTTGTTCATTTATTTCGCTGCCTTTCGTGTGTGCCTTGCGGGGTCCGACAGCTGCACACTACGCGGGGCGTGGCGGCGATTCTGCTGACTAATCCAGTGAAAAATGCGCGAATATTTCAGCCGTAGTTTCGCGATGCGGATTAATCCGCTTGCG
>Ga0209131_1003019_pt1 | contig 11293 bp, 11 predicted proteins | sample GraSoi_2013_40cm_FD_185826 | JGI IMG/M metagenome (GOLD analysis project Ga0209131, IMG submission 185826) | Grasslands soil microbial communities from the Angelo Coastal Reserve, California, USA - Sample 9_17_2013_40cm (SPAdes) (version 2) | ecosystem: Environmental > Terrestrial > Soil >...
CGTAGAGATCTGCCATGAATGCCTCCGGGCCTACCGGCCCTTGAAGTTAGCGCGCTTCCGCTCGGCGGCGGCCTTGAGGCCGGCCTTGCGGTCCTCGGAGAGCAGCGGGCCCGAGCACTGCGCGGTCTCCCAGTCGAGCCACGCGCCGATGTCGCCGTAGTAGGTACCGTTGATCGCCCGCTTGGCGGCCTGCACCGCGAGCGGGGCGTTGGCCGCGATCTCGCCGGCCAGCTCGGCCACACGCGCGCCGAGCTCGCCCGCCGGGTACACCGCCTGGACGAGCCCGATGCGGAGCGCCTCCGCGGCGTCGAAGCGCCGAGCGGAGTAGATCAGCTCCTTGGCTCGGCCGATGCCGACGGTCCGCGGCAGCCGCTGGGTGCCGCCCATGTCGGGCACGAGGCCGAGCTGCACCTCCGGGATCGAGAAGAGCGTGCCCTCGGCGGCCAGGCGCACGTCGCAGCAGAGCGACAGCTCGAGGCCCGCGCCCATGCAGGCGCGCTGGATGGCGCCGATGACCGGCACCCGCAACGCCTCGATCGCGGAGAAGGACGCCTGGTGCCCCGCCAGGTGCTGGCGGATGCGGTCGAGCGCCTGGCCGGGCGACATGTCTTCCAGCGCCGTGCTCAGCGTCGAGCCGGCCTTGACGTCGAGGCCGGCGCAGAAGCAGCCGCCCGCGCCCATCAGCACCGCCACGCGCACGTCGGGCGCGGCGTCCACGACCTTGCAGGCCTCGCCGATGCCGTGCCACATCTCGTTGTCGAGCGCGTTGAGGCGCTCGGGCTTGTTCAGCATGATCGTGGCGACGTCGCCCTTGATCTCCACCTGCACCTTGTCGGTCATGTCGGCTCCCAACACCCTCTCCCCTCAGGGGAGAGGGCAGGGTGAGGGGTGGTCATCCGTTGAACGCCCGCACCATCGCGGGCAGGCGCGGATCGTTCAGGTTCGGCTGGTAGGGCTGGTAGAGCCCGGTGCGATCCAGCAGCCCCCGGTAGCGCTCCTCGACCTTCGCGTGCAGGTTGTCGTAGGTCGCGGTCACCGCGTAGGTGTCGAGCATCTCGTCGGTGATGAGATCGGCCATGCCCTGCCAGTCGCCTTCCACCGACTTGCGATGGAGCTTGGCGGTGACGTCGTCCCATCCGTGGGCCGCGAGCACGGGCTGGTAGGTGCGAGTGGAGCCGTAGAAGGCGATCTGTTGCTTGACCGTCTGGGCCTGCGCGGCCCGCTCCTTCTCGGTGTCGCCCACCACCACGAAGGTGGCGGTCGCGTAGGTGAAGTCCTTGCGCGAGCGCCCGGACCGCGTGAGCCCTTCCTCGACCGCCGGGTGGACGATCTCCCGAAGGTACTTGGGGCTGTTGAACGGGTGCACGTGCATGCCGTCGCAGAGCTCGCCCGCGGTCCGGCACATGAGCGGATTCACCGCCGCGATGTAGATCGGGATCTTCGGGTGCTCGATCGGCCCCGGGTTGAAGAAGGGCGTCATGATGTCGAAGGTGTAGAACTGCCCCTTGAAGTTGAGCTTGGTGCCGTTCTGCCAGCAGTCCCAGATGGTGCGGATGGCGCGGATGGCCTCGGCCATCTTCGGCCCGGGCGACTCGAACTTGACCGAGAAGCGCCGCTCGTTGTGCGCCTTGACCTGGGTGCCCAGCCCCAGCGTGAAGCGCCCGGCCGAGGCCTTCTGCAGGTCCCACGCGATGTGCGCGGTGATCATGGGGCTGCGCGAGAACACCGTCGCGATGTTGGTACCGAGCTTGATGCGCGACGTCGAGGTCGCGGCGATCGCCACCGGCAGGTAGGGGTCGTGCTGGGTCTCCGACGACCAGAGGCAGTCGTAGCCCATGGCCTCGACCTTCCGGGCGTAGTCGGGAAGGGTCTTGAGATCGTGGGTCAGCATGGACACGTCGAGCTTCACGGGCGCTCTCCTTGCGCGGGGGTTCGGCCAGAAGCATACCTCACCTTCCACCCGTTTTGCCGCCCCGTCCCGTATAACCATACCGTGCCCTTCTACCGCGGCTGGTCCGTCGTCATCGCTTGCGGCATCATCGCGACCTTCTCGTGGGGTCTCGGCTTCTACGGTCTCGGTGTCTATCTGCACGCGCTGAGCCGCCTGCACGGGTGGTCCGCCGGGCTCATCTCGGTAGCGGTGACGGTTTACTACGCGGTCAGCGCCGTCGGCATCGTGCTGGTCGGCGGTCTCATCGACCGCCGTGGCCCTCGCGCGGTGCTCGGCTACGGCGTGGCCAGCATGGCGGCCGCGGTGGCCGCGCTCGGCCTGATCACCGCCCCGTGGCAGCTCTTCGCGGTCTACCTGGTGCTGGCGACGTCGTGGTCCTGCCTCAGCTTGACCGGTATCAGCAGCACGATCCTGCCCTGGTTCGGCCGTCGCCAGGGCCTCGCGATGACGCTGGCGCTCACCGGGGCCAGCGTCGGAGGCATGGTGCTCGTGCCGATCCTGGTTGCCCTGGTCCAGCATCGAGGCTTCCGGTTCGCCACGACGGCGGCTGGCGCGGCCGCACTCGTCGTGGGCCTGCCGCTGGTCCTGCTCGTGATCCGTGGCCGCCCGGCCGCGGATGAGGTCGCGATCGAGCTGCACCGCCACGGCGCGACGGGCCCGGCCGACGAGGGGATGCGGCAATCGCGCGTCTGGACACGACAGGAGGTGTTGCGGGTCCCGCTGCTCTGGACGCTGATGGTGCCCTTCGCCCTGGCGCTGGCCGCCCAGGTGGGGTTCATCGTCCACCAGATCAGCCTGCTGGAGCCCTCCCTCGGCGAAAGCCACGCGGCCCTGACGGTGAGCGCCACCACCGTGGCCGCCCTGCTCGGCCGCATCGCGCTCGGCCTCCTTTCCGATCGGGTGGATCTCCGCGACCTGTCCGCCGTCAATATCGGTGCGCAGGGCATGGCCCTCGCGATGATGGCGATGTGGCCCTCGCCCGCGGTCTTCGTGGCCGCGAGTCTCGTCTTCGGCCTGGGCGTCGGCAACCTGATCACCTTGCCACCCCTCCTGGCGCGCGAGGAGTTCGGCCAGCGCTCCTTCGGCACCGTGTTCGGGCTGGTCGCCGCGACCGCCCAGGTCGGGGTCGCGCTCGGCCCGGGCTTGATGGGGCTGCTGCACGACCTGCTCGGGAGCTATCAGCCCGCGCTGTGGTGTCTGGTGGCCCTGGAGGGCATTGCCGCGGTCTCCATCCTCGGGGGCCGGGCATTCCGCGATTCCACCGGATGACGGTGTCCCGCGATGCACCCGACTCGCTCTCTGTGATATACCCGTCGGCAAGGGAGGGCGACATGGCGAAGAAGGGTACCGGGCTCTTGATGGTGTGGGCGGACGTGCCGGCGGACAAGGAAGACGAGTTCAACCGCTGGTACAACGAGGAGCATCTGCCGGAGCGCATGGCCATTCCCGGCTTCCTGAGCGGGGCGCGCTACGAGGCCGTGAAGGGCGGGCCGAAGCACCTCGCGTACTACGAGCTCGAGAGCGCCGCGGTGCTGGAGACGCCGGCCTACAAGAAGGTCCAGGCCAATCCCACCGAGTGGACGAAGCGGTCCGGGCCCGGGACCATCGCGACCACGTTCATCCGGAACGTCTACAGCATGATTCATCCGCAGGCGGTGACGCCGGCGATCGTGGGCGCCCCGATGGCCCCGGTGCTGCAGATCGGCCGCATGAGCGTGCCGCCCGCCGCCGATCGCGAGTTCAACACCTGGTACAGCACGATCTACGTGCCGAACTACGAGAAGGTGCCCGGGGTGATCCGCGGCCGCCGCTACCGCGCGGTGGAGGGCACCCCCACCTACCTGACGCTGTACGAGTTCGAGCACCCCAAGGTGTCGGAGAGCTCCGCGTGGATGGCCCAGCGCGACGCGGTGCCGGCGAACGAGCAGATGCGGAAGACCATGACGCACGCATCCGGCTCGCCCGGGGTCTACGTCAAGACGGTCGAGCTGAGTTAGCGACGCCCTGCATCTTCGGGTCGAGCAGGTCGCGGAGCCCGTCGCCGAAGAGGTTCAGGCCGAGGATGCAGGCCATGATGGCGGCCCCGGGAAACAGGGTGAGCCAGGGCGCCTGCTGGAGGTAGAGCCGGCCCTCCGCCAGTACATTGCCCCAGGACGGGATCTGGGGCGGCACGCCGACGCCCAGGAACGATAGCGCGGCCTCGCCCAGGACCGCCGCCGCGAAGATGAACGTGCCCTGCACGATGACGGGCGAGAGGCAGTTCGGGAGCACGTGCCGCAGCAGCACGGTCACGTCGGGGACGCCCAGAGCGAGCGCGGCCTCCACGTACGGCGTCTCGCGGATCACCAGGACCGAGCCGCGGACGATGCGCGCCACCCGCGGTACGTACACGATTCCCAGCGCCACGATCACGTTCACCACGCTCGGCCCCAGCGACGCCATGAGCGCGATCGCCAGGATGATCGGGGGGAACGCCATGAAGCCATCCATGATCCGCATCAGCACATTGTCGAGCGGGCGGTAGTAGCCGCCGAGCAGGCCGAAGACGATGCCCCCCACGAACGAGAAGAGCATGACCACCCCGCCCACCAGCATGGAGAGCCGGGTTCCGTAGACCACGCGGCTCCAGACGTCCCGCCCCACGTCGTCGGTGCCCATCCAGTGGGTCGGGTTGGGCGGGGCCAGGCGCGCCTTGACGTCGAGGAGCTGCGGCTCCCAGCGTCCGATCACCGGCGCGAAGACGGCCACGAGCACGTTGATGGCCACCAGGATCGCGCCGATCATGGCGATCCGCCGCCGCCGCAGGAGCCGCAGCCACCGCCAGCGGGTCGCGGGATCGCTCACTGGTAGCGGATCCGCGGATCGAGCGTCAGGTAGACCAGATCCACCAGCAGGTTGATGAGGGTGTAGGTGAGCGCGATGATCAGCACCACGCCCTGGATCACCGGGTAGTCGCGCCGGAGCACCGCCGAGATGATGAGACGTCCCACCCCCGGGATGTTGAACACGGTCTCGATCACCACCGCGCCCCCGATCAGGATCGCGAAGGTGATGCCGATCACGGTGAGGGTCGGAATGATCGCGTTCTTGAGCGCGTGCTTGTAGACCACCGCCCGCTCGGCCAGGCCCTTGGCGCGGCTGGCCAGGATGTACTGCTCGCGCAGCACGTCGAGCATGCTCGAGCGGGTGATGCGGGCGATCAGCGCGGACTGCACGAGGCCGAGCGAGACCGCGGGCATGAGCAGCGAGCGCGCGTTCGGCCAGAGGCCCAGATCGAGCGACACGTAGCCCGCCACCGGGAGCCAGCGCAGCCAGACTCCGAAGACCAGGATCATCAGCAGGCCGAGCAGGAAGTTGGGGATGGAGAGCCCGATCAGGGCCAGGCCCATGAACGACTGGTCCACCGCGGTGTTGTGGTAGCGGGCCGAGACGATGCCCGCGGGCACGCCGATGAGCACCGCGATCAGGGTGGCCCAGCTCGTCAGCAGCAGGGTCGGCTCGAGGCGCTCCAGGATCGCCTCGGTGACCGGCCGGCGAAGGAAGATGGAATCGCCGAGGTCGCCCCGCAGGAGGCGCCCGTACCAGTGCAGGAGCTGGGCGGGCAGGGGCTCGTCGAGCCCCAGGTGCGTCCGCAGGCGCGCGATGTTCTCCGGCGTCGCGTCCGGCCCCGCGATGATGCTGGCGGGATCCCCGGGGGCCAGGTGGATCAGCACGAACGTCACGGTGGCCACCACGAGCATCACCGGGATGACCGCCAGCACCCGGCGGAGCAGGTAGGTCTGCACGCCTCCCTACTTGGCCAGCCAGCTATTCCAGAAGTACAGCCTCGGCGCGGTGCGGAAATCGCCCCGCAGCTCCCGGCGCGCGGCGTCGAGCGTGAAGTAGTCCCCGAGCTTGACGCTGCCCACGTCCTCGTAGAACACGGTCTGGATGCGGTCGATGATGGCTTTCCGCTTCTTCAGGTCGTTCTCGCCCTGCAGCTCGGCGAGCAGGCGCTCCTTCTCCTCGTTGCACCACCAGCCGTTGAACGTGCAGCGGAGCGCCACGTGGTTGGCCGGATCGGCGGAGAACACGAAGCCGGTGGAGAAGACCTCCCAGAGCTCGGGTTTCTCCCCGCGGTTGTTCAGGGTGGCCCAGTCCACCACCTGGAGGTCCACCGTGATGCCGACCTCCTCGAGCTGCTGCTTGCCGACCAGCGCGTTCTTGTACATGAACTCGTACTCGCGCGTGGTGATCCAGCGCAGCGGCTGCCCGGCGTAGCCCGCGTCCTTGAGGAGTCGACGGGCCTTGTCCTTGTCTTTCTGGTTGTAGAGCTTGGCGCTGGCCGTCGAGTGCCAGGGCTGCTCGGGGAAGAACACGCTCGGGTCGAGCCGGTAGAACTCCTTGGAGCCGAAGCCCGCCACCAGGATCGGCTCCATGTCGAGCGCGGCCTGGAACGCCTGACGGATCTTCTTCTGGCTCGTCAGCGGGGACTTGTGGTTCATGACCGCGACCGCCCATCCCCGCGGCTTGACGATGCGCGACTCCAGCGCGGGCAGGCTCTTGATGCGCTCGTAGGAGTCCTGCTTGATGAACATCGCGTGATGGTACTCGCCGGTCTCGACCCCGGCCAGCCGCACCGCGGTCTCGGGCACGGGGAGGAAGAGGATCTCGTCGAAGTAGGCGGTGCGCTTGCCCCCGAAGCCGCTGGGCGGATGGGTGCGGGCAGTGTAGTCCTTGAAGCGGGCCAGCTTGATGTGCCGGTCCGGCCGGTGCTCCACGAAGCGGAAGGGGCCGGTGCCGATGAACTCCTTGAGCTGGCCCTCACCCGCCGCCTCGATGCTCTCCTTCGGGTAGATGGCGGCGTGCGGCTCCGAGAGCCCGTAGATCAGCGAGCTCGAGGGCTGCTTCATGCTGATCACGACGGTGTAGGGATCCTTGACGTCCACGCTCTCGACGTACTTCCAGAGCGTGCGGCCTACCGAATTCACCCGGCCCCAGCGCTTGAGCGACGGGACCACGTCGGCCGAGGTCATCTCCTTGCCGTTGTGGAACTTCACCCCCTTGCGGAGCAAGATCGTGTACCGGAGCCCCTTGTCGGCGAGCGTCCACGACTCCGCGAGCATGGGGACCGGGTTGAAGTTCTTGTCGTAGGTGAGGAGCGACTCGTTGACGTGCCACATGATCTCGTACACGAGCGTCGCGGTGCTCATCGGGATGTCCAGGGTGGGCGGCTCGCCGATCGACGCGACCTTGAGCACGCCGCCCATGCGCGGGGTCTCCTGGGCGGCGGCGGGTGTCACGAACAAGAGACTCGCGGCGAGGACGATGAGCGAGAAGCGTTTCATGGATGTCTCCTTGCAGGACGGGCGAAGGCCGCGGATACGGTCTACCGGCGTCCCTTCAGGAGCCAGTCGACCGCCGCGGAGCCATCCGTGCCGTCGGGTTCCTGGGGCCGCGCGGGTTCCTGGGCGCGAACGGGTGGCTCCGGCGCCGGCGGGGCCGGAGCTGGAGCCGGCGCGACCGGGACCGGCTCGGGCGCCGCGATGGCCGGCGCCGTCAGAGGCGGCATCACGATCGCGGGCGGCGGCGGGGTCAGGGTCGGCGCGGCTGGCGCGGCCGCCGGTGCCGGCGTCGGCGCCGAGTCCTTGGGTTGAGCCAATCGCCGCGGCTCCGCCATCGGCCGCGGGACCGGAGTCTCGGGCTGCGGCAGTGCCGGCGCCCGCTCGGATTTCGCAGGTGGCGTCGGCTGGGGTGCGGTCGACCGGGCGAGCCTCTTGCCCTCGTACGGGTCGTAGGCGACCCTGATTTCGCCACCCGGGCCGACGATCTCGCTGTCCGAAGGGCGCGAGAGATCGACGGGATACTCGGTGGGCTGCGCCAGGCGCACGACGAGCATCACCGCGCCTGCCAGGAGCAGAAGGCTTCCGACCGCGGCACCGGTTACGACGAGGCGAGTAACGACGGGCTTCACTTCCTCACGTGCTGATGGCCCCTGATACAATGCCGGCGGCAGGCTGTCAAGCGCGCGTTCCCTGGCAGTCGGGAGGCCTCCCGTGTTCGACAAAGGCGGCGACGATGGTCTGGGCGGCTAGCCGGGCGCGATGCAGCGGGTGACGACGGTGTCCGCCGGGCAGTCTCCGCGCCGGCTCGACGTCTTCGTGAGCACTCAGACCGCGCACCTGTCGCGGGCGGTCGTCCAGCGATGGATCGAGGGCGGGCTGATCACCGTCAACGGTCGGCCGACCAAGGCCGCCCAGCTGATCCGTCCGGGCGACGTGATCACGTGTCACGTGCCGGTGCGCGAGCCGCCGGCGGTCGAGCCGGAACCCCTCGCGCTCCGCGTGCTCCACGAGGACGCGCAGATCCTGGTGGTGGACAAGCCGCCCGGCCTCGTGATGCACCCGGGGCCCGGCCACTGGACGGGCACGCTGCTGAACGCGCTGGTGCACCACGTCGGCGTCGAGCCCGGCGAGCCGGACGACGGGCGGCGCGCCCGGCCCGGGCTGGTGCATCGCCTCGACAAGGGCACGAGCGGGGTCCTCGTCATCGCGAAGACCGACGCGGCCCACCGTGACCTCTCGCGCCAGTTCCGCGCCCACTCCGTGCACCGCGTGTACCTGGCCCTGGTGGCCGGCGCGGTCTGGCGGGGCGGGCTGATCGAGCGGGCGCTGGGACGGGACAGCCGCGACCGGCGCCGGGTCTCGACCCGCTCGGCGGCCACGCGACGGGCGGTGACGGAATACCGCGTGGCCGAGCGGCTCGGGCCCGACGCGACCCTGGTCGAGGCGCGGCCGCGCACCGGGCGCATGCACCAGATCCGCGTGCACCTGGCCTCCATCGGCCACGCGGTCCTGGGCGACGCGAGCTATGGCGCGGCCGATTCCGCGCTGCCCCGTCCGATGCTCCACGCGGCCGTCCTCGGCTTCGCGCACCCGGCGACCGGCGAGTACACCGAGCTCCGTGCGCCGCTGCCCGCCGACATGGAGCACGCAGTGAATTGCCGGCGCGCGGACGCTTCGCGCGATGCCCTAACGTGAGCCCGGACGTCTAGCTCGCCACTCCGCGACGATACCCTCCACCTCGAGGGGCGCGAGGCGAGTGGGAGGGCCTTCCGTCGCGGTCCGGTTCACCTTGGCGATCTCCGCGTTCAGGGCGAGGATCCGCGATCTCACCTCGGATTCGGTGGGGAGCGCCCAGATCCGCGCCAGCTCGGACTCGACCTTCGGCAGCAGCTCGAGCGCGGGTGGCAGCATCGAGATCTGTTCCCGGCGCGCGAGCTGCGGCGGCGTCCATGGTAGTAGACCCCGGCCCATCCGCCCGATGGGGGCTACAGAGCGACCGACAGGCCCGCGTCCACGGTCAGGACCTGGCCCGTGATATAGGACGCGGCGTCGGAGGCGAGGAAGATGGCGGCCCCCACCAGCTCGTCGGGCCGGCCGAAGCGCTGCAGCGGGATGCGCCGCGCCAGCTCGACGACGCGCGTCTGGGAGAAGAAGGGGGCGTTCCCGTCGGTCAGGAAGAACCCGGGCGCGATCGCGTTGGCCGCGATGCCCTTCGGGCCCAGCTCGACCGCGAGCGCGCGCATCAAGGCCTCGAGCCCGCCCTTCGACGCGGTGTAGGCCGGGTCGCCCTGAAACGACCGCGGCCCCACCATCGAGGACACGAAGACGAGTCGTCCCTGGCCGCGCGCCGCCATGTGCCGCGCGGCCACGCGGGAGAGCTCGTACTGCGCCACCAGGTTGGTCTCGATCAGGCGCCGGAAGTCCTCGGCCGCGATGTCCTCCAGGGCGCGGCGGTCACGCACGGCCGCGTTGTTGACGAGGCAGTCGAGGCGGCCGTGCCGCGCCACGATCGCGGCCATCGCAGCGGCCCCCGCGCCGAGGTCGGTGATGTCGAAGGGGGCGGGGAAGGCGCCCGGAATGCGACTCGCGACCGCGCGGCGCCGGCCGCCGCCATGCCCCGCGCGATCTCGAGGCCCAGCCCCCGGGTCGCGCCGGTGACCAGCACGACCCGACCGGACAGCGAGAACCGCTCGATCCCCGGCGTCTTGTTCATGCCCGAGCCGGATCATAGAATGCTCCGTCCGAGAGTGAAAGAGAGAGGAGGGCTCCCCCGTGGCCACCAGCGTGCGCAAGGACTTCCCGGTCTTCGACTGCGACAGTCACATCGTCGAGCCGCCCGCGATCTGGGACGAGTACGTCCCGGCCCGGAGCCGGGCCTGGGTGAAGACGCAATTCTGCTTCCACACCGATAGCGATCTGCTCTTCATCAATGGGCGCGTGGTTCCGGCCGCGCGCGAGCGCTCGAACGCCGCCGAGGTCGGCTGGGCGCGGTGGGACAAGAAAGAGGTGGGCAGGCTCACCCCCGGGACCGCGGCGTGGCAGAGGAAGTTCGGGCGCCTCCTGGGCTGCCGCGACCCGCAGGCGCGGCTCAAGGACATGGACGCGCTGGGCACCGACCAGGTGATGCTGTTCCCCACGTGGTTCGTGCGCCTGGCGCTGGTGCGGAGCGCCGAGGCGGCGACGGTGCTGGCCCAGGCCTACAACAACTGGGTGCTCGACTACTGCGCCGCCGACCGGCGGCGGCTGTTTCCCTGCGCGGTCCTGCCGCTGCAGAGCGTCGAGGCGTCGATCGGGGAGCTCCGGCGGGTCGCCAAGCTCGGCTTCAAGGCGGCGGCGGTGCGCCCCTGCTTCTGGAACGGGCGCTATCCCACCCTGGCCGAGTTCGACCCGCTGTGGCGCGAGTTCGAGGCCACCGGGGTGGTGCTGGCCATGCACACCTTCCCGTCGCGCGAGGCGCTGACGCCCGAGTGGGGCGAGCGCATGGCCAAGGCGCGCGGCCACTCGGGCCAGGGCCTGCTGTTCACCGACGAGTCGGTGGTCTATTCGCCCGGGCAGTTCGTCTCGAACATCACCGCGGCCATGGATCCGGCCATCGACGCGTCCGAGACGCTCGGGTTCCTGCTGGAGGCGATGACCTGGGTGACGGTGGTGGTGCAGACCGGCTGGCTGGAGAAGTTCCCGACGCTGAAGGCGGCGGTGCTGGAGTCGAATGCCTCGTGGCTTCCCCTGGTCCTGTCACGCTGCTCGAACTTCTCGAACCTGTTCGCCTTCCAGCGTGACAACCGGCTCATCCGCGATCCGGTCGACGTGTTCAACGACCGCTGCTTCATCGGCTTCGAGTCGGACGAGACGCTGGTCTACCGCCTGTGGGACGTGTTCCAGGACGTCGCGATCTGGTCGTCGGACTATCCACACCACGACGCGGAGGACGCGTGGGACGGCCTGCACCACATGGCCGAGTTCAAGGTGCCGCCCGCGGCCCAGAGGAAGCTGATGGGCGAGAACGCACGCGCGCTCT
>Ga0209131_1003020_pt1 | contig 11287 bp, 9 predicted proteins | sample GraSoi_2013_40cm_FD_185826 | JGI IMG/M metagenome (GOLD analysis project Ga0209131, IMG submission 185826) | Grasslands soil microbial communities from the Angelo Coastal Reserve, California, USA - Sample 9_17_2013_40cm (SPAdes) (version 2) | ecosystem: Environmental > Terrestrial > Soil >...
GGACCTTATCGCCAGGCTTCTTCAGCCACTTGGTAATAGTGCCCTCGACGATGGACTCGCCCATCTGAGGCATGATGATGTCAGTCGGCATGATTTCCTTCCAATTGCCCACGGTTCGGAACGGAGGGCTGGACGCAACCGAATATTATAGCGTTTGCAGGAGTTGGGGTGGAAAGACGAATGCAGTGAGTGGATGCGTCAACTCGTTCCTTGAAGCCGTGCCCGGTATCCTGCGTGTCGGTTCCAAACGACACTAGTCTAGTGTTTGTGTTCCTCTTTATCCTTGTCCTTGTCCTCATCGCCGGTTGGGGCCGCTACGCCGAAGGTGGTCTTCCAGTAATCCTGCACTGTGGGCGGCAGCTTTTCCATGTGCGAGATGAAGCTGGTGATCTTCCACATGTCCTGCTGGCTTAGAGTCTTCTCCCACGAGGGCATGCCGGTGTAGCGGATGCCGGTGCGGATGGTGTAGAAGACATGCCATTCGGGGTCATCGGGCGGATTGGAAATGAGATTGGGCGCGGGCGGGTAGAAGGAGTTGGAGAGAGAGGCGGGCTTGCGGTCGAGTCCGCCATGGCAGAGGGCGCAGTTCATGGTGTAGAGCTTTATGCCGTCTTCAAGAGTCTGATCGTTGGGCTGGACGGGATTGGTCAGGTGAGGAGCGTGGCGCTCCATGGATGCGTCGACGGCTCCCATTGCGATACGCGTCTCGAGGCGGGGTGGGGCAACATTGGCGTTCGTAGGGAAGAAGCCCAGCATGGCGAAGCCGAGTCCGCCGAGAACCAGAACGAGAAGGGTGACGATCACGCCGAGAACGAACTTGCCCATGGATTGCCTCCGGAAGGAACTATTGTGGCAGATGGAGTGGGTGAGGCGCTAGTTGGCTCGAGAAGGAAGCCCCGCTTCGGTCGGCGAGACAGCCGAGGCGGCTCTCCCCACATGGTCCTTGCTGTCCTCCAGAGGCTCAATACGCTTTCAACTTGCGGGCTTCGCGGACCACGTCACTTACCTTGGGCAGGTAGTGCTCTTCTTGCGGCGGAGAGAATGGGACGGCGGAGTCCAAGCCTGCGATGCGGACGATGGGGCCGTCGAGATCGTCGAAGGCTTCTTCGTTGATGATGGCGGCGATCTCGCCGGCGAGGCCTCCGGTGCGGGAGTGCTCGTGCAGGATGATTACTTTGTTCGTCTTCTTCACGGTCTGCGCGATGGCTTCGCGGTCGAGCGGCGAGACGGAGCGCAGGTCGAGAATTTCAAGATCAATTCCGTCGTTCTTCAGAATCTCGGCAGCCTCGATCGCTGTATGAACCATGGCCGCATAAGTAATGATGCTCAGGTCGCGGCCTTCGCGGGCGATGTTCGCCTTGCCGATAGGGACGACATAGTCTTCCGCGGGGACTTCGCCCTTGATGCGGCGATAGAGATATTTGTGCTCGAAGAAGATGCAGGGATTGTTGTCGCGGATAGCTGCTTTGATCAGGCCCTTGGCGTCGTAGGGAGTGGCGGGGCAAATGACTTTGAGGCCGGGATTGTGGACGAACCACATCTCGGGATTCTGTGAGTGGAAGGGCCCGCCGTGGACGTATCCTCCGCTGGGTCCGCGCAGGACGAGCGGAGCGGGCGCGCCCCAGAGGTAATGTGTCTTGGCGACCATGTTGCTGATCTGGTTGAAGGCGCAACCGATGAAGTCCATGAACTGGAACTCGGCGACGGGGCGCATGCCGGTGAGCGACGCTCCGAAGGCCGCGCCCACGATGGCGGACTCGGCGATGGGCGTGTCGATGACGCGCTCGGGGCCGAAGCGGTCGATGAAACCGTCCGTGACTTTAAACGCCCCGCCGTAGATGCCGATGTCTTCGCCGAGGCAGAAGACGGAGAGGTCGCGGTCCATTTCTTCCCAGATTCCCTGGCGGATGGCTTCGAGGTAGGTGAGTTGGGGCATAAGATGATTCTTTAAGAACTTCAAGGTTCCTAAAAGGATGTTGCGAGAGACTTACAATCGTTCTGACTAATATTTCTAAGCCGCTCGGACTTCTACTTTGACGTCGATCTCATCGACACAATTCTGCATCGCCGAGTAGTTCGAGGCGGTATGCCAATCGATCGAGCCTTTCTTAACTGCGACGCGAGATAGAACGTCGATCCGCACGCACCGCCAATTGTCCGTCGAGCCGTCAGGCTTCAATCCGCTCGAGCTTTCACCGCCGAACTGGTAAAGCAGCGCATACGGTAGCCCTTTTGTTTTGCCGATCACATGCGGGCACACTTCGCGGATCGATCCCCGATAGCTGACAGCGAGAATCCGACGGTTAAGAACCGCGTCGCGAATCAGTCGATACTTCTCGTTGGCTGTTTGGATTTCATCCATGGCGGAGTTCGTTTATCGGAGGTGCACCGCAGCTTCGGTGGCCTTGTACCCGCCGCTTCCTTTCTTGACCTCGTGGCAACCGTCTTCGCAGAAGACGCCGCCTTCTGCCGATTCCGGCGTCGGCATCGGGGAGTTCACCGCGATCTCGCGTTCGGCTTCGATGACGCGCTCGACTTCTGAAATCAACTCCGCATTCTCTTTCGCTGTGAGCCACTTCTTTTCTTTGACCAGATAATTCTCAAAGCGGGCGATCGGGTCGCGCTTCTTCCAGAAGTCGAACATCGGCTTCGGTACATACGCCGCTGCGTCGTGGATGGCGTGGCCTTTCATGCGCATCATTTTGGCTTCGATCATCGTAGGGCCTTCGCCGCGGTGGGCGCGCTCGACGGCGTCGCGGGCGGCGTCGTAGACCTGGCAGGCATCGGTGCCGTCGACGATTACGCCGGGGATGCCGTATCCGATGGCGCGCTCGGCGAGGTCTTTGCAGCGGTACTGCATTTCCGACGGCGTGGAGTAGGCCCAGAGATTCGATTCGACGAACAGCACGAGGCCCAGGTTCTGCACGGCGGCGAAGTTGATGCCTTCGTAGGTGACGCCGGTGGACTGGCCTCCGTCGCCGATGTAGGTCATGACGGCGACGTTGCGTCCCTGCAAGCGCGCGCCGAGCGCCACGCCAGAGAGCACGGGAATTAAATCGCCGAGCATGGAGATGGGCGAGACCATGTTTCGTTTTTCGATGTCACCGAAGTGCGAGGTGCCGTCGCGGCCGCGCGTGGGCGAATCGGCCTTAGCCATGTACTGCATCATGGTGTCGCTGGCAGCGAAGCCGCGCACCAGCAGTGCTCCCTGATTGCGGATCATGGGCGCGAACCAGTCGTCCTTATCGAGCGCATAGGCCGAGGCGCAAGAGCAGGCTTCCTGGCCGAGTCCGAAATAAACTCCGCCGACCACCTTTCCTTGCTTGTAGAGATTTTCGAGCGCGATCTCCATTTTGCGGTTGAGCAGCATGTAGCGGTAGATCTCGATGCACTGCTTCTTTTCGAGATACTTCGAGTCGCGAATCGGCGGAACGAGTGCGTTGAGGTTGCCGGTGACTTCGTAGCGCACGTGCTCGACGCCGTCTTTGTCTTTTTCTATAGACTGGCGGACGGAGAGGTCGGGGTGCTCGAGGCGAGTGTCGGGGATGGAGTAGGTGCGGAGGTCGGTGGTGGCCGGCTTGGACTCGGAATTTCCGTTTCGCCGATGGTGGCCGTTGGAGTTTTGCGTCGGTTTGGACTTTGTTTTCTTCTTCATGCCTGACGATCCACAATTCGGGAGTGTATCTCAATGCTACCGCGAGTATGGAGGATTGGCTAGCATGCCGCCTCAACCGTGTACCTCACCTCAGAAGCAGGAAAAGGCGTGCCCTCTGTCTGATACAGTAAATCGCTGGATTCACGGCGTGCCCCGATGCTTACGACCTTAGCCATCTCGAATTATCGGTCACTTCGCGAGTTGGTTGTTCCTCTACAACGCCTAAACGTGATCACCGGCGCAAATGGCAGTGGCAAATCAAGTCTCTATAAATCGTTGCGGCTTCTCTCCGATACAGCGCAGGGCCGTGTCGTTACTTCACTAGCACGCGAAGGCGGACTGCAGTCGACGCTATGGGCTGGCCCTGAATCGATCTCACGGGCCGTGCGAAGAGGCGATTATCCCGTCGAGGGAACGAGAAGAAAGCGTGCGGTAAGTTTGCGAATGGGCTTCGCTAGCGACGAATTCGGCTATCTCATCGATCTGGGCCTGCCGCCGCCGGGCAAGTCTGCTTTCAGTCTGGATCCTGAGATCAAGCAGGAATGCATTTGGCATGGGCCGACGCTGCGCCCCATGACGATGCTTGTGGATCGGCAAGGGCCGCTGGTTCGAATTCGCGAAGACGACGGAGGCTGGACCGCGGTGACGGATCACCTTTCAACCTTCGAGAGCATGATGACTCATGTGTCCGATCCGAGAAATGCCCCGGAAGTGCTGGCGTTGCGAGAATCAATCCGCGCCTGGCGGTTTTACGATCATTTCCGAACGGATGCCGAGGCGCCAGCGAGATCCCCTCAGATCGGCACCCACACTCCAATTCTCGGTAATGACGGAGACGACCTGGCAGCAGCGATTCAGACTATTCGCGAGATTGGAGACGACGATGTGCTTGCTGCTGCTGTCGAAGATGCATTCCCAGGAAGTCGCCTAGAAGTCTCAAACAACGAAGGACGATTTGCGTTAATGATGTTCCAGCATGGTTTGCTACGCCCTCTGCGTACGGCGGAGCTTTCCGATGGTACGTTGCGTTATCTTCTCTGGATTGCCGCACTTTTATCCCCGAGGCCGCCAGAGCTGATGGTTTTAAACGAGCCTGAAACGAGTTTGCACCCGGACCTAATAAGCGCCCTTGCACGCCTGATCGGAAAGGCTGCGGAGCGCTCGCAATTGATTGTTGTGACGCACCAAGCGTCTCTGATTGCGGCGCTCAAGGAACAATCTGGTTGCCATTCAATACTGCTCGAAAAAACGTTCGGCGAAACATCGGTCGCAGGAGCTAACGGGTTAAACGTACAACGGTGGCAGTGGCCGTCTCGCTAAGTCACGAGTTCTACGCCCAAGTTGTGCCATCTTCTTTGTAGAGTTGGCGTAGTTCAGCAGGAGGCTTCATTGGAACGCCAACGGTGCGGCCGAGCAGTGCGTCCAGAGTATCCACCCACAGGATCTGACTCGAAAATACTGTGCCGAAGTTGCGCGAGATGGATTCGGCTACTGCGTTCAGGTCGAGCGGCCTGCCAAGTTCTTGCTGCATCGATGTCACCGGCTTTGACGTGATTCCGCAGGGGATGATCAGGTTGAAGTAGGTGAGGTCGGTGTTTACGTTGAGGGCGAAGCCGTGTGAAGTGACGAAGCGGGAGATGTGGACGCCGATGGCGGCTAGTTTGGCCTCGGGGCTCGTGGAGGGACGGACGCCCTCGTCCGTCCGGTGTGCGGTGGGGCGGACGGGGGCGTCCGCCGCTCCATGAGCAGGAGTGGTCCAAACACCGGTTAAGCCTTGGATGCGTTCTGTGGAAATCGCGAAGTCAGCGCAGGTGCGGATCAGGACTTCTTCCAGGCGGCGGACGAATTCGACGGCGCCTAGACTTTTTCGCAGGGCGGACGGGGCGTCCGCCGCTCCACGAGCGAAGCCGCGCAGGTCGAAGATGGGATAGCCGACGATCTGGCCGGGGCCGTGGAAGGTGACGTCGCCACCGCGGTCACATTCGACTTGCTCGACACCGCGCTGGGCGAGAAGTTCGGGAGATGCGATGACGTTCGCTGATTTCGCATTGCGGCCCAGTGTTATTACCGGTGAGTGTTCGAGCAGCAGGAGGACGTCCCCGATCTTTTCTTCTTTGCGCAGAGTGACCAACTGCTGCTGCAGACGCTGGCCGGTGGCGTAATCGACGGTACCGAGTTTGACGAGAGAGATCAAAGTCTTTGGGCCACGGATTTACACGGATTGAAGCCGAAACCGTCTCATGTCTTGGTCTATCTGTGTTCATCCGTGCAAATCGCGGCTAAGAAGTTCATGCGTTAATCGCAATCCCATACACGCTGTTTGACGCGTCCAGCATGGCTTCCGCCAGTGTCGGGTGGGCGTGGATGGTCCACATTAAATCTTCGACGGTGGCTTCGAGCTCCATGGCGGTGACGGCTTCGGCGATCAACTCCGTCGCTTGCGGGCCAATGATGTGAACGCCGAGGATCTCGCCGTAGTCGGCGTCGGAGACAATTTTGATGAAGCCTTCGTGCTGGCCGACGATCGAGGCGCGCGAATTCGCGGTGAAAGGGAACTTGCCGACCTTCACGTTGTATCCTGCCTCGCGGGCCCTGGTTTCTGTCAGGCCGACGCTGCCGATTTCAGGATGGCAGTACGTCGCACCCGGAATGTGTTCGGGATTGATGGGCTTGCCCGGCTTGCCAGCAATTTTCGCTACGGCCACGATTGCTTCCATAGCCCCGACGTGGGCAAGTTGCGGCGTGCCCAACACGATGTCGCCGACGGCGTAAACGCCGGGTTCGGCGGTCTGCATCCAGGAATCCGTCTTGATGAATTCGCGGTCTGGTTTGATCTTGGTGCGTTCCAGACCGATATTTTGCGTGCGCGGTTTGCGGCCTACTGCGATCAGGATTTTTTCAGAGTCGATCTTCTGCTGCTTGCCGTCGACCGTGATGGTCACGGCAATTCCAGTCTTCGTCTTCTCAACCTTGTCGACCTTCGCATTCGTGTGGAAGTTGATGCCGCGCTTGCGGAAGACACGCGCGAGTTCTTTGGATACTTCTTCATCCTCCACGGGAACCAGCCGAGGCAGCATTTCGACGATCGTGACTTCGCAATCGAACGAGCGATAAATCGAAGCGAACTCCACGCCCACCGCTCCGGCGCCGACTATCACGAGCGACTTCGGAATTTCTTTGAGGCTTAGAATCTCAATATTGGTAAGAACGCGGTCGCCGGCTTCGAGGCCTGGAATCATGCGAGCTTCCGAGCCAGTGGCCAGAATGACGTTCTTCGCCTTGAGGTGACTTGCCTTGTTGTCGCTCACAACTTCGACGGTAAATAAACCATTCTGCGCGCCACCGGTCAGCTTGCCGTAGCCCCTCACCGTCTCAACCTTATTCTTCTTCATCAGGAATTCGAGGCCCTTGGCGTGCTTGGCCACGATCTTCGACTTGCGATCCTGCACCGCTGCCCAGTTCAGCTTGCGCGCGTCCACGCCCTCGATGCCGAATTCCTTCGCTTCTTTGAGATGGTCCCAGAGTTCGGCATTGAACAGCAGCGCCTTGGTTGGAATGCAGCCCACGTGCAGGCAGGTCCCGCCGAGGAATCCATCTTTCTCTATAAGTGCAGTTTTCAGGCCCCACTGGCCTGCTCGGATGGCGGCGGTGTATCCCGCAGGTCCGCTGCCGATGATGGCGACGTCATAAATAGTTTCAGACAATGAATCGCTCCTTACTGCTAACAGTAGAGATGTGTGAGAGCAAACAAATGATTCTAGACCAGCAAACTGGAAGCGCCAAGCAAGAGGCTTGCAACTACGCCCAGAGAAAAGGGCCGCCTGTTGGCGGCCCGAATCAGTCATCGAAAGAAATTAATTGTTCTCGTTGCTAGCTCTCTTCCACGAGATCAACTCGCCAATCGTCGAACTGGTGCTCGAGACCGGCTGCTTGTAAGCCTCGACCTCGGATCGCGAAGCCTCTTCGCCGACCGCGCGGATGCTCAGTCCCACCTTCTTCTCTTCCGCGCTCATCTTGATGATCTTGAAATCATGCTCCACACCGGCTTCAAGATGCAGCGGCTGTCCGTTTCCATCTATCGCTTCCGACTTGTGACACAGACCCTCCACCCCTTCGGCGATCTCGACAAAGGCACCAAACGCAGCGACGCGCAGCACTTTGCCGTGAATTACATCGCCGACGTGATGCGCTTCGAAGAAAGTCTCCCAGACATCGGGCTGAAGCTGTTTCACTCCCAGCGACAAGCGCCGCTTGTCGGGCTCGATCGCCAGCACGATGGCCTTCACCCGGTCACCTTTTTTTAATACTTCAGAAGGATGCTTTACACGCTTAGTCCAGCTCAAGTTGCTGACGTGCACCAGGCCGTCGATGCCATCTTCGATTTCGATAAACGCACCGAAATCGGTCAGGTTACGCACCCGGCCCTCCACCGTCATGCCCACAGGATACTTATCATGCAGCGCATCCCACGGGTTCTCAGCTAGTTGCCGCATGCCCAGGGAAATTCGGCGCTCGCCGGGATTCACGTTCAGCACCACGCACTCCACCTGATCGCCGACGTTGACCAGTTTCGACGGATGCTTCATGCGCTTCGACCAAGTCATTTCGCTGACGTGCACCAGCCCCTCGATGCCCTGCTCGAGTTCGACGAACGCGCCGTAGTCGGTCACGCTGATCACACGCCCGGAAACATGCGCGCCCACGGGATAACGGTGTTCGGCATCAAGCCACGGATCGGGCGTCAACTGCTTGAATCCCAAAGAAACGCGCTGCTTGTCTTTGTCGTACTTCAGAATCTTGACCTGAATCTGGTCGCCCACATTGACCAGATCGCGCGGATGCGTCAGCCGGCCCCAGGACATATCGGTGATGTGCAGCAGCCCGTCGAGCCCGCCGAGATCCACGAAGGCGCCATACTCGGTCAGGTTCTTCACTACTCCCGTCAATATCGAGCCTTCTTCGAGATGTTCCAGCGTCTTGCTGCGTTTCTCGTTCTGCTCCCCTTCCAGCAACTCCTTGCGAGAGACCACAATGTTGCCGCGCTTCTTGTTGACCTTGATGACGGTAACTTCGAGGGTCTGACCCTTCATGCCGTCGAGATTCCGGATGGGGCGCAGATCCACTTGTGAGCCCGGCAGAAATGCCCGTGCGCCCAGAATATCGACCGTCAGGCCGCCCTTCGTGCGCTCAATCACTGTGGCCTTGATCGGGCGCTTCTCGTGATGAGCCTTTTCCACTTCGTCCCAGGCATGGAGGCGTGCCGCCTTTTGGTGCGAGAGGTTGACGTAACCCTCCTCGGTCTGCCCCTTCTCCCGCATCACCTCAATTTCGTCCCCGGGCTTCACCTTCGGCTTGCCCTCGTGATCCAGCACCTCCGAAAGCGGCAACATGCCTTCGGACTTGGTGCCAATATCCACCACTACGTGCGTAGAAGTGAGTTTCAGCACCGTCCCTTTAATGACGCGGTCTTCTCCCACAGCCTCTTCGGTCTCCGTGGTGAAGTTCTCCAACGCGGAGGCGAAGTCTTCGCTGGCGTGTTTGTCGTCGGAGTGTTTGTCGTCAGCGTGCGCTGGATGCGGCTCTTCGTCTGTTGAAGCGGCTGCGGCATCGGCGGTTGCGACCGGAGCCTGATCTTGCTGAGCCAAGTTCCGCTCAGTCAAGTCCTGCTCGGTCGGGGTGAGTTCGGAAGCCGTCGGTTCTGTTTCTGTTACGACGGCAGTGGTTGAGTCGGAGTTGTGAGCGGTGGTGTCGTCGAACAAGGTCATGCCTCTCTGCTGTGCCTCGCACTCAGTGCGGGGAGGATACGGGCCTGCTTGGCGGACTGCTGGAGTGAGTCGTTTGGTTGTGGTGGGCTCACCCTGGCGAGTGAGCTTGGACAATCCCAGCTGCCGGACGTTTTACAGAAACCCGCGTCCAAAGGGAACTCTTCGACTATAGCAACGCCTCTCAAACAGTGTCAAACGCAATTATCCGATGTCATACGACTCGGGGAAGATATTGCCGGTCGTTGCCTTCGAAAGTGGTGTCGAATGCATATTTTTGTAAAAAGCTTAGCCTACTCTTTTTCGGATTTTGCATCCTAAATTGGCGCTTTTCTAGAAAATTCAGGCGCTCACGAGCCCATGAACAAATCAATTCTCCAATCTACGCTGGCAGGCTTGGCGATAACCGCGCTTTCTCTCGCTGCCGCAGGTCAGGAATCGTCTTTAACCCCGGCTTTTCTGACCACACCTTCAATCCGTATCCAGACGATGCAGGGGACAGCTTTCGCGCCCAAGCTCCGGATAAGCGACTTTCGGCTGCAACCGGTGGACTCGGACGATCCCGCGCCTGATGCCGCTCCCGAAGCTTCCGAAAAGTCCGATACCCAGGATGGCCTGGTCAAGCGAAGTATCAAACGAATCGGAGCAGACCAGAAGCGCCTTTACCTGGCCCCATTCGAACCGCATAACCTCAAATGGGACGCGATCGTCCTGGTCGGTACCGGCGCATTCCTCGCGGCCGACCGTCACATTGAGAATAATATTTCCCACTCCAATTTCCGCGCCTATCAAACCACCTCCAACATCGCCCTCGCAGGCCTGGCCAGTTCGCTGGCGGGCGTGTACCTCTATGGCGCCAAGACCGAGCACCGTCACGCCAGAGAGACAGGCGCAATCGAACTGGAAACTCTGGTCAACACCTTCCTGATCTACACCCCGATGCAGCTGATCTTTGCCCGTCAGCGGCCCGACGAGGGCAACAATCATGGAAACTTCTTTAAGCACCATGCTTTCAATACCTCATTTCCCGGCGGCCATGCCATGTTTACCTGGGCAATGGCCTCGGTGCTGGCTGACGAATATCCCAAGCCGTGGGCACGGGTGCTGAGTTACGGCGCTGCATTTACGGTGACATTCAGCCGGTTTATGGCTCGCGACCACTGGGCGTCTGACATGTTTGTGGGCACCGCACTGGGACTCGCGATTGCTGAGAATACTTTCCATGCGCGCTGCAACCCGGAGTTCGAATCGCAGTGCAAGCACCATCGACGCTGGTGGAAGGTGATGAAGATGGAAGTCCAATAGCAGAATCGGGAACACTGCACTGGTGTACCCGCGTTGCCCGCCATCTGCTACCCTGCCTTGTGATGGACTACCTCTGGACCCCGTGGCGCTACGCCTATGTCTCGACCGCCGAGAAGGCGTCTGGCTGCGTTTTCTGCGATGCCGTAAACGCGGGCGACGACGAGAAAGTGCGTATCGTGCATCGCGGCCAGCACTGCTTTATCATCCTCAACACATACCCCTATACGCCGGGACACGTCATGATTGTCCCTTACGCCCACCTCGACGAACTTCGCAAGCTGCCGCCTGAAGCCGCCCACGAAATGATGGAACTCTCGCAGCGCATGGAGTCCCTGCTGCGCGACCTCTACCACCCCGACGGCATCAACCTGGGCATGAACATTGGCAGAGCCGCCGGCGCCGGCATCGCCGGACACATCCACATGCACGTCCTGCCGCGCTGGGTGGCCGATGCGAACTTTCTCTCCGTGGTGAGCGAGACGCGCGTTCTGCCGGAGACCCTGGCGGAGACTTGGAAGAGGATGACGGCGGCGATGATGAAACGTGGTTAGCGCAGTCTGAGACC
>Ga0209131_1003021_pt1 | contig 11287 bp, 6 predicted proteins | sample GraSoi_2013_40cm_FD_185826 | JGI IMG/M metagenome (GOLD analysis project Ga0209131, IMG submission 185826) | Grasslands soil microbial communities from the Angelo Coastal Reserve, California, USA - Sample 9_17_2013_40cm (SPAdes) (version 2) | ecosystem: Environmental > Terrestrial > Soil >...
ATCTTGCAGAATTCCTGGCGCCCCAGAGGGGGATGCCCAATGACCACCGGTCGCGCGCGAATTCCACTCTATAACTGGAGATGACGCTGGACGAGTTTGCGGAGTTTTTCGCGGTCTTCATCGCGCATGTGGACGAATTCCACGCCGCTGCCCTCCGGTCCGATATTGCGGACGACGGCGGTGAAATTGATCTTGCGGAAACCGGCGCGGACTTCGAGCTTGATCGAGTCGCCGACACTGAGTTTCCGGTGGGACTCCAGATAGGCGCCGCCCAGGCTGATCGTCTTTACGCGGGCAAGGCCCGCCGGCGCGCCCTCGATCTGCGCCCGTAGCGGTGACTCAAGTGGAACTCGAACGTAGCGGCGCGGGACGACGTAGCCGGAGCTCGATTGCGCCGGCGCTCCAAACGCAGCCGCTGCCTGCTTGAACGATGGACGATTCTCGATCAGCGCCAGCGCATCTTCCGCCGCGGCCCGTAAGCCTGCAGGTTCCGCATAGGTGAGTCCTTCACGGTTCTCCGCCAAGGTGCGAAGAAGCTCGGCTGCTTCATAGGCACGCATGCGGCCGAGCGCTTCGATGGCCTTGATGCGCACATACTGGTCGCGCAAGGTTTCATGTTCACCGGCAGCGATTTCCATGAGCTGCGGCACGGCGGTGGTTTCCTGCGCCAGGCCGAGCTGGTCGATCATCATGGGAACGACCATGGGATGGGCGTCGGCGAGAATGGCCGAGAATACGAAAGCGGTGCTCACCGCCGATGCGGAATTGTTCGGGCGCGAGAGTTCGCTGACCGCCAAATCCTGAAGGTTCCATTCCCAACTTGCCATGGCGCGTGCGAGGCCGCGCAGCAGCCGCTCCGGGTCCGCCGCTGCGAGAAGCTTGATGGCCGCGGTCACGCGCTGCCGGCGGGCTTCGTAGAGCCGCGTTTCGAGAAGATTCAGAACGGGCACGCCGATCGTCCGCAGGAGACGCGCCATCGCCGGCACCATTTCGGCGCCGCGTGGTTCCGTGAGCAGCAAAGTCATGCGGTCGAGCAGCCGCTCGGGATCACGCTGCAAAAGCCGGGGCAGGATTGGATCCAGTGCGCGGTTGGCCAGGGCAGCGTCCACCAGCAAGAGCCAGCGATCCTGTGCGACAAGGCGGTTTGCCAGAGCTGCCATGTGATCGTGCTCAATATCCTGAGGAACGCGCTCCAGACCGGTCAGGATGGTTTCGAAACTGGAATAGTCGGCGCGACTCACGGCAACACGCCCGAGGGATTCGACGAAGGCGGCGAGCAGGGCGGCGGTTTCGGGGGCCTTTTCCATGTCGAGAGCTTTCATGGCCCCACGGCTCAGGTCTTCCGGCAGCTGATTGGGCCAGAGGGATTCGATAATCGATGACAGTTCATTGAGTCCGGCGGCAACAAAGCGCCTTGCCGAAGGGTCGGCATGTTCGAGGCGGCGCGCATAATTCAAGACGATGTTGCGCGCTTCGCGGCGAGGAGCGTCGGCGCCGGCATCGGCAAGTTGTCCGAGCGTATGGCGCAACGCTGCAACCGGAACGCACCAGACATCCGGGCTGCGCAAAACAGCCGATTTTTCGCGTGGCGAAAGTTCCAGCCAGAATCGATCGATCAGCTGTTCACGGTGCGTGTCCGTTGCCCAGGTTACCGCGAGCGACGAGAGATGCTGTGAAGAGTGCGGACCAGAATAGCCGCCGGCCTCGACGATGACATCGGTCAAGCGAAAGATCGTCGGCCTTACGGACAAGGCTGTAAGCGAGCCGCTGGAAAACTCCGCGGTGAGGAACTCAAAAACGATGTTTTCGGAGAGGCGCAATAGATAGGGTTGCGGCCGTTCGCCTTCGCGGGGGCCATACTGGGAGACCGAGCTGAGCAGCATGCACACGCTGTCGCGGCTGGCTTCTTCCATCGCGCCGTGAATCGCGCGCGCTGCTTCTTCCGGGGAAAGACCGCGCGCGCTTTCAAGCGGCGGAGTCAGCCGTGCCAAGAGCCGCAGGCTCGCCACGAGGTCGTCAAAGTCTGGCGCCTGGATGGGGGCATCGGCCGTCTCTCGCGGGGAATGCCCACCATAAGCTACGAGCGCGGCAATGAGACTTGCCAACACCGTGTCCACCCTGCGCTCCGTTTGCGTATTAACGGAAATGCCTTCCACGTGGTTCTCCAGAAGTCGCGCCGGCCACCAGGCATTGTCCCCACCGTTCGCCGGCTCTTCCGATCTTAGCAACGAAGCCTTCACGAGTCGCGCGAGCGTGTCCAGTTCGCCTACATGGAATTTTTTCGAGAAGTCCAGCGCATAAATTCCGGCGCGGTGCAGGTCGGTCGCCAGCGCCTGCATTTCTCCCCGCACGTCCGGCAGATGGCCGTCACCGATTCTCGGCGCCACCAGCCCGCCGCGCTCCACGCGAATCTCCAGCCCGCCCAGAATTTCGGTGGTGTTGCGGATGGAATCGTAAGCACTGTCCAGACTGTCGAGCCTGCGCGGATGATCCTTCTCGTAAAGGCGTTCCGACCGCATGAGCAAGTGCAGGTTTCGGAGTGCACGCTGAACTTCGATGGCCTTGTGGTCCGTGTGGCCTGCTGGAATCCGGGAGACCGCATTTGCCAGCAGACGCAGCGAGGTACGAGGCGTGGCATCCGGATTTAATTGCGGCGACGAAGTCTCGCGCTTCGCTTCATGGACAGGTAGTGTGGCCCTGAGGACCAAAGGACTCTCCAATTGCTTCTTACGGTTCGTTCGCGCCGCTTCGAGCGGCGATGGAACCCGCCTGCAGTCTGGCGATCTCGCGTCAGGGCAGGCAGGCCCTACCTATAAGGCAAGCACGCCTCCGGCCTGAACCTGATTGAGCTAAGTCATTTCTGTTGAACGAAATCCATATAAGGTCCTAAGACTCGAGTTGAGCCACTGTAACAAAATGTTACGTTTTGGGTAGACCCTTCAGGAGTTCGTTTAGGGAACCATACGGACTGAATTCCAAGCAGTTGAACGGTTTATTTCTCGTGGAGCGATTCATTAATCGTGACGGTGCCACCTTCGCTCACTTGGACCGTTCGCTTTGCCAGCTGAAATCCATTCAACCTCAGCGTCACCGTGTGCAACCCGGAAGGCACCTGCACGCGAGCCGGTGTGAACTGTCCGGTGGAGGTTCCGTCCACGATGATTTCTGCGCCTTTGGGAGTGGAGTTCACCTGTGCCCAGGCGACGCGGCTTGCGGATTTTTCGTTGAGCGGCACGTTGAGCTGCGTCTGGATATTGTCCTTGACCTGAATGCCTCCGGCATAAGGCTCATAACCCTGGAGCCGCAAGACGAGGTTGTACTGGCCGGGAGCGAGCGGCAGCGTTACAGGCGTCTGACCTGACTGCTTCGCTCCGTTGATGAAGACATCGGCACCCGGCGGCTGACTACTGATAAAAATGCCTTTGGCCAGCGATTCGAGTTTGATTTTCTGGTCCTGGGCGTCGCCACTCTTTACTTGCAGCGCGGTCTGAACGGATTGATAGCCGTCCTTTTGAACTTCGAGGCTGTAGCGCGAAGGAGACAAATTGTTAAAGCTGCAGGGCGTTTCGCACCTGTTCAGGACATGGCCCGCAGGTCCGTGCAACACGGCAGTAGCACCGATCACGTCGGTCACGACATGAATCGCTCCGTGCCCGGCGGTAGGAACCGGGTGCGAGCCCTCGTCAGGATTGCCTGTGGCAACCGGAGTGTCGTCGTACTCCAGATGATCGATCACGCGGACGTCCGAAGGGGCGTTCCGCAATAATTTCAAGAGTGCGCCATGTTCCGCCGGCCGGAGCTTTCCCGCGAGCGTCAGCGTGTTGCCGGCGGCCTGAACTCTTACATGGCTGCTTAATCCTCTTTCGGAAATGGCCTCTTCGATCCTGCCTTTGTATTCCGCGGCTTTGGGGCCCAGCGCATTTTCTGTTTTCCTGGGTGTGACTTTTTCAGGGACGATTTCCGCGGGCTTGGACTCGGCAGGTTTCGGCTCCGCACCTGCTCCAGCCGCAGCATCCTTCGGTTGCGTAGATGCTTCGGTCCCGGCGGGATTTGCCGCCGAGCTGTCCGGAGTGGTTTCTGACGCCGCCGGCGCCGCGGCGGGCAAGCTGCTGCCCTTCTTTTGCGCATCATGAAGTTCGCGCGCGGCCTCAAAGACCGGCTTTATCTTGTTCGCTCCATAAACAATGACACTTAGAAGCAGCGACGCCGCCAAGATCGTTCCGAGGACATTTTTCTTTTTCGGCGGTTCCGGGACGGGTGCGATGGCTCCCGTTCGCCGCACGAGGGGAGTTTGGCCTGGAGCCGATGCCCGCGCGTTCAGGGAGCGCGCCGTTGCCATGACGGTTTGATCTTCGCCGGTGAGACCACGGCCGGCCGCCGCGTTTCCGGAAACCATGGTCGCCGCGGGCGAACCTCCGCCCATGACCATCGTCGATTGCGGGTTTCCGCCGCCTGGGGCGATTGACCGGTAATTCCGCAAATCTTCAAGCATTTCGCGGCAATTCTGGTATCTCTGGTCGGGTTCTTTCTCCAGCGCCCTCATGATTACCGCGCTGATCCCGGGATGAATCGAAGGATTAATCTGTCGCGGCGGAACGGGAGCTTCATTGACGATCTTATAGATCACCGTGGTGATGTTCTGGCCGGGGAAAGGTTTTTCGCCGGTCACCATTTCATAGAGCATGACGCCCAGCGAAAAGATGTCGCTGCGGCCGTCGACGGCGCGCCCCTTCACCTGTTCCGGCGACATGTAGCTGGGGGTGCCCATGACGTGCGCGGTCTGCTGGACGGTGCCGAACTGCAGAATCTTCGCGGTGCCGAAGTCCGTAACCTTAACGGTATCGTCGGCGGTGAGCATGAGGTTCGCCGGCTTAATGTCTCGATGGATGACGTTGCGTTCATGCGCGAATTGCAGCGCGCTGCAAGTCTGCTCCATGATGCGCAGCGTGCGCGGCAGGGGAAACGCATGGCCGCCATCGAGCAGCGCCTGCAGGCTCTTTCCCTCAACCAGCTCCATGGTGATGTAGTAGAGGCCGTCTTCTTCGCCGGCGTCGAATACGACAACGATGTTTGGATGCGTCAACAAACCTGCGGCGCGCGCTTCCGTTTGGAATCGCGACAGAAGCTCGGGGCGCGAGAGCCCTGTGCCTTGCTCGCTCAGCCGGATGGTCTTGACCGCGACGGTGCGACCGATCACTGGATCCATGGCCTTGTAAACGACACCCATCGCGCCGCGGCCCAGTTCACCGACGATTTCGTATCTTCCGGCTTTTGTTACTGTTGGCATCGTTCAATCGATCAGTCGCCCAGCGAGGGCAGCACTAACAATACAAACCTTATTCGAGCGAGTCGGGTTGCGGCTCTTCGAGGAAAGAAACCTGACAACACTCCCACACCTGCCACTGTCAATTTGCACTCGATACGGTCGGAGCGCGGTGTTCTCCGGAGCCCCATCTTTTACATTCCGCCGCAGTCGCCGGGTTCTGGCGATCCAGGCGCAAGTCAGGGATTTCGCGTCGATTCCCGCAGCGGTGATCGATAGAAGAAGAGTGCGTTTTCTCATACGCCTACCTTTACTGGGGGCTTGCGCTCATCTGGAACGGGATGTTGACCTCACGCACCGGCCGGTCGATTCCACCCGGCTGCGAAGGAGCTTCGAGGCCGTCCGTAAGAAGATAGGACTGCAGCGAAAGTGAACTCGTGGCGAAGTTCTCCAGCGCAGTGATGTAGGAGACTTCTAGCTGCGCCAAGGTTCTCTGGGAGATGAGGACCTGAGGGTAGGCTGCAGCCATATCCTGGTATTTTTTTGTATACATCTCGTAGGCCTTTTGCGCCCTCGGTATCATCTGGTTTTTGTAGCGGTCGACCGCGGTCTGCGAGAACGTGTAAGTCTGGACGACGCTTGCTGCCCGCTCCCGCAAAACCAATTTCACGCGTTCCACCTCGCGTTTGCACCGCTCTACATCGGCCTTCGCCGTTGCAATGTTTCCCTGGTTGCGGTCAAAAATGGGGATTCTTACCCCCACGTTGGCAAAGCCCTGTAGTCCGACAGACCTCCCGTTAGGCCCGGACAACAACTCGCCATTCTGCTGCATGCCACCGCGGAGTTGCAGGTCGGGAATCGGTTCGCGCTTCGCGCGAGCCAAGGCTGCTTCGGCTCGTTTGACACCGAGCTCGGCGATTCTTACGGCTGGACTCTCGTTGACGATTTTCTCCACCAGTTCGTCGGCATTGACCGGCGGGGTGTCCTCGAGTTTTCCTTCGAGCTTCATCAAGGGAAGCCGCGGATTCCCCACGACGGCGGCGAGCGCTTTCCAAACCCGCTGCTGGTTCTGTTCGGCCATGGTGACCGCGAGTTGTGCCTGCTGCGCTTCCACTTCCGATTCGAGCACGTCGGGAGCGTCCGCTTGGCCGACATTCGCGAGCTGATGGGAGGTTTGGACAGCGTCGTCGGCAAGCTTGCTGAGGTCTTGCCGCAACTCCAGCGTCTGCTGGACAGCCAGCGCTTGGATGTAGAACATCCGTACGTTCGTGACGACTCGCAGTTTTTGCTCCTCCGCCTCAGTTTCCGCCTGTTTGAGCTCCTGGTCAAAAATCTTTCGATTCAGGCCGAGCTTTCCACCCAGCACGACGTCCTGCTGAAGGAAAAAGCCTTGCTCGCCACCGTGAAACGACCCGCCTCGGATCTGTCGAGCTTTCCACCCAGCACGACGTCCTGCTGAAGGAAAAAGCCTTGCTCGCCACCGTGAAACGACCCGCCTCGGATCTGTTCGCCCTGGTAGCCGACGGTGGGGTTCGGGTAGAGCCCGGACTGTTTCTTCCTGCCTTCCGCCGCTCGGATGTTGGCGGCCGCTTGCGCGAACGTGGGGTTGTTCTGCAAGGCCATCTGTTGCAGTTCTTCGAGTGTAATCGTCTTCTGCTCGGAAGCTGGAGTCTGCGCTCGGCCAGGCAAGGCGAGCAGGAACAGAGTCGAGGAAAGGCAGAGTACGAATCGGGTTACACAACGGAGTGGTGACGCTGTTTCGACCATCACTTCCATAAACTTCACCGGCGTAGTCAGGTTATTCATGTTTGTTCCCCATTCCGGGCATGTCCATCTTCATTGGCTTATTGCCTTCCTGTTTTTTTCGAAGCTCCATGATGTGGTCGTACTTGTCTTGGGGCAGGACCCGGACGAACGTCATCATTCCCGCCATGAAGCCGCTCCAGCCGGGACGGAGGCCGAAGTTTTCAGGTTTCTCAACCATCTTGTCCATCGCCATCATGGGACCTTCCATGAAGGCATCCTGGGGAAAGCCCGGCACGGAATTCGCATCCTTGCTGACCTCGGGCTTGCCCATCCGCATCCCTTGCTGTGGCATGTCGGGCATGTCTTGCCGCTGCATAGGATTCCCGGCTTTCAGCGGAGAATTCGACATGGTTTGCTCCGCTGTCGAACCGACGCCCAATCCGCGACCCAAGCTCGGACCGTTTTCCTGAGACGTCGCGCTTCCTTGCCGCAGCATTCCCATGCCTCGCTCCATGTCGAGACCCGCAGGCATTCCATTTCGGCGTGACATCGGCCCGACCATCGACGACATCTGGTTCATCATGTGGTGAGGAAGATGGCAGTGCAGCATCCAGTCGCCGGGATTGTTTGCGACAAATTCGACGTCGCGTGATTGCGCCACACCCACGAGCACGGTGTTTCCCGGGCCCCAGGTCGATTCGGGCTGGCGGCCTCCCTCCGTTCCCGTGACCACGAATTGGTGGCCATGAAGATGGATCGGGTGGTGGTCCATGCCGAGGTTGATCAGGCGGATGCGGACTCGTTCCCCCTGCCGCACGATGAGAGGAGTGTTGGCTGGACCGGATTTTCCGTTGAAGGTAAGCCAGTTGAACTCCATATTCATGGAGTTGGGAACGGTGATATTGGGCAAGATGGCGTACTCCTGGAGAATGATCACGAAGTCTTTGTCGACGCGGGGTTTGTAGGTTTCCTTTGGGTGCATGACGAACGCGCCGATCATCCCTATCATTTCCTGCATCGCCATGTGCGAGTGGTAGAAGTAGGTTCCTTCCTGGCTGAGCGTGAACTCGTAGACGAATCTTCCACCGGGTGGTATCGGTTCTTGGCTTGAACCCGGTGCCCCATCCATCTCGACAGGAATCTCGAAGCCGTGCGAGGTTGCTTCGGGTAGGTGGTTATCCACAATGATGCGGACACGATCACCCCTGGTAACTTGAATGGTTGGCCCCGGAGCGCTCCCGTTGTAACCCCAAAGATCGACGATTCGGCCAGGAACGATTTCCTGCTTCACCGGCTCGGCGATGAGATGAAATTCCTTGACGTTGCCATCCATGCGAAACGGCAGGTTGGGCACATCGGGCGTCTCGGCTAGAACGGGAGAGCCGTGGTCCTGGATAGACCCTTTCTTGCCTTTCCTATTCGTTCCGGGCATGTCCCCGGACATTTGCATGTCTTGGGCGGAAAGTATTTTCGCGGAAGTGAAAAATCCTGCTCCCGCGAGAACATTCTGCAAAAACCCTCGCCTGCTACTCATGTTTTTTCCTTTCAAGGCCGAATGACTGAATTTCCAAAAATGGATCGGATATGACGAGCAGCGAATGCAGACGGACGTACACAAACGCTCCGTCTTCGAACAAGCGCACTGATTAGTTAGAGGATTTTTCTAGATACGGAGGGGAACCGGAGGAGTGTTGAAACTTCTGATCGTTTGGGAAGCGTCAAAGAGCAAAGAGCGCTCGCCACTACCGGCTAATCCGAGGGCCTCGGCTGGCGTGTCGGCAACAGCGACATGAGCGACTCCGCCCGGCGCATCAAAAGAGAAGGAACCTTCCTTGAGCGCCTGGATTTGAACCAAGCTGGAGCAATCGGTCTTCGGGCTCAGGCTGTTCCCTGATGTGGGCGGACACTCCGCGCAATCGGCACCGTGATGACGAGCGTGATTATAATGGCTAATGCGCGTTGGGCTGGGTTGCGAGTACATCTGGCGATGATGGACTGCGGCACTTCCTACAGATCCAGATGACATGCAATAAGCTGCGCATATCGAAGCGACACCGGCGTTGGCCCCCGACAGCGTCAGCACCAGAACCGCAATTAGCAGCTTACGTCGCATCAAGCTCTAAGATACACCCGAGATAGTTCTTGTTCAAGAATGGTCCCTGGATCGTCGCCCGGCGTTCAGAAGAGCCCGCCTCAATCGCCGTAGCCGTGCGAGTCTTTGTCGACGACCACTTTGCCGGCGAAAGAGCGGTAGACAAACGTAGAGTAACCGGCAGCCAGGATCATTCCGAGGACCCACCAGACCAGCCCGACCTTCAGTCCATAAGCGCCTGCTTTAGCCGTCGTCACCGTCAAGGAATAGGCCGGATTCCGCGCGGGCAAGACCATCGGATACACCCCAAAGACGACGCTGGTGAGCATGCCCGTCAGGTACGCACAGGACGCGAAGAACGCTTTGCGCTCATCGCGTTTTCGCAATTTAAAGATGACGCCTGCTAGCCCGGCCACCGCAAGCAGGGGGAAAAGGAATCCCCACGGCCAGGTCGTGAAATTTTCTTTTAGCTGCGGCTGGATGCGGAACGTGACGGCAGTCACCAGTGCGGTGAGGGCCACGACGCCCCACCACGTCCGGCCAGCCAGTTTTCCCGCGCGCGCATGGACTTCGCCGCTGGTCTTCATCTGCACCCACAGTCCACCGTGCATCATGAGCGCGAGCAGGGCTAAGACTCCCACCAGGATTGTGTACCAGTCGAGGATGCCAGTTTCGTCTCCGAGGCGGAAATTGGTCCACAGCGGCTCAAAGAAATAACCGCTCGAATCCAGCGGCACGCCGCGCACTACGTTGCCGAGCGCCGCTCCGAAAAACACGGCGAGCAATAAGCTCGATCCCCAGAAGAGAAAATCCCACAGCGGATCCCAAATGGCGCTCTTGATGTGATTGCGGAATTCAATGGACGCTCCACGGAGAATCAGAAGCCACAAAACGATCATCAGCGGAAGATAAAATCCGCTGAATGCGCTGGCGTAGAGAGTGGGGAAGGCGAAGTACAGAGTTCCGCCTGCCGCAATCAACCACACTTCGTTTCCGTCCCAGACCGGGCCAATGCTCGCCAGAACTGTCCGCCGCTCTTCATCTGTTTTTGCCACAAAAAGGTGAATTGCTCCTGCGCCCAGGTCAAATCCATCCAGGAACACGTACACCGCCAGCATAAATGCTACGAGGCAGAACCAGATCGTTCCCATCGCACTCTCCTCAGTCCGCCGCCAGCACGATCGCATCTTCGCCGGTCGGACGATTGCCTGGGTCCGGTCCGAGTTCGACCTCGCGATAAATCAGGAACAGCCACAGAATCGCCAGCACCGTGTACATCCCCATGAAGCCAATCAGCGTGAACCAGGCGTTGCCCGCGGCCACGCGCGGAGAGACACCGCTGGCGGTGCGCATCAATCCGTAGATCAGCCATGGCTGCCGCCCCAGTTCGGCAGTCATCCAGCCAGCCGTGTTGGCGATGTACGGCAGCGGCACAGACACCATCAGCGTCCACAGCATCCAACGGGAGTCATACAGTTTTCCGCGCCACAGTAGCAGCGAAGCCAGAACCATCACGGCGATGAAGATGGTCCCGAGACCCACCATCACGTGATAACTGTAATAAAGCAGAGGAATTTGGTCCGGCCATTCTGCTTGCGGAAAATCGGACAAGCCCTTGACGTTCGCCCGCCATTCCTTGTAAGTCAGAAAGCTCAGCATCTTGGGCACTTCCAGGGGATTGTCGAGTTTTCTTTTTTCCACATCGGGCTGTCCGAGGATTGCCAGCGGCGCTCCTTCCTGCGATTCAAAAAGCCCTTCCATCGCCGCAAGCGTCGGCTGCTGATTATAGGCAACCAACTTTCCTTGCATGTCGCCGGTGGGGGAGAGTTGCAAGACAGCAGCGATCGTTCCTACTATTACGCCCGCCCGCACAAAAGTGCGGCCGTAAGTTCCATCGCGCTTCGTCAGCAAATAAAAAGCGCCGACCCCTGCCATGACGAAGCAGCCGGTTTGCACCAGTTGCAAGACAGCAGCGATCGTTCCTACTATTACGCCCGCCCGCACAAAAGTGCGGCCGTAAGTTTCATCGCGCTTCGTCAGCAAATAAAAAGCGCCGACCCCTGCCATGACGAAGCAGCCGGTTTGCACCGCGCCCAACATCGTGTGCGCGTACTGCCACAGCGCCCATTTATTCAGCAGCAGGCCCCAGACGCTCGAGAGTTCGATCTCGCCGTTGGCGCCAAGAC
>Ga0209131_1003023_pt1 | contig 11284 bp, 10 predicted proteins | sample GraSoi_2013_40cm_FD_185826 | JGI IMG/M metagenome (GOLD analysis project Ga0209131, IMG submission 185826) | Grasslands soil microbial communities from the Angelo Coastal Reserve, California, USA - Sample 9_17_2013_40cm (SPAdes) (version 2) | ecosystem: Environmental > Terrestrial > Soil >...
GAAGATGAGTTCGTCGATGGGCTTACCGAGGGTCTCGGCGGCGGAGTAGCCGAACATGCGTTGAAACTCGTGGTTGACGCACTGCGCGCGGAAGGAGGCGTCGGTGATGATGACAGGGTTGGGTGAGCTCTGAAAGATCTGTTCGAGATACTGGCGGCGGATGCTGAGGGTTTCTTCGGGACTGGTTTTTTTTGGATTCTTTCTTGCGGACGTTCCTGAATTCGTTGCTGGGGAAAGCGTTTTCTCGAAGTTCGTCTTTCCGGAACTCCAGGAAAGCGAAGATGGCGGCGTGGCAGGATTAGGGATGCTGGGGGGAACGAACGCGGGCGAGGCTCCGCGCTCGAGCGCCTGACGCAACTTCCTGGCGCGCACAAGTTCCCCTGACTGTGGTGTACGGGTGACACGACCACCCATTTGGAAAGCTCCCCCTCTGAAACTCAGCCATGGGCATGGTAGAACGCGGGGGATTTGGTCGAAAGTTACTGAGGTAATTGAGAAGAATTGAATCATTGAGAGATTGAGTCATTGAGTCAATCTCTCAATGATTAAATGCCTCAATTTGTTCAGGATCTGGTGGCGAGCATTTCGCAGACGCGGCGGATGGTGTCGCGCTGGGCGTCGCTGAGAGTAAGGAATTCAAAACCGTAGCGTAGACCCTGGCGGTAGCGCACGATGCCGCGCACTTTCAAGGGGTAGGGACTGAGGGGCAGAGGAATTTCGAGGGAGACGATTTCGCCGGTTTCGAGACTGCCGGTAAGGGTGGCGCCGATGCCGTCCTGACCGAGTTCAGTGGAGCGTCCCCAGCAGGTGCGGAATTCGCCGTCCTGAAACATGCGGACCTGCATGCGGGCGTCGATGGCAAAGCGCGGGTACCGGCGCTTGTGGGCGCCTGGCGGCGTTGCCGGCTTGGCGGGCGCGAGTTTTTTGCCAGGAGCGGCCATAAAAGTCAGCGGTCAGGGGCCAGTGATCGGTGGCCAGTTAACATCCTTAGTTCTTACTTGCCACTGCCCACTGATGAGTGGCCACTCTTTTCTAGTTTCCGTGTAACAGGTAGCCGGGCTCGAGAGGCAGTTTGCCTGCGACCTTGACTACCGCGACACTGCTGTTGATGGAATACACATCCACCACGCCAACGGCGCCGGGGAGGGACGCTACTTTGTTGACGAGATCTTCGTCGGAAGTGGCGACGACGATGGCGGGATGATTGGGGCGTCCGTGATTGGAGGTAACGATGAGACCGTTGAGCTCGCTCTCGGACATGCCATAAACCTTTTCGAGTACCACCTTCATTTCAGGCGCAGACGGAGAGCGCATGACAAAGGTGACGGGCTTGCCATCGGGCCAGCGATTGGTCTGGGCTTTGCAAACCTTGAGCAGGTCGGTGACTGTGATGGCGCCCACCGCATTGGATTTGTTGGAAACCAGAGCGAGATCGCGGGCCGCCGCCAGCGAGGCGCTGATGAGTATAAATATGGATAGACGCAGAAATCGTTGATAGAGCACGCTTGGTCTCCTGCGGATTACAGAATTCTCAGAGTAATTGTGCGCGAAGGTGGGTCATTCGTTAAAGGTAACTAAGGTCACGAGCAGAGAGGGCGATAGACGGGAGATGGTGAAAGGGGCGCGGCTCGGAGAGCCGCGCCCCAGTTTATTTTGTCCGATTACCTGTGCCGCAAGGACCCGTGTGGCCGAACTGATGGACGCGATGGGTGCATTATGGAGAGGCTGGGCTGCGCCGCCCCCGGCGTCGGAGGAGGATTCTGAAGCTCGAAAAATCCCACTCCCACCTGATTGGAATCGGTTTCAAGGAATAGGAAGGCTGAGCTGTTTACAACGTAGAAGGTCCCGTTGAAATAGTTCGTGGTCGCTGTGCCCCGCCCAGTGCTGTCCGTGGCGCTGTAGCTACCAGTCAGCTTCTTGTCGAAGAGCGTGTTGCCCTCATCATTGAGGTCAACGAGACCGCTGAGTCCGGTGCTGCTCGTGGTGAACTCGGCAATATCATCCTCTTCGACGCTATTAAAAGCAGAGAGATTCAATCCATAACCTTGGGAGGCCGCCAACGATGTGCCGGTCTGGGCGAACGCGGCGCCGCCACTGATGTTGGTCAGATCGGTTTCCATCATCAGAAGTCCGCCGGTAGAAGGATAGATGACGATCTGAGTAGCGGGGAAAAATCCAGTGAGATTGACGATAACCCTGCCCCCGACCGAGCCGCCCGAAGCTGCAGTACCTGAGAACGGCACAGGTGCAGTTGAAACTACACCGGAGTCGTTAACATCCTCAAGGCCGCCGGTAAAGTTGCCAGTTCCGTCAGAAGTCATGACGCCGCCAACGGCGATGGGGCCAGAGGTACTTGTGCCGCCACCCATTGTGAATACCATGGGGCCGGTCGGGATGGAAGCGCCGGTTTGCGAGAAGACGTCGCCGACGAGGATCTGGGTAAAGTCTGTCTCGATGAACTTGAAATGCGTTGGATCGATCGGGTAGAAGTCGAAAGTGAGTTGGCCGAACGTTGTGTTAAATGTGACTGACCCCGGACCGGTTCCTGAACCCAAGGTTGCAGCGACAACGCTCGTGAGGGACTGATTCAGGTAAGTTAAACCGGCGTCATTGAAGTCCTGGACGCCCGCCGTGACGTTGCCGCTGGCATCGAGGGTAAACGATCCCGCTGTGGCGAAGGGATTGACATTGGTATCAACGCCCGAAAGACTAAAGGCATAAGACTGCGCAAGCTGGGCCTGCGAGACCGTTGCTTGCAGATCGATGGTCCCGCTTCCCGAGCCGCTCCCGTCGAATTCTGTGACAAGACCGTGCGAACTTGAGGTGAGGACGAAATCGAGGGTAACGACTCCGGCAGCGGTGTTGAGTCTGGCTTGTCCCCGACCATCGACGCCCACACTATAGGGGGAACTGTTGATCGCCTGCCCGGTTGCCGCCCCGCCGGTATTTACGCCGACGATGTCAATGGAGCCTCCGGTAATGCTACCGCTTCCATTCGCTACGAGGGTGCCCGCGATGGCAAGGAAGCCTCCGCTAACGTCAAGTCCTGACGAGGAAAAAACGTAGGTACCGCTGAGACTACTGTTGCTGAAACCGCCGCTGGGAGGCGGCACGGCCTTTGGCGAACTGCTACCGCAACCGACTAGGAGTGAAAGCGTAGAGAGTGCGACGAGCAGGATGATTCCATTGCGTACTGACATAACTTCCCCCTGGGAGTGCAAATCGTGGAGCTGGTCACCTTTGGTTTGAGGTTAGCACAGGTGAATTCTGTTGCCTTGAACCCGAACCAGCGGAATAAGTAGCGCACGGGATGGAAAAATGTGGGTCGCACGCAAGTTCTACATATCTTTACATTCTGGGCACAGGAGTACGGCTGCATCCTCGGGTGGTGGGGTTGGAGGGAGAATTCCGGTAGCATTGTAGAGAGAGGTTTGGTACGGAACTCGGACGCGGAGCAGTGGCAGAAAGGCCTTGCATGGGCTACGGTGGTGCAGGTGTGCGAGGGATGCTTCGACTGCGGCTGGACTTCGCGTTCGCGAAGCACAACCTTTGCTCAAGATGACAGAGCTTGTGAGGTGGAGATTGAAATTGCGGCGGACAGCGTTTTTGGGAGCAGTAATGTTGGCGACAGGCATTGTGACCGCTGCGGGGCAGGCGGGCGCGGGGCAGAAGAATCCGCCTGCGACTGGAGTGGAGAAATCTGCGAAGACTGCGCCAGCCAAGATCTCGCCGGAAGATGGACTGGTGATTGAGCCGGCGGAGTTGCCGGGGACTTATCCGCATGGGACGTACCAGGTGATTTTTCACGCGCGGGGCAATTATGTGCCGGTGCTGCGCTGGAGCGTGGCGAGTGGCGCGTTGCCGCCGGGCATCACACTCGACGACAACGGCGTGCTGCACGGAGAAGCCGAGCGCGCGGGGGAGTTTCAGTTTGTGGTTCTGGTGCGGGATGGCGGCAAACCGCAGCAGACGGTGCTGAGGGGATTCACGATCAAGGTGGTGGAGGGTATCACGGTGGCGTGGAAGGTTCCGGCGCACGTGACGGGAAACCGGATCGATGGAAGCGTGGAAGTGACGAACTCCACCGCGGACGATGTGGATTTGACGTTTGACGTGAAAGCAGTGGCGGAGAATGGACGTGCGACGGAGATCGGGTACCAGCATTTTCCGTTGAAGCGCGGCACCATCGCAATGGCGCTTCCATTCGGAGAGACTCTGCCCCACGGCGCGTATGTGGTGTACGTCAATGTGAACGGTGAAGTGGCGAAGCGCAACGCAATTTACCGGCAGCGGATGCAGACTCCGGCGGCGCTGCAGGTAGTGGTGGGACCGTAGGACGGGCCATCTTCAAAACGTCGGCGCAAGGCCGATCTTCTTCACGATAGCGCGGTAGCGGGGCTCAGCGTGCAGAAAATCGAACCGCGAATCGCATTGCAAGTGGGGTATGAATGGCGCGTGCTGTTCATAGGCCAGTTCGAGGTAGCGGAGAGTTTCCTCCTTGCGATTGAGTTGCGCATAGACCTCGGCGAACCTGATCGGCGAAACGTAACGTTTGGCGGCGCTTCGCTTGTATCGGTTCAGCTTCCACTCGAGCACCGCCTGAAATCCGCCTCGCGTATAAATTCGGTGTTGTTCATCAGCCAACTGCTGGGCATCGTTGAGACGCATAGATTGCTCGGACTCTTGCTCTGCTTCTTTTTCCATTCCTTTGTCAAAATACGCCTCGGAAAGCATGCCGTGCAGCGACGCATCATTTGGCTGGGCCTCACTCCGCAAACGCAATTCGTGCACCGCATCATCAAACCGCCGTGCGCGCAGCAGTGAATAGCCCAGTGCCCAGGGCCTGACGAACGGGTCCAGCTCCATCGACTTCCTGTCTTCCTGCAACGACTCTTCGCTGCGATTCAGTGCGCTCAGCACATACCCACGCAAATGGTGATTCTCGGCAAGACTGGGATTTAGTTCTATTGACCGCGCGGATTCATTGTCAGCGGCCTCCCAGTCCCACCGATAGAAAAACTGAATGGCGGCCGCAGCTCTGTGGACTTCACTGTCCAGGTCATCCAGTTCCATAGCTTTCCTGGCAGCAGCCTCCGCTTTTGGCATGACCGCGTCCGCAGGGAAAATACCAGACGCCACGCTGGCGCAGTAAGAATCGGCTACACCGCTCCAGGCAGCGGCATAGTCGGGTTGAAGGTTAATGGCTTTTTGGAAGTATTCAAGGCTTTTTTCGTAGTCCTCCGCAAACCAGTAGTAGCGCCCCAACAGGTAGGCATCGTGAGCCTCTGGTCTGATTTTTTTCTCCGGTTCGCCGGAAACAGAGGCGTTGGCTCCGACTTGTTTGGCGATGGTTTGCGCCAATTCGTTTTGAAGAGCACTGACATCGCTTAGATCGCGGTCGAAGCTCTCGGCCCAAACATGGGTGTCAGTGGCGGCATGGATCAGTTGTGTCCTCACGTGCACGCGGTTTCCGGTGCGGCTTACCGAACCTTCCAGAATCCCATCGACTCCCAGTTCCTTCGCGATCTCCCCCAGGGGGCGGTGGACTTTCTTGTATTGCATCACCGAGGTGCGGGAGATGACTCGCAAGGCGGGGTTCTTCGCCAGCATGGTAATGACTTCGTCGGTCATGCCGTCTGCGAAGTACTCCTGAGCAGGATCGCCAGAGAGATTCTCCAGCGGCAGCACGGCCAGTGATCGAATCGCTCTGGCCCGTTTTACCGAGCGGGCTTGCTGGACCCTTTGAGCAATCACAGTCGCGGCCAGCAATAGAAGCAGCAGTCCTGCGACTACCCACGCAACTCGGGCCCCAAGGGCGCGATTCCCGTCTCGCGCGTAAGGCTGCAGGACAGCACCGGGAACTGCGGTGTTATCGGAATTCTTCTCCCCGTTTCCAGCGGGCTGAGGGAGAATCTCCGAGGAGAGGGCCTTCTCCGACCATTCCACCTGGCCGATGAAGCGGTAACCGCGTCGAGGGAGTGTTTCGACCCAGCGCGGGCTTCCAGCGGAATCGGAAAGACAATCGCGCAGCCGCTGCACTGCGGAGTTCAAGCCATGGTCAAAGTCAACAAAAGTGTCGTTGGCCCACAGTTTCTCTCGCAGTTGTTCCCGAGTCACCATCTCGCCAGGACGTTCGAGAAGGATCAGCAGGATTTGGAAGGGCTGTTCGCCCATCTTCACTTTTGTGCCGAACTTCCGCAGCTCGCCGGAGCGCAGATCGAGCGCATAGGGACCAAACAATGCGGAGCGCGCGGTGATGAGTTCCATGTCCGGAGCCGTGGCAGCCGGGGCCAAAAAACGACTGCGCAAGATTGTGAGGTCTCAAGGGGCAGGAGTCAAGCAATGATTGCGGCTCGAATGGTGTCTCCAAATCCATCGTAACCATCCTGGATTCAGGTGCATACACCGTGTTCCAAGAGTGTTTGAGGAGTGAGGCCATTTGCATTGCCGCAAAGTGACAGTTGCCGTATGAAGAGGGCGCGCGATTCCCAGGAATCGCAAAACACTAAAGATTCCAAAAGGAGCAACACCATGAACTGTAAGTTCGGAAGAACAAGCTTCTGGATCGGGCTGGGCACAGTTTGTCTACTTCTTAGTCAGGGACTCTGGGGGCAGTCTGCGAGTGTGGGGACAAAAACAGGATGCGGGTACTCGATGGAGCAATCGACAACACCCACCCGGCCGCAACAGAGGGGCGGACAAACTGAGAATGAAAGATCACCACGACTGGTGATGGTTTCGGATCATCATTCGGATCGGGACGGAGGCAGCGCCACGATCGTCGGATTGTGGAGTGTGACGTTCCTGCTGGCTGACGGCACCGTGTTCGATAGTGGATACGCCACGTGGCATAGCGATGGAACGGAACTGATGAATTCCGGACGCCCTCCGATGACCGGCAGTTTCTGCATGGGCGCTTGGAAGCTCACGAGCCAAGGCGCCTACCAGCTCAATCATGTTGCATTGAGTTGGGATTCCACTGGGACCGTTTTCGTTGGACCGGCGAATATCCGGGAGACGATCACTGTTGCTGCCAGCGGAAATACCTATAGCGGAAGCTTTACGCTGAACCAGTACGATCCGAACGGAAATCTGCTGGCCCACTTCGCCGGCAAGGTCGTGGCACAACGCATCACTGCGGACTAGTTGAACAGAACGGGCAACGGGCCGGATGTCTGCTGAGGGATTGGGGGCTTGCAACATCCCCCGCGGAGCGTTTTGGAGAGAGGCTTGCCTCCCTTCAAAACCGTTGAAGCGGTCTTCGTACATGCCCGGTGCGGAGACCGCGTTTTGTTTTTACGGGAACTTTTCAGAGATCATTGCCGGGAATGGGCGGTCGGAGATCTGGAACGAGGGGCAAAAAATTAAGAGTTCCGAGGTGGTGTTGGGTCCATTCGTCTCGGCCAGTAGCTCGCTTATGACCCTTGCTTGACCTGCTGCGTAGCTTCCCTTGCGGGGTGCCGCGCGCGATCTTCGCTCGGGCTCCGGGCTTACCGCCAACCGGAAAAACCTACCCAACGCCTCGGAACTCTATCTTGCCTTCGACTGGGTTTCACGTTCTTCTCGACCAGCGCTTTGCTATAGACCCTTACTGGCCTTCCCTCTGCATTTTTCAATGTTGAGGGTGACTCGGCTTGAGCCCCGGACGCCGCACCAACCGGAAAAACTTAAGAAACTGTCAAAGAACGATCTTGTTGTACTCCTTCTAATTTTAGAGTCAACAAAAAGATGGCGCTTTTATCTGATTTATTTTCAATCGAGTGCAGGGAGTCCACAGGAGGGTGACCGGATTTTGTGCACATGGAAAAAGCGATTTCATGCAGAAGGCCAGGCGGGACGCGGGTTTTCGCAATGCGGGGTGGGAGTGAGGAGCCTTTGCGGATATTCACTCTTATTCCGCAGCTGTGAAAATCCGGCGAGAGGCGCACTGGACAAGGACTCTGGGGTGTTTGTGGGGGCACTGCGTGTTACGCGGGCACGTTGCGAAGTGGAGTATGGCTCCGAGAATATTAGTTGCCAAGGCTTAATTCCTTGACAACACTGGTAAGTCTGCTAAAGTTCGAGAAAAGCAGCTCTACCCTACAATTGACTCACAGGTGCCCTGTCTATGAAAAATGTTTATGAGGTTTTGAGACAGAAAGAGATGGAGATGACCCGGCTGGAGAAAGAAGTGGAAGCGCTGCGACTGGTGGCTCCCCTGCTCTCCGAAGAAAAGGAAATGAATTCCGACATGCTGAAGCCGGCCATGGCCGTGAATGGACCGCAGCAGCCGATACGGATACCGGCGCCGCCAGTGGTGGCGGCGGCTCAGCCAGTGCGCGCAGCCGGTTGGGACGATACTGCCAAGCGCTGGCCGTAAGCGCCGGGCAGGTCAGCCCACGATTTTGTTGCGCTCTGCCGCGCGCTCTTTGCTGCGCGCTGGATCGCCTTCTCTACCAGCCCGGGAACCCAGTCCTGGGCTGTTGTGTTTTTGCAGGGCGTTACCTTCACAACGTTTAACTCCAGAGTTGCTCCTCGCACAAGGCTCTACGCCGCTACAATCTCCCGCAGTGCCAACAGCAGGCGATCCACTTCTTCGACGGTGTTGTAGTGCACGAGGCCGATGCGGAGGAAGCCGCCGGTTTTTTCCACGTCGAGTCGCTCGGTCAGATTCAGGGCGTAATAATTTCCGTCCCAGGTGAAGAAGCCGCGATCGCCCAGTTTGGTGGCGAGCGCTAGTGGAGTTTGGTCTGAAGTTTGATTGACCACGCGTAGGGCTAGCGTGGGACAGCGCTCTTCAAAACGCGCGGGATCAGTGATGCCGTAGAGCTTCAGGCCAGGAATCTGCATCAGGCCGGCGATCAGGCGCTCCATCAATCCATGCTCGTAGTGGTGAATTGCCTCAAAGGCGGCGAGGATCGCGGCGCGTCGCGTGGTGGCCTGGATATTGCTACGGCGGCCGAGATCGGCGAGATAGACGACGCAGGCGGTGATGCCGGCGATGCACTCGTGGTTGAGCGTACCCCACTCCCAGCGGTTGGGGACGGCGTCGGTGAGCGGACGCACCTTGTAGGGACGCAGGCGGGCGAGATGCTCACGCTTGCCGAAAAGCACTCCCATATGCGGGCCGAAAAATTTGTACGTGGAGCAGGCGAGGAAATCACAATCGAGAGCGGCGACGTCGATGAGGCCGTGCGGGCCGTAGTGTACGGCGTCGACATAGGCGAGCGCTCCGGCAGCGTGGGCAAGGCGGACAATGGCTTTCACGGGATTGATCGTGCCGACGGCGTTGGATGCATAGCCGACTCCTACAAGCTTAGTTTTATTGTTGATCTTCGAGGTCAGGTCTTCGAGGTCGAGGGTGCAATCTTCCTCGTGAATTTCTGCCCAGCGGACGCTCACGCCTTTTTCTTCGAGCGCGAGCCAGGGTGAGACATTGGCATCGTGATCGAGGCGCGTGACCAGGATTTCGTCGCCGGGGCCGAGGTCGCGGCCGATGGCGCGGGACATTGCGTACGTCAGCGTGGTCATGTTTGGGCCGAAGACGATTTCGTCCGGGCCGCAGTTGAGGAAGTCGGCCATGGCCGCGCGGGCTTCGGCGAGCATGGCGTCGGTGTTGCGGCTGGTGGCGTAGGCGCCGCCGGTGTTGGCGTTGTCGCGGCGCAGATAGTCGCAGATGGCGTCGATGCCGTAGTTGGCCGAGGCGTATTTGAGGAAGTTCTCTTCCCGCCACCGTGACTTCAGCCACGCCAGGATCTCCGCCGGGCAGGCGGCCTCGTCGGAGGTCAGGACCTGGAGCACGACCTGCCCGCGCTCGAACAAGGTGAGCTGGCGGGCCTGGCCGTAGTCCTTGACCTGCACGGTCTCCTCCGCCCAGGCGACCTGTCGCGCCTTCCCGCTGACAGTGATGACGGAGAGGACGGGCAGCATGGCTGGCACGGCGAGAGGCGCCCGCCGGTAGGTCACCCAGTGCACGTTTTCCTCGCGGCAGTGCCTGAACACCTGGGGGTAGGCGCCGCCGCGGTCGAACCCGAGCATGATGCGCGCGCCGGGCGGGGCGGCCTTCTTCAGTTCCGCCAGCGCCTTCGGCAAGGTGGCGGCCAGCCCGGACGGCTCGCCGGTGACGAAGCACACCGCCCGCCCGTCGTGCGCGGTGACGTGGGTGTCGGCGCGGCCCTTCTCGGCCTTTCCCCGCTTGTTGTTCCAGCCCTTGCCGACCGGCCTGGCGCCGGCATAGGGCACGAAATGGTCATCGACGTAGTACACGCCGGAGGCGACCGGGTCGGCCTCGAGCATCGCGACCGCGAACATCGCCTGCAGCTCCAGCGGGTCGGTCGCATCCGCGATCGCCGCGAGCCGGGGCCGCAGGGTCCGCAGGCCCGGCAGCGACGACAGCCCGGCCAGCGGCCCCGCCGCTTCTGCGGTCAGGTGCTTGACCTGCTCGATGGTGGCGGCGCCGAGCGCGAAGCAGGTGCTGACCGCCGACAGCAGCGCCACGTCAGCGAACCGCAGGCCGCCCGGCCCGCCGTCCCCGGCCGCGGCGCCCAGGATGTCCCCTGCGCCTGTCCGGGTGCCGAACGTGTGCACCAGCATCGCGCCCGCATACCGGCAGGTCAGCTCGCCCTCGACGATCCGCGCCCCGCCATGGCCCGGGCTCCTGCGGCTCTGGCCCGCCGCTGGCGGGCTCGCTGCCGCCGGCCGGCGCGTCCGCCGCTGCGCGGTCCGACGGCGCCCCGTCCTGCCCGGCGGGCTCGCCGAAGGGCAGCTCCTGCTGCCCGGTGCCCAGGTGGCGGCTGACCGTGGCCTGGGCCACCCCCAGCCGGGCGGCGATCTGGGCCTCGCTGTCCCCGACGACCCGCCACCTCGCCGCCCGCGCCCACACCGCCGGGGAAAGCTTCGGCTTCGGCCCGGACGGGCGGACCAGCCCGGCCGCGCCGTCGCGCAGCGCCCGCTGGTGCAGCGTGGCCACGTAGCTGGCCGACAGGCCCATCACCTGCGCGACCCGCTGGCCGGAGAACCCAAGCTGCCGGGCGACCGCCACCGCGACGTTGCGCATGGCGACGTCGCCGTCGGCGTAGCAGGCGATGACCATCTGCCCGGCTGTCACGAAGGTCTTGCCGTCGTGGTGGTGCGTGCGCAAGTCGGCGGGGTGCGGCATGGCGTTCAGTATCGCTGCGGCCGCCGGGCTGGTCACACCCTGATCCTATCAGGATCTAACAAGATCTGGATAATTGGCGGCAAACTAAAACGGCAGGTCACCAGGCATGCGGATCACCTACTGCCGGAGATCTGAGCCCCAGGATGT
>Ga0209131_1003024_pt1 | contig 11278 bp, 12 predicted proteins | sample GraSoi_2013_40cm_FD_185826 | JGI IMG/M metagenome (GOLD analysis project Ga0209131, IMG submission 185826) | Grasslands soil microbial communities from the Angelo Coastal Reserve, California, USA - Sample 9_17_2013_40cm (SPAdes) (version 2) | ecosystem: Environmental > Terrestrial > Soil >...
TGTCTCCGGCGTGGGCGATCAGCAGCCCTTCAACGCCTTGAGCGGCATGATCGGCGTGCAGACCGGTGACGGGGCGGCGACGCCAGCGGCGACGCTGAAGGATGCCGCGGGCAACGGCTTCGTCGGCGTCATCATCTGCTCGTCGAACCTGCCGGACAAGATTGCGATCGCCGCCGACACGCAGATGGACGACGGCGTGCCGAACGCCGGCGAGGTACGCGGCCAGCTGCAAACGGCTCCCAACCCGGCGATCGCTGCGACCGCGGGCACGGCGTACGCCGAGACCGGCACCAACGTCTACGTGATCTGCCGCTCGATGTAGTTCAGCGCCCCTGCGCGGCAGGCTCGGTTAGCCGGATGACGCGCTGCCAGCCGTTCGGGCAGTCCTGCACCTCGGGGTAATACTGGTCTTGCTGCGAGCAGTAGATTTCGCCGGATTCAGCGTTCGGCGTGCCTTCGAATTTCTCGATGTAAACCGACGGCGGGATATTGCTCGCTTCGAATCCCGGACCGTAGTAATACGGCCCGGGGTGATAGGCGTACCAGAGCGGCGCGCCGACGAACAAGCCTCCGACGAACACCGTGCGGTGCCGGTGAGGATGGAACCCGCGGCCGCGCGCCGACGCCGGCTCCGGTAGCGCCAAAACGAGGACCAGCAAGGCAACCAGGGCGCGAGTCACGCGGCTCATTATCCCTTGGACATTGCCCGGGCCTCTAGAATTCCGCGCGTACTACTTCCCACGGCACGGCAACGCTGCCCTCGGCCGTGCGCTCGATCAGTCCGATCTTCGCCAGGCTGGTGACGTCGGTATGCACATTCTTGTAATCGCGCTCGAGCCGCTTCGCGAGCTGGTAGATCGACATCGCCCCCGTCTCGCGCAGCCGGTGCAGGAGCTGCCAGCGTGCCGGCGTCAGGGTGCGCAGCAGCAAAGGCAGATCCTGCAGCGACAGCACGCGCAGCGGCGTGGCCTTGCGGCCTTCCGTGCGCCGGTTCCAGGCCGCCTCGAAGCGGTCGAGCGCGTCGCGCACATCGCCGACGCGTAGTTCCAAGAGCCTAGGCGAGCCGGCCACCCGCCGCCTCGACATCGCGCTCGAAGTCATAGCGCAGCTGCTCGACCGAGCGCATCTCATAGGCGGACGCCCGCCCGCGGATGCGGCGGCGGCCGTTCTCGTACACCACCAGCTCGCCGTAGCTCAGCCGGTAGCGCAAATCGTCATGCAGCTCGATGCGCACCACCGCAGCGGCGAGCAGCACCGTCTCTTCCAGGAGCGCCATATATGGCTTATAGCACCATAACATGGGTACTGTAAAATCGTCGCGTGAAGGACTTTTTCAACCCGTATACGCATGGCTTCGTGCGCCTGGGCGTCGCTACGCCGCTGGTGCGCATCGGTGATCCGCAATACAACCTCGACGCGACGCTCGAGCTGATGCAGCGCGCGGCGCGCGACAAGGCGCTGCTTATCGTGTTCCCGGAGCTCGGCCTGTCGGCATACAGCTGCGAGGACCTGTTTCACCAGCAGGCGCTGATCGACGGCGCGGAAGACGCGCTCGCCGGATTGCTCGCGCGCACGCGCAACCTGCGCCTTGCGGCCCTCGTCGGGCTGCCGGTGGCGCGCGAAGGCAGGCTCTACAACTGCGCCGCGCTCGTCTGTCAGGGACGGCTGATCGGCGTCGTGCCGAAGACCTACCTGCCGAACTACCGCGAGTTCTACGAAGGCCGGCAATTCACTCCGGGTGATGCCGCAGCGCTAAGCGAGATCGAGCTTGCCGGCGAACGCGCGCCGTTCGGCACCGATCTCATCTTCCGCCACGCCGAGCTGCGCGATTTCGTGCTGCAGGTCGAGATCTGCGAGGATCTGTGGGTGCCGGCGCCGCCGTCGTCCTATGCCGCGCTCGCCGGCGCCACGGTGATCGCGAATCTCTCGGCGTCCAACATCGTCGTCGGCAAGGAAGGCTATCGCCACGAGCTGGTCGGCAATCAGTCAGCGCGCTGTATCGCGGCCTATCTCTACAGCGCCGCGGGCCAGGGCGAGTCGACCACCGATCTCGCCTGGGACGGCCACGCGCTGATCTATGAGAACGGCACGCTGCTGGTCGAGTCGAAGCGCTTCGCGAGCGACCCGCAGCTCTCGCTCGCCGACATCGACCTCGGCCGCCTGCAGGCCGACCGCATGCGGCAGAACACCTTTGGCGGCGCGGCGCTGCGCCACCGGCGCGACGTCGAGCGCTTCCGCCATATCGAGTTCTCGCTGCCGGTGCCGGCCGGAAAGCTGGCGCTCGCGCGCCGCGTCGATAAGCGTCCGTATGTGCCGAGCGACGCCGCCAATCGGAGTCTGCGCTGCGAGGAGGTCTACCGCATCCAGGTGAATGGGCTCACCACGCGCATGCGCGCCACCGGGACGAAGAAGCTGATCATCGGCGTCTCCGGCGGACTCGATTCCACGCAGGCGCTGATCGTGTGCGCGCGCGCCATGGATGAGCTCAAGCTTCCCCGGCGCAACATCCTCGCTTTCACCATGCCGGGATTCGCCACCAGCACGCGCACCAAGAACCAGGCCTGGCAGCTGATGCGCGCGGTCGGCGCGAGCGCCGAGGAAATCGACATCAAGCCCTCGTGCCTGCAGATGCTGAAGGACATCGGCCATCCCTTCGCCAAGGGCAGGAAGGTCTACGACATCGCCTTCGAGAACGTGCAGGCCGGCGAGCGCACCAGCCATCTCTTCCGGCTCGCCAACCGCCACGGCGGCTTCGTCGTCGGCACGGGCGATCTGTCCGAGCTCGCGCTCGGCTGGTCGACCTACGGCGTCGGCGACCACATGTCGCACTACAACGTGAACGCCAGCGTGCCGAAGACCCTGATCCAGTACCTGATCGCCTGGGTCGCCGAGTCCGATGAATTCAGCGCCGACGTGCAGCGCGCGCTGCGGCGCGTGCTCGACACCGACATCAGCCCCGAGCTCATCCCCGGCAAGCAGAAGACCGAGAGCTCGGTCGGCCCCTACGAGCTGCAGGACTTCCACCTCTACTACACGCTGCGCTTCGGCTACGCGCCGACCAAAGTGGCGTACCTCTGCTGGAATGCGTGGCGCGACAAGTACAACCTCGGCCAGATCCGCAAATGGCTGGGCGTGTTCCTCAAGCGCTTCTTCCAGATGAGCCAGTACAAGAGGAGCGCAATGCCGAATGCGCCGAAGGTCGGCTCCGGCGGCTCGCTGTCCCCGAGAGGAGATTGGAGAGCGCCGTCAGACGGCAACGCCGATGCCTGGCTAAGGAACCTGGCCGAGGTCCCGGCGAAGTCGCGATGAAAACAGCAAAGTGACCCGCTGGCGGGCGTCGGGCCTGCATCTGCTCTTCAGCATCGCGATCGCGGCCGCGGTGCTCGCGCTGATGCTATCCCTCTGGTATCCCGGACCGCTGTTCGAGGCGGCCGGAGGCAACGACCTGCTTTTCATCCTGGTCGGCGTCAACGTGGTCATTGGCCCGCTCATCACCCTCATCATTTTCCGATCCGGCAAGTGGGGCCTCAAATTCGACCTCGCGGTGATCGGCATACTGCAGATCGGGGCGCTGATCTACGGCATGCGTGCCGTATACCTTGCGCGGCCCCTATTCATCGTGTTCGTCGTGGACCAGTTCCAGGTGGCGAGCGCCCCGCAGCTCGACCCCGAGGAGCTGGCCAAGGCGAAGTACCCGGAATTCCGCCAGGCGCCCCTCGGCCGGCCGCTGCTGGCCTTCGCCGAGCTGCCGACCGACCGCAAGGAGCTCAGCAACTTCATGTTCCTCGGACTGGCCGGCCACGACCTGGAGGAGTTCCCCCGGCTCTTCGTGCCTTACGCCGAGCGCACGGCCGAGGTGCTGGCGAAGTCCTGGACCCTGGCGCGCATGCGCCAGCTTGAGCCGCAGGAAGCGAAGATCGTCGACGCCTGGCTGGCGCAGTCGGGGACCCGGGAGGCCGATGTCCGCTATGTGCGCCTGCGAGCGCGGCGCGCCTGGGTGGCAGTGCTCATCGACGCCAAGACGGCACAACCGGTGAAGATGCTGATCACCGAGAAGATCTGAACTGAAAATTGGTCGGGGCGGCGAGATTTGAACTCGCGACCACCTGCCCCCCAGGCAGGTACGCTACCAGGCTGCGCTACGCCCCGACTTTGGAACCTGAAGGAGGATTCTATCGCTGCAACTGGTCCAGCACTGCACGCAACTCGCGCTTGATCGCCGCGACGTCGACGCCGGCGGGCGGCGTGATGCGGCCGTTGCGCAGCGGCAGCTCGGCCTTTTCCTCGGCGCCGAGCGGATTGTCCAAGCGCGCATTGTCCAGCCGATTACGCGCGCCGCTGATGGTGAAGCCCTCTTCGTAGAGCAGCTCGCGGATGCGCCGGATCAGCAGCACTTCATGATGCTGGTAATAGCGACGATTACCGCGGCGCTTCACCGGTTTGAGCTGCGTGAATTCCTGCTCCCAGTAGCGCAGGACGTGCGGCTTCACCCCGCAGAGCTCGCTCACCTCACCGATGGTGAAGTAGCGCTTGGCGGGGATCGGCGGTAGTTCAGGTTTCCTGCGGCTTTGCTCCATGGCGGGCTTTTTCGACCATGGCCTTGAGCTTCTGGCTGGCGTGGAAAGTGACGACGCGGCGCGCGCTGATCGGGATCTCCTCGCCGGTCTTGGGATTGCGGCCGGGACGCTGCGGCTTGTCGCGCAACTGGAAGTTGCCGAAGCCGGAAAGCTTGACGCTTTCGCCGCGCTCGAGCGCTCCTCGGATCTCCTCGAAGAACGCCTCCACCATGTCTTTGGCTTCGCGCTTGTTGAGCCCAACCTTCTCAAAAAGCAGGTCGGCCAGCTCAGCCTTCGTCAACGTCATCACCGACTCCCCTAATCCCCTTTATTTGCGCAGACTTGCAGAGAATTTTTGCCCTAGCAGGCTGACCAGCGCATCGCGGGCAGCATCTGCCTCCGCATCCGTGAGGGTTCGTTCAGTATGTTGCATAACTACCCGGAAAGCAAGGCTTTTTCGTCCCGCAGGGACACCCGTTCCGTGATAGAGGTCAAACAGCCTTATGGAGGCCACAATCGGGGGTTTTCCCGCCTCCATGGCCTGCAAAAGCGCCTCGGCGGGCACCGCAGCGTCGACCAGCAAGGCCATGTCGCGCACCACCGGCGGGTACTTCGACGGCGGCACGAAGCGCGGGTGCGGCAGCGCCTCCAGCATCGCGGCATCCAGCTCGAACAGCACTGCCGGCCGCGCCAGCTCGTATTTTTGTTGCCAGCGCGGATGCAGCTCGCCGAGCCAGCCCGCCTCGCGGCCGTCGAGGAGCACACGCGCCGCGCGGCCAGGATGCAGCGCCGGATGTTCGGCGCGCTCGTAGCGCGCCGCGAGCGGGCTGATCAACGCTTCAAGGTCTGCTTTGACATCAAAAAAATCGACCGGCCTGCCTTTTTCTTCACGGGGTAAACCCCATTGCGCTTCCACGGCGGGGCCATACGCAGCGGCGCCGACGCGCATCGGCTGGCGCAGCCCGCGCACGGCGAGCGGGCCATCCGGCGCCTGCGGGTCGCGCAGGAACACCCGGCCGAGCTCGAAGACACGGATGCGCTCGACGTTGCGCGCCTGGTTGTAGCGCAGATTGGCGACCAGCGAGCCGATGAGGGAGCTGCGCATCACCGACTGCTGGCTCACGATCGGGTTGAGGAGCCGGATCGGGTTCGCCTGGGCGGCGAAATCGAGCTCCCATTGCGGCTCGACGAAAGTGAAGTTGATCACTTCGCGGTAATCGGCATCGGCCAGGCGCTCGCGCAACTCGTGCAGGCTGCGCTTTTGCGGAACCTTGAGGAAGGACGCCGCCGTGCGCGGCGGATGCGCGGCGATACGCTCGAAGCCGTAGATCCGCGCAACCTCCTCGATCAGATCCTCCTCGATGGCAAGATCGAAGCGATAGCTCGGTGGCGTTACCACGAAGGCATCGCCATCGCGCTTGCTCGGCAGCGCCAGGCGCTCGAAGCTCTTCTGCATCTCTTCCGCGGCGAGCGGCATGCCGATGATCTTTTGCGCGCGCGCCACGCGCATGCGCACCGGCTTTCGCTCGGGTAGCTTCACCACCAGGTCGTCGATCGGACCTGGCTCGCCGCCGCAGATATCGACGATCAGCCGCGTCGCGCGCTCGATGCCGTCGACGTTGTTGTTGAAGTCCACGCCGCGCTCGAAGCGATGCGAGGCGTCGCTCGTGAAGTTGTAGCGCCGCACGCGCCCGGCGATGGCATCGGGCCAGAAGAACGCCGACTCGAGAAACACGTGGCGCGTCTTCTCGTCGGCCTTCGTACCCTCCCCGCCCATGATGCCGCCCAGGCCGATGGCGCCGGAATCGTCGGTGATGCACAGCACCGTCGCATCGACCTCGACCTCTTGCCCGTTCAGCAACAGGACGCGCTCCCCCTTGCGTCCCCAGCGCACATCGATCGCGCCGCGCAGCTTGTCGACGTCGTAGACGTGCAGCGGCCGTCCGAGCTCGAGCATCACGTAGTTGGTCACGTCGACCAGCGCCGAGATCGAGCGCTGGCCGGCGCGCTCGAGGCGCTGCTTCATCCAGGCGGGCGTCGGCGCCGCGGCATTGACGTTGCGGATCACGCGCCCGGCAAAGCGGCCGCAGCCCTCCGGCGCGCTGATGCGCACCGGGTGGCGCGCCTCGCCTTTCGCCGGCACTTTCTCGATGCGCGGCGCTTCGAGCCGCGCACCGGTCAAGGCCGCCACCTCGCGGGCCACGCCCAGGATGGAGAGGCAATCGGCGCGATTCGGCGTGAGCTTAAGCGTGAAGACGCGCTCATCGAGCCCGAGCGCGGCGCGCGCGTCGCCTCCGAGCTTGCCCTCGAGCTCGAGCAGGCCCGAATGATCGTCCGACAGTCCGAGCTCACGCGCCGAGCACAGCATGCCCGCACTCTCCACGCCCCGGATGGCGGTCTTTTTGACCTCCATGCCGGGCAGGCGCGCGCCGATCTTGGCGAGCGGCGCCTTCATGCCGGCGCGCACGTTCGGCGCGCCGCACACCACCTTGAGTTTTTCGCCGCCCGCGTCGACGGTACAAACGGTGAGCTTGTCCGCATTCGGGTGGCGCGCCACCTCCAGGATCTGCGCCACTACCACGCCGCTGAATTGCGGGCCGGCCGCCTCGTAGGCCTCGACCTCGAGTCCCGCCATCGTCAGGCGCTCGGCAAGCTCCGCGCCCGCGATCGGCGGGTTGCAGAAGCTGCGCAGCCAGCTCTCGGGAACGTTCATGAAAACTGCGAAAGGAAGCGCAGGTCGCCGTCGAAGAACAGGCGCAAATCTTCTATCCCATGGCGCAGCATCGTCAGCCGCTCGAGCCCCGAGCCGAATGCAAAACCTATATAGCGCTCCGGGTCGAGGCCGAAGTTGCGCACCACCGTCGGATGCACCTGGCCGGAACCGGAAATTTCCAGCCAGCGACCCTTGAGCTTCATATCGATCTCGGCCGAGGGCTCAGTGAACGGAAAGTAGGAAGGGCGGAAGCGCACTTCGAGCTCGTCGTTCTCGAAGAAGCGGCGCAGGAACTCGGTGTACACGCCCTTGAGATCAGCGAAGCTGATGTCCTCGTCGATCCACAGGCACTCGACCTGGTGGAACATCGGCGAATGCGTCGCGTCGGAGTCGACGCGGTAGGTGCGCCCCGGCGCGATCACCTTGATCGGTGGCTGGTGCATGCGCGCATAACGCACCTGCATCGGGCTGGTGTGCGGGCGCAGGTTGAGGGGAATCCCCTGCTCGTCCTTGAGATCGACGTAGAAGGTGTCCTGCATCGAGCGCGCCGGGTGATTCTCGGGATTGTTGAGCGCGGTGAAGCTGTACCAGTCGGTTTCGATCTCCGGCCCGTCGGCGACGTCGAAGCCGAGCGCATGCCAGATGGTTTCGATCCTCTGCCAGGTGCGGATCACCGGATGCACGCTGCCGCGGCCGCGGCCGCGGGCTGGCAGCGTGACGTCGAGCGCTTCCTCGCCTAAACGCTCGTTGAGCCTGGCATCGGCGAGTGCGGCGCGGCGCGCTTCGAGCGCGCCTTCGATGCGCTGCTTCGCCGCGTTGAATGCCGCGCCTGCGGCCTTCTTCTCCTCAGCAGAAAGCGCGCCCTGCGGGCGAAAGGCGGCGAGCTCGCCGCCTTTGCCGAGATAGCGTGCCTTCGCGTTTTCGAGAGACGCCGGATCGGGCGCGGCGGCGAACTCCGCGAGCGCCCGTGCGACGATGGCGTCGAGCGTCAACGCGCGGTCAGTGCGCCAGGCTGGCCTTGACCTGGCTGGCGATCTTGGAGAAGGCCGCCTTGTCGTGTACCGCCAGATCGGCAAGCACCTTGCGATCGATCTCGATCTGCGCCTGCTTCAGCCCCGCCATGAACGTGCTGTAGCTCATGCCGAGCTCGCGCACCGCTGCGTTGATGCGCGTGATCCACAGTGCGCGGAAAGTGCGTTTCTTGTTGCGGCGGTCGCGGTAGGCATACTGCCCCGCCTTCATCACCGCCTGCTTGGCTACGCGATAGACGTTCTTGCGGCGGCCGCGGAAACCCTTGGCCTGCTTGAGGACCTTCTTGTGGCGCGCGCGCGCCGTGACTCCACGCTTGACTCTTGGCATGGCGCGCTCCTTACGACGAGTACGGCAGCATCGCGCGGATGGCGGCCGTGTTGGTCGAGTCCACCCCGCTGCGGCGGCGCATCTGGCGCTTCCGCTTGGTGGTCTTCTTGGTCAGGATGTGGCGCTTGTAGGCGCCGCCGCGCTTGATGCTGCCGCTGCCGCGCACTCTGAAACGCTTGGCGGCGCCGCGCTTGGACTTCATCTTCGGCATACCAACTCCTTGCTTCTCTTTTAGCTTGACGCCGGGCGGCCCACTGCGTGGGCGCTTGAAGCCGCGGCTATCACTTGTTGCCCGCGCTATGCTGCCGCGGGCTTGGCCGATGGAGCCTTCTTGGACTCCGCCTTCGGCTTGGCTGCTGCCGGCTTCTTCTCCGGCGGCCCCTTCTTCTTCGGCGCCAGCACCATCACCATCTGCCGGCCCTCGAGCTTCGGAAACTGCTCGACCAGGCCGACCGCATCCAGGTCCTTGCGCACGCGCTCGAGCAGCCGCTCGCCGAACTCCTTGTGCGCCATCTCGCGGCCGCGGAATCTCAGCGTGACCTTGGCCTTGTCGCCTTCCTCGAGGAACTGGATCAGCTTGCCGAGCTTGATCTTGTAGTCGCCCTCGTCGGTTCCCGGTCGGAACTTGATTTCCTTGACCTGGATCTGCTTCTGCTTGAGCTTCGCCTCGTGCGCCTTCTTCTGTTCGCGGTAGCGGAACTTGCCGTAGTCCATCAGCTTGCAGACCGGCGGTACCGCGAGCGGCGCGATCTCCACCAAGTCCACGTTGGACTCCTCGGCCAGCCGGAGGGCTTCGACTACTGTCTTGATGCCGAGTTGATCACCGTTTTCCGCTACCAGGCGCACTTCCGGGGCGGTGATTTCCCGGTTGATGCGCTGCGACCTTGTTTCGAGTGCGATGAGTGAAAAGCTCCTCTATACGTTGAAAAAAACAGCCGTGCAGCTGCGCTTACCGGAGTCTTCCCGTTCGCGCGGGGCACGGCCACCTATGTTGCAGAATTTTATCGATTTTCCGGCCCCGCGGCTATGGTCCGGGATGGGCTTCCGACTGAAGGCGCGCGAGTAGCGCATCGACAGGCATGGCCCCCAGGTCCTCACCGGTGCGGGTGCGTACCGCTACCGCGCTCGCCTGCATCTCCTTGTCGCCGACCACCAGCTGGTAGGGCAGCTTCTGCAGGCTGTGCTCGCGGATCTTGTAGGAGATTTTTTCGTTACGCAGGTCGGCGGCGACCCGCAATCCCGCGGCCCGCAGCCGGTCCGCCAGCTCCTGGGCATAGGCGGCCTGGCGCTCGGTGATGCTGAGCACCACCGCCTGCACCGGGGCGAGCCAGACCGGGAACGCGCCGGCGTAGTGCTCGATCAGGATGCCGATGAAGCGCTCCATGGAGCCGACGATGGCGCGGTGGAGCATGACCGGCGTGTGGCGCGCGTTGTCCTCGCCGACGTACTCGGCGCCCAGGCGTCCCGGCATGCTGAAGTCGACCTGCATCGTGCCGCATTGCCAGGAGCGGCCGATGCTGTCCTTGAGGTGGTACTCGATCTTCGGGCCATAGAAGGCGCCCTCGCCCGGCAACACGTCGAACTTCACGCCGGAGCGCTCGAGCGCCTCGATCAGCGCTTTTTCGGCCTTGTCCCAGATCTCGTCCGAGCCGATGCGCTTCTGCGGCCGCGTCGCGATCTTGTAGACGATGTCGGTGAAGCCGAAGTCGCGATAGACCTTTTGCAGCAGCGCCGTATACGCGACACATTCGGGCAGGATGTGATTCTCGGTGCAGAAGATGTGGCCGTCGTCCTGCGTGAAGCCGCGCACGCGCATCAGGCCGTGCAACGCGCCCGAAGGCTCGTTGCGATGGCACGAGCCGAACTCGCCATAGCGCAGCGGCAGCTCGCGGTAGCTGCGCACGCCCTTGTTGTAGATCAGGATGTGCCCCGGGCAATTCATCGGCTTGATCGCGTATTCGCGGTTCTCCGATGAAGTGGTGAACATGTTCTCCTTGAAGTTGTCCCAGTGCCCGGTCTTCTGCCAGAGGGAGACGTCGATGATCTGCGGCCCGCGCACCTCCTGGTAGCCGTTGTCGCGGTAGACGCGGCGCATGTACTGCTCGACCTGCTGCCAGAGCGTCCAGCCCTTCGGATGCCAGAACACCAGCCCGGGCGCTTCCTCCTGCATGTGAAACAGATCGAGCTGCGTCGCGAGGCGCCGGTGGTCGCGCTTCTCCGCCTCCTCGAGCATCTTCAGGTAGGCGTCCTGGTCTTCCTTCTTCGCCCAGGCCGTACCGTAGATGCGCTGGAGCATCTCGTTCTTCGAGTCGCCGCGCCAATACGCGCCCGCAACGCGCATCAGCTTGAAGTTTTTCAGCTTGCCGGTCGACGGCACATGCGGCCCGCGGCACAGGTCGATCCAGTTCCCTTGCCCGTAGAGCGAGATGGTGTCGCCTTGCGGGATGGAGGAAATGATCTCGGCCTTGTACTTCTCTCCGATGGAGTTAAAGAAGGCGACCGCCTCGTCGCGCTTCATCTCCTTGCGCGCCACCGGCAGATCGCGCTTCGCGATCTCCTGCATTTTTTTTTCTATTAACGACAAATCGTCCGGCGTGAAGGGCCGCTTGAACGCGAAGTCGTAGTAGAAGCCGTTGTCGATCACCGGGCC
>Ga0209131_1003026_pt1 | contig 11269 bp, 7 predicted proteins | sample GraSoi_2013_40cm_FD_185826 | JGI IMG/M metagenome (GOLD analysis project Ga0209131, IMG submission 185826) | Grasslands soil microbial communities from the Angelo Coastal Reserve, California, USA - Sample 9_17_2013_40cm (SPAdes) (version 2) | ecosystem: Environmental > Terrestrial > Soil >...
GGGGAGCAAGCAGCACGGCCGCATGAACCCGGCGGGCCCGCACGCGGGCGACCTGCCCAACCTGGTGGTGGCGGCTTCGGGTGAGGGCGGCATCGACATCACCACGAAGGCGATCACCCTGAGCCCCGGGCCGAACTCGGTGCTCGGCGACAAGCCGACCGCGCTCGTCGTGCACGCCAATCCGGACGACGACAAGACCGATCCCACCGGCAACAGCGGCGGCCGCATCGCCTGCGGGGTCATCACGAAGTAGCCGCGGGCCGGCGCGAAGCGGCGCGGGCCGGGTCCTCCGGGACTCGGCCCTTTGTTTTTTCCGGCCGACGAGAAGCGCGCGAACTGATTTGGGCAAGTCCCCGGACCCAGTAAGCACACGCGGTCCCGCGTCGCGTGCGAAACTTGCGATCGTTCCGGATATCGTCTAGTCTCCGCGCCGGATGAACGCGCGGTTGCTCGTAACGAGCGCGGGCAGCGGAGCGAGCGGTAACCTCGTGCGGAGCCTCCGGGCGGGGAACGCCTCGCTCACCATCGTGGGTTGCCACGACGACCAGTTCATCCTCAAGAACTCCACCGCGGATCGCAACTATCTGGTCCCGCCGCTCTCGCACCCGACGTGGGGCCGCTCGCTGCGCCGCATCGTGGACTCGGAGCGGATCGACCTCGTCATCCCGGCGAGCGACGGCGACGTCGCCGCGCTCTCGCGCGCGCGGCGCGCGCTCGGCGATCGTCTGTTCCTGCCCCGGGCCGCCACCGTCGAGCGTTGCCGCGACAAGTACCGCCTCACCGAGTGGCTGCGGGCGCGCGGGGTGCCCGCGCCGGCCACTCATCGCGTGACGGACCTGCGACGGCTCGATCGCATCTTCGCGCGCCTGGGAAATCCGGCCCGCGCGTGGTGCCGCATCCGCGCGGGCGCGGGCTCGCGGGGCGCCGCGCCGGTCGCGGGGCCGGACCAGGCCAGGAGCTGGATCGCGTACTGGCGCGACATGCGCGGCGTGCCCGTCTCCGCGTTCACCCTGTCCGAGTACCTGCCCGGCCGCGATTTCGGCTGCCAGAGCGTGTGGAAGGACGGACGTCTCGCTCTCGCGAAGACGTACGAGCGCCTGTCGTACCTCGGCAGCGCCAGTCAGCCGAGCGAGGTGTCGGCGGTCGGCGCCCTCACCAAGACCGTCCGCGAGCCGGGCGTGCTCGAGACCGCGGTGCGCGCGATCCGGGCGGCGGACCGGAAGGCCTCCGGCGTCTTCGCGGTCGACCTGAAGGAGGACGCGGGCGGAATCGCGCGCGTCACCGAGATCAACGCGGGCCGCTTCACCTCCAGCACCAACCTGCTCGACCTGACCGGCAAGCACAACATGACCGCGGTCTACCTGGACCTGGCCCGGGGAGAGCCGGTGGATCTCTCCGAGGAGTACGAGGGGACCGAGGATCACTACATGCTGCGGGACATCGACGCCGCCCCGCGCGTGTTTCACGCGGATGAGTTCTTCGACGGAGTGGAGGACGCCCGCCGCTTCGGGCGGGCGCAATGGGACAACCCACACCCAGGGGAGCCGACACCATGATGATTCAGGTGAGCCAGACGACGAGGAAGGGCCGCACCACGATCCGGATCGCGGCGACGCCCAAGAGCGCGCAGACGCGGGCCCTCCTCGCGCAGTTCAAGAAGGGAGTGAAGGCCATTGAAAAGAAGTGGAAGGCGCACGCCAAGGCGGCCAAGAAGCGGGCGGCCAAGGCCGGACGCCGCCGCCGGTAGCATCGAGGTCGCCAGTATCGAGCTGGCCGGTCCAATCGGCTCGCACGCCCTGGAGACGGTGCGCCTGGAGATCAGGCGGCTGGCCCGGGCGTGCGGGCTGGATCTCGTGGATATCGAGGTGCGGTCGCGCGAGACCGGGGCGTCAGGCTAGCGAGCGGGCAAAGGCCTCCGCCCGCTCGGTCCAGAACGGCATCTCGAGCTCGCGGAAGGCCGCGGTTCCCGCGTCGAGGAGCTGCCGGGCGCTCGCGGTCCGGCCCGCCCGGGACTCGAGGCGCGCCCGGCTCACCTGGCAGTGCGCGACGAGGGGCCGCATCGAGAGCTCCTCGGCGAGGGCCGCGGCCTGTCGGAGCGCGGCGTCGGCCGCCTCCGGATCCCCGGGAGTCCGCTGCGCCACCACCTCGCCCAGCAGGTGCAGAGCGTACGCTTCGTGCCCGCGCTCGCTCTTCTCGCGGGCCATCAGCAGGGCCCGCCGGGCCGTCTCGTCGGCCTCGTCGAGGCGGCCGGCACGGAGATAGGCCTCGCCCAGACGGACCACGAGCAGGGAGTGCCCGCCCATTCTGCCGATCGCGAGGCCTTCCCGGGTCCCTTCCTCGAGCAGCGCGATCGCGTCGCTCGATCGACCGGCCAGGGAATAGGCGGCGCCCAGCGCGCACGCGATCAGGGGCAGCGCCACCGGCACGGTCAAGGTCCGGCAGAGGGTGAGCCCGCGCTCGAGCATCTCGATCGCCGCCCCCACGTCGCCCCGGAGGAGGTGGAGCGTACCGACGCCGCACGAGGCGAAGATCAGGCTGTACGCGTCGTTCGCGGCCTCGGCGAGCCGGGTGCCCTCGTCGCCGTACGCCAGCCCCTCACGGAACTCGCCCATGTCGGCCAGGCAGTAGACCAGGTAGATCCGGGCGAAGACCGGCACGAGTCCGGCGACGCGCACGTCCTGGCCGATCGCGATGTCGGGCAGCGCTTCCACGCTCTTCCGGAGGACCTCGGCCGCCTTGCGGTACTCGCCTCGGGCATCGTGGGCGGTGCCGAGGAAGGTGTTGGCGATGATCCAGAAGGGGGTGTCGCGCAGCCGATCGGCGAACGCGAGCGCGCGCTCCGCTGATTCCAGCGCGAGATCGAGGTGCCCGACCAGCCGGAAGTACTGCGTCATGAACGAGAAGACGCGGGCGAGCCGTCGCGGATCGTCGAGCGTCCGGGCGAGCACCTCCGCCTCCCGCAGCAGGGCGACGATCCGCTCGGGATCTCCGAGGGGGTGCAGGGAGTTGCGGAGCTCGAGCCGGACGTCGATGGCCTGCTCGATCTGCGCGCGGTCTTCGGGCAGATGGCCGAGGGCGTCCAGCGCCTGCTCGAGATACGCGACCGCCTGGTGGTGGGCGGAGCGCGCGGCGGCCTTGATACCGGCCTGGCGCGAATAGTCCACCGCCTTGTCCCAGAGCTCCCCTCTCGTCGCGTGGTGGGCGAGCCGGTCGATGTCCTCGAGCAGACGGTCGGCGTGACTCGCCTCGATGGCGAGGACGATGCGCGCGTGGAGCTGCCGGCGAGGCTCCGGCCGGAGGCTCTCGTAGGCGACCTCGTGGGTGAGCGCGTGCCGGAAGCGGTACTTGACCTCGGGGAAGGTGCCGACCTCGTAGAGGAACTCCGCCGCGCTCAGGTGGCGCAGCGCCTGGGCGAGCGGCTCTTCGGGCAGCTCGCTCACCGCGGCCAGGATCGAAAGCGGAACGTCCTTGCCGATGACCGAGGCGGACTGGAGCAGGGCCTGCTCGGTCTCGGCGAGGCGTCCGATCCGACTCAGCAACACGCCCTGCACCGTGTCGGGCACCGCGAGATCGCCGGCCAGGCCGCCGTGATCCTGGATGGACAGCGCCAGCTCCTCCAGGAAGAACGGATTACCCTCGGCGCGGCTCAGGATCATCTCGGCGACCGCCCGCGGCAGCGCCGCCGCGGGCAGCACCGAGCGTGTCACGGTGAGGCTGTCCTCGTTCGAGAGCGGGGGCAGCGAGAGCTGCGTGGCGAACGATCGGTTGGCCCACGGCGGCTCGTAGCCCGGCCGGTAGGTCACCACGAAGAGCACCGCCGCCCCGGGAAGCCCGTCCACCATGGACGCGAGCAGCTCCTCCGAGGCCTGGTCGATCCAGTGGAGATCCTCGATCACGACGAGGAACGGCTGGTGATGGCTCGCTCCCAGCGTGATCTGGCGGAGGGCTTCGGAGATGCCGGCCTTGATCGCATCGGGAGAGCCGAGCGCGAGCTCCCGGGCGCCGTCCTTGTACCCGAGGAGATCGAGCAGGTAGGGAGTGAGCTTGCCCGGATCCATTCCCGCCCGCGCGAGGGTTTGCCGGATCTTCTCGCCGGCGGCCGCCGCGTCGTCGGCCTCGGTGATGTGGCAGACGCCGCGAATCAGGTCGAGCACCGGCAGGTAGGGGATCGTGCTCCCGTAGGACAGGCAGCGCCCCTCGATGTAGATGGCCTGCTCGGCGCTCACGCTCTGGCTGAACTCGTAGAGCAGCCGCGACTTCCCGATCCCGGCGTCCCCCACGATGCTGACGAGCTGTCCCCGCCCGCGGAGGGCGCCGAGCAGCCGGCTGTGCAGCACCGCCATCTCCTGGTGGCGGCCGACGAAGGTCGCCATGCGCCCGGCCGCGCTCAGCCCCGGTCCCTCGCGTCCAACGAGGCGGAACGCGGTCGGCGCATCGTCCGTCCCCTCGACGGCGACCAGCTCGAAGCGGCGCTCGAGCTGCGCGCCCGCGGCCGGGCTGGCGAGGATGCCGCCGGGCTCGGCGGCCGCGATCAGATCATCGAGCACGAAGGCGCCCTGCTCCTTCGCCTCCTGGTCGATCTGGATCAGGCGCCCCGCCTGAGCCACCAGAGCCTGGGCCGCGTGGATGGCGATCCGGGTCGCGAGCGGGGCGGGGGAGTCCTCGCGGATCCGCTCGACGGCCCGCTGCATCGCCATCGCGGCGTGCGCGGCGCGCCGCGGCGCGTCCTCGATGGGCTCCACCCCGAAGGCGGCGTCGAGGGCGCGCTGCCCCAGCGCCTCCACGCGCCCCCCGAAGCTCTGGACCTTCTCGATGAGCGTCTCGAGCGCGCGCGCGGCATCCGAGAGGACGTCGCCGGTCTCCGGCACCAAGAGCGCCACGCGCATCAGGGCGATGGGGCGCCGCTCCCAGCGGACCGTCGGGAGCGCGGGGCGCGACGCCGGGCCCGGCACCGCGGATCGGTACGATGGCGGAGCGGGACGGACGGGCGCCGGCGTGCGCGCCTCGCGCTTCGCCGCGGGGGCGGGGGCTTCGCGCAACCCGAGCTTCTCCATGCGCGCGCGCACCGTGTTGCGGGAGATGTTCAGGATCGTGGCGGTGCGGGAGATGTTCCAGCCGGTCTGATCGAGGGTGACCCGCAGGTGCGCGCGCATCGCGTCCCCGTACGAGACCGGCGGCGGGGACGGGGTTCCGCCCGGGCCGCCCGGGGTGGATCCGGTCGGCGGGTTTGCTTCGTCCAGCCCCAGGTGCTTGCCCTTGATGACGTTCTCCTCGGTGAGGAGCGCGACCCGCTCGATCACGTTCGAGAGCTCGCGCACGTTGCCCGGCCACGGGTACACCAGCAGGCGATCACGCGCATCGGCGGTCAGGGTCTTCACCGGCAAGCCGTAGTCGGAGCAGGCGCGCGCGAGGAAGTGCTCGGCGAGGAGCAGGATGTCCTGACCGCGCTCCCGGAGCAGCGGCAGGCGCAGGGTCAGGACCGCGAGTCGGTGGTAGAGATCCTCCCGGAAGCGCCGCTCCCGGACGCTGGCCAGCAAATCCATGTTCGTGGCGCTGATGATCCAGGCGTCCGCGGGCTCGGGACGGGTGCTGCCGAGTCGCCGCACCACGCGCTCCTCGATGACGGTCAGGAGCTTCGCCTGCAGCGGCTCGGGGGTCGCGCCGATCTCATCCAGGAAGATGGTGCCGTGGTGCGCGGTCTGGAAGAGGCCGGGCTTCGCCTTGCGGGCATCGGTGAACGCGCCGCGCTCGAAGCCAAACAGCTCCGCCTCGAGCAGCGTCTCGGGAATCGCCCCGCAGTTCACGTCGACGAACTCCCCGCCGGCGCGCGGCCCCAGGCTGTGGATGAGCCGAGCGACGAGACCTTTCCCCGTCCCGGTCTCACCCTGGAGCAGGATCGCGGGGAGCCGCCGGCCGGGATGCTGGCGTCCTGGAAGCCGCCGTACGGTCTCCCGCAAGGCCTCCATCGGGGCGCTCCGACCCAGGAGCTCGCTCCAGGGATCCATCGCGCGGTAAGGATTGCCTAGAAGCCCTTACTGGTCAAGGCACTGGTAAGATTTTTACCAGTCGATCACCGATCGCTAATACCTTAATTGCTCAAAATACCGATTAAATAGATCTTTTCTGTGGCATTTGGTTTGCGATGTGTAGGGGCATGTTTCTTCGGTCGCCGCTGTTCCTCGTCGCGCGAAGGAGGCTAGACATGCCCGCGAACGGTACGCCGTCCTACCCTCCGCTCCGACCTTTCCCGATCAGCAATGGTGCGCCGGCGATCCAGGGTGATCGCATCCGCGCAGCCGCGGCGGTCCGGCGCGCGAGCAACGTCGTGGGCTCTGGAGGAAGTCGCCGCACGCTGAACGGGCTGCGCGCCGATCCACGACAGGCCGTGCAGCAGGACTCGATCCACTGCCTCGTCTGTGGCGGCGCCTTCCGCCAGCTCACGAATACCCATCTGCGGAGCCACCGGTTGACCGCTGACGAGTACAAGCACCGCTTCGGGTACAACCGCGGCCGGCCGCTCATGTGCCGCGCGCTGCGGAGCCTCTACGCCGACCGGGCGGTGCGCAACGGGTTGGCCTCGCGGATCCGCCAGCGCCCGATCCTGGCGCGGCCCGAGCTCCGGCGCCGGGGTGGAGCCCGCACGATCGCGCTCGAGGAGCTGCTCACGCGCCGCGAGGTACGGCGCGGCCTCCAGGAGCCGCACACCGCCCGCTAGTCTCCGCCCCGTCCCGCGCGGTCAGCGCGGGCCCGGCAATCGGCGACTAACGCGCCGCGTGACCAGACCCCCTGGCGCGCGGCGCGGAACAGTTGTCGGACCGCGGTCGATATCGTATATTTTTGCCGGGTTTCCCCCACCATCGTGTCGCGAATCCCGCCGACCTCCCGGGGCCGGCGCTCATAGGAAAGGAACACAATGAGGCGTTCCCGCATTGTCGCCGCCGCGCTATCCGCCCTGGCCGTGCTCGCCGCCGCGTCGCTGGCATCGGCCGAGACGCCGAAGTCCGGCGGCCACCTGAACCTGATGCAGCGCGAGGATCTCTCGCAGGGCTTCGCGGTGCACGAGACCTCGACCATCGCGACCTCGTTTCCCTCCATGCCCTGCTTCAACAACCTGGTCGTGTTCGATCAGACCAAGCGCGCGGAGACGGTCGAGAATCTGGTGGGCGAGCTCGCCGAGAAGTGGTCGTGGCAGGACAACTACCGGAACCTCGTCTTCTTCCTGCGCAGGAACGTGAAGTGGCACGACGGGCAGCCGTTCACCTCGAAGGACGTGAAGTTCACCTTCGACATGCTGCGCGAGGCTCCCGACGCGCCGGCCAAGCTGCGCATCAATCCGCGGAAGGATTGGTACACGAACGTCGAGGCCATCGAGGCCGCCGATCCCTACACCGTGGTGTTCCGTCTCAAGCGGCCCCAGCCGGGCCTGCTCGTCATGCTGGCCTCCGGCTACACCCCGATCTACGCGGCCCACGTCAATCCCGCGGCCTACCGCACCGGCTGCATCGGCACCGGGCCCTTCAAGATGAAGGAATGGCGCAAGGGCGAGTTCGTGGACTACGTGAAGAACCCGGACTACTTCATGAAGGGCCGGCCCTATCTCGACAGCCTGCGCTACGTCGTGATCAAGGAGCGGGGCACCCGCACCGCCGCGCTCCAGGCCGGGCAGCTCGACGTGTCCTTCCCGGGGGAGACCACCAAGACCGCGGCCGAGCAGCTCAAGAAGGCGGTGCCCGGCCTCGTGATCACCCCGGTGGCCCAGGCGGTGAGCGACAACATCATCATGAACACCAAGAAGCCGCCCTTCGACAACCTGAAGGTGCGGCTCGCGGTCTCCTACGCCATCGACCGGAAGGCCCTGATCTCCGCGGTGCACCAGGGCGGCGCGGTCCCCGGCGCCTCCCAGCAGCCCAAGCCCTACGGGGTCTGGGGCCTGCTCGAGAAGGACCTCGGCACCCTGCCGGGCTACGGCAAGATCGAGGACATGCGCGCGCAGGCCAGGAAGCTCCTGGCCGAGGCGGGCATCACCCCGCAGAATCCGCTCAAGGTGGAGATGAGCACGCGCGCGATCGCGCTGTACGTGGACATGGCCTCGTTCGTGATCAACGAGCTGAAGCAGGTGGGCATCGAGGCCACCCTCAAGCAGGTGGAGACCGCCCAGTGGCACTCCATGGCCACCCGGGGCGACTACCAGATCGGGGCCAACCTCACTGGCCTCGGGGTGGACGAGCCGGACGCCAACTACTACGAGAACTACGCGTGCGGCTCGCCGCGGAACTATAGCCAGTACTGCAGCGAGGAAGTGATGAAGATGATCGAGCAGCAGTCCCAGGAGCTGAACCCGCAGAAGCGCCTGGCGCTCGTGGCCGCGCTCCAGAAGAAGGTGGAGGCGGACGCGGCGCGGCCGCTGCTCGATTGGCGCCTCGACTACTTCACGGTGTGGCCGTACGTGAAGGGGATGGTGCCGCACGACAACATCTACAACTTCGGCCGCATGGCCGACGTGTGGCGGGACAAGTAGGCCCCCCGATCCGGTGAAGACGTACATCGCCCAGCGGCTGGGCATCGGTCTCCTGACCCTGCTCGGCATGTCGATCGTGATCTTCGGCATGCTGCGTCTGGCCCCCGGCGATATCGTCGACATCCTCTTCTCGACCGGCGGCTACGTGAACCCGGTGGAGCGGGTGGCCATCGAGAAGGAGCTGGGGCTCGATCGGCCGGTGTGGGTGCAGTACCTCGAATGGATGCGCCAGATCCTGACCGGCGATCTCGGCAAGTCCTATCGCTACGACCTGCCCGCCTGGGAGATCATCCGCCCGCTCATCCCGGTGACCCTCGAGCTGGCGATCCTGTCGCTGATCGTGTCGGTGGCCCTGGGGGTGCCGCTCGGGGTCATCAGCGCGGTCCGCCAGGACACCCCGCTCGACTACGCGCTGCGGGTCTTCAGCCTCGCCGGCCTCAGCATGCCCTCGTTCTGGCTGGGCATGGTCATCATCCTCGGGCTGGTGGCGTGGATCGGGTGGATCCCGCCGGTGACCTACGTGTCGCCGTCCGAGAACTTCTGGCTGCACGCGGTGCAGTTCGCGCTGCCGTCCCTCGCGGTGGGCTACCGCTCGTCCGCGCTCATCATGCGCATCACCCGCTCGTCGCTGCTCGAGGTGATGCGCGAGGACTACATCCGCACCGCGCGCGCCAAGGGCCAGTCCGGGAGCGTGGTGATCTGGCGCCACGCGCTGCAGAACGCGATCCTGCCGGTGGTCACCGTGATCGGCATCGAGTTCGCGTTCCTCATCGGCGGGCTCGTGGTGACCGAGACCGTCTTCAACCTGCCCGGGCTCGCGCGCTTCCTGGTGGAGGCGATCCTCTGGCGGGACTACCCGATCGTCCAGAACCTGGTCATGTTCATCGCGATCGTGGTCATCGTCTCGAACCTGGTCGTGGACATGCTCTACGGCTTCCTCGATCCGCGCGTCCGCTATGGCCACTAGACCGCTCGGGGTCGAGGCGGCGTCGGTGAGCCTCGGCCTGCGCCGGCCCGGGGCCTGGACCGTGCTCGCGCGCTTCTGCCGCAAGAAGCCCCTGGGCGCGATCGGCGGGCTGCTCATGGTGGTGATGTTCCTCACCGCGGTCTTCGCCAACCAGCTCGCGACCCACGATCCCATCGCCACCGACGCGGGGCAGAGTCTGGCCCGGCCCGGCCCCGACCACTGGCTCGGCTCCGATCACCTGGGTCGCGACATCTACTCGCGCGTCGTGCACGGGGCCCGGGTCTCGCTCATCGTGGGCCTGGCCTCCACGCTCCTCGGCTCGGTGTTCGGCGGGATCATCGGGCTCCTGTCCGGCTACGTCGGCGGCAAGACCGACCTCATCACCCAGCGGGTGATGGACATCCTGCAGGGGCTGCCGCTGCTCGTGCTCGCGCTCGTGATGTCGGCGGCGCTCGGCCCGTCGATCCCGAACGTGGTGCTGGCGATCTCGATCCCGATCATTCCGAGGGCCGCGCGGGTCATCCGGGCGAGCGTGCTGTCGATCCGTGAGATGCAGTACGTGGAGGCGGCGCGCGCGGTCGGCCTCCGGCATGTGCGCATCGCGTTCCGCCACGTCCTGCCCAATACCATGGGCCCGTTCATCGTGCTCTGCACCGCGCAGCTCGGCAGCGCGATCCTGGTGGAGGCCGCGCTGTCCTTCCTGGGCCTCGGGGTGCCCGAGCCCTATCCGTCGTGGGGCCGGATGCTCTCGGTCTCCGCGGCGGAGTACGCGCAGAAGGCGCCGTGGCTCGTCCTGTTCCCGGGCCTGGCCATCAGCCTCGCGGTGTTCGGCTCCAACCTGCTCGGCGACGCGCTCCGCGACACGCTCGACCCGCGCCTCCGCGGCGCCTAACAATACCGGGCTTGGCAACGGCCCCTCTCCCCTCAGGGGAGAGGGCAGGGTGAGGGGTGATGGCCATGGCGAACGCCGACGACCTCTGCTGGATGCCCGCTTCCGAGATGGCTCCGGCCATCAAGCGCCGCAAGCTCTCCCCGGTCGAAGTGGTGAAGGCGGTGCTCGCCCGCATCGAGCGCCTCAACCCGCGGCTCAACGCCTTCGTCACGCTCACCGCCGACCAGGCGCTCAAGGACGCGCGGGCGGCCGAGCGCATGATGATGAAGAAGGGCGCGACGCTCGGCCCGCTGCACGGGGTGCCGTTCTCCACCAAGGACCTCGTGATCACCAAGGGGGTCCGCACCACGTTCGGCACGCGGCTCTTCGCCGACAACGTGCCCGCCGAGGACGCGCCGATGGTGGAGCGCATGCGCGCGGCGGGCGCGATCCAGCTCGGCAAGACCAACACCCCGATGATGGGCTGGATCGGGGCCACCCACAATCTGCTCTTCGGCATCACGCGCAACCCGTGGAACCTCGATCGCACGCCCGGCGGCTCGAGCGGGGGAGCCAGCGCGGCGGTCGCAGCCGGGATGGGCCCGCTCGCCATCGGCACCGACGGCGGCGGCTCGATCCGCATCCCGGCCTCGCTCGCCGGCATCTACGGCATCAAGCCCACCTTCGGGCTCGTGCCGATCTATCCGTTCAGCGCCGCGTGGGGCCTCTCGCACATCGGGCCCATGACCCGCACGGTGGCGGACGCCGCGCTGATGCTGAACGCGGTGGCGGGGCCCGACGCGCGCGATCCGTTCTCGCTGCCGGGGCCGCGCGTGGATTACGTGAAGGCGCTGGGAGGCGGAGTGAAGGGGCTGCGGGTGGCGTGGACGTCCGATCTCGGCTTCGCCAAGGT